>Ga0209698_10001060_pt1 | contig 31710 bp, 24 predicted proteins | sample LitLauG_LLR_2012_FD_187203 | JGI IMG/M metagenome (GOLD analysis project Ga0209698, IMG submission 187203) | Freshwater sediment microbial communities from Pennsylvania, USA - Little Laurel Run_MetaG_LLR_2012 (SPAdes) (version 2) | ecosystem: Environmental > Aquatic > Freshwater > Creek >... | reverse complement strand
GTCCCTTGAGGAAGGTCAGCTCGACGACGAATCCCATGCCCGCCACCACACCGCCCACATTCTGCACCATGCGCGCTGCCGCTGCCGCCGTGCCGCCCGTGGCCAGCAGATCGTCGACGATGAGCACATTCTGGCCCTCGCTGATGGCGTCTTTGTGCATCTCCAGGCTATCGGTGCCGTATTCCAGCGCATACGTGACGCTGACGCATTCAGCCGGCAATTTCTTGGGCTTGCGCACCGGGACGAAACCCGCGCCCAAAGCATAGGCTAGCGCTGGCGCGAAGATGAAGCCGCGGGCTTCGATGCCCAGCACGCTGTCGACCTTGGCGTCCTGGTAATGATGGCGCAGGCCGTCGATGACCGCACGAAAGCCGGACCTATCCTTGAGCAGCGTGGTGATGTCGTAGAAGAGTATGCCCGGCTTGGGGAAATCGGGCACCTCGCGAATCAGCTTTTTCAGATCTTCCATGCAGTTTCCAAATTGTACCGAATTGGGGTTAACAAAAGCCCTCCTGGCTGGCGATCGGCGTGCGCAGCTCATGATCCTGCCCGGCGCCGTTCACATGCGGTTGGCGCAGGCATCCTCGAACTGCTCCACGGCGACATGGCTGGCGCGGAGGGCCAGCACGATCGCGCCGCTCACACCGAGGAGGCTCAGCAGCGCGCCCCAGAGCACCGAAGCGGGACGGTAGCGATACGTGAGAGTGTGCGCCCCGGCCGGCACCACCACGCCGCGCATCGCCAGGTTGACTTCATAGATCGGGGCCACACTGCCGTCGATCTCGGCCTGCCAGCCCGGAAAGAAGGTGTCGGAAAGAATCACCATTCCCCGGCAGCCCATCTTCGCCTCGATGCGGACACGGTTCACCGCGTGCTCCTGGAGCGCCACCTGATCGGCCGGGCTACAAGTTTCCACCGGGGGCGCGGCATCCAACAGGATGGCCATGTGGTGAAAGTCGGCGAGGTGTTCCTGGATCAGTCGATTCCCCACATCCGGGTTCGGCGCCTGCACCAATTCATGTACCGCCCACGCGCGCGGGAACACCGCGGCGTGACGATACACGTTCATGCCTTCGACGCCGTAAAATACGGCCTTGCCTTCCTCCGCGGGCGGTTTGGCGGCGATGGTGTAACCTACGCCCCACAGCATACGCGAAGGGTATCTCCAGAATTCAAAGGTCATCAGGTTGGTGGTAAGGCTGGCCAGCGTCCCGCCCCACATCTGGACGCCGTGCAACGCGCCCCAGTTTTCAGCAAACGCGTCATCCGGCACATTGGCGCGCACCACGCCGGGCTCGTTCTTCAGAAACGCAGCGACGTCCTGGTTGCCGCGCATCTGGAGCAGCCATCGCATGCCGCCTTTCGTGTCGGCCCGGGCGGTGAAAACCGATCCCACATTGTTGCCGAGTTCCAGCAGGACCAGCAGCACCAACAGAGCGCCACTCTGGCGCCGGCTGAGGGAACCCCGCATGGAGGCGAACAGCAGGCCCGCCAACCCCAGTGCGAAGAAGGGCACGAGCATCACCGAGGCCGGCCCGGTGAAGGTCCATTTGTTGGCGAAGAAGATGGCTTGAAAGACCGCCAGCGTAAACAGGCCGAATCCGAGCGCGGCCCACAGGACGCGTCGGGGCCAGGGAGACGGCTCCGCCGAGTGCAACCGGTCCAGCCCGAAGGAGGCGAGAACCGCGACTCCGAATTCGAACACAACCACGGCTGCCGAGACCACGCGGGCCTTATCCAGGTCCGGCAGCGCCGCGTACAGAAATCCCTGAAAGACGCTGTAGTGCCCCATAGAATAAAGCAACCCGCCTAAGGCGACGGCGGCCAGCAGACGCACGCGCGAATCCCGCCACCAGACGCCTACCGCCAGCAGCGCCAGCGCGAGCGCCGCCACGCCGACGAACGGATCGGCATCCGTCTTGAGGTCCGGGAAAACCGTGCCGAGCAGGCTGAAGGGCTTCAGATCGTACTTCTCCTGAACGGAATACGGGACGGTCTGGTTCCACGTGAGGGCTTCCGGCGCACCTACCCAGCGCTTGGCATAGTGGCCGTATTCGTAAGCGGGCAAGATCTGCAGTGCGCCCGTCAGACCGGTGAACACCATAGCCAGGACAGCGGACTTCGCGAAGCGCCAATCCAGCCGCCCCGAGCGGAAGATGAAATACAGCCAGGCGCCCGCCGCGGCCAGTGTGAGGAACATGGGCGCCTGATGATGGCCGCTCAGCCAGCCAATGCCCAGAAACATTCCCGACAGCGCCGCGTTGCCGGCAATGTTTTGCCCGCGGCCCGCGCGCAGCAGAAAGAGGAACACTATGGGAAGCCACACGGCTCCATTGACCATTTGGGGCCAGGACGTATTGCCGATATATCCTCCCAGGCCGAATACGGCGCCGGCCAGCAGAGACGCAGTACGCGAACGTCCCAGGTCGCGGCACAACAGATAGCAAAACGCGGCGGCCATGAGGCGCATGACCACGAAATACCACTGCAAGGCCCACCAATGGATCAGGCCGTCGCTGCGTAACGGCAAAGCGAACAGAAGCCAGTTGAGCGGGTAGGCCGCGCCCGGCTGCGCCTGGGCCAACAGGGGCTGCCCGCCCCACATGTAGGGATCCCACAGCGGATAGGTTGCCTGGTTCCACGCCCGCGCCTGCTCACCGAACCAGGGGAGGACCTGTTGCGCCAGGTCGGGGCCCCATACCCAGTCGTACTGGCGGGTCAGCGTAATTTTCCAGTAGAACCCGGCCACCACCACGAACAGCAGCACCGCCATTCGGAGCCGGCCCATCGCGCCGCGCATGCTTATGCCAGAGTATCAAACACCAGTTGATCGCCGGCTTCGGTGCGGGTAGGCGCCACGCTCCCCGCGGGAAGCTCGAGCACGGAGTGGGCGGTGAGGCAAGCCGACAGGCGCCACGGCGGCACGGCATGCCGCACCTTGCGAACTTTTTTTTGTTTATCGAGGTACACGAGGTCGATCGCGAACTTCATAAAGAAGGTGTGGACCGACTCGCAAGGGCTGATCCAAAGCCCTGCGCCCGGCTCGAGGCTTTGATGTTTGAGGAGGCCGGTGCGGCGCTTGGCGCTGGTATCGGCCACGTCCGCGGCAGTGGCCAGGGTGGTCTGGCGGGTCTCATTGCGTACGCGGATTTTCACGGGCCTACAGGAATACGGGGCGGGGCGCCAGCCTCGCCCCGCGGGCGCTATTTCTTCAGCTTCTCGCGCTGCTCGCGCAGTACGGCCTTGCGGCTCAGCTTGATTTTGTTGCCTTCCGTGGCCAGCACTTTGACCAGGATCTGATCGCCTTCCTTCAACTCGTCGCGCACGTCGCGAATGCGATTTTCGGCGATTTCGCTGATATGCAGCAAGCCGTCGGTCCCCGGGAAAATTTCGACGAAAGCGCCGAAATCCACCAGGCGCACCACCGTGCCGAGATAGGTTTTGCCCACCTCGGCCGTGGCCGTGATGTCGGAAATGATCTGCAGCGCTTTCTTCGCGGAAGCTTCGTCGGCCGAGGCCACATGCACGGTGCCGTCGTCTTCCACGTCGATTTTGACCCCGGTCTGTTCGATGATCCCGCGGATCACCTTGCCGCCGGGTCCAATCACGTCGCGAATCTTATCTGTCGGGATATGCAGAGTGTAGATTCGCGGGGCGTACTGCGAGATGCTGGTCCTCGATTGCGACAGCGCCTCCTCCATCTTGCCGATAATAAAGAGACGGCCGCGGCGGGCCTGCTCCAGCGCTTCTTTCATGATGGAGGTGGTGATGTTGGGGACCTTGATGTCCATCTGCAGGCCGGTGATGCCGTCGCGGGTCCCCGCGACTTTGAAATCCATATCGCCGTAATGGTCTTCGGCCCCCGCGATGTCGGTGAGGATGGCGTAATCCTTGCCTTCCAACACCAGCCCCATCGCCACGCCGCCCACATGGGACGCCAGCGGTGCGCCCGCATCCATCAGCGCCATGCAGGCGCCGCAGACCGTGGCCATGGAACTGGAACCGTTCGATTCCAGAATGTCGCTGACCACGCGCATGGTGTACGGAAAAGCGGTTTCGGGGGGAATCAGCGCCGTGAGCGCCCGCTCGGCTAATGCGCCGTGGCCGATTTCGCGCCGTCCCGGCCCGCGCATGAAGCCCACTTCGCCCACGCTGAAGGGCGGGAAATTGTAATGCAGCATGAAGCGCTTGGAGGCCTCGCCGGGTTCCAGCAGTTCGATCCGCTGCTCGTCGTCCTTGGTGCCCAGGGTCACCGTTACCAGCGCCTGGGTCTCGCCGCGCGTGAACAGGGCCGAGCCGTGGGTGCGCGGCAGCACTCCGGTCTCGATGGTGATCTGCCGAATCTCGTCGAAAGCGCGGCCATCGGGACGGCGATGGTTCTTCAGCATCTCGTCGCGGAAAATGCGCTCCATGAGCGCGTCGTAGCAGTCCCCGGCCTCTTCCTGCTGTTCTTCCGCCTGCGCCTCCACCACGCGTTTCCGCAACTGCGCCACTTTGGCGTAGCTCTCGAGTTTGGGATACTTCTGGGTGTTGAGCGCGTCGGTCAAATCCGCGCGCACGGACTTGGCAATCTGGTCGTAGAGTTGCTGGTCGCGCGCCGGAGAAACGAATTCCCGCTTCTGTTTGCCCGCCACTTTCATCAACTCGCGAATACCCGCCGCGATCTTCTTGCAGCACTCGTGGCCGAATTCGATGGCGCCCAGCACTTCGGCTTCGGAGACCTGTTGGGCGCCGGCCTCCACCATCACGATGCCTTCTTCGGTTCCCGCCACCACGATATTCAGCTTCGATTCGCGCCCCTCGGTGTACGTGGGGTTAGCGACGTACTGTCCGTCTTTCATGCCCACGCGCACGCCGCCCATCACATAGGGGAAGGGTATATCGGAAATGGCCAGCGCCGCGGCAGCCCCGGCAATCGCCAGCGAGTTGGGGTCCTGTTCCGGGTCGGCCGAAAGCACCATGGCAATCACCTGGGTCTCATGCAGGAACCCCTCGGGGAACAGCGGCCGGATGGGACGGTCGATGAGCCGGCTGGTCAGGACTTCTTTTTCCGAGGGCCGCCCCTCGCGTTTGATGAAGCCGCCCGGTATTTTTCCGGCGGCATAAGTATATTCCCGGTAGTCGACGGTGAGGGGAAAAAAGCCCGCTCCCGGTTTGGGTTTATCGGCCATGCATGCGGTGACGAGGACGGCCGCGTCCCCGGCACGAACCACCACCGCACCGTTCGCCTGTTTGGCCATCTTGCCGGTTTCCAGGGTGATCGTCCGTCCACCCAGATCCACTTCTACTTTGTGAGACATTCTTCTAAAAACCTCCAACCTCGGCTGGAAGACGGCCTTGAAGGCGCCCTGCAGCCAGTCACGAATCGGCGTCCCTTTGGGAGCCGTTGAGACTGGAGTTGACAGGATGAGTAACCCGGGCAGAACCGCGGCCACGCGCCGCTAACTGCCGAGGTTGGTTTGGAATGATGCAGAATGGACTAGCGGCGGATGCCCAGCCGTTGCAGAACCAACTTGTAGCGCTCTGGGTCCGTATCGCGCAAGTACGTCAGAAGCCGGCGGCGCTTGGCTACCAGGGTCAGCAGTCCCTTGCGGGAGCCGTTGTCCTTTTTGTGCGTCGCGAAATGCTCCGTCAGCAGCGTGATGCGCTTGCTTAACAGAGCAATCTGAACTTCTGGCGACCCGGTGTCGGTTTTGTGGCGCTGATTCGAGGAAAGAATCTGCCGCTTCGCTTCAATCGCCAGTGCCATTCTAGAGTTTCATACTCCTTGTCTTCTCTTAATCTCGATTTGGTACCTAATCAGGATAGCACAGCGCGCCCGGCCATCTTTCAGTACACCTGAAAACAAAAGACCTGATTGGACCCGTCGGGGCTGAGCGAGTACTCCCCGTTTTCCAGCGAGTCCTCCACCTCGATCTTATAAAGATTGTCGGAGCTGAGCCGCATGACCTGGATCCGGATGGGGAGGGCCCCCTGCTTCTTCTTAGGCGAGAGCAGCAGTTCGCGGCGTCCGTTCTTGTTGTCCAGTTTGTAGAGCTGCAGCTTGTCGGGCATGATTTTTTCCGCCTGAAACAGGAAGACAGGAGAGGCCAGCGGCGTGCGGGCCGGCGAGTTGGCGCCCGTCACGACGTAAAGGATATCGTCCTTGCGTTTTTCTTCCTTGGCCTCGCCGACCTCGGTGGCCACCAGGGTGTCGGCATGTTTCAAATAGGGGATGTCGGGTTGGGGAGGCCGCGGCCCGGTGTATTTCTGAGGGAAAGCCACCGCGGCCGAAACGAACAAAAGGGGCAGGATGCGGCGCAGCATATGGTATATCTTATCGCGGGTCCAGACCCCTGGGATCACCGGATCGTCCAGTCGCCCCCCTGACCGATATACCACGCTCTTTCCGATTCCCCTGCACGAAAACCGCGGCGTTGGCCCAAGGCGCGGTGGAGGGGACGCCCAGTAGCCAGATGCTCTACCTCACTTTGCCATAGGCCGGCTGGCCGGTTTGCGATAATATGAACTAGCACATGATCTTGCGTGTGGCTGAGGTTATTCGGTCGGGACCTAGCCCGCGCGAGTCGGGCTGCGGGATCGGCTTTTGCTTTCCTTTTCAAACCTTTGTAACCTGCTTGCGAGCCGGCACGCCTATGCTTCTGACGGTTAGGAGTATTAGGGTGCCGGCACTTCGGGTGCGGCATGCTGGTTGATTTCGAGCTGATTAAGCGCGCCCAAGCTGGTGATAGCGCGGCATTTAACGATGTTGTCGTAGCTTACCGGAAGAGGATTTTAGGGACTATCACGCGGTTGATTGCGCGCCCGGAGGATGTCGAGGACGTAGCGCAGGAGGTTTTTCTCCGGCTGTATTTTTCGCTCGATCAGCTCAGGACTGCGGAGGTTTTTGAACCGTGGTTGTATCGCCTGACAGTGAACGCGGCTTACGATTATCTGCGCAAGCAGCGGCGCCGGCAGGAATATCGGATGTCGGACCTGTCGGAGCAGCAAATGATGATGGCGGACGCGTTGGCCGGCGGGCGAGTGGAGCACGATGAGCGGGAGCAGAAGAAGATCCGCGAGTCAGTGGACGCTTTGTTGGGGGCGGTATCCGAGGCCGATCGGGTGCTCCTCATGATGAAAGAACTGGAAGGGCTCTCACTGAAAGAGCTTGAAAAGATCTACAACATCAACGAGAATGCTCTAAAGGTCCGGTTATTCAGGGCCCGGCAGCGGGTGTTGAAGGCTTTTGGAGCGGCAGGTAAAGGCAAGGAGCCGGCAAGAACCGGGTGAATTTTATGGATCTGACGCACGGCACAAGAGACGACCAACTCGATGCTCTGTTTCGGGCCTACCGTACGGCGTGTCCTACGCCCGAGCCCAGCCCGAATTTCATGCCCCAACTCTGGCAGCGCATCGAATCACGCCAAACCTCTACCTTCTCGTTCCGGCGTATGGCCAACGCCCTGGTTACGGCGGCCATGGCGGCTTCCGTCGCGCTGGGGGTCTATATGGCCCTCCCTCGTAATCCGATTTACTATTCGACTTACCTGGAAACCCTGGCGGAGGCGAATACGATTGAGACCCCGGATATCGTGGCTCCGGTGCACTTGAACCTAAGCGAGCCCCAATGAGCCCGTCGATGCCACCCAGGTCGAGGATTTCGGCCGGTTTGTACCTGCTGGTCGTATTCCTGAGCGGTGCTCTGGTGGGTGGTCTGTCTTACAGGCTCTACTCGGTGACTTCGGTAGCCGCGGTGGCGGGCGGCGTTCCCAAAGCCAGCCCCGAGGAGTTTCGCCGGCGGTATATCGAGGCGATCCGTACCAAGGTCAACCTGGATGAGCGTCAGGTCGAACAGGTGAACCAGATCATGGATGAGGCGCGGGCGCGGTTCGAAGACGTTCGCGCGAAGTCCCGCGCCGACATGCAATCCATTGAGGCACAGAGAGTGGAGAAGATGAACGCCATCCTGCGGGAAGATCAGAAGCCCGCCTACGCCACATTCCGCGCCGAGCGCGAGAAACTGCGCCAGCAGCAGCGCGACAAACAAAAGAAAAAATAGAAGAAATTACGCCGTGGGCTGCTGGGCTTTCTTGGCGGCACGGCTGGCTTTGTATTTCCGCTCAAACTTGTCCACGCGGCCTGCGGTGTCGATCAGCTTCTGGCGGCCCGTGAAAAACGGGTGACACGAAGAGCAGATTTCCACCCGGATGTCGCCCTTGTGAGTGGAACGCGTTTTGAAGGTGTGCCCGCACGCGCAAATGACATTGACTTCGTTGTACGCAGGATGAATACCGGCCTTCATGGTGTTACGGGGGATCCTTTCGAGAACTTCCAGTATAGCAAAACCCCCGTGGACTCCAAGAGCCCACGGGGGTTGGGTAGCCTTATAGGATACCTGAGGCACAACTGACGCGAGAGGCAGCCGGTCCACAGGAACGTGATCCCGATACTGGACGGGATCTCAGCATTAGCGGCTCGACTTTAACAGTCGGCCACCTCGCGCGGTCTTATACTATCCATTTTATTGGACCACCTCCTTTTCCAGTGATATTGTTATGCTCTCACGAGGAAGGATACCTGTCAACACCGTGCTTCTAAAGGGCGATTCCGGCCGAATGTGGGTGACACCGGTGCCACCGGTTATAGGTGCCGCGCGGCGAAGCGGCACATGGCTAACCCGTCCATCCAATTGAACGGGAACTGGCCGGTGGTGTAGTGCCCACAGGGTAGGGTGAAGACGCGGTGCGGCAGTCGCAACTGGCGGAAGCTTTCCAGCACTTGCTTCGAGTACACGGGCAGGAAACTGCTGTCGTGGCGGGCCCAGATCAGCAAATTGTGGATCGGGCGGCCGCGTAAGCGCGCGAGATAGGACGCCGGGCTGATCATGGACCAATAGCGCCGCAACTGTTCCTGGCTCACCTGGTCGCCAAAGCCGCGCCGCACGTGTTGGGTGGAGAGTCCGGTCCAGACCACGTCCGAGAAATACATGGAGACGTGATTGAAAATGCCCACCCTCACCCGGGGGTCGTGGGCGGCGGCGATGAAGGCGATGCAGGAACCCAGGCTGGTCCCCAGAATCCCGACGCGGGAATAACCTTGCTGCTGAAGCCAATCGAAGCAGGCGCGGACGTCGATAATAGACTGGCGGGAGGCATGAATCGTGCGTCCGATGTTGCTGGAGACGTGGTAATCGGCGCGTTCCAGCTCCGGCGGCATGCGTTCGGCGTGGTATGCCATCGTCATGCGCAGGGCGCTCACCCCAAAGCGGTTGAGCAGCCTCGCCAGACCTACGTGGCCCTCCGGCCCGGAATTCCACTGGGGCAGCACCACCAGGGCGCGTCCCCGGTCCCGCTTTGCCGGGAACCAGCGGGCGTGGACGGTGTCGTTGTTCGGATGGTGGGAAGGCACCGGGCTGGTAAATGTCAGGCGTCCTTGCTGCAGCCGGTAGTCACTTACGGGCCGGTACTTGAAGAAGCGATCGGAGTCTTCCAAGGCCTGGTCGGCGAAGCGCGCGAGGGAAATGAGTGCCTGGCCGTTGCCGTCGGCTGGCCAGCAAGGGAAATCCAGGCGCGCCAGCCAGTCCGTTCCCCACTCGAACGGTCGGACGACCCGATTGGTATCACGGGTGGCCAATTTACGCTCCCACCCGTCCATCCAGCGAGCGTAGAATCCTGTCATGTATGGAGAACTAACAGTTTACCAAAGAAAAAGCCCCACTCCGGCAGATGGAACCGAAGTGGGGCGGCAAATGGATGCCCCGTGGGAGGCAACGCACCAAAGCTTAAAACCTCTTCCTACCCCAGCAGGTTCCAAGGCAACCCGAGTGCCAGTCCTAAGCCGTTGAAAATGCGTCCGTCCGGCAACGTTTCTTCTAGATTCGGAAGTTATCCATACGATTTTCAAGAGAATGGGAATATCGAACCCCGCCGAGACTTGCGGTTGACCGGCAGCCAACGGTGGCTTGCGGTCTCAGCCCTCCTGCAGCCAGCGTTTGCGATTGGAAAGCTCGAGCAAGAACAGCGCGGCGAAGCCGGCCAAGGCTCCCACCGAAGCGCCGATCCCGATCCACTGCGGCCGGGATGAGCCGATGCGCAGTGTAAGAGCCGCATTCACCAGAACCGGCACGAGCGCGGCGATCACCGGAGGCCAGGGGCGGTCGAGCGCGAAGAGAGACCGGGAGCTGATCTCGATCAGACTCCATCCGATGAGGGCTGGTCCCAGACCTAGAAAAACGGCCGAAACCAGGAGCGTCGATTCCGGAGTGAAATTGCCACGTTGGAACAAGAGGGCAATGGCGGGCGTGCGGAACAGGAGAGCGAAGCCGCAGCCGAGGACTGCGAACAGTGCCGCCAGCGCCACGGTGCGATCAATGAGGCGAAAGGCCTCGCGCAAGCGAAAACTGCTCCGCAGGCGGGCGATTTCCGGCAGCAGGGAATTGGCCAGAGGATTCACCAGGATGGCCAGAGGCACGCCCACACCCCGCATGCAATACTCCATCGCCGCCGCCATTCCAGGTCCGGCGTGAGTGGCGTAGGCCCGCGTAAACGTAATGTTCAAGCCCAGGCCGGCGGCGTAAACGAGGAAGAATGCCGGCTTGGCCAGGATTTCGCGCCAGCGGATGGCACATCGCGGAAGATTTTCCGTTCGCAGCGTGGAGCGCGCAATGTAATGCACGAACGCAAGCTGCACGCAGGCTCCGACGGAGTAACCGATCGGGAAGGCGTAAACCCCCACCTGCTTCCACAGAATCACCGCCGCCAGGATGGTAAACACATTTAGCGTGGCCTGGTAGAAGGCCGTGGGTCCAAAACGGCGCTCGGTGTAGAGCAGGGCCCAATACAAAGCCGCCACGCCGCCAGCCGTCGTGGAGAGGGCCAGGATGCGCAAGAGATTGACCGCCGTGCCGAAAGAATCGGGGTTGAGGCCGGGGGCGAGGGCGCGCATGAGCCAGGGCGCCATCGCAATGACCACGGCCGAAACAGTCACGAAGACCCAGGCGAAGGCGCCGCGGAGTTTCCAGAACAGCGCTACGCGCTCCAGTCCGGTGCGCGCGGTGAGCATGGGGACGAAGGCGAACACCATGCTATTGATGAGCACCGAATTGAGGGTATCGAGCGGACCCATAGCCACGGCCAGCGAATCGGCGCGGCTATGGGTGCCGAGCAGGTAGGCCGTGATCGCCACGCGCAGCACCCCGAGGACATTGCCGGCGAGCACTCCGCCCGCCAGGGTCAGGCCACCGCGAACCAGCGGGCTCTCGACGGCGCGCGTGAACCGGCTAACGGATATCGGCGTGGAACTCAGCGGAACCTCGAGCGCAGAGCGTCCCTCAGGCCTTGGCGGCCGCGGCGCTCTTCGCAGCGGACAACGCAGCTTCGTAGTTGGGGAAGTCGGCTACCTCCTTGACATATTCCACGTGGCGGATCTGGTTGCTCTGATCGACCACGAAGATGGCGCGGCTTTCGATGCGCAGATCCTTGATCAAAGTGCCGTAGTTGGAGCCGAAGGAGCCTTCCCGATGATCGGAGAGCATTTTCACCTTGTCGACGCCGAAGGCGCCGCACCAGCGTTTTTGGGCGAACGGGAGGTCCATGCTGACCGTAAGGATATCGACATCGGGCAACTTGGCGGCCTCTTCATTGAAGCGCTTGGTCTGAGCGTCGCACACGGGGGTATCGAGCGAGGGCACGACGCTGATGATGCGCACGTGGTCGCCCGTGTCCTTCAGAGTCACGGGCTTTAAGGTACCGTCCACGACAGTAAAGTCGGGAGCCGAATCGCCCGGCTTCAGCTCGGGCCCGATCAGCGTCAGGGGATTGCCCCGCATCGTAGTTGCGCCTGGTCTTTCCATGATTCCTCCTGAAAAATTACCGCTCCCTCACGGTCGCGGTTTTCATTGTAGCAACTCGGTCAGCGCGCCCGCCTCGGAGACCGGCAGTTGGCAAGTGTAGTCGCGGCAAACGTACGCCGCAGCACGGCCGTCGATGCGGCTCATGGCGGTAAGGGCAGGAATACCCGCGGCCAGCGCGTTGCGGGTCTCCTCGCAATCCAATAGCAGGAGGATGCGGTTGGGCAGGAAACGCGAGCGGACTGTTTCGAGCAGGGAAAGCGTATCGGGGGCGCCGCGGTCGCCCACAATCACGATCTGGCGCGGCTCGCCGAGCAGAAATTCGCAAGCGACTAGCAGTTGCGGGACGGCTACGGGCGCCGCCGAAATGCGTGGCCCGAAGGCGGCGATCAGCTTTTCGGCCGGTTCGCGAAATTCCGCGCGTCCGGTGATCTGCGCGAGGCGCAGCAGGTTGAGGGCGGCCACGGAATTGCCGGAGGGCTCGGCGCCGTCGTAATCCTCCTTGACGCGCAGCACCAGGCTGGCATCGCTTTCGACAGCGCTGAAAAATGCGCCGTGCTGCCGGTCTTCGAAAAGCTCGCGCTGCTTCCCGGTGAGCCGGATTGCCAGGTCGAGATGGCGCCGGTCGAACTGCGCTTCATAGAGGTCCAGCAGGCTTTGGGTAAACAGGGCATAGTCATCGAGAAAACCGGAGATGAGGGCGTCGCCCTGCCGGTAACGGCGCAGCAGGATGCCGGTCTGCGAATCGTACATGCGGGCGATCAGGAACTCCGCGGCGCGGTAGGCGGCGGTGGCGTAGACGGGTTCGTTCAAGGCCGCTCCGCCCAGAGCGAAGGCCGAGATCATGAGGCCGTTCCAAGCGGTAAGGATCTTGTCATCGAGGTGCGGGCGCACGCGTTTCGAGCGGGCTTCGAGCAGCCTGCGTTCAGTCTGCAGAATGGCGGCGCGGACTTCGGCGATGTCGCGCTGGAAATGGGCCGCGGTTTCCTCCAGGGTGTGCGCCTGGGAGAGAATGTTTTTGCCGGTGAACTCCTCGTGGGGATCGTGGACCACATTACCGCGTTCCTCGACGCCATAGCGGAAGCTGAACCAAGCGGCTGCCGGATCTCCGGCGAGTTCCCGAATTTCCTGCGCGGACCAGATGTAAAACGCTCCCTCCCCCTTGTGATGAGGTTCGGCCGGATCGATGACGCTGTCGGCATCTTCGGCGGAATAGAACGCGCCGCCGGGGTCAGTCATATCGCGGAGGACGTAATCCAGAATGTCGCGCGCCGTTTCGGCATACGCGGGGTCGCTCGTGGTCTGGAACGCTTCCAGGTAAGAGATGGCGAGCTGAGCCTGGTCGTAGAGCATCTTTTCGAAGTGGGGCACAAACCAGCGCTCGTCCACCGAGTAGCGGTGGAAGCCGCCGCCAAGCTGGTCGAGCATTCCGCCCTTGGCCATCTCGCGCAGGGTGAGCAGCACCATATCGAGGGCTTCCCGATTCTTGGTTCGGGCGTGGTAGCGCAGCAGGAAGTTGTGAACGGAGGGGCGGGGAAATTTGGGCGCGCCGCCGAAGCCGCCGAGGCGCGTGTCAAAACTGCGGCGGAAAGCGAAGAATCCGCTATCGAGGAGGGCGCGATCGACCGCGGGCGCCCCGCGGTGCGCCGGGGCGACAGAGACCGTCTTCTTGAGCTGCTCGACGATCTCGCGGGCGGAAGCGAGGATTTGCGAGCGTTGCGCGCTCCAGGCGGAGGCGAGTTGCGTCAATACCGAAGCGAAGCCCGGGTGGCCCCAGCGGTTTTCCGGTGGAAAGTAAGTGCCCCCGAAAAATGGCTTCAATTCGGGAGTGAGCCACACGGACATGGGCCAACCGCCGCCGCCGGTAGTGGCCTGCACGAACGTCATATAGATGCGGTCGACGTCGGGGCGCTCTTCGCGATCGACCTTGATGGGGACGAAGTCGTGGTTCAGCAGGGCCGCGATATGGTCGTCTTCGAATGACTCGCGCTCCATGACGTGGCACCAGTGGCAAGTGGAATAACCGATGGAGAGAAAAATCGGTTTATCCTCCGCGCGGGCTTTCTCGAAGGCTTCCGCGCCCCACGGAAACCAGTCCACCGGATTGTGGGCGTGTTGGAGCAGATAGGGACTTTTTTCTTGGGCGAGGCGATTGGTATGCATGAGGAGTGTGAAACGATTCCATGGTAGCAACGGAGGGCGGAGAAAAATTCGTGAGGCCGGACGGACCGGCCCCACCACCTGCAGGTGCCCGAGAATGTCGTAGGCCGCTGCTACTACTTATGCGTCCAGGCGTCGGTTACGTGTCCTTCCATGACTTCTTTGTTGTTCTCGTCGCAGGAGTATTCCATGATCTCCTGGCCGGGCTTCATCAGAACGAAAGTGCGCGTATTCTTAAAGGGCCTGGTGTACATCTTCGGGTCGTCGATGGTAACTTCATAGCTCAGGTGCTGATAGTCGGGGCGCTGGATGCGCTCGATCACGTGCAGCGCATCGCTGGTGAGGCGCTCGGGTTCGGTGTCGAGCCAGGTCTGGCCATTGGAACCGATGGTGTCGATCACCAGCGTGTCGCCCTCCCACTTGCCGACGGAATTGCCCAGCCACGTGGATTCGAGGTTGTTGGGATGATCGCGTCCGTCGGTGGGCACGACGTGGAACATATTATTCTGCTCGAACAGAATGGCCAGCCGATTGGTGTTTTGAACGAACTCCAGCGGATAGGGCGTCCCCCAGGAACGGACATAGCCCCATGGCAGGCAGTGGACTCCGTAGTCGAACTTGGGCTTCTTGTTTTCCGCCGCGCCAAAGGGCGTGAGCAGAGAGTCGATCTCTTTGGCTCCCATGCTGCTGCATCCAGGGGTTCCGCCGACGCATCGTCCGCTGACGTCTTTGCTCATATCGCCGACGCGGGGGTGGTCCCAAACGCCGCTCAAGTCCGGCTTACCATTGGCGAGGCGGGGCACGGGCTGGGACTGCACTTTGGCGGCCGACGATTGGGCCGCTACCGGAGTAGGCATCAGGCACAAAACACCAATCAAAGCTGCACAAAGAACAAACGAACTGCAGAAACGAAGGCTCATCGGAAATTCCCTCCCTCAGTGAAAACCCGGCTCCGATGCTACACGGAGCGTTCCCCCAGTGTCAAGTTCAACGCGAGTTCGACGCGAGACTCGGCACACTCGGCGGGCAAATAATTTGGGGGTTTTGGGGACTGTCCCCGAATTAGAATAGGATCTTCAAGCCGAACTGGATCTGGCGGCCGGGGTTCGTCGTGCTCGTGATCTGGCCGGCCGTGGGGTTCGGCAGGCCGGTGCCGTTGGGCCCCTGCACGAATAACCCGCTGGCGGGCGCCCCGAAGTTGGCGTGATTCAGGACATTGAAGAATTCGGCCCGGAACTGCACGGCGAATTGTTCGGAGATCTTCGGAACTTTGGTGGTCTTGGAAAGCGAAGTATCCATGCTGGAATAGGCGGGACCGATCAGGGTGTTTCTGCCGAGGTTTCCCAGCACGCCGACCGCCGGCAAGGTGAAGCACGACGCGTTGAAGTAGTGCTTCACCTTGTCTCCCGAAGTTGCAATCGGGTTGTTGGTGCAGCCCGAGGCGATGTCGGGACGGTTCGCCCCGCCGCCGCTGTAGGCCTGCGCAAATCCATCGCTGATGTTGACCGGGTAACCGGTGTGATAAGTCAGGATACCGCTCAACTGCCAGCCTCCCAGCAGCTTGTTCTTACCGAAAGGCAGCATGTAGGTGCTATTCACCGTGATGTTGTGGCGGTTGTAATAGGCGCACCAGGCCTTGTCATAGGCGGCGTTGAACGGGTTCGCCAGAGTGGTTCCGCCATCTACCAGGTAGCTGCCCGAGCCATTGTCGGTGCATTCGGACCAGGTATACGACAGTTGCGCCTGCCAGTTCCCGGTCAAGCGGCGGTTGAGGCTCACCTGCGCCGAATTGTACTTCGAGTAGCCGCTGGCGTAACCGATTTGCAGCGCGCCATAAGTGGGGTTGACAAAGGGATTCATCACCACTCTGCCGCCGATCAGTTGCGAGAACTGCAACTGTCCGTTGGGCAGCACGTTGGGCACGGGAGGATTGGCGTCGGTTTCCTCGAGCTGGTGAACGCCGTGCGACCCGACATAGGCGACGGAAACCACCGTGTTCTTGACGATCTCCTGTTGCAGGCTCAGGTTCCACTGTTCCACATAGGGAGTGCTGTGGAGGTGATAGTCGAGCCCGAAGGATTGCGTGGGCTGCGTCGGCGAGACGGCGGAGAAGATGTTGGGAAAGGTCGGATTGAATTGCGTTCCGGTCTTGAACGGGGGATTGTTATAGTACTCGGCGGCAAAGTCGCGGGGCCCGATGATGTTATGAAAGATGCCGAAGCCGCCGCGCAGGGAGGTCTTATGGCTCCGGAACGGGTCCCAGGCAAAGCCGATGCGCGGATCGAAATTATGGAGCGACGGATTGCTCTCATAAATGTGCGGCACCGCCACATAGTCCCCATAGGGCGCGTTCACGATGGAGTGCAGCTTATTGCCCACTTCGATTCCATTGGTCGTAGGCTGGTAGCGCAACCCCAGGTTCACCGTGAAGGACGAAGAGACCTTCCAATCGTCCTGCAGGTATAGCGCAAAGTGCCATTCGCGGAAGCCGCGGAACGCGTCCGACTGCGGGTTGCCGTTGGCGTCCGGCAGGATTCCGCTGAAGGAGAACGGCGTGCCTTGCAGGAACAAGGCCAGGCTCTGGAAGCTCCAGCTTCCATCGCCGGGGACCGGGGACCACACGTTGGACTGCACTCGTTTGACCTCGCCGCCGAACTTCAGCGTGTGGGCACCCTTGTTCCAGTAAACGTCGTCGCCCCAGGCAAACTTGTTCTGACCGAAGTGCCACGGGCCGGGCGCGGCCGTTCCAAAGCCGGTAAGTCCTGTGATACTCATGCCGCCATCCACCAGTCCTTTTCCCGGAAAATACTGGAACAGCGGGTAGGAATCGACTCCGGTATTACTGTCTTGAAACGGGCGCGAGAAAGCGAACCGTGCCGCGTTAATCACGTTGCTTGAAAAGATGTGTTTCTCCTCGATGGTGGCAAACTGGTTGTGATTCCTGCTGATGGACGGCCAAACAGTGGGCAGGGCGCCGCCCGTGGGCTCGAAAAGCCGCGCGAAATCAGCCAGATACCTGACAAAGAGCGAGTCTTTGGAGGAGATGCTCCAGTCATAGCGCCCGATGACATAATTCTCCGACCCGGTTTGCACGGGGTTCAACGTCTCCTGTCCGATGCCGCCGCCGATCAGGTTGGTAGGCCGAGGAAGCCTGTCATAGAACGCGAGGTACGGCTGGATGGCTTTCGGAATGGTGTTGGCGCACGCCGGGTCGGGGTAGAGGATGGCGGGATTGTCGACGCATTGCAGCGCGCCTCCGGCCGCGGGCAGGTATCCGTTGTGCGCGTTGTTGTCGGGAAGCGAGACGATCTTAGTCTCTCCGAGCGCTTGCCGCAGGCCTTCGTAGTTCACAAAAAAGAACATCTTGTCTTTCTGGATGGGCCCGCCCAGGGTGCCTCCGAACTGGCCCCTGCGGAACGGCGCCGGGTTGGCCTTGTCGAAAAAGTTGCGCGCATCGAGCGCGCTGTTGCGCAAGAAGCCGTAACCCGAGCCATGAAGGCTGTTGGTCCCCGACTTGGTGACTTCGTTCAAAACCGAGCCGTTGCCGCCAAATTGCGCGCTATAAGTATTGGTCAAGATCTGGAACTCGCCCACGGCATCGATGCCCATCGCGGTATTGAGCGAACCGGCGCCCGCACCGTGAGCGAAGTAGTTCTGCACGTCGGTGTCGTCGAGAAGCTCCGCCTGGCCATTGGGCCGGGCGCCGGCCACGGAGTAAGTGAAGCCTCCTCCGTAAAACGGGCCCTGAAAGATGCCGGTGAAATTGCTGACGCCGGGCGCCAGCAGGACCAATTGCTCGATGTTGCGGCCATTGAGCGGCAGTTCGCGCAACTGGGTCTGCTCGATGAGCGTGGAAAGCTGCGCGGTGGTGGTATTTACACTGGAGACCTCGGCTTCGACCGAGATCGTCTGGGTGGCCTGCCCGACCGGCAGGGAGAAGTCCGCCACGCTCTCGGCGCCCACGGTGAGCTCAATACCGGTGTGCACCACGGTCTGAAAACCGGGCTTTTCGACCTGCACCCGGTATGCGCCCACCGGCAACTCAGCAACCCGGTAGCGCCCTTGCGAATCGCTGGTAGTGGCCTGAGTCACTCCGGTGGCTACGTTGGTGGCGCGCACGGAGGCCTCCGGAACCGCCGAACCGGACGGATCGGTCAAAGTCCCCGAGATCGTGGCGGTAGCCCTCTGCGCCGCCAGGGGCGCGGCCATCCACAAAGCCACTCCGAAAGCGATCGCAAACGTGAAACGGCACAACGGCTGCGCAGGCATGTTCAGTTCTCCTTCAAACGTTGGTGAGGTTGGTCCCCAGTTTTGTGGGGTCGAGTCTATCACCACGATTCCGCGGGTGTCAAACGGGCGGTCAGCCGCAGTCAGCCGCAGGCGGGAGACGATGTTTTTGGGAATATGCGCATTATTTCTTTGATGGTTTAAGCTACTCTTTTTCAATAGGTTGTGGAGATGGCTCCGAATCGGGAGACGCAGATTTTTCGCCATGTGCGTCTCCCACAGTGATGAGGCCGGATCATGGAACACAGGTTTCCCCACTTTCAGTTTCCCCCGGCGATTCGGCAATACGGGCTTACGGATCTGGAAGTCGTTAATAACAGGGGAATTGTTTTGTGAATTTTGGGGAACACCTTGGACGCGACGGGCGCCTCCGATATAATGCAGCGAATGACGGCGCTGCTGAGTCCGATGAACCCGGGACACAACACGCGCTGACACAAAGGAGGCTTATGAGAAGCAAGGGGTGGGCGCTTGGAGGAGCCGTCGCCGTCGGTATCATGGTCGTCGCAGCGCTGGTGGAGCAGGAGGCAGCCGGGCAGGGGAATCGGCCGCAGGTGCCGCTGTTCGAACCGGATCCGCTATGGTCTCAAGCATTGCCAAACAAATGGGTCACCGGGCAGGTCGGCGGCCTTGCCGTCGATTCCCATGACAACCTATGGGTCTTCCACCGCCCGGCGACAATCCCTGACGGTGAGAAAGGCGCCTCGCTGAATCCCCCACAGGCGGAGTGCTGTATTCCCGCCCCATCGGTGTTGGAGTTCGACACGAACGGAAAGTTCCTCCAAGCGTGGGGGGGTGCGGGGCAGGGCTACGAATGGCCGACCTCGGAGCACGGGATCTTCGTCGACTACAAAGACAACGTCTGGCTGAGCGGAAGCGCGCAGGCGGACAACCAGATCCTGAAGTTCACGAACAAAGGGAAGTTCCTCATGCAGATCGGGCATGCGGGAAAGAACCGCGGCAGCAACGACACCGAGAACCTCGGGGGTCCCGCCGGCCTATTCGTGTACCGGAAGACCAACGAGTTGTTCGTGGCGGACGGATACTTCAACCACCGTGTCATCGTTTTTGACGCCGACACCGGCGCGTACAAGCGCCATTGGGGCGCGTATGGAAAGAGACCCGACGATACGCTGAAGTTCCCGCCGCGCGCGCAACTCGTGCAAGGGCCGCCCCCCGAAGGTTTCAACAACCCCGTTCACGCCGTGCTGGTGACGAACGACGATCTGGTCTATGTCGCCGACCGCTCGAACAATCGGTTCCAGGTGTTTCAGCTGGACGGGACATTCCTGAAGGAAGTGTTCCTCTCGAAGAATACACTCCAGAACGAGGGAACGGTGCACGCTTTCGCTGCGTCGCCCGACAAAGAGCAGAAGTTACTCTATATCGTGGATGGCTCCAACAAGGCGATTCGTGTGCTGAACCGGCAGACGTTGGAGGTGGTCTGGTCGGTTGGCGGGCACGCGGGACATAACGCGCGGGAGTTCTTCCATATACACAGCTTCGCGAACGACTCGAAAGGGAATCTCTTCCTCGGGGAGGTCAACAACGGGCAGCGCTACTACAAGTACGCATTTAAAGGCATGGGCCCGGCTCCGATAATCACGCCGACGCGATAAGGGTGTGGACGCCGTGACGTACGAAGATGGAGAACACCCGCCGCTCCAGGATTTGAAAAGAGTCTTCGAGTAACCCGAATTCAATCGCACAATTTCCGGCAATTCATGACATAATATCGAATCCCCGGAGACGGAAATGGCAGACCAGCGGGTATCGATGTTCGTCAGTCATAAGGTTGCGAGCCATAAGCGCGCGGCCGTGCGGATTCGCGATATCCTCCAATCGCGTACGGAACGCCTGGATGTCCAGATATGCGAGACCATCGATGCGGGAGTGGACTGGCGGAAGTGGATTCGCGACCACATCGCCCAAGCGCACATGATGCTCGTCATCCTGCCGCGTACCCCCGCAGAACTACAGTGGATCGGAGTTGAAATCGGCAGCTTTCAGGCGGAAGTGCCAGGTGGCCGGCTGGTAGCGTTGAAGCGCCCGTCGGATCCCGTTCCCGATATTGTGGCGAATCTCCAGGTGATCGACTCGGTGAAGGAGGTGATCAAGGAGAAGTTTCTGGAACCACTTTACCGCCATACCACCTTCACGGGTTTGGATGCTCCTCTGAATGGACGAGTATCGGATCTGGACATCAGTCGCGATGCCCAAGAGATCGCGGAGGCCCTGGCGGGGGTGTTGCCCACTCGCTCCGAGTCCTTCGGTGAGTCGCTGGTGGTGGAAACCTCGGAACTGGATGTAACCAGAGATCTCGACGAGGCGCAGGTCATCGCTTTCGAGGGATTCAGCGCCATCCTGAACTGGCAGCGGCAAGTGTTCACCTGGAGCGAACTCCGCCAGCGCGCCGCCGAAGCCAAAGGGAAGGGGACGTTCTGGGTTACCGAAATGCAACAGGTAATGACAGAGGCTGTCCGGCAAGACTGTCCAAAAAGAATCATGTCCTCTACCTTTCGTGGACGCGGCAATACGGCCGGCAGAATCTTTCGCCCGGTCCTGGATCGCGTGGACTACATCGAAAATAAACCGGTCCGATTCCACTTCGTGTTTCACGAAGTGCTTGTTCCCGAATTGGTTCGGGCGCGTGGAACTCTCGGTGACGTGTTCAACTTACTCTATATCGCGACCCGTGTCCGGTGGGAGGTGCTCTATCCATTCCTGATCAAGCCGTGGCTGGCAAATGACGGCCTACCGGCGAAATGGGAGATGAGCAAGGAAGAGCAGGACGAGCTGGTGGGCAGTGTCATTCGTAGTATGCGACTGATTGAATTTCAAATTGAGCGCCACGACATGCTGGAGTCGGTCTTCGCCGCTTTTGATGGGACCGACCGCCGGGTTATCGCGCAAATGCTCCAGGAACGGCAGTCGATCACCGACGCGATTGAAGCGGCGGCGCAGCAGAATGATCTGGCGAGGTTGATGGAAGACCTGAAGCACGCTCTGGACCTGAACTGTCGCGTCATGGAACTTCTGGCAGGCAGATTCCAACAACTGGTGACTGAAGACACGGGTCGCCTTCGCGAGATGTTGCGTGAGACCGCTTCCGAGCCACCAGGAGTCATGCGGGCGAAATCATCCGCCTGATGCAGCTACCCGCCTTCCGCCGCCGCGCGCCGCTTAGCCCAATAGTTTCTCATCCGTTCCGAGACGCTCCGGCGCTCTTCACTTCCCATGAATTTTCTCCCCCGCCGCCGGTGTGGCAACGCGGCACCTTTGCGGCCGTGCGCCCCGGCCTCGAGTTCCTCAAGAGCGGCAATCGTCCGCTCCAGTCTCTGTTTTCGGATGTACAGATCGCTGATCGTTTTGGATAGGTCCATGTGCCTTCCTGAGGTGAGCCGCGAAGAAGTCGGTGGAATCGGAGCAGAGCGTACGGCACGCCTTCGCCACCCTATCACAACGGACGCCCTGCCAGACGGGTCGGACCGTCAAATTACAGTCAAAATCGACCCTGAACCAGCGGTTCCGTGGCAGCCCGTGGCGTGCGCGGCAAATTCGGGGACAGCAAATTCGGGGACAGCCACGGAATTTCGGAGGCAGTCCCCGAGTTTTACGAGAGGGGTATTCGCTACGTGCTTCGGAGCGCGTTCAACGCCTGCCGCTCTTCGCCATATGGATCGTTCGTCACCGTGCACTGGTCGTTGAAGATCATCGTGGCCCGCTGGACGGTATTGAATCTGGGCCAGTTGGGCAGCCCCTTGTGGTTGGGATTGCCGATGCGGGCAAATGCCGCCCAGGCGCTGCTCATCCTGGTCTCGAGCGCAAGGCGGTCCTGCCCCGTGCCCGTCATGGATTTCGCCTCATCCACGTTTTGCAGGACGAAAGGAATCTCCAGCGTATGGAATGCCTTCAGTTTTCCCTCGCGCACCGGCGATCGCCAGGTGAAGTAGTACAAGTACACCGGCGCTTTCTGCGCGGCCTTGCGCTCGGCTTCGGTGATGACAGCGGCGCGGAAGGTGTCGGACGCCACTACTTGCGCCAACTCGACATTGCTGTAACTCGACCGGCCCTTGCGATACACCGCGATCAGCTTTTCCACATCGGCATCGCCGGCCCGGGTGGCTTGTTTGAAAGCCGTGTGCAGGCCGCCATCGTCGATCGGTTCGAACTTCGTGTTGGGGAAGAAATTGACTTCGAACTCCGTCGATCCGATGAGCAGCGGGATATCCGCCGACATGGCCGGCGCCGCCGGGTCGAAAGGACCGCCCGGAAGGGTACGCTCGTCCAGGACCGGGGCCAGGCGGAGGCCGGGCGTGCTGAGGGTCGCTTGCACCAGTTGCTCCATCGGTACCTTCCGCAGATCGTCCGCGGTCTTCACGCCCAACTTGGCCATCAGCGTTTCGGCCGACTTCGTGGCATCCGCCCGCGTTACCCCCCGCAGATTGGCTCCGCTCTGCACGATGGCGCGATGAAACAGCCCTTTGGCCGAGGGCATGGCTAGCAGAGTGCTCACTTTCCCGGCCCCGCCCGACTGCCCGAAAATCGTTACGTTCTTCGGATCGCCGCCGAAGTTGCTGATGTTATCCCGCACCCATTCGAGGGCGGCTACGATGTCCAGCATCCCGGCGTTGCCGGCGTGGGCGAATTTCTCGCCGCCGATATCGGCCAGGTACAGGAAGCCGAACGAATTGAGCCGGTGATTGACGGTAACGGTGACCACGTCGTGCCGGCGCGCCATGTTGGCGCCGTCGTACATGGTGTAGCTGCCCGACCCGCTGGTGAATCCGCCGCCGTGCAGCCAGACCATCACGGGCTTTTTGCCGCTCAAAGCGCTGGACCACACATTCAGATGCAGGCAGTCTTCGCTGATCGTTTGTTTGGGAATGGTGGCCGCCACTTCGGGGATCTCCGTATGAGGGCCTTGCGGCGCCTCCGGGCCCCAATCGAGTGTATCCTTCACGCCGGTCCACGGCTCCGGCCTGGATGGCGGCAGGAATCGCCCGTCGCCTGCCGTGGAAGCACCGTAAGGAATGCCTTTGAAAGCGTTCACCCGGTTCTGGGCCGTGCCGCGGATCTTCCCCGCGGTGGTAGTCACGATGGGGCCGGCTGGTGTGCCTTGAATATCCGCGGCCGCTGCGCGCCACCCTCCGAAAAGCGCGCCGCCTATCGCTGCGCCACCCACAAACGATCGCCGATTTATCTTCGTGCTCATGCGATTCCCCCCAAATACGCCGTTGAAAATGCAGTGACAGGCGGGAGTTCCTGCTCCGGACCGGCAAGCAATTGGCCCTCCCGTGCGTTGGAACGTTCAGCGGATATTCTACACCTTCCGGCATTGGCAGGAAACGTGTACGATGATGACCATGCGTGTGAATCTGGCTTTTGGGAAGACCGGCCTAGTGGCGGAACTGCCGCCGCGCTTCCAGTATCATGTGCTGGAGGCCCGCTCCGCGCAAGCACTGGGGGACTGGGAACGCACTCTGGAGGAGGCCTTGGATGCGCCCCTGGGGACGCCTCCGCTGGTAGAACTGGCGCGCGGCAAGCGCACCGCGGCCATCTCGGTTTGCGATATCACGCGGCCCGCTCCCAACGCCCAAACGCTTCCCTTCGTCTTGCGCCGCCTGGAGGAGGCGGGCATGCGCCGGGAAGCGATTACCATCCTCATCGCTACCGGCCTGCACCGCGCGGCCACGGATGCGGAGATCCGTCAAATCTGCGGAGAGCCGGTCGCCTCGGCTTATCGGGTACTCAACCACGATGCGCGCAATCTTTCCCTGCACCGCCACCTGGGGGCGACCGCCTCGGGCACCCCCGTCTATATCGACGAGCGCTTCCTGGCGGCCGATTTGCACCTCACGCTCGGTTTCATTGAGCCGCACCTGATGCTGGGTTTCTCGGGAGGCCGCAAGCTGGTGGCGCCCGGATTGGCGGCCCAGGAAACGATTCAGATTCTGCACAGTCCCAAGTTCATGCGCGATCCGCGGGCCGTCGAGGGCTCCACCGAGGATAATCCGCTGCACCGCGAGCTTCTCGAAATCGCGCGGATGGCGCGGCACGATTTCCTGCTCGATGTGGCCCTGGCGCGCGACCGCTCGATTGCCGGGGTGTTTGCGGGCGATCCCGAGCAGGCCCACCGGCGCGGCGTCGAGGTCGTTTCCCGCGCCATGGCGGAAACCCTGGAAGAACCGGTAGACGCCGCCATTACCACGGCGGCGGGCTATCCGCTCGACCTGACGTTCTATCAAACCATCAAAGGGGTCACCGCCGCCGCACACATCGTGAAGCCCGGCGGCCGCATTCTGGTGGTGGGCGCCTGCGAAGAAGGCGCCGGCGCCCCCGAGTTCCGCCAAATGCTTCTCGATGGCCAAAGCGACGCTGCATTCTTAGACCGAATCGTCGGCTCGCCGGTCACTGTGGATCAATGGCAACTGGAGAAACTGGCGCTGGTCACCACGCGCCAGCAGCTTTTCTACTTCGTGCCGGGACTTCCGCCGGAGTATCACACCAAGTTGTGGGGACGTTGCTGCCGAACCATGCCGGAGGCGCTCGAGGCCGTAACCGCGGGGCTCGCGCCCGGCGCCCGCATCGCCGTCATTCCCGAAGGCCCTTACGTGCTCGCCACGGTGCGGATGCAACAACCGGAATTGGAGATGGCCCATGAGTAGTGCTCAAACCATTGCGATCGAGGCCCCGGTGACTGGCGAATACGAGGAGATTCTGACTCCGGAGGCCACCCGGTTCGTGGTTGAACTGCATCGGAAATTCGAGGCGCGCCGCCGCGAGTTGTTGCAACGCCGTGTCGAGAGGCAGCAGTCCATCGATGCCGGCCGCTTGCCCGATTTCCTGCCCGAAACCGAATCCGTCCGCACAAGCGAATGGACGGTCGCCCCCATCCCGCACGACCTGCTGGACCGGCGCGTGGAAATTACCGGCCCGGTGGAACGTAAGATGATCATCAACGCGCTGAATTCCGGCGCCAGTGTGTTCATGGCGGATTTCGAGGATTCCAACTCGCCTACGTGGGACAACAATCTCACCGGCCAGCTCAATCTGCGCGATGCGATCCGCGGCGACATTCAATACGCGAGCCCCGAAGGCAAACAGTACCGGCTCGGGCCCAAGCCTGCCGTGCTGCTCGTCCGTCCACGCGGCTGGCACCTCGTGGAAGGCCATTTTCTAGTCGACGGCCAGGCCGTCTCGGGTGGGCTCTTCGATTTCGGCCTCTTCCTGTTCCACAATGCCAAAACGCTAATGGCGAAAGGCTCCGGCCCGTATTTCTATCTCCCCAAGATGCAGAGCCATCTGGAGGCGCGGCTGTGGAACGACGTTTTCGTGTTCGCGCAGGACTATATCGGAATTCCGCGGGGCTCCATCCGGGCCACCGTGCTGATTGAAACCATTCTCGCTTCCTTCGAGATGGATGAAATCCTCTACGAGTTGAAAGACCATTCGGCCGGCTTGAACTGCGGACGCTGGGATTACATCTTCAGCTTCATTAAGGTGCTGCGCAATTTCCCAGCGTTCACGCTGCCCGACCGCGCCCAGGTCACCATGGACCGCGCTTTCTTGAAGGCGTATGTCGATCTGCTCATCAAGACGTGTCACCGCCGCGGCATTCACGCCATGGGCGGGATGGCCGCGCAGATTCCCATCAAGAACGATCCGGCCGCCAACGAGGCGGCGCTCGAAAAGGTGCGGCAGGATAAGCTCCGTGAGGTCAAGGCAGGGCACGATGGCACGTGGGTGGCGCATCCCGGCCTGGTTCCCATCGCTAAAGAGATCTTCGACGCGCACATGAAGACCTCCAACCAGATTCACGTAAAGCGCGAGGATGTTGCCATCACCGCCGCCAATCTGCTGGAGGTGCCGCAGGGAGAGATTACCGAAAAGGGTCTGCGGCTGAATATCGATGTGGGCATTCAGTATCTGGACTCGTGGCTGCGCGGTTCCGGCTGCGTGCCCATCTACAACCTGATGGAAGACGCCGCCACGGCCGAGATTTCCCGTACGCAAGTCTGGCAGTGGCTGCACCACGGAGCGCAACTGAGCGGGGGCCGCAAAATCACGCCGGAGCTGGTGAAAGAGATGATCGGCGCGGTGGTCGGCCCGCAACCTACGCAGGCCGCGGAACTATTCCAACAGATGATGCTCAGCCGCGATTTGAAGGAGTTCTTGACTCTCGAAGCGTACCGGTATCTGTAGGTGGCACTCTTGAATTTGAACAGCGAAGTCCTTTGCGAACTCCGCTCCATTGTGGGCGGCCGGGGTTTGTTCTCGGCTCCAGAGGACCTCCGCACCTATGAGTGTGACGGCCTCACCAACTTCCGGGTCGTCCCCAGTGCTGTGGTTCTGCCGGAGACTACCGAACAGGTACAGGCCGTCGTCCGGGTCTGCCATCGCGAGCGCATTGCGTTCGTCGCGCGCGGATCGGGCACAGGTCTGAGCGGCGGCGCGCTGCCCATCGCCGGAGGAATCGTCATCGGCCTGGCGCGAATGAACCGCATCCTGGAGGTGGACCTTCCCAATGCCCGGGTGGTGGTGGAGCCCGGTGTCATCAACCTGGACGTTACTGCCCGCATCTCCCCGGCGGGCTACTTTTATGCGCCCGATCCCTCGTCACAGTCCGTGTGCAGCATTGGCGGGAACGTAGCCGAGAATTCGGGCGGCGCGCACTGTCTGAAGTACGGCTTCACCACCACTCACGTACTCGCATTGGAGGTTGTGCTGCCCGATGGCACGCTCGTGCATCTCGGCAACAAGACACTCGATGCTCCAGGCTACGATTTGCCGGGTATCTTCGTGGGTTCGGAAGGCACCTTGGGTGTCGCTACCAAGATCACGCTGCGCATCGTGAAGCGTCCGGAGTGCGTGCAGACCCTGCTGGCCGCGTTTCACTCGACCACTGAAGCGGGCGCGGCGGTGAGCGGGATCATCGCCGCCGGAATGCTACCGGCCGCGATCGAGATGATGGACAACCTCGCGATCCAGGCGGCCGAGGCGGCGGTGCACGCGAATTATCCCAACTGCGGCGGTCTCCTGCTGGTGGAGTTGGATGGGCCCGCTGCCGAAGTCCTGGCGCGCATGAAGCACCTGGACGAAATCTGCCGCGGCAACGGCGCCTGGGAGATTCGCGTCGCGCAGACCGAAGGGGAGCGCGCGCTGTTCTGGAAGGGCCGCAAAGCCGCCTTCGCCTCGGTGGGACGAATCTCTCCCAACTACATCGTCCAGGACGGCGTCATTCCGCGGACCGCGCTTCCCGACGTGATGACCGAAATTGCGCGCCTCAGCGGCGCAGCCGGTTTGCGCGTCGCCAACGTTTTCCATGCGGGCGACGGCAACCTGCACCCGCTGGTGCTCTACGACCGCCGCATTGCGGGACAGGAATCGGCTGCCGAGGCGCTGTCGTTCCAGATCCTCGAGTTGTGCATTGAAAAGGGCGGCTCCATCACCGGCGAGCACGGCGTCGGGGAAGAAAAGAAAAACATCATGTCCAAGATGTACGCCGAGCCGGATCTCGACACCATGCAGCGCGTCCGTTGCGCGTTCGACCCGTGGCTGCTCTCCAATCCCACCAAGGTCTTTCCACGGCCGCGCCTGTGCGGCGACCAGCCCGGTGAGTACGCGCCGCATCCACTCGAAATTGCGGGTGTGGCGGAGCGCTTCTGAATCATGCACGCCGAGCCTGCCAACGCGGAAGAAGTGGCCACCCTGCTCCGGGACGCCGACGGGCGCGGGTTGGCCGTCCTCCCGCGCGCGGGCGGCACCAAGCTCGACTGGGGCAATCCTCCTGCCCGGGCCGGGGTCACGCTCTCGCTGGCCCGCCTCAATCGCATCCTGGAGCACGCGTGGGCCGATCTCACCGTCACCGTGGAAGCCGGATGCACCATGGCCGCGTTGCAACAAGCCCTGGCTCAACACGGCCAACGCCTTGCCATCGATGTCTTGTGGCCCGAGCGGGCGACTGTAGGCGGCGTGCTCTCCTGCAACGACAGCGGCGTGCTGCGCCTGGCCTACGGCAGCCTGCGCGATTTGGTCATCGGGATCACGCTGGTGCTCGCCGACGGCACGATCGCCCGGAGCGGAGGCAAAGTCGTCAAGAACGTGGCCGGCTACGATTTGCCCAAGCTCGCCACGGGAGCAATGGGAACTCTCGGCATCATCACGCAAGCCACCTTCCGCCTGCATCCGCTGCCGCGCCACACGCTCACGCTTTCCTTGCCCGCCGGGACTATCGAGACCGCGCAGGCGCTTCTGCTCGAGATGCAACGCGCCGGGCTGGCGCACACGGCGTTACAGTTGCGCTGTGCAGCGAACGCGGGGCCGCACATGGATATTCTGCTGGAGGGCACCGAAGCCGGCATGGCCTCGCAGGCATCCAGAATCCAGGGGTTCGCCCCTTTCGTGGAGGGTTCCGCCGCGATCTGGGGAACTCGCGAAGAGATCGCCGGCTCCAGTAACGTAGCCAAATTCAGCGTGCTCCCCTCCCAAATCGGAAACACGATCGCCGCCGTCGAGCGCTTCCACGATCCACACTGGCGCGCCGTCGTGCAGGCCACGGGAATCGGTTGGCTGGCGCTGTCCGCGCCGCTGATGGAATTGCGCTCCCAACTGGAGCGGGAGGGCGGCTCGCTGATGATTCTCAGACCTCCGGGAACCGACGCCTGGGGTAACCCCGGCGACTCCCTGGCTCTGATGCGCGCTCTCAAACGCCAGTTCGATCCCAAAGGCACGTTAAATCCAGGACGCTTCGCAGGGGGCATTTGATGACACCGAACGGCGCATTTGACACCCATCATCCGCCTGCGCCCGACCTCATGGATGCCTGCGTGCATTGCGGTTTCTGTCTTCCGGCCTGCCCCACGTACGTGCTATGGGGCCAGGAAATGGATTCGCCGCGCGGGCGGATCTACCTCATGAAGATGGCCAGCGACGGCGCTACGGCGATCACGCCCAAGTTAGTCCGGCATATGGATACCTGCCTCGGATGCGTGTCTTGTATGACGGCCTGTCCTTCGGGCGTCGATTATGGAAAGCTGATCGAGGCCACGCGCGCGCAAATCGAACGATTGCACAGACGTCCCTTGGGGGAGAGACTGCATCGCCGCTTGCTGTTCAGCCTGTTTCCCCATCCAGGCCGCCTGCGGCTGCTGCGCGGTTTGCTGGCCGTTTACCAGAAAACCGGCCTGCAAAAGCTGGTGCGCCAGTCGGGACTTCTCCAACTGCTGCCGGTTCGTTTGCAGGCCATGGAGTCGCTGGCGCCCAAAATCGGCAAGCGCAGGAAAATCGCGGAATGGATCCCCGCGCAAGGTCCCCAGAGGCTTCGTGCCGGCCTGATGCTGGGATGTGTGCAACGGGAGTTCCTATCCGAAGTGAACGCGGCCACCGCGCGTACCCTGTCTGCGGAGGGCTGCGAGGTGGTGTCGCCGGCGGACCAGACCTGCTGCGGAGCCCTCCACGTGCACGCCGGCGAAGAGCGGCCCGCTCTCGAACGGGCGCGGCGCATGATCGAGGTTTTTGAAAAGGCGGCCGTGGATGTCATCGTCACCAACGCCGGCGGCTGCGGCTCCCATGTGAAAGACTACGGCTACCTGCTGCGCGACGATCCTCACTATGCCGCGCGCGCCCGCCTGTTTTCCTCCCGGTGCAAAGACGTCACGGAGGTGCTCGATGAGCTGGGCCCCCGGGCCGTGCGGCATCCGCTAGCCATGCGCGTGGTGTACCACGATTCCTGCCACCTGCAACACGCGCAAAGAGTGCGAACACAGCCGCGCGCGCTGCTCTCGGCCATTTCCGGACTGGAACTTGTCGAGATACCGGAAGGCGCGATCTGTTGCGGATCGGCCGGAATCTACAACCTGGTGCAACCCCCGACCGCGGACGAACTGGCCGGCCGCAAAGCCCGTTTGATCGCTCCCCACAGCCCGGATGCGGTGGCTACGGGAAATCCCGGCTGCATGCTGCAAATCGGCGCCGCGCTCGCGCGCATCGGCCAGCCCATACCCGTCCTGCACACGATTCAACTGCTCGACGCTTCCATTCAGAACAAGAAGCCGGTGGGTTGACTCGCCTACCCGATTTTCGCCAGCGCCGCCTGAATGTCCCCGCGTACTTTTGGGGAAGGTTTCTGAGACAGTGCCGTGTTGAGTTCGGCCTTGGCTGTCGCCCGGTCACCTTTTTGGATCAAGGCCAGCCCCAGATGGTAATGAAACGTGGGGTTCTCCTGATGCTCCCGGGTCAGGCCGCGGAAAACCTGCACGGCGCTATCATTCAGGACGGTCAGCCAGATAGGCGGTCAAGGCCAGATCCGCGAGTTTCACTTTCACGTCGTCACGGGAGGGCAATAGATCCACTGCCCGGACCAAGTCCTGATACGCCTCGGGAATCTTCTTTAGTCGAAGATTCACGGACCCCAATCCGAAATAAGCCTCCCCGTTGGCAGGATCTTTCTGGATTGCTTTGCGATAATTCAGCGAGGCATCGTCGTATTTGCCGCCCGCTACCAGCTTATCGGCGGGGCATCCGGGGGATACTGGGGAGTTCCTGGTACTGCCAAACTGAAGACGTATTCCAGCCGGAACTATTGCGGGACTCCCAGCCCGAATGCATAAAGGGTTCCGTCTTGGGTTCCCACATAAGCCCGCCCCCCGCCCACTGCCGGCGCACTGAAATGGGAAAACCCCCGGATGGTGTCGCCGCTGGTGAACAGAACCTTACCGGAAGCCGCATCCAGCACATAGAGCACGGCGTGCCCCGTCCCAGCCCTTCGTCCCTCCGTGTTGATCAGGTTGCCATTCGGGCTGAACTGTACGGGGTTATCGCCGTCGGATACGGCAAACACCATCCCGTTGGCAATTACCACCGGGGTCGGTACCGACATGTCGACCGAGCTCCAGGCGGGCTTCAAAGCCGGTTTGCCGCCTTGCAATTCGACCTGGAACGCCATCACGCTGCCGTGGGGTGTTTCGCCGTTCCGGATTGGAAACTTTGCATTTGCCGTGGGAGGGCCCCACGCGGGAGCGTACAGCCAGCGGGTCCGCGCCGCATCTTCCCAGGTCGAAAAGGCTCCCCAGAAGCCCGTTCCGCTGAAGTTCACCTCCTCGTTCGCGTAAAGCGGGCTGCGAAACAAGGGAGTGCGGTGATCGGGCCCGCCTAAGGATTTGGAATCCAGCAGATAGATCACACCCTCCTTGCCGGCCGCCGCGACGAGTTCCCAGTCGTTGAACGGAAACACCACCGGGCTGATGCTCCCCATGTCGAGGTCCTTCCTGGTAATCCATGTCCGGTTCGACGGGGTGTAATAGTCGAGCAGCTTCAGATCCTTGGCCGAGAAGGCAATCACCGAGTCGGAGAACAGGCCCTTTTCCGGGTCGTAGGCACCGTCTCCCGTCTCGACGATCGCCCTTCCATCGGAGGTCAGGGCTGCGCCGGCC
>Ga0209698_10001059_pt1 | contig 31715 bp, 21 predicted proteins | sample LitLauG_LLR_2012_FD_187203 | JGI IMG/M metagenome (GOLD analysis project Ga0209698, IMG submission 187203) | Freshwater sediment microbial communities from Pennsylvania, USA - Little Laurel Run_MetaG_LLR_2012 (SPAdes) (version 2) | ecosystem: Environmental > Aquatic > Freshwater > Creek >... | reverse complement strand
TCACCTTTCGCGGCAGCCTGCACAAACTCGCGATCGGCTTGAGCAACGGATTGCTCATCGGCGGAAACTCTGGCTGAGCCGAGCGACAGGAAAACGAGGATGCCGCTGAGCATAAAGCCGAGGACCAGCGCATTGGTGACGAAGGGGTAGCGTCGCATTGATTCTGTAGCCTCCCAAGAAAGTTCGTATTCCCTTATACATGAAAAAAGGGGCCGAGCGAATACTCGGCCCCTTTCCAATTTCCATCCGCCCAAGGGCGTTTAGAAGAGGATCTTCAAGCCCAGCTGGATGGCGCGGGCACTACCCGAGCCAAGAACGGGATTGAAGGCAGCGTTGTCTGGTGTGGCACAACCGCAGCCGAACAAGCCAGCCTGTGATGGATCGGCGGTTGCGCCTTGGCCATAGCCACTGGTGGCGCCATTTGGATTCGCGAAATTGGGATGGTTGAAAATATTGAAGGTCTCGACGCGGAACTGCGCCCTGGCTCGTTCCCCGAATTTAAAGGTCTTGCTAACGGAGAGATCGACGTTGTGGAAGCCGGTATCACGGAAGATGTTGCGACCCATGGTGCCAAAATTCCCAAAACCGTTAGGAATCAGGACTGAATTACCGACCATATAACAAAAGCCATTGGCGTTCAGCGCAGCCAACGTGCTTGCACCCACTGACGTGGCCGCGGTCGTGCACGCCGCCGGAATTGCGCCGCCAGTACAAGCCCCGCCGCCCGCAGGACCAAAGCACGGGATCCCATTGGGACCTATGGACTTGAAATCAGATGGTTTGCCGAAGAAATCCCAACGGTCGGAAGCCTCATTGACGCCGCTGAAGTTATTGTTCTGATCATTGACATTCCACGGCTGTCCAGACTGCAGGGCCACGATGGTATTGAGCTGCCAACCCTCGAGCAACTGGCTCCTGGTCTTTTTTTCCGGAAGGGTATAAGTCACAGAAACGGTAAAGCGGTGACGAAGGTCTTCGTCGCCGCTGGCATGTTCCAGGAGGGGATGGGCGCTGTCCTGGGGAAGGTAGGCGACCCAGTTCGAGGACAGATCATCCAGAGCATGAGAATAGGTATAGCCCACAACCAAATCGAGACCATGGTAGTTGCGAGCCGTGAGAGTCGTTTGTAAACCGTTGTAAGTCGAGCCATAGATATTCGTGAGGTAGTTAATTTGGCCGAGATATGGGAAATTCTGGGCAAACGGTAGAGTGCCGTTTGCGCCCGGAGTCGGAGGAGCTTGATTGAGATCAATCACGCCGGGAAGTTTTACAGCGTGATTGCCGACGTAGGTAGCATCGAGAGCGAGTTTGCCGGAGAAGGAATGCTGGATACCCAGTGTCCAGTTTTCGACATAGGGAGTCTTGAAATTGCGGTTCATGGCGAAAGTGTTGCAAGGTCCGGGGTCCGATCCGATTCCGTCGCCGCACTGAACAAGTCCAGAGACGCTGGAGGGATAGAGTTGCGTTGTTTGATTCGCCCAATTCAGGCTCCCTGGACCAGATAGCGGTAGGCTGATGGCGGTCGTGAAAATGTTTCCGATAGCTGGTTTAGTGACGGACCCTCCGGGGCAGTTCCCAGCCACTGGAGCGGGACAAGTAGTGATCGTGGCTCCAGTCGGAACCACGCCAAGTCCAAAGAGTACGGGGCCGCTTTGGAGGTTTTGTTGAGACAGGTACGTGCTCATGGGGATCACGTCATAGACAATGCTGCCGCCGAGGCGAACGACGGTAGTACCCTTGCCGCTAACATCCCAGGCAAGACCCACGCGCGGGGAGAAGTTCGTATTGTCGCGTTTGTAGATCGTGCTGATGTTTTTGCCGACCTGCTCAAAACCGACAGTGGGCTCCCAGTTTCCGAATAGGTTATTGGCCTCTGTGGGGACACCCTGAAGCTCGTAGCGCACTCCGAGGTTGAGAGTGATTTTCTTGGTGATGCGCCAGTCGTCTTGAGCGTAGCCAGAATAAAGCCACTGCGAGATGTTGCGGATGGGATCTCCGCCCAGGAAGCCGGCGGCCTTGGGAGTGCCGGAAAGGAAGGCCTCCAGATTCGCAAACGTGATACGGCCCCGCCCGCCTCGGTAAGTACCTTGATGGACCAAATCCCTGCGCATTTCACCGCCGAACTTGAAGGCATGCTTGCCGGTCAAATAGGAGACCTGGTCGATAAAGCTGTAGACCTTGTCTGGCCCTACGATCTTTGGAAAGTTGTGGAAGGCGCCCAGTTCCGTGAACGGTGACAGTTTGATATTGGGAATGCCTTGCAAGAGTGGATTGGAAATGCCGGTGTCGATTTTATAAGGAAAAGTTGTATCGTCGGGAACGATCAGGAGAGTGTAATGCGTGTAACCCCCACGCAATTCATTCGCCCAAGTGGAGTTGGGCGTCCAGGCCCAATGGCCAGCGGCGGTTTGCGCGCGGGAATGCACCTTGGTGCGGAATTGAGCGAGCAATTCATTGGAATCCATGCCGATGATCGTGTCATTGCCGAAGAAATAGGAGCCACTTAAGGAGTTGTGATCGTTGGGGTGGTAATCCACTTTCCCAATGGCATTCTTTGAGCTGTTCTGGTTGGGATAGGTAAGGTTTACGAATGTCCCCTGCCCGGAGTTAGGAGTGTAAAAACCCAGCAAATAGCTGCTCAGTGGATTGACCGCAAAACTAGGGTTTTGTGCAATTAGGTCAGCAGTGGCATCGTGAACGCTAATGGTGCAGTCACCCGTAGTGAGCTTTACGCATCCATTGCCAGTGCCGCCCGCGATGGGAGCACTCGTCGGGGCGTGCCCCGGAAGAGCGTTGCCAACCGTGTAGCGCTGGGCCTCGAAACCTCCAAAGTAAAAGAGTTTGTCCTTGATGATATGTCCGCCCGCAGTGCCGCCAAATTGTTCGAGTTCCACCGGGGTCTTTGGTGTTCCCACCGGATCAAAGTAGTTGCGAGCATCAAAAGAGTCGGAGCGGCCGAAGGCGTACGCGGTACCGTGAATTTGATTGGTGCCAGACTTTAAACCAACGCTAGTGATGGCGCCCGTCTTCCAGCCGAATTCCGCCTTGGGATTGACCTGCGTATTGAACTCTTGAATGGCATCAATGGGAATGAGCGTTCCAGCGTCTCCCAGGACGGCGGCGGCGTTGGTGATGCTAAGGCCCATGAAGGCTTCGTCATTGGTAATGCCGTCGACGAGGAAACTGGTGTCCTCGGGACGAATCCCGTTAGTGGTTTGTGTCCAAGGACCGCCGCCCGGATAAATCGAAGTGCCGGGGCGCAGGGAAATGAGATTCTGATAATTGCGGCCATTCAGCGGGAGGTCATTAATAATTTCGTTGCTGATCGTTCCGCCCAAGGTGGTGGAGGTAGTGTCCACCATGGGGACTTCCTCGGTGATGGTAATCGTCTCCGTCGTTGACCCGGTCTGCAGGACGGGGTCGATGCGCACATCCTTGCCAACTTCCACCAGGATGTTTTTCCGCTCGAAAGTCTTGAAGCCCTTGTATTCGGCGCGAACAACATAAGTGCCCGGTTGAACGTTCAGAGCCACGTAGGCGCCGTCCGAATCGGTGGTCAGAGTTTGCGAGATGCCGCGTGCGACGTCCGTGATGGTGACCACGGCGCCAGCGACATTCCCGCCGGACTGGTCGGTAACGACACCCAGAATTCTGCCGGTACTGCCTTGCGGGTAAGTCGCGACACTGACAAGTAGCGCCACGCAAATTACCGCGAAAACCCGTACCAGAACGGCCAAGGTGAAGCACCCGGGCACGACTTTCTGCTGAACATTCGACTGCATGAGGACCTCCCCCCACGAAATAGGTATAGCCGCTATACCACCATATGATATAGTGCGTCAAGCAATTCCTTGATAGCGTGCATCTAAATTAATGATGGGGCTGGAGTGAGTGAAAAACTGGTACAGAGGTTGGACCACCTTTGACTCCGCGTAGTTTCCTGCCCCCACACCCCGGTCGCCCATCCCAATCACGTCCGGAAGCTACCACGCCGTCGGCCTGGGAACTAACGAGGACCGGGCTGACGTTGCATTAAGAGTCAATAGAGGTGGAAATCCGTCGGGAGGTGCCTGCTTTACGCTAACTCATTCTTGGAGTCTGCCGTGGTTGTCCGTCACACACACTCGAACCCGCGAGAGTTCGGCACCGCCGCCGGCTGAATGATTCGCGCAGCGAGAAATCCTAGAACTGCTCTATAATTAGTGAGCACTTCATGTCGGGGCGTAGCGCAGCCTGGTAGCGCGCCTGCCTTGGGCGCAGGAGGTCCCGAGTTCAAATCTCGGCGCCCCGACCACTTACTTCTTTGTTTTCAATGAACTGTCTCTGACACTTCAGCGTTGGAGACCAAACTTGGGTCCAATTTGGGTCCAAATACAAGTCTCTCCACGCTTTCTACTGCGCGACGCTGCTCTTCTGGAATCGCGTGCAAATAAATTTCGCGCGTGACCTCCGGTGCAGTGTGCCCCAACAACCAAGAGCATAAATTAGAATTCATTCCCAACCGTCAAGGTTCCACATCCACCAAGAAGCCAAAGATTTCCGGGGGCGCGGCGGTGCAGAGTCTCAAACGCGTCGATGCTCGTTTCCTATTTCTCGCCCACGGTGAAGGATGGATTGCTTGGCGAGGCCGCGCCATCCATGCTCACGAATTTCGAGGGAGAGATCACGTAGAAAACAAAATTACTCGCGGTCATTGTCCCTCGACCGCTCATTGCGATCGTGTAAGCGTCGGTGAACGTTTGAATGGCAAGCAGCGAATTGATCGATGGTGAATCCTTGGTCCCGGTGACAGTACCTGTTCCGTTAAATGTCTCCACGCCGGAATCAAAGGAATTAGCAAACGATTGTCCCGGCGTGCTGGGGCCAAAGAAGAAAGTTCCATTCAGGGAATACGGCCCGGCGGTTTGCGGCTCGAAGAAGCCGGTTGAGGCGTTGGTGTCGGTGCCCACGACGAAACCTTGGTTTGCCGCTGACAGGTAGAAGACCATCGGATGTGGAGTGCCCGTGACGGTTACCCGGCCATTGGACGAAACGCTGTAGGTTCCCGCCTGGTTCAGGGCTGCCAGCGCTCCAAGGTTGTTTTCATCGCCAACGACTGTAAAGTTCCCGGGAGTGGGGATGCTCAAGATCCCAAGTACGACGTCGTTTCCATTGCTGTTGAACCCCTCTAAGCCGATGACGCTTGCGGCGTTCAGCGATGCATTCGAGAAAGTTCCTGCCCCAGTTTGGTGCTGCATGGTTCCCCTAAATAAGGATGAGGTGAGGGTTTGCGGATCGCTGCTCTGCACGAGCAATTCATTGGCAGAAACGACGTAGAAAACGAGGTTCACGGGATTTGGAGCGCCCGCAACCATCAAGGTCATCGTGCCACGGCCGGTGGCAGCCACGGTATACGAGCCGGTCAGGACAGCGTTGGATGTAACCGTGCCGTCGCTGTCCTCATCAATCGTCCCCGCGGAAATGGCGCCCGCGGAAGCGGTAAATCTCCCGGCGGCGCCGAAATTGGCCGTCGACGAGTTAATGGTGCTAATGACAGAAGAAACGCCGAACGAGTAGTCTCCGGTTATTTTTGCGGTCGCAAAAGCCGTAGGGTCCTGTTTCTCGATGACGCCCCCGCCGCGCGTGCCAGTCTGGTCAAACTCGACAAACCGCGCCTTGCTGGCCACGCCCGCGCTGATGGAGCCAACGGCGAACCGAAACGTACCCAGATTCGCTCCTCCGGGTGACGTCTTCAGTTTGAAGATTCCGCGATTGTCAGAGTAAATTTCATACGTTCCGACAAAGGCTTGAGACGCGGTCACACCCGACGCGCCATTGATATCCTCGAGGCCGCCGGTCAGATTTCCCGCTCCATCCGCCGTAAAACTGCCGACAAACGACGCCTGCTGGTTGGGGAATGCATCAAAAACGTTGGAACCCTGGAACGAAAACGCATATTGGCCATTCAATTCGGCATTGTTCACAACGGGAGGATTCACGGTGATATAAGCGTTCGCGACGGCGTGTTGTACCAGAGCACCCGAGTCCGTCGCCTGCACGGCGGAAGTAGACAGTTCGGCTGTGGTTGGAGTGCCTGTAATGGTTCCCGTGTTGGTATCAAAACTGAGCCCCGCGGGCAGTGGTCCTGCCCAGAGGTTAAACGTGATGGGCGGTTTTCCGCCGCTCGTCGTATACGTAAAGTTGTAGGGCGATCCAATGAGTCCATCAGGCAGAGCACCTGAAGTGATTACGAGCCTTGGAATGATGGTGAGGGAGAATTGTTGGCTTTTTGGTACTGCCGGAGTCGCCGAGTCGGTTACCGTCAGGACGACGTTGTAGGTTCCAGCGGCCGTCGGCGTGTTGAAGATCGCGCTACATGCACCTTGCACGTTCACGCATTTCCCAGTGTTTGAGATAAACAGGCCAGGCGGCAGAGATGAGCCTGGCGCCGCAGCCCAGCTCCAAGTATAGGGTGGCACACCACCTGTTGCATCCAAAGGATTCTTGGAGGAACAGCCCGCGCGCTGATGGCAGAGCTCGTAGTAGAGAATTCCGACGGCGCCGTCCGGCAAAGAGGTGTTGGCAATAGACAGACCGGAGGCAGCGCTTACGGCGATGGAGTTCAAGCTCCCTGTAATGGAGGGCGTGACCGTGTCCGTAGCGGTGATGGTTTGGTTGCCGACCGTCTGCAGCACCGCCGAGAAGTTTCCCGTCCCGTTTTTCAGAGTAGAGTTTGCAGGCAGGACGACGTTGGCACTCGTATCGCTGCTTGTAAAGTGGACCGTGCCAGCGTAGCTGGTGAGCGTATTGTGGAAAGCGTCCACGGCGGTCACTGTGAACTTAAAGGTTTGTCCGCTGAGAGTAGCGTTGGTTGTTGCGGTGACAGAAAATTGAGCGGCGGGCGCGGTGCCGACCTGTATCCCGTTCGCAGTTCCCGTAAGCATATCGGTGCCGGTAGCTGTAATGGATTGCGGGAGTCCGGTCGTCTTCAGCGTTACCGAAGCGGTCCCCACGCCGTTCGTTATCGTTGCACTGGCTGGCAATACGGCCTGGGCATCGGAGCTCGTGAAGTGCACGGTAGCGGAGTAAGTGGTTACAGTCTGACCCGTGGCATCTAGAGCTGTCACGGTAATGTTGAACGCGGTGCCGGCGGTCGGCGTGGCCGTGTTCGACACGACGGAATAGTGCGTGGCCACCTGGGGAGGCGGGGTGCTTCCAGCTCCGCACCCATTCAGGATCCACAGTCCACCGAACGCAATCAGCAGCAGAATTGATTTTTTCATTATATCCTCACACTTCTTTCGGCCAGACTCTGGCGATGTTCGAATTCTTTTAGTCAAACTACTTATGTGAAGTTGGCGCTTGCGCGAGGCCACGATTTTGGCGCGTCATCATGGAGTGGGCTCGGCTGGCCAGATCGGCTCGCGACAAGTTGATTGCACTGGAAGCAGCTGGTGCCAAAGCCAGCCTGGCGGGAGCCGCAGCAAGTTGAGCCGTTTCATCCGATTCAACTGGTTGGTAGTTGCAGCCCTCGAGATGCGGATGATTTTCATCGCAGGGAATCAAGAGGACGGCGTGTTCGTCGCCATTGGCCAGCGGAGCGTAGCCTGCAATCTCTCCGGAATCATTGATGTCGAAAGCGTTTGTAACAGTCAGGCTTGATGCAGGTGAAACGAGAGCGTTGACGTCAACGATGGAGCCGTTCTCCCAGAGGAAGGCGTGGTCTTCATAATTGCAATCGGCCGAGGCGAAGCCGACGACTTGCCCTTTTGAATTGATGGAATACGCGTCACTGCACGTTTCACCGTACACAGTGCCGAGATCAACGGTGGCTCCCTCTTTCCAGAGGACCGCGTGGAAGAATGTTCCGCCATCCGACCCGCCGACGGTCTCTCCCTCGTCGTTAATCCAGTTAGCGCCTCCAAAGAGTCCACCCGGCAAGAGGCCGAGATCCTTAAGGCCATGTTCCTTGTCCCAAAGGAAAGCAGAACTCGTTTGATCCCCAGCAAAGCCAGAATAGCCGACAACTTGACCTCGGTTGTTCATCCAGTTTGAAACTGCGCAAGTTCCGCCGAGCGTGCCGATGTCCAGCATTTTTCCGCGCTCCCAAAAGAACGGGTGTGTGGTTAGTGGAAATCCACAGTTGATGCTCGCGTTCGCGTCCGTATAAGCGACGCCGGCGATTTGGCCGCGCTCGTTCAGATAGAACGGGATTGCATCGGTACCGCCCAGCGTTCCCAAGTCTCTGATCGCCCCGTCCTGCCAGAGAAATGCCCTGGTTTGCGTGGGTAGGCCAGTCATCGAGAAGGCGTCTGGTACGCCGTTATCGGAGAAACCGATGACTTGACCGCGGTTATTGACGGCCGTGGCAAGGCCTTGTATGCCTCCGGGTACGGCTCCAAGGTCGATGACCTTTCCCTGCCTCGTCCAGAGGACGGGTCGTCCGATCGGTAGGCCTGTTAGCGGGTCGAGAAGACCGTTCTCTGAAAACCCCGAGACGAGCCCACTATCGCTAATTGAACCCGTTTGACCGTTCGTGCCACCCGGTAGGAGCTCCAAATCCGTGAGACCGTCTGCATTCCACAGAACAGCGTGCTCGACGAAACAGTCGCCACCGCCGCCGTTGGCGTTGAACGGAATCGCGCAATTCGCATTAGGATTGCGGGTCGCCGTCTCCGCATACGCCGCGAAGGTCCCGCGGTTATTTAGGATTTTGGCGTTTGGGCCGGAAAGAAAGCTATTGGGCCCGCCGAGAGTGCCGATATCAACGAGCTTGTAATGATGATGCTTGGCTTTCAGATTCGGCGTTGAGCTGTTTTGCGCGAGCACACCGACCGGCATCGTCGTCGCGGCAAATAGCGTCATCACAAAAAACTTCACAAAAATCGTTTTGTAGCTGCTCTGGAATTTCATTTTCCTGTCTCCATTTCGTGCCTTCGGTTGCCTCGCAGGTCGCACTCTGGCGCAGTAGTCAAGAACACTCAATGCAGCGCGTATCACATACATCTAACAAATAGGTCACACAGTTAAGTTGTTGAAAGTAAGCTTGTTATCGGCAGCGATGGCGAGACAAACCCAATCCAATGAATTGAAGACGGCACGGCGAAGTGATACATTCTCCGCTAAACATTCGCATGAACACGCCCCAGCCGCCGCCCCTGATCCGCTTTGCCGCGTTCGAGCTCGATCTCCGCGCCAGGGAATTGCGGAAGGACGGGCGAAGCACGGGTCTGCCGGATCAGTCCATCACCGTGCTGGCCATGATGCTGGAGCAGCCCGGCGAGTTAGTTTTGCGCGAGGATATCCGCACTAAGCTTTGGCCCAATGACACGGTGGTCGAGTTTGATCACAGTATCAATACTGCTATCGGCAGGCTGCGACAGGCCTTGGGCGACGCCGCCGAAAAGCCTAGGTTCATCGAAACTCTCCCGCGCCGCGGCTATCGCTGGATCGGGCCGGCTATTTCGACTGAAACTCGGGAACAATTTGAAAAAACTCCCGCCGTAGTCGTTGAGCCAACTCCGCAGCGCACTTTTGACGGCAACCTGATTGGCAAGAAAGTCTCCCATTACCGAGTCCTTGAAGTGCTGGGCGGCGGCGGGATGGGCGTGGTGTACAAAGCCGAGGATCTAAAGCTGGGTCGCCGAGTGGCTTTGAAATTTCTTCCCGCGGAAATCGCCAGCGATATCGGCGCGCGGCAACGCTTTGAGTCCGAAGCCCGTTCAGCCTCAGCCCTGAACCATCCCAACATTTGCACTATTTACGGCGTCGAGGAATTCGAAGGGCAACCATTCCTGGCGATGGAACTGTTGCAGGGTCAAACCCTGCGCGACCTGATCGGCGCCGTGCCGCCAGGAAGACCCCAGCTGGGACTCACGAGTTTGCTCGATATCGCTATTCAAATTGTCGCGGGATTGGAGGCAGCACATAAACAGGGCATCATTCACCGCGATATCAAACCTGCAAATATTTTTGTCACCGGCGAAGGCCAAGCCAAAATTCTCGATTTCGGTTTGGCGAAAGTAACTCTTTCCGAATTCGCTCCTGGTCATTCCCCAATCATCGATCCTCGCGAGGAACTCAAATCGCACCGTCCCGACCATGAAGTCGAGTCGCTCACCGCTTCGAGTCCTTTCCTGAGCCGGACCGGTGTCGCCATGGGCACCGCCGGCTACATGTCGCCGGAGCAAGTACGCGGCGAAAAGTTGGATCCGCGCACCGACCTGTTCTCCTTTGGCTTGGTGCTATACGAAATGACTACCGGGAAACGCGCGTTTGCCGGTGCCACCGGGCCGGAGCTCAAAGAAGCCATCCTCACCCAGATGCCCAGCCCCGCGCGCAAAGTGAATCCCGAGCTTCCCGAAAAACTCGCCAAGGTCGTTCACCGCGCGCTGGAAAAAACTCGCGAAGCGAGATACCAGTCTGCTTCGGAGATGCGCGCCGATCTTGAGATTCTGAAACGCGAGATTGAGCCGGGATCGCTGGGGCGCCGGTGGGCGATGGCTGCGGCAGGCGTCGCCATCGTATCGATCGCCAGCGCAGTTTTCTGGTTCGCCAATCGCCAGCCCCAGCCTTCCGGCGCCCTCCCAGAAATCAAGCTGCGCCAAATCACCACCAACTCCAGCGAAAACCGCATCACCAGTGGCTCCATTTCACCGGACGGAAAATACCTGGCATACGTCGATACCTCGGGAATGCACTTAAGACTCATCGAAACCGGCGAAACGCGCACCGTCCCCACACCCGACGAACTCAAGACCGGTTCGTTCGAGTGGACCATTATTGACGGTAGAATCTGGTTCCCGGACAGCACCAGGTTTGTGGTTCTTCTCCATCCTCAGGGAATTGGCTTCAATGGTCTGAATTCCTCGAATTGCAGCCTTTGGGTGGTTTCGATTTTGAGCGGACCTCCTCATAAGCTGCGTGATCACGCCGCCTTCGGCGTAGGTAGCATTTCTCCCGATGGCTCATGGATCGGTTTTGATACCAACCTTGGCTGGCTCGGCGAACGCGAAATCTGGGTGATGCGGCCGGACGGTTCGCAGGCACATAAGGTTTTTGAAACGGATGAGTTTGGCTCGCTGGACGGGCTGGTGTGGTCTCCCAACGGACAGCGAGTGATCTACATCAAGACGGAACTAAAGAACAAATCTGCCGCTCCACATTGGAAGGAGAATTTTTCCAGTTTTCCCGTGCCGCAGGACGAGTTAAATCAAGCCGCGATCATCGCCGACCTGAAGGGTGGCCCGCAGACACCACTCGATTTACCTTTTGACGCCGGAGCAGCGGAGGAATTTATGTGGTTGCCCGATGGCCGGATGCTTTACCAGCTCAGCTACCTCGGCTTTCGCTCCAGTACTTGCAATCTCTGGCAGGTGCGCCTGGACCAAGATACCAGTCAATTCATCGGAAAACCGCAGCGCGTCACCAACCTTCCCGACGTTTGCGCCTCCAACCTCAGCACTACCTCGGACGGTAAACACCTGGTATTTCTGCAAGCGCAAAGCCATGCCAGCATTTATGTGGCGGACCTGCAAGCAGGAGGTACCCGCATCACCACTCCCACCCGGCTGACCCTGGATGAAGGGTGGAACAATCCTGGAACTTGGTCCGCCGATGGCAAGGTGGTTTTTTTCTATTCCGATCGCAACGGCAAGACCACGCTTTTCAGGCAGACGCTTGGTCAGGACGCTGCGGAGGCGCTCGTTGCTGCCAGAGAGAACGAGAGCTTGCAAGGCGGTGTTTGCCTGAGCCCGGATGGCCTGTCGCTCCTTTACGGCCCGGCCAAGAGTCCCGGACAGGCGGACAGATACATGCGAGTCCCGATAACCGGTGGCGCCCCACAAGTAATCTATACGGGCGAACTCTATTTTGGGCCGTGGTGCTCTAAAGCCCCAGCGACTTTGTGTGTTGTCGGTGAGCGAAGTGCCGATCGCAAACAGATTTCTTTTCACGCCTTCGATCCGGCAAAAGGAATCGGACCCCAGCTCGCGGAATTTGCCGCGCTTCCGGAAGTCAGTTACGAATCGAGACTCTCTCCGGACGGCACGCGCATCGCCGTCTATCGTCCCGGAGAAAATCACATCCATATTCTTTGGGTGAATGGGCAGCCGCCGCAAGACATCGTCGTGAAAGGCTGGAACGAAACTGGCGACGTGTTTTGGGCGGCCGATTCAAAAAGCTTCTTTGTCTCCAGCTCCAAGAACCAGGTTCCTGTAGTCTTGCATGTCGATCTGCAAGGCAATGCCAAGGTTTTATGGGAAGTGCAGGGCGGCACCAGCACCTGCGCCGTGCCTTCCCCCGATGGCCGCCATCTGGCCGTGCAAAGGATGACCGTCGACGGCAACCTTTGGATGATGGAAAACTTCTGAGGACAGTTACGCGCCTAGTTGTACGCAACTGAATCGCGTGAACACTTACTTTGTGAGATCAGAATCGAATCTGCCCGCGCAGTTGAATCATCCGTTGCGAAGCATTCGCGCCAATCCCTGATCCCAGAACCGTGGTCGGCGGCTGCTCCAGATACCCAATCTGACCAAAGGTCCCGCTCCCGATACCCGGGTCCGGAAATCCAAAATTGGCGTGGTTAAACAAATTGAACGCTTGCACCCCGATCGTCAGCACGCCATTTTCCCACCGGGGAATCTTGCTGTTTTTCACCAGCGAAAAATCGGTGTTTATGTATTTATCTGATCGAAAGCGATTGCGGCCTTGCGCAAAGGTCACGCTCGGGCCGCTGCAGGGACCACCTGGACCGGGCATGGTCCCCGAGTTGTATCCCGTTTCGCAGCCGGATTGCACGAACCAGGCGCCCGGATTTGGTGAACCATTCAGCTGTTGCTGCGGAAAGCACGGAACCACCGGTGAAGTGAAAGACGCTCCTTTCCCGCACGCTCCCTGCGCACCAAGCGGGGCCGCCGGCACGGCATAAAAAGATCCTCCGAAATTCTGGCTGTTGAGTACGCCTTGTTCCCCGTAATCAAAGACCGTAAACGGTAAACCAGTTCGCACAAAAATCGTCCCGGAAATCTGCCAGCCCTTCAGCACCGATTCCCGGCCGTGGCCACGCAACAACTCCTTTAGCGGCGGCTCCCACACGTAGTTCGCATTCAGATTGTGCCGTACGTCGTAATCCGCCGGCCCGTAGCTGGCCCGAAGACTGCCAGCGTCGTCGGGGGCCTGCGAGCTGCCAGTGGTAAAATTGCCGAGACCTCCGTTGGAGACTTCATCCAATGCGTGGCTGTAGGTATAGTTTGCCTGGAAAATTCCGTTTCCAAACCGAGTAAACCGGTGTTCGAACGACACCACCATCCCGTGGTAGTTCGAAATAGCGGAAGTCTTAAGTTCCGTTACTATGCCAAATCGAGGGTCGGCGCACGGTGGAACCGGCGGACTTGTGCACAAACCCGCAGGGAAAGAACCGAAACCCCAGCCGTTGACGTTCGGATCGCCATAAAAGCCATGTATTCCATGATATCCAATATAGCTGACGGTCAACGATGTGGACGAGCCAAACCTCTGCTGCGCCTGCAAACTCCATTTCTGATATTGCGGCGAGTGCATAACATTTGCTGGACTGCTAAACCCCGGAGGAACGAAAAAAGGATCCACGGCTTGAATCTGCGCAAGCGTTCCCCCGTTGGCAAACGCCTTCACATAGGCATCGTTAAAGGCTGCGGCGGCTTTGGACAGGCTGTTGTTTTCGCCGGGCGCGAGGTTGAAGCCGGTGATGCCGAAGAAATTGGTAAGGTAAATTTGATTTCCTCCGACGTTTGCGAACACCGGGTCGTAAAAAATTCCCACCCCGCCCCGGAGCACCGTATTGCGCGCGACCCCTAAGGGTTGCCACGCAAAACCGAACCGCGGTGCCCAGACCACGCTGTCGGTATTCGGGAATGCCTGTTCTTGATGAGCCAGGACTGCTTGATTGTAAGGCTGCGCGGGGTCGTGGCTAATGGATGCAAAAGGTCCGGTGAACCGCGCAAAGCATCGACTGGCACAAACCGGATTGGATTGGTGCTCCGCACGCAACGCCACGGTCAGTTTCAGATTGCTGCGCGCGTGCCACTCTTCCTGCGCGTAAAGCCCGAGGCTATAGGTCTGAATCCGTTGTTCGGTCGTGAGTGGAAATGTCTGCCAAAGAAGTGTTTTGTCGGTTCCTTGCTTCAATGGGTCCGGGTCTAGCCCTCCCCAATAAAATGCATCTACCGACAGCGGAAGCAGTTGTCCGACGCCACTGAAGGTATAGCCGAAACCTGTGTTGTAGGCCCGTAAAAAGCTGCCGCCGATTCCAATTTTGTGTTTGCCATAGGTCTTCACCAGATCATCGGATATCTGGAGCGTGGTTGTTCCAGACCCACTGGGGTACGCATAGAGAAAATCCCATCCCCCGACGTCGGAAAATGGACCGCTCGCGTTATAGAAGTTCAAAACATTCGGAAAAAAAGAGTGGGCCTTCGCCGGATCTGCGACGCTCCTTACGCCATAGGTGTAAGTCCCGGCCAGCAGAAACTGGTTCGCTGCGGCAGGGCCAAAGGTATGCGTCTCGCTAATTTGGCCCTGCCAGGCCGACTGTTTCGCAAAGGAATCAAACAGCGCGCTGACCGGATCGAGAGTGAGTGCCTTATTCCCGAAGTTATACTGCACCAGTAGAAAGGCGCGGTCATTCGCTGCGAGGTTCCAATCCGCTCTGCCCGACACCAGCGAATCGTTGGCCGGCGCATCAATATTTTCATAAAAATGAACCGCGCAGTAATCCGTTGTGCCCAGCCCCTGTGGTCCCTGCCAGCCGTTGCACCCCAGATCGCCGGGTGCAAAGCCGCCAGGCGTTGCTTTACTCGCCCCCGGCGTCTGGTTGTAGATATCGAAGACTTGCCGGTAGAAATTGTGCGACGCCGATCCTGCTCCAAAAATCGAATCAATATTTGCCATGGTTACGACTTCAAATTTTGCACTCGGCAGTTCCACCTGCTGCTGCTGCGGCAGGATCACCCGTATCCCCTCCGCGTCGAAAAAGAAGAACAACTTCTCTTTCTTGATCGGACCACCGAGCGACCCGGCCCACTGATGCGCTATATCGAACGGCTTCGGATTCCCCTGTGCATTGTCAAACCAGTCGTTGGCGTTCAATACGCTTCCGTTCCAGTAGTACAGCAGATTCCCGTGAAACGCATTGTCACCGGACTTGGTCAGGTAGTTGATGCTGGATCCCGCCGCTCCGCCAAACTCCCCGGTATAGCCGTCGCTGACGACGGTCGCTTCTTCCACTTCGTTCGTCCCCAGCATCATTCCGGTCACGCCGCTATTGTTGACGTTCGAAAATAGATTATTATTATTAATTCCATTTATAGTAAAAACATTGGATGTGCCCGGCATCCCTAAAATCGAAACATTTCCAGAGTAAAAGACGCCGCCGGTGTCGGTATTCATGACCGCGCCGGGAGCGGTCTGCGCAATGTAAGTGAGGTCGTTGCCCGGGTTAGGCACTTCGGTAATCTGTTGCCGGGTCACGGTGGTGGAGACGTCGCCATTCTCTGCCTGGAGTAGCGGCACTTCGTCCGTTACTTTGACTGTAACGTTGGCTCCCGCAAGTTTCAGCGTGACGTTTCGCGTTCCCGTCGGCCCCAGCAGTACATTGATTTTCTGGCTCTCCTCGCGAAAACCGGGATGGGAAACGGTCAGCGTGTAGCTTCCCGGTGCCACAAAGAAAAATCGATACACTCCGTCACTTTCAGTCTTGGTCGATTGAGTCGTTCCTTTGCTGTCGTCCCTGATCTCAACCGTCGCGTCCGGCACCCCCGCATGGCTTGGGTCACTCACCACACCCGTCAGCCCTCCAGAAGTCGTTGTCTGTGCGGATGAGTCATCCGCTGAAAAGAGAGCCAGGAAGAGAATGGGGAGAGGCAGAAGTAGGAGTCTCGATCTCATCGAAGTGCCACCCGCGATTCCGGTAGAACTGCAAGTCCCGCTCTGCGAGTTCTGACCGTGCCGGCAATACTACGCCATTCGGGCCAGCTAGGCACCTCCAGGTAAATCTAGAACGATGGACTCAAGGCAATTTGAGAAGTGGGCGTCGTAAGGTTAGGCGTCGTCAAAACACCCATCCCGGCTGTCTCATTTCAAGGGTGCAGTCCAAGAGGTACGGTGCCAGGGCTCGATGAACACCATGGACTATCTCAGCGGAAATCCCTGCCTGAAGGTGGGGTTTGACGAGACGGCAGCCGTAGCCTTGAGGGATCCCATAATCCACAGTAAGCTCCCATAGCTGTGAGTCCGATGAAACTTTTATTCGCCCTGCTGCTCATACCTCCTGCGTTAGCAATCTGCAGTGGAGTCTGCGTAACGATATGAAAGACAAGGTCGTTTTCATCACAGGTGCAAAAGGCGGTCTAGGGTCATTCGTGACCCAGCGATTCCTGGCGACGGGCGCAACGGTCGTAGGAACATCCCGGAGCATCTCTAAAGAAGATTTTACCGAGCCCAATTTCGTCCCTCTCGCGACTGATTTTACCAAAGCGGCCGCCGTTCGCGAGGCGGTCGAATCCGTGGTGAGCCGCTTCGGCAGGTTTGACGTCCTGGTGCACGTGCTAGGCGGGTTTGCGGGCGGAAAGACCGTCGCGGAGACGGATGACGCAACGTGGGAGCAGATGCGCGACCTCAATTTGACGTCGGCATTTTATGTCCTGCGTGCCGCCATACCCCACCTTCGCAAATCGGGGAGCGGCCGCATCATCGCGATCGGCAGCCTGGCCGCAGTCGAACCTCACGCCGGACTTGGCGCCTATGTGACGTTCAAGTCCGCTCTGGCAATCCTCGTTCGGACGGTGGCGCTGGAGAACAAGGACGCAGGCCTAACGGCAAATCTGATTCTGCCCGGCACTATGGACACGCCAGCCAACCGCAAAGCTATGCCCGCTTCTGACCCTGCAAAGTGGCTTCAGCCAGGAGCCGTCGCGGACCTGGCATTGTGGCTCGCGGAAGATCGCGCTGCACACATCACGGGAACGGTTATTCCGATCGATGGCACCAATGTATGAACGAATCGCCATCCTGTTTGTTTACGTGTTTATTTGTAGGCGTTTGCCGGCGCAGTCTTTGCCCTCGCCTTTGTAACCATCGGCGCAAAGCGGATCGATTCGCAAGCCAATGGCAGCGGCTTCGCATTTCGTTTGCTCATTTTCCCAGGGTCGGTCGCGTTCTGGCCGCTGCTGCTCCGGCGATGGATTCCGGGAGAGAGCGGACCGCCAGAGGAGAAGAATCCGCACCAATGATTCGGCTGGCCAGAACGGAAAAGCCAGAAAACACCTCGATCATCCAGAGAAATGCTGCTATGAATTCGTTTTGTTCATGCTAGAATCCCGCCGTTGAGCCACTACCAAAGAGGGACGATCCAGGGCCACGGCCGGGGGAACAGACCAACTAGATCATAGACCAGATTCAACCCAGGCCGTGACACGATGGCCCATCCCTGCGCCATCGGCTGGAAGCGTCTCTCACCAGAAAGGGGGCTCTCTAAAATGCATCGGTTCCCTATTCCCTCGACGGAAATCACCCAGGTGGGCTACCAGGAAGATTCAGAGACGCTCGAAATCCAGTTTGTAAAGGGCGGGGTCTATCAGTTTTTCAATGTGCCTTCCAGTGTGTTCGATGAGTTCATGAGCGCCCCTTCCAAAGAGGGATACTATCACTCGAAGATTGGCGAACGTTTCCCCTGCGCTCGCGTTTCGTGATGGTGATTTGGTTTTGCTAGGTGGCTTCCGGGAAGGGCGGCAAGGGTGGTTCTTCCCGGGGCTCTAGAGGCTGGCTCAACTCAGTTCCCGCCGCAGCATTCGGACCTGCGCTGACTTTGTTGAGGTTTACTTTGCGTGGTGTCTTTCGTGCCAGGCGATCGCAGCGTTTACTTCAAATCAAAACAATCCTTCGCTTAGCAGTTCTCCAGATCCCGCTTCTTTCCGTAACGATACGCGAGAGCTACGCCGAGGGTCATGAATCCCGCTGGCGGAAAGACCAGCACAAGGACGCCTTTGCTGATGGCTCTCTGGCCATCCTTGGAGGCAGCCACCGCCGAGCTGTAGCACATGGCGCATCCCTGGCTGAACGCAGGCGCGGCCCATGCGAAGAACGCCAGGACGAATAGTGCCAATCGAGTTTTCATTTCACTCCCAGTTCAAGTATGCGCCGGGCGTCTGGAAAGAAAAAAATCGTCATCAAGATCAGGCACGCGACCACCGAACACATGGTAATCCACTTCATTCTGGAAACTTCATATTTCAGATGCATGAAATACCCGATGATCAACGCCGCCTTGACCAGCGACAGCCCCATGAGAATCGTGAGCATCTTCACCGGCTGCATGTTCTGGTAGGTCAGATAGACTTCGACGGCGGTCATCACCAGCAAAACGCCCCAAACATAGAAGAAGAGCGATTTGCTGTGATGGCGCTGCTGTTCTGCGGCGCGTTCAGCGAGAGCTACTTGAGTGGAATCCATATCTCTCCTGTTCCTAAATCCTTGCGGACATCAAATAGACCAGTGGGAAAATGAACATCCATACGAGGTCCACGAAGTGCCAGTACAGGCCAGCGACTTCTACGTCGGAGGAATCGTACACTTTGGGTTTTAGCCACAGGATGATGGAGATCACGATGGCCGCGAGTAAGAGCACGTGCACGCCGTAGTGGAAAGGGCTGTAGGATGGAATTAATAACCATCCGGCAAGCCACAGGACCAGCAGGATGGGAATGAATTTGCGGCGCAGCGCCACCACGCCGAGGTAAACCACACCCAGCGTCACATGCAGCATGTGCATTCCAGTCAGGCCAAAAAAGGTAGCCGCAAACTGCGGCACGTTCCTGGAGACGTCGGCGAATTCGCTTACGACTTCGTGGCCGGGAACTTTGGGAAACATGGGAAGAGACAAGCCTTCAGCGATCAGATTGCCCCACTCGCGGCCGTGAAGCACGATAAATCCAATGCCGCAAGCCATGGTGGCCAGCAACCAGAGTGTTTGCCTCTTGGCATTGCGGTCCACGGAGGCTCTCACCGCAAGGACCATGGTCAGTGAACTAGTAAGCAGGAACGCGGTCATAACGGTGGCGTTGACGATGCTTTCCGAATGAAACGGCGTGGGCCACCCTGCCGTGGAAATCCGTCCGTAGCTGTAAGCGTAGAGCAGCGCGCCGAAGGTCAGGGAATCGGAAAGCAGGAACAGCCACATTCCAATTTTCTTGGAATAGGTGCCGAACAGCGACGGTTCGTAAACCGACGGGATGTCGTGCACTGCAGAATCAGCCATGCGTTCGGCCTCCTGGTCAGAAACTTAAGGTCAGCGAGCAAACTCCAGCAAGCACAAAACATAAACCCACAGCCCCGCCATGAAATGCCAATACCACGCCGTCACATCAATCACGATGCTCCGCGTCGTAACGGCTTTGCGAAACAGAACAGCGAAGCTAGCCACGAATAGCGCGAGAATGCCGCCCATCAAATGCACGGCGTGCGTTCCCGTCAACAAATATACAAATGAACTGCTTGGCGTGGATGAAACGTAGAAACCGGAAGCGGCGAGCTGTTTCCAAGCCGTCCACTGCCCGAACAAGAACAGCAATCCAAGAACAAGAGTCATGGCGAGCCAAGGCATCTTGTTCTGCTCGCCGGGAGAAACTTCCGGAGCAGTCTTGGCGGACGCCAGAACCGCTTCACCTCGAAACTGCCGCCGAGCCAGCTCCATGCCCAAGCTGCTGAGGAGCAATACAAACGTGTTCACCAGCAGAAGAGCCGGAAGCTTGACCGGGATCCAGTCTTTGACGAGCAGATTTGTTTGCGGATCGAGGGTAGGCAATCCCTGGCGCACGATATAAGCGCTGGTAAACGATACGAAGAGCATGAGGATCGGAATTAGCGCCACCAGCAACCCCAATCGCGCCCGCCTCAGGCGCGTGGCGTAGTCGGGCAATCCGCCGGGACCGGATCGATCATCTCCCCCGCCGGCAAGCGCTGGCGGTAAAATGCCGCCACCACCCAGGTTGATACTGGGATCATCGACCGTCGCGGTTGTAGAGAAGCTGGCCATTATTCCGGTTAGTGTGCCGGCTCGATTTCTGGATCCGTCTGCATCACGAAATCCTTAGGCGCTCCGGGCACGCTGTACTCATACGGCCCGTTGTGAACGACCGGAGTTTGTCCGCCGAAATTGTCATGTGGCGGCGGCGTCGCGGTAATCCATTCCAGAGTTGTCGCTTCCCAGGGATTGTCCGTGGCTTTCTTGCCCTTGGCCATGCTCCAGAAAAGATTAAACAAGAAGATGAACTGGCTGGCGATGGTGATGAACGCCGCAAAGGTGATGAATCTTTGCAGCGGGAGCAATTTGAGAATGTAAGCCACTTCCGTGGATTGCGAATAGCGCCTTAAACCCGCGGCCATGCCGTAATAGTGCATGGGCATGAAAATGGCGTACGCGCCGATGAACGTGAGCCAGAAATGCAGCTTGGCCAGTGGTTCGTTCATCATTCGCCCAAACATCTTCGGGAACCAGTAGTAGGTCGCGGCAAAAATCCCAAAGATCGAAGCCACCCCCATAATCAAATGGAAGTGCGCGATCACGAAATACGTTTCATGCAGGTAGATATCCAGCACCGGTTGCGCCAGGAACGGGCCACTGATTCCTCCGGTTACGAACAGAGAAACGAAGCCAATGGCGAACAACATGGGCGAAGTGAAACGGATGCGCCCTCCCCAGATGGTGCCCAACCAGTTAAACGTCTTGATCGCCGACGGCACGCCGATGCCCATGGTCAGGATCGAAAATGCGAATGCCGAGTATGGGCTCATGCCGCTCATGAACATGTGGTGGCCCCACACCATGAATCCGAGGAACCCGATGGCAAGCATGGCGTACACCATGGCCTTGTATCCAAAGATCGGTTTGCGCGAGAACACCGAGAGCAACTGCGAGCACAACCCCATCGCCGGCAAAATGGCGATGTAGACCTCCGGATGGCCAAAAAACCAGAACAGGTGCTGCCACAAAAGCGGCGAGCCGCCCTTGTGTCCGGTAAGCTGGCCGTTCAGCGTAACCAGCGGCACAAAAAAGCTCGTGCCGAGATTCCGGTCCATCAGCAGCAGGATGCCGGCCGAGAGCAGCACGCCGAACGCCAGCAGTCCAAGGATGGCAGTGATGAACCAGGACCACACCGTTAGCGGCATCTTCATCATGCTCATGCCCTTGGCTCGCATATCCAGCGTGGTGGTGATGAAGTTCAGTGCTCCCATCAGCGCGCCGATGCAGAATATCGCAATGCTAGTGATCCAAAGGTCGGCCCCTAATTCTTCGCCGGGCATAGATCGCAGCGCGCTCAACGGCGCATAACCCGTCCAACCGTGCAGCGGTGCGCCGCCAGTTACGAAAAAAGCCGCCAGCAGCACGATGAAGCCCAGGAAGGTGGTCCAGAACGAGAGCATGTTCAGCACGGGGAACGCCATGTCCGGCGCGCCGATCTGAATCGGCAGGAAGTAATTGCCGAAACCGCCTTGCGGCGCCGTGGTCAGCACGAAGAAAACCATGATCGTGCCGTGCATGGTGAGGAGACTCAGGTAGGTCGCCGGCTGCATCTCGCCAAAGAACGGCAGGGCCACCGTCGGCCAGATCAAGTGGATGCGCATCAGCAGCGATAGAAACATGCCGACAAACACCGCCACCAGCGCCAGGAAGAAATACTGAATGCCGATGACTTTGTGGTCCAGACTGAAGACCCATTTCCGGATGAACCCCTGTGGCGCCGCGTGCGCGTCAGCTGCGTGGACGGCCGATTCGTGAGTAGACATGGTTATTGTTTCTCCGCCTCCCGTGCCGCCAACCATTTATCGAACTCTTCCTGACCGACAACCTTCACAATGCCGTGCATTTTGTAGTGTCCGAGGCCGCAAAGCTCCGCGCAAGCAATCTCAAATTCCCCCGTTTGAATCGGCGTGAAATGCATGTGGATGGCCAAGCCGGGCACGGCATCCTGCTTGAACCTCATCTGCGGCACAAAAAAGCTGTGGATGACGTCGTGCGAGCGCAGGATCACTTCGATCTCCCGGTTGACCGGCACCACCATCACTCCGCTTACCACATCATCTTTGGAGGCCGGATCTTTGGGATCCATGCCGAGCGCCGCTTCCCCGCCCGCCGAAGCATCTTCCAGTTCCGGCTTGGTCACGCCGAATTTTCCATCCGGCCCCGGATAGCGGAAATACCACGCGAATTGCATGCCCGTCACTTCGACATGCACCGCGTTGGCTTCGGCTTGCCGGAACCGCTCAGCCGCCCAGATCGAACTGCTCATCAGGTTCATCCCCACAAACAGGACGGTCGTGAGCAAGGTCCAAACTATTTCTAGTTTGGTATTGCCGTGGGAATAGGAAACTTTCGGAGACGCCGCACCGCGGTCCCGGCAACTCCAAGCGAGGTACCCCAGGGCCAGCTGCGCAGCAACGAAGACAGTGCCCATCAAAATAAACGAGACGACGAAGTGATGGTCAATTCCGGCCGCGGCCGCGGAGGCCCCCGCTGGCAACCACCACCACTTCGCGATGAAAATGTAGGTACTGACTATGGTGATCAGCCAGATGACGACGAATAACATGAGGCCCATTGCGCAGCCCCCCCGAGTTGGATTCTCGGCCTTCCCCACTGAGGCCCTGCCCGGATTCCCTGCGTTCAGAGAAGTGGGGGATGAAACCGGGGGGAATATATCACAGCTTTTTCTGAGCGCAAGCAGCTTCTTGCATCTATTATTTTTTGTCGATGAAGCTTCTCTCCGGAAAGTGCTCTAAATCTTTTCCGGGCCGCACTGCAAAGACGCATTGACGAAAATTTTTGTTTTGAGTAATATCCGTTTCGTTTCTGGGGGGTCCGGTGAAATGTTGAGGGCCTCGCGATGTTTTCGTATCAAACTTCTCCAATTCGGCGGGCCTCGGACGCTCTCAGCGAAAGCGCCCTTTCCCTATAGTATTTCTCGTTCATCCGAAAAAATTTTCGCGCTCCTGGGACACTTCTCTTTCCTTTTCGCCAGCAAATCGAAGTTATTCTTGAAGCTAGCGGTAATTCGGGACCAATCTTTTTCCGATTCCGGCTTTGCCGGTGTCGGCGGGCCTGTACTCTAAGGGGGAACGGGCGGCGCTTCCATGGGCCGCCGATAATTTTCGAGGACCAGGAAACCAGGAGGTATCGCATGGCGGGCCCGGAAACTGATTCGGCCAAACCAAAACCGGAAGCGGCGAAGACATCCGCTGCTGGTGGCGGAGATGCCACCAAGTATGTTGGTACGCCTGCCGTCGGTACGTCCAAAGCAGCAGCGGCTGGCGGTTTGGCGACCGTCGGTCCAGAGCCCACCGAAATTAACCGAAAGCGGCGTCGACTAGTGTGGGTCACCGTCACTGGCTTTCTCGGCGCCTGGTTCATCGCTTTCTTTAAGTTTTTCCTTCCCCGCACTCTTTTCGAACCCCCCACCATTTTCAAGATCGGCTATCCTTCGGATTACGCCTTGGGTGTCGATACCAAGTGGCAGCAAAAATACCGCATCTGGGTGGATCGCACACCGAGTCGCGTATTTGTCGTCTACGCTCGCTGCACGCATCTGGGCTGCACACCCGACTGGAAAGCCAGCGAAAACAAGTTCAAGTGCCCGTGCCACGGCAGCGGTTACGACAGCGAAGGTGTCAACTTTGAAGGCCCCGCTCCGCGCCCCATGGATCGCGCGCACGTGGAGTTGGCTCCCGACGGTCAGATTATTGTAGACACCTCCCGGCTCTATCAATGGCCCAAGGGGCAGCCAAGCAAATTCGATGACCCCGGAGCATTTTTGCCGGTGTAACCATGCACCTCGTTTCGTAGAGTTAATCAAGGGATCGTTAAGCGACCGAAAAACGGAGCTCAGCAATGCCTGAAGAGAACAAGGGAAACGGAACCAACGGCAAATCGGATGGCCTGCTCGAGCGCATCAAGGCCGGCGTCAAGGAGGACCTCGAGTCCCTCAAGACGGACCTGCCTGCAAAAGCAAGAGAACAAGTCGAGTTGCTCAAGAAACCCACCAAGTCCCAGGTTTTCACTTCCATTTTTCGCCACAAACACGACGACACGCCGCGCAATCGCGCCCTCGGCGTGCTCTCCAACGTTTTCCTGCATCTCCATCCCGCCAAGATTAATCGCGACGCCGTCCGCTACAGCTACACCTGGGGCATGGGTGGCATCACTTTTTATTTGTTCATCGTCCTCACGCTCACCGGGGTCCTGCTGATGTTTTACTATCACCCCAGCAAAGTGCAGGCCTTTCGCGATGTGCTCTACCTCGAGCACGACGTACCTTTCGGCAAATTATTGCGCAACATGCATCGCTGGGCCGCCCACTTGATGGTCATCGCCGTCGAACTCCATATGTTCCGCGTCTTTCTCACCGGCTCTTACAAAAAGCCCCGCGAGTTCAATTGGAACGTCGGCGTTATTCTTCTGGTGCTGACACTGCTGCTCTCTTTCACCGGATACCTGCTTCCCGATGACCAACTCGGCTTCTGGGCCGTCACCGTCGGCACAAACATGGCCCGTGCCACTCCCCTTCTCGGTCACGAAGGCCCCTTCGGCCCGCAGCTGAACATGACTCCTTACAATGACATCCGCTTTGGCTTGCTGGGCGGTTCCATCGTCGACGCCAACGCGCTCCTGCGCTCCTACATCTGGCATTGCATCGGCATTCCCATCATCGCTTCCATCTTCATGATCTTGCACTTCTGGCGTGTGCGTAAGGATGGCGGCATCTCCGGCCCCGCGGCCGTGGTGCTCGACTCCGAAGTGAAGGAGGCGAAGAAATAACCATGGATTGGAAACAACTGTGGGAAATCCTCTCCGCCGCGGACAACGTGCCCATCATCGCGATGATCCCGCTGCTCGCTTTCTACATGTACCTCGCATGGAAACAAGCCCATGCCAATGACGTATTGATTGAGCAACTCGCCGGCGACGCGGCGCTCGCCAAGACGCATCACCGCAAGGCTTGGCCCTTCAAGCCCGGTTGGGCGAAGGAAGTTCACGTTTGGCCCTTCCTGTTGCGCGTGGAATTCCTGGCCGCCATCATCGTCACCATCATCCTGATGATCTGGTCCATCACCCTGAATGCGCCGTTGGAAGAACCGGCCAACCCCAACCTCACCATGAACCCGGCGAAAGCCCCGTGGTATTTCCTCGGCCTCCAGGAAATGCTCGTCTATTTCGATCCTTGGATCGCGGGGGTGGTCATGCCCACCCTCATCATCGTCGGCTTGATGGTAATACCTTATATAGATACCAATCCGCTCGGCGCTGGCTACTACACCTGGAAGCAGCGCAAATTCGCCATCGGCACATTCCTCTTCGGCTTCATCATCTTATGGGTCTCCATGATTTTCATCGGCACCTTCATTCGCGGCCCGGGATGGCAGTGGTTCTGGCCGGGCCAGACCTGGGACCACAACCGCCTCATCTATGAAGTCAACCGCGACTTGCCCGATCTCTTCGGAATCACTTCGAATTGGGGCAAAGGCATCTTCGGAGCGGTTGTGGTCGGCGGCTTCTTCGTCGTCGGCGGCTTGTTGGTCCACGCCTTTTTCCGGAGAAATAATCCAAAAGACTACAAGCGCATGAGCTTGCTGCAGTACTCGATCATGATGACGTTCTTTCTCACCATGTTCGGATTGCCGATCAAAATGGGTTTGCGATTGCTCTTTCACATCAAGTACGTGTGGATAACGCCCTGGTTCAACGTCTAGGAGGATAGCCATCTCCTCCTGCGGATTCAGTTGCGCAGATTCTGTAGTGGCGGGTCTTCGGACCCGTTCTTGATTCTGGTCTCGGAGACACGGAAGTCTTTAGGAGAACCTGGTGCCCGAAAAGCCCATTCCCGAAAACGACCCGGTAGTCAGTAAGTCGCTCGCCCCGCATTACCTCATCGCCATGGTCATTCTCATGGCCACTTTCTTTTGGGCCATGTGGGACGAGGATTTTGGACAGCGCCCATGGAAAGCCTTCCAACACGAGTGGAAGGACCGCTATTCCACCTTCCTGAAGAATGCGCGCACGCAATCCAGCGACTCCCAGAAGGAAGTCGAGAGCAGCCCCGACTACCAGAAGCTCAAGCAGGATTTTGACGATGCCAGCCAGGCCGCCTCCCCGCGCATCAAAGAAATTAACGAAAAGCTCCACGATTTGAGCGCGCAGATTTTGGCCGTGCAAAACGTTTTTACCGATCGTCGCGCCTATGTGAGCGCCTCAACCTATGACATCGAGACGGAATCCAGCTCTTCAGCAAAGCAACGGAAGCTTAGGAATCTTGATGAGTACAAGAAGGAAAGCACTGCTGTCGAAATGCCCGACGGCAAGAAGCAGACCTTCAAAGACTACGACGAGCTTGAAAAAACTTACAACGATCTGAAAAACGAGCGCACCCAGCTGAGCGCCGAACTCGGAGACCTCATCAAGCCCGTCACCGAGAAAAAGCAGTTGATGGATTCCTATCTCTCCGATCACATGGTGAACCTCACGCCCTCGCAGCTCCTGAACTTGCAGAATGGTGTAGAAGCCTGGAGCCCAAGAATTCGTCAGATTAACGTCAACGAACACACCGCCGATCTCGTCAGGGAAGATAGCGCAAATATCGTCGACCGATGCGAGTCCTGCCACATGGGCATTCGCGAGCCCGTCAAGCTCACCGCTGCCTCCATGTCCGCAAAAGGCAAGAAGCCTGACGAATACGCGCGCGCCTTCACCAGCCATCCGGAGCCCGACCTTTTGAAGATTCACGATCCGGACAAATTCGGCTGCGCGCCATGCCACCAGGGCAATGGCCGCGCCACAACGAGCGTTGAGAAAGCCCACGGCAATTACGAACACTGGCTCTGGCCGCTGTTCTCCCAGGGGAACTACGAATCTGGTTGCCAGATTTGCCACTCCGCGGACATGGTCGTCGTCAGCAGCGACATCGGCTGGACGCTTACCGAAGGCAAGGATCTTTTCCGCCAGCGTGGCTGCATGGGCTGCCATCGTTACGAAGGCTACGACAAGGAACCCGAAGACCTGCTCTCCATCGCGCAGCAGATCAAGCAACTCGATCAGGAGAAGCGAGACAATTTCAAGCAAGCCGGCGACCTCATGAAACAGGCCGACAAAGCCGAAAGCAACGACGAAGCCAACCGTCTGAACGATCGCGCCGTCGCCCTGAAAGTCACCAATAGCAAACTAGACCTCCGCATCGTGCAGCTTGACCGCTCCACCAAGAGCCTCCTGCAAGATATGAAGAAGGTTGGCCCCAATCTCAAGGACATCCGTCTCAAGCTAAACAAGAATTGGATTCCCGTTTGGCTCAAGAAGCCCAGCGATTTCCGCTCCACCACCAAAATGCCGAATTTCCGCCTCAACGACGACCAGATCAAAGCCATCTCCGCGTTCATCTGGCAGTCGGCACTCACGGATTCCTTGCCCAAGCGCAACCCCGGCAACGCCACACATGGAAAAGAACTTTTCGAAACCCGCGGCTGCCTCGCCTGCCATTCCATTGGTGAAGGCGACGAACTCCAGGGCGGCACCTTCGCCGCGAATCTCACCCGCGTCGGTGAGAAGGACAACTACGACTATCTCGTTCGTTGGGTACATAACGCGCGCGAGCGCACTCGTCCTTATTGCCCGCTCGAAAAGAAAGATATCGGTCCCGAAGACTACAAAAAGAAGGGCCTGCCCTTTGTCTTTGACCTGGAGCACAGCAAGTGCCCCAACGACGGCCACGAACTCCAAGTCCAGAACATGACCGTGATGCCCAGCCTCCGCCTTTCCCCTGAGGATGCTCAAGACGTCGCCAGCTACTTGATCACGCTCAAGAAGCAAGCGTCGTCCTCTTACGCCGACGCTTCGTTCATGGACGATCCGAATCTGAAAGCCGAAGGCAAAAAGTGGGTTCGCCACTTCGGCTGTGCCGGATGCCACGAAATCTCGGGCCTCGAGGACGAAGGCCGCATCGGCACCGAGCTCACCATCGAAGGCAGCAAACCAATCGAGCGCTTGGATTTCGCCTTGCTCACGGAAGTCGCCCAGCGCGGCGGCCACGAACCCATCGAGGATTCCGACGATAAAGCGCGCTTACCCGAAGGCCCCGCTCAAAAACCGTGGTATGACCAAAAAGGTTTCTTCGAGCACAAGCTTGCCGAGCCCAACATTTGGGACAAGGGCAAAGAAAAGATCGAAACCGAAAAGTTGCGCATGCCCAACCTGCACCTCACGAAGGAGCAGATTCGCGCGCTCACCACTTTCCTCCTGGGCAGCCAGGAAAATCCCCTTCCTCCCAGCTATCAATATCGCCCCTTGGATTATCGTCGCGATATTCAAGAAGGCTGGTGGGTCGTTAAGAAATATAACTGCATGGGCTGCCACCAGCTCATTCCCGGCCAGAAGACTTCGCTTATGGCCATGGCCCGCTACAAAGATGCGCAGGAATTGCTTCCTCCCAAGCTCCTTACCGAGGGCGCCCGCGTCGATCCCGAATGGATGCTGCGTTTCCTGAAAAACCCCTCGTTGAACGATAAGGACAATAATCGCAACGGCGTGCGATCCTACTTGCAAGTCCGCATGCCCACATTCTCATTTTCTGAAAACGAACTCGGCAAACTGGTGCGCTTCTTCCAGGCTCTTTCGCGCCAGCCCTTCCCCTACATTCCCGAAGATGTTCCCGTGCTGACCGCCAAAGAAACCGAAATGGCGCGCAGCCTCTTCAGCAGCACCGCCGCGCCTTGCCTGAAATGCCATGCTACCGGCGACCCGGCTCACGATCGCTTCGCCACCGCTCCAAATTTCCTTCAATCCCGTGGTCGCTTGAAGGCCGATTGGATGGAGCGCTGGATTGTCGATCCCCAGGCCATCGCTCCGGGCACCTCCATGCCCTCCGGTCTCTTCAAGCGCGTGAACGGCCACTGGGTTTTCTCCGGTCCGACGCCCGCTTCCTTCCAGGGCTATGATAAGGATCAGACAAAACTGCTGGTCGATTACATCCTCCAGCTCACGCCGGAAGAGCAGCGCAGGGTCAGCGCGGCCATGGGTCGTTCAAGCGCCGCCACCGGCAGCTCGCCCTCGGGCGCAAAATCGTCCGGCAACGCTGGCCGCGGAGCGCCAGAATAGATTTTCATTTGGTTTGAGCAATCAAATTTCAAGAGAGGTACGCGAAAACATGAAAACGAAAAGTTCGATTGCAGTTTGGGGCTTGGCCGCTTCTTTGGGCCTTGTCCTTCTCGCAGGATGCGGCAAAAAGGAAGGTACCGAAGAGCAGCCCGCGGCTACTCCCGCCGCTTCGGCGCCTGCGGCACCGGCCACGCCGATAGATCCCGCCACGGTTGCCAGCATCACCGGCACCGTGAAATTCGATGGCGAAGCCCCCAAGTCCGTTAAGATCGACATGAGCCAGGATCCCGCCTGCAAAGGCACCAACATGTCTGAAAACGTTGCGGCCAGCGGCGGCCACCTCGCCAATGTTTTTGTCTACGTCAAAGAAGGCCTGGGCAATCGCACGTTCGATGTTCCCAAGGAAGCCATCACCCTCGATCAGAGTGGCTGCAAATACCACCCTCACGTGCTGGGCGTAGTGGCCAATCAGACCATCAAGATCGTCAACAGCGATCAAACCACGCACAACATTCATCCCACGCCCAAGGACAACCGCGAGTGGAACGAATCACAACCTCCAGCGGCCGCCCCGCTCGAGAAAACTTTCGCGCGTGAAGAAGTCATGCTCCCGGTGAAGTGCAACCAGCATCCCTGGATGCGCATGTTCGTCAACGTAACCAAGAGCCCGTTCTTCGCGGTCACCGGCCCCGACGGCAAATTCGAAATCAAGGGCCTGCCTCCCGGCGACTACACCATTGGTTTCGTGCACGAAAAGCTCGGCGAGCAAACGATGAAGGTCACCTTGGCCGCAAAAGACGCCAAGACGGTCGACGCCACGTTCAAGCCTTAGCAATTTCAATGTAGGGGCCGGGCTTTAGCCCGGCCCTTCTCGTGGCATCAAAGAGTTTGCTACGGATTCTGCAACGTGTAGTCTTGAGTCGACGAAATCTTGAGGAGGTCTATTGCTTCCCGTGATGCTCTTGATTTCCATTCTGCTCGGTATCATCCCTCTCGCGGGGATCGGCTGGATCGTTGTCTCCGGGACGCTCACCACCGTGGATGGTCTTTTCGAGAGTCTGATCATGCTCAGCATCTCCGGCGTCTTCTTCCTCAATGCCTTCTGGGAACTGCGCGACCGCGGCCTCTTCGGAAAAAGCAAAGCCGAGCCCGCCAAGCCGCCCTCCGCCTCCGAAGATAGCTAGAGACCCAGAGAATACATGGCAAATTCACCGTCCTCCCCCGAACCCGGCGCTCCGCCGGAAATCCTCGTGGAAGATTCTTCAGAAAAGCCTTCCTCCTCACCGCACCACAAAATGTCTCCGCGCAATCGCGCGCTTTTCTTCGTCACTGCCTGGCTGATTGTTCTCATGCCCTTTCTCTTCTGGTGGAACACCTGGTTCGGACGCCAGCTTCCCGACAAACAAATCACCGAATACCTTCAGGACGAACAGCACCCCCGCCACATCCAACACGCTCTCGTCCAGCTCGGTGAACGCATGGGACGCCGTGACGCCCGTGCATCGCAGTGGTATCCGGAGATGATTCGGCTTGCGTCGCATCCCGTCGAAGAAGTTCGCAACACCGATGCCTGGGTCATGGGCCAGGACACTTCCGGTCCCGCCTTCCATGAAACTCTACTGAAGATGCTCCAAGATCAATCCTCGATAGTCCGCGGCAACGCGGCACTCTCGCTAGTCCGCTTCGGCGATGCGACCGGCCGTCCCCACATCGTCGCCCTACTGCAACCCGCCAGAATCGTTGCCCCCACCGCTGGTCACGTCACGGATGCCGATAGAGTAGGAACCGCCATCCACCAAGGTGGCCTCATCGCCAAGTTGGATAGTGGCCAGCAATCCACGGAAGTCCGTTCGCCAATCAGCGGTCGCATTCGCAACCTATACACGGCCCCAGGATCCAACGTAGCCGCCGGCGCCGAAGTCGCCACCGTCGACCCCGGTGATGAACAAGTCTGGGAAGCTCTTCGCGCCCTCTATCTCGTCGGCCAAGTCGATGACCTCCCCGCCATCCGCCCCTACCAGCGCGAACTCCCCGAAATCTCCGACCGCGTCCGCCAGCAAGCCAACCTCACCGAAAAAGCCATCCGAGACCGCGCCACCGCCCACCCGTAAAGAAGCGAGTCGAGAAGCGATCCTCAGACGCGAGGCAGCCACTAATTGTCTCCGGTGGACGATTTCCGTCAAAAAATACAGCGAACTGCATTCCGGGCAACCGTTTTCCCATTCTTAATTCGTTCGATTTAAAGACGTTATCCATTTCCTTTTCCGTTCGTCGGTGGCACGTAAAATGCCTCTGTTGCAGTGTCGTGTGCTAGGGCTCTGTAGACCATAGCCAGGCTGGAGTCGTTCGGAGACCCCTGTTGGAAAAGTATTTACACAGGGTTCTCACAGGTCGAACCACTGATCGTACCAGCCGTCTCTCGGATCCTTGTGGCCGTGGTCATTCCGCACTCTCTCAGTTCGCGGACCTCTGCAAACGAGGTTTCTGCCGTTAGCAGCATTAGCAACAAACAATACAGTTCCACGCAGGAATCTGCTTAGACGATCTCCTGCGAATAAATCGGAGA
>Ga0209698_10001058_pt1 | contig 31741 bp, 29 predicted proteins | sample LitLauG_LLR_2012_FD_187203 | JGI IMG/M metagenome (GOLD analysis project Ga0209698, IMG submission 187203) | Freshwater sediment microbial communities from Pennsylvania, USA - Little Laurel Run_MetaG_LLR_2012 (SPAdes) (version 2) | ecosystem: Environmental > Aquatic > Freshwater > Creek >... | reverse complement strand
AACCTCCTGAGCCACCACAGCTAGAGCACATTCCGAACCTAGGGAATCGGAACGCGGCTCTAGCTCTTTGTTTTGTCGCATTTTCTTCGCCGAACCGGGAACCATACGGACCGGAAAATGCTCTAGCGGAGCCAGCAGCGGATCGTCGTGGGAAGGCATGCTCGAACGGCCGCAGCGCAATGCACAGTACGAAAGGGAGCACGCGAGCAGCTGCTGTCATTCCGAAACAGTAGGTCGCGGCATCCATGAGTACGCCACACCTAAAAATCGAGCTTCCGGCTCGAAATTAAAAACCTAACCACCTAAAACCTACGTGCTGCATTGAACGCCATTGACCCGAGTCGACCGGCTCAACGAATATTCGGTTGGCCGGATGATTTGCCGCTCGAATTCCGGTTTGGCGTTGCCAAACCTCACGACCTCATGGTCAGCTTACAACTTCGGTAGGTGGCCGATTTTGTTGCAAAACTGGCTTGAGGCGTTGGGCGAACCGTGATTCCGTCGTTTTGAGGCGGCCATCGACGGAGCGGTGCGATGATGGGACGGCGCAAAAGTGAGCAGGGCCAGCTGTTCTATGCGTTCGATCTCGAAGCCGTGGTGCCGGACGATCATCAGGTCCGGGCCATTGCGGCGGTTCTCGATCTCTCTTGGGTGCGCGCTGAACTGGCGTCGCACTACTCCCGCACTGGTCGGCCGTCGATCGATCCGGAGTTGATGATCCGGATGCTCATCCTTGGCTACGTGTTCGCGATCCGGTCGGAGCGCGCACTCTGCCGGGAAGTGCAAGTGAACCTCGCCTATCGCTGGTTTTGCGGCCTCGGGATCGAGGACAAAATTCCAGATCACTCGGCCTTCACGCGCGCCCGCAACGAGCGCTTTCGCGAGCACGATGTCTTCCGCCGTGTCTTCGAGCGCGTTGTTGCGGCCTGCATCAGGGCTGGTCTTGTCGGTGGTGAGGGCTTTGCAGTCGATGCCAGTTTGATCGCAGCTGACGCGAACAAGTGCCGTTCGAAGCCGTGCGCCGAATGGAGCATCCTCGACATCGATCCAAAGACGGCCGAACGCGCCGTCCAGGACTATCTCGCGACCCTCGGGGATCCCGCGTGGGGCGGAGCAAGCTTCGCAACGCCGAAGTTCATCGCTCCAGCCGATCCGGCGGCGCAGTGGACCGGCGCGCTCAGGAATGCAGCCTTCTTCGCCTATGCCGACAACTACCTCATCGATGTGAAGTTCGGCATCATCATGGACGTCGAAGCATCTCGCGCCATCCGCCAAGCCGAAGTCGGCGCGTCTCAGACGATGATCGAGCGAACCGAGGAGACCTTTGGCCTCAAGCCAGAATGGCTTGTCGCCGATACCGCATATGGAGCTGCGCCGAACCTGCACTTCCTGGTCGATCAGAAGAACATCGCTCCGCACATCCCCGTGATCGACAAGTCGCAACGCGACGACGGTACGTTCAGCCGCGAGGACTTCATCTACGACGAGACGCACGATTGCTACATCTGCCCCAACGGCAAGGTCCTGCCACGCTCGCGCGGGGTGCCCGGCTCACGCGGTGACGGCATGGTCTCCTACTTCGCGCGCACCGCCGATTGCCGGGGGTGTCCGTTGAAGCCGAAATGTTGTGCGAAATCGCCGAGCCGGAAGATCGCGCGGCACATTCACGAGGCTGCGCGCGACGTCGCCCGCGCCATCGCTAAGACACCGGCCTATGAACAGACGCGGCGCGATCGCAAGAAGGTCGAGATGTTGTTCGCGCACTTAAAGCGCATCCTTCGGATGGGACGACTGCGCCTTAGAGGACCGGCTGGCGCCCAGTTCGAGTTCACGCTCGCAGCGATCGCCCAGAACCTCCGCCGCCTCGCAAAGCTGACGCTCCACCCGCCGGACGCCGCCGCTCAGTGCGTTGCGTAGCGTCCAGTTGCGTTGGTTGCTTAAAGCGTCGGTGCCCATGCGTCGCCGTAGCCCACGCAGGGCAGGCGGTCAGAGACCTTCGACCCCGCCTTTTCGACAATCAGCCTCAGCTGAGAACGCCGATCTTCGTCCACTTCTGCAACAAAATCGGCCCTGACTGTATTTGTTTCGATCAATTGAACAAAAACGGGCTCGGGGGTAGAGCCGATGAAGACGGCCAAATCGCCAAGAGTCTCCGCATCTTGGGGGGCTGCTGAAGTTGTCTGGCGGGCCGTCATCTGGAATCCTTCACAACAGCTGCCGTTCGGATCGCGCGCCTCTTTGGGCACCTCGCGCAGTGAGCAGAATTTTGGTTTGGGCCGGCGGTGTTCAATGATGGAACGAAATCGAGAGGCCCACAAACGTGGCGATGCCGCGCTCGAAGTCAAATCCTGGCGCACTCTTGATGGAGCCTGGGCTTGAAGTGTTATCGCCCACCATCCATATACCATCCAGATGGATGGAATGGAGACCTAAAATGCCAGATGCTGCCCAAGAGATGCGGCCCAAGCAAACAGACTCCGAGAAGATCACGATTAATCTGGGTTATGTCGACCTTGGCCACATCGATTTGCTGGTCTCTGAAAAGTTCTACGCGAACCGCACCGACTTCATCAGGACCGCGATCCGCAACCAGCTTGAGCGTCATGCCGAGGCCACCAGACAATCGGTCGCCCGAAAGACATTGGATCTGGGACTGCGGCATTTCACTCGCAAGGACCTCGAGGCCGCCCGGGCTGCGGGGCAGATGCTCCATATTCGTGTGCTCGGTCTTGCCTCTATTGCTGACGATGTGCCCCCGAGACTTGCCCGAGAGACGATAGCCTCGATCGAGGTCATGGGGGCACTACATGCGAGGCATGAGGTCAAGGCGGCGCTTGCCGACCGCATTAGTTGATTCGAGCGAATTCCTCCACGAACCTGCTTTTTGATCCAGCCCGCGACCAATGATCTTAGGAAGCCCTCTATGAAAATGACAGTTCCTCCAGACATCCTCGAGGCAACGCGCCTGACGCGCCAAGGCCGATTGGCTGAGGCGACATCCTTTATCCGACGCATGCTCAGAGGCGGGGAAGGCCCCGGCGTGTCGGACGACGCTACTCTTGGCGAAACCGGAAGTGTCGAGCTCAATTTGGACGCCGGTCCGACCGGAAGCACAAGCACCGGCTCGTTGATGCCGGCGCTTGAGCTGCCGCGGCGACCCGGTGCTGAGGTCGGTTGGTTGGGCGCAATGATATTGAGCACCCCTCGCACGGTCCCCTCGCCGACGGAGGCTGACCCAGACGAGGTAGCGCGCCACGGCCGGCTTTTGATCGCCACTTATTCGACCAAGCTGGGTTCGCGCGACTACAAGCTCTACGTTCCCGGCGGATACAAGGGGCAGCCACTGCCGCTTGTCGTCATGCTGCACGGTTGCACCCAGTCGGCAGACGACTTTGCCGCCGGCACGCGTATGAATGCGATGGGCGAGGAGCGAAACTTCTTCGTCGCGTATCCAGTTCAGCCGAGCTCTGCCAACGGTCAACGATGTTGGAATTGGTTCAGCCCGGCCAACCAGAGGCGGGGCCTGGGTGAGCCGGCGCTAATTGCGGGCATCACTCGGCAGATTTCTGCGGATTATGCGATTGATCCCAATCGTATTTATGTGGCCGGCTTGTCGGCCGGGGGCGCCGCCGCGGCGATAATGGGGGCAACCTATCCAGACCTTTACGCGGCGATTGGTGTCCATTCCGGTCTTGCGTGCGGTGCGGCCAGCGATCTCACTTCGGCCCTATCAGTCATGAGCAGGGGCGGGGCTAAATCTTCGAGGCACTCCGTTCGTTCGACTTGGTTTCATGGACAAGACCGCCTTGTGCCAACAATTGTCTTTCATGGAGATCACGACAGGACTGTTCACCCCCGGAATGGCGATCACGTCATTGATCAGTTCGGTTCGACCGCTGCAGGGAAACTGCGGGCGGTGACCGAACCCGGGCACGTACCGGGCGGGCGCACCTACAGCCGAACCAGCTACTCAGATGTGACCGGCAAGGTCGTATTCGAGAATTGGGTCGTCCATGGCGCCGGTCACGCGTGGTCGGGTGGCAGCCCGACAGGAACTTTCACGGATCCACGCGGGCCGGATGCGTCGCGCGAAATGATCCGCTTCTTTTATGAGCATCCCCATCCGGCGCCCAAGCCAATATAAGCAAAATTAGAGCACATTCCGAACCTAGGGAATCGGAACGCGGCTCTAGGTCTCTGTTTTGTCGCATTTTCTTAGCCGAACCGGGAACCATACGGATCGGAAAATGCTCTAGCTTTTCGGTGATGATGGGACCGCTATTCGACCTTCCTGCGGAACATCCAGGCTGCGGAAAAAACGGTGACGGTGGCAATGGCCGCCATTGGCCAGATGCGTTCGGTGACCAGCCAGAACGGCATGTCGCGCAAAAATACGCCACGTACAATCACCAGCATGTGTGTCAGCGGATTGATCGAAGCGAGCGGCTGAAGCCAGGTCGGCATATTCTGAACTGGCGAGGAGAAGCCGGACAGCAGCATCGCCGGCATCATGCACACCATGATCCCCATCATCGCCTGTTGCTGATTGGAGACGAGCAAGGAGATGAAGAGCGCGACCCCGATGATGGCGATCAGGAATACGGTGAGGCCCAAAAACAGAACCGGGATCGAGCCGGTGATGTGAATACCAAAGCCGAAGACAATGATGAGCGTCATGACAACGCACTGCGCGAGGCCGATGATCAGGCCAGGCACAGCCTTGCCAATTATGATTTCGATCGGCTGCAGGGGCGAGACCAGCAGCTGCTCGAAGGTGCCGAGTTCCTGCTCGCGCGCAACCGACATTCCGACGATCATCAGCACCATGGTCATGGGTAGCGTTGCAATGAGGATGGGCACCATCGCCTCGCGATACTCGCGGTTGGCGTTGTACCAGGAGCGGTCCACGATTTCGCTTGGCTGGGCAACCTCATTGCCCGTGCGATAGCCGGTGCTGAACTGGGTGACGATCGTCCCGATGTAGTTATTCACGAGTTGCGCACTGTTGGATTTGCGGCCGTCGAGGAGGACCTGGATGCCCGGGTTCCCGCCTGACGCGAGTTCGCGTGAAAACTCCTGACCGATACGCACGACCACCATAACCTGCTGGCCGTCGATCGCGGCCTGGGCGTCTTTCAGGCTCGCGTAGCGGCGGATTTCAGAGAATGCGGACGCCCGCTCGAATCCACTCACCAGGCGGACCGATGCTGCGCCCCCGTCGTCGTTGATGACACCGATCGGCACATTGCTGACCTCGAGCGTCGCGGCGAATGCAAACAGGAGCAGTTGGAGTATGGGCGGCACAATGAGGGCGATACGCGCTCTGGGATCGCGGAAGGCGGCGAGCAGTTCCTTGATGATCAAGGCAGAGAGGCGTGTCCACATGGCTAGTCAAGCCTCTGGCGGGTGTTGAGCGCCGTGAGCGTGAAGAGAACGGCGCTCATGAGGAGAAGCACGGCTGCAGCGGGGATCAGAACCGCCGCGATATCGCCGGCAAGGAAGATCGTATTGAGCCCGCGCACGTAATAGCCGGCCGGAACGATGGCCGCGACCGCGCGCAGAACGGCCGGCATGCTCGCGACCTCAAACAGGAAGCCAGAAAGGTAGAGCCCCGGCAGAAAAGCGATCAACATGGCGAGCTGGCTCGCAAGGAACTGAGTGCGGGCAACCGTCGAAATAAGAAGCCCGATGCCGAGCGCGACGGCGAGAAAAACGGCGGTGAAGCCGATCAAAGTGAAGATCGAGCCGCGTAACGGGATGTGGAAAACGAACACGGACGCCAGCACGCACACGCCCATGGCGCACAAGCCTAGCACGAAGTTCGGCACCAGCTTTCCGATGATGAACTCGACGATCCCCACGGGGGTCGCCAGCAGAGCCTCCATCGTACCGCGCTCCCACTCGCGCGAGACGACGAGGGCGGTCAGCAACGACCCGATCATCATCATGATGAGGGAGATCGATCCGGGGACCAAAAAGCGCCGGCTCTCAAGCTCGGGATTGAACCAGAAGCGGCTGTCGATCGAGATTTGGCCGGGCGCCATTTGCTGGCCGCCAATCGCCCGTTGAGCTTGCCACACCGACCAAGTGCCTTGCATGTAGCCGGCCGCCAGCCCTGAGGTGTTTGGATCGCTGCCGTCGGTGATGATCTGGATGCCGGCGGTATCGCCGCGCGCGAGCCGCTCGGAGAAATCGCCCGAAAGCACGATGATCCCGTTGAGGCGTCCTGACGACAAATCGTCGACGAACGCGCGCCGGTCGGTCGCGCGCCGCACGTCGAAGTAGGGCGTGTTGGAGAGTGAGGCGAGGAAGCTATCGGTATCGGGAGACGGCTCCTCGATCACGAGGCCGACCTTGAGGCGCGTCGCGTCAAAGGAGATGCCGAACCCGAACAGAAACAGCAGCAGCGCCGGCAGCACGAAGGCGACGACAAAGCTCGATGGATCGCGCGAGACCTGCACGGTTTCCTTGCGGATGAGCGCTCCGATCCGGCGCCAGCTCCCGGTTTTGGCGGATTGCCAGCTCATGCCGCCGCCTCTGTTGCTTTGGCGTTTTGTGCCTCGACGAGAGCAATGAAGGCGTCCTCGAGCGTCGGGTTAGGAAGTTTTTCGGACTTGACGGAAGCTTGCAGGGCTTCGGGGGTATCGATGGCGATGCACGTGCCGCGGTTGATCAGCGCGACACGGTCGCAATATTCGGCTTCGTCCATGAAGTGCGTCGTCACCATGATGGTGACGCCATGGCCAACCATCGCGTTGATGAAGCTCCAGAACTCGCGGCGTGTGAGCGGATCGACACCCGATGTGGGTTCGTCGAGAAACAGCACCGGGGGCTCGTGCATGATGGCGGCTGCGAGCGCGAGGCGTTGCTTGAAGCCGAGTGGAAGGCCGCCAGCGTTGGTATTGAGGTGCGGGCCCAGATCGAAGGCGGCGATCACACCGTCGACGGCCTTGCGCTTGGGGGCACCCCTCAGGCCATAAGCACCGGCAAAGAACTCGAGGTTCTGGCGCACAGATAGGTCGCCGTAGAGCGAGAATTTCTGCGCCATGTAGCCGAGGCGCGCCCTGGCCGCTGCCGGCGCCTTATAGAGATCGAGCCCATCGACGTGGGCCATGCCTGAAGTTGGCCGTAACAGCCCGCACATCATCTTGAAGGTCGTCGACTTCCCGGCGCCGTTGGGGCCGAGCAAGCCGAAAATCTCACCGCGCTTGATTTTGAAGGTGATGTTGTCCGCCGCCGTGAAATCGCCGAAGCGGCGGGTGAGGTCAATGGCCTCCACCGGAGGCGCTCCATCGTTTGAAGTTACTGGACGCGTTGCCAGGCTGAGCGTGCGGTTGGGCTGCCCGCCGAGCATGGCGACGAAGGCATCCTCGAACCGCGGAGGTATCAGAGAAACCGTAACCTGGACGCTGCTGGAAAGGCTTGACGGCTGTGGGGCAGGTTTTCCTTCCGCCACAACAAGGCGGACCGCCTCCCCCTGCATCACGCCATCGATCACATCGGAGCATTTCAGCGCCTCGGCCAGCATTTCGCGCCGCCTCGCACCCGCGCCGCGGATGTGGAACACCCGCCCGTTCATGGTGGACGTCATTGCTTTGGGGTCGCCTTCGAACAACACTTTTCCCTCGTTCAAGACGATGACAGTGCCGCAGTTCTCTGCTTCGTCGAGATAGGCCGTGCTCCAGACGACGCCGACGCCTTCGCCGGTCAATTCGTGAACCATGCGCCACAGTTCGCGGCGAGAAATTGGGTCGACGCCGACGCTCGGCTCGTCGAGCAGCAGGAGGCGCGGCGACTTGAGCATTGCGCAGGCGAGACCTAGCTTCTGCTTCATGCCGCCCGACAGCTTGCCTGCGAGACGGCCAGTGAAATGCGCAAGATCGGTAAAGGCGAGCAGCCGCTTGAAGGTTTCCTGCCGTTCGCCGCCGACGACGCCTTTGAGATCCGCGTAGAGGACGAGATTTTCCATCACGGTCAGATCTTCGTAGAGCCCGAAGCGCTGCGGCATATACCCGATCAAATCGTGCACGGCCGGCGCCTCGGCGAGGGTATCAAGGCCGCAAACAGAGATGCGGCCCGTGGTCGGTGTCAGCAACGCCGCCATCAGACGCATTAACGTCGTCTTGCCGGCACCGTCAGGTCCGACGAGACCTGTCACCTGGCTGGCATTGATAACTGTGGTGAGACCTTCGATTGCAGCCGGTCCGGCGCTCGCGAACCGTTTGGTAAGGCCATCGATGGTGGCCAGGGGCGGGGTCATGGGTGGCGATCGCTGAGCTGGGAATCGGAAGCCGGACTGCCGGTCACCTGATGTAGGGAGATGCTCACCGGCATGCCCTGGCGCAAGACACCCGCCGGATCATCAACGACAATGCGCAGACGATAGACAAGCGCCGTGCGCAACTCGCGCGTCTCGACCGTCTTGGGCGTGAACTCCGCGGTCGTCGAAATGAAACCGATCTTGCCCTTTAATGGCGGCAGACCCGGAGTGTCCATCTTGATGCCGACATCTTGCCCCGGCTTCACCCGCCCTAGATCGACCTCGGAAACATATGTTCTGATCCATACTGGAGTGGTCAGGCTCAGCACAAAAACGGTTTCGCCGGCGTTGACGATGGCGCCGACCTCGCGTACGCGCGTCAGGATCACGCCGGTATTCGGTGCAGCCAACTCCGCGTCCGCTAGCTGCCGCACCGCAATTTGAAGTGCGGCGTCACTGTTGGCGAGCTGGGCGCGCGCGGCGTCGATGTCCTCCTTACGGAAACCGGCCTTCATCAAGATCAAGCCTTGCTGCGCAGAGTTGAACTGCGCCGTGGCCTGCCCTAGCGCGGCCAGCGCGTCGTCGTAAGACTTGCGGGTGCCGGTCGCGTTTTTCAGCAGCGTTTCTGCGCGGTCGAGCGTGATCTTGGCATTGGCGAGCGCCGCCTCGCGTTCGGCGAGAGTTGCCTCCGCCTGCGCAATCTCTTCCGGCCGGTTGCCGGTTTCCATTTTCGCGACGTTGGCCCGCTGTTGATCCCGCTGCGCTTTGAGTTGAGTAATGGAATCTTCGAAGTAGACCTTGTCGAGGCTCGCGAGGCGCCGGCCTTCTGTGACCGTTGCACCTTCATCTACGTCCATTGCTTTGATCCGGCCGGCAACCTTGAAGCCTAGGTTGACTTGGCGAACTTCGACGTTGCCTTGCAGCACCAGTTCGCCGTTCGCGGCTGGTTGTTGAGACCACCACCAGACGCCAGCTGCGAGAGCGAGGCCGACCAGTGCAGGAAGGACAAATTTGGTGGAGGGCTGGGCCATGATCAGGCTTTACTTTGTCGCGCCGGATTTCCGCCAGCTGTCAATAGTCGCCGGTGAGCGGCTAGCAGCCCCTCGACATCAAGCGGGTCGTGCCGGGAGAAAAGTCCATCCCAGATCAGCGACATCAACAAAGGCGCGAAGACCAGTTGCGGGTAGGTGGCCAAGTCACCGGATGACAGCTCGCCGCGCTTGTGGGCCTGACGCGCGATTCTGGCGACGAGCGCCAAGCCTTTCGAAATCACCTCGCGGTGATAGATTTCGGCGATCCGCGGAAATCGCCGGCCTTCGGTCAGGACCAGCCTGATCACCTCGCGCCGCTTCGTGCCCAGCACCTCCGCTTGGAAGAATGCGAAAAGCGCGGACAGCATGTCGTTGAGCGGCATCAATCTCTCATTTGCCATTCCCTCTATTTTCGCAAGCACTGGCGACATCGTGCCGATGAGCAGTTGCTCGAACAGATCTTCCTTGTCCTTGAAGAATAGATAGATCGTACCTTTGGCGACGCCGGCCTTCGCGGCGACATCGTCGAGCCGCGCCGCCTCATATCCTTCGGCAGCGAACACATCGAGGGCAGCCTTCAGGATCGACTGACGGCGCCGTTGCGATGCTTCCTGGCGCCGGTTTGGAGTGGCGTTGGCTGGCAAGGGCGTTCTTGCGGCTCTGGTCATGAATGCCATTTTACGATTGACTGACCTATCAGTCAATATTTGAGTGATCGGCGCCTGGACGGCATGGTGCGCCGAAAACCGGGGAGATTGAAGACGCCGCCCCTTTGGGCTCGCGCGTTATGACTACGCCGCCGCCGCAGCCATCACATGGACGATCGCCGCTTGGCCCCTGCGATTAGATTGCCGCCGCATGCGAGAGTGCGGGCTTCGTTCAGGGCGCAGGCGCCGCGGGGATGGCGACTGAGCGAGGGCCGCTGAGCGCCCCATGTTGAGAATGATGACATTGGCGAGGGTGGCAGCGAAAGTGCTCCTGAATTTAAGCATCTGCCTTCTCCAACATGAAGCGAACCGCCAGCTTGTTGGGAGGGCATCCTAACCGCCGATCCTGGCCTTCCGCAACGCATGGACTGCCGGAATGGCCGTTGGCGAAAAACTCGCGTCCCTGAGCAAGTGGGACGCGATCCATCTCGAGGAGATCCGTGCCGGTGCCGTCCACGACACGATCCGGTAGGCCTTCGCGCCCCCGACGCCGGCCCGCTGTGCTTCCAAGCACTGCGTCATCGGGATGCGTTTCCTCGCGCGCAAACGCGGGCACGAATTACCCGTCAGCCGCAAGTCGCCGCGCTTTAGTGACGACAGGTTCTGGTTTTCATGGCAACAATTGGGTCGCCAATTACGTCTATTCCGTTTTATCGTTCGGTTTAAAGAGACGCCGGCTTGGAAGTCCAAGATGTATACAGCGGGGCTGAGATTTGGGCTGCCGGAAGAGGTCGAAGCGCTCTGCGATAGCGTTCGGTCGTTCGCTAGAGCAAAGATTGCACCCCGTGCGGCCAGCATCGATCGCGACAACAGCTTTCCCGAAGATCTCTGGCCCGAACTCGGCCAGTTGGGAGTCCTGGGCATTACTGCCGCGTCCGAATATGGCGGCGCTGATATGGGCTATCTCGCCCACTGCATCGCGATGGAGGAAATCAGCCGGGCCTCCGCTTCGGTTGGACTGTCGTATGGCGCCCATTCGAACTTGTGCGTCAATCAGATCAATCGCCACGGCACGCACCCGCAAAAGCAAAAGTATTTGCCGCCCTTGATTGCTGGCACCCACGTCGGTGCGCTCGCCATGTCCGAAGCGGGCTCCGGCTCGGACGTCGTGTCGATGACGCTACGTGCCGACCGGCGCGGCGATGCTTACCTGCTCAACGGCACCAAGATGTGGATCACCAACGGGCCCGACGCCGACACCCTTGTCGTCTACGCAAAGACCGACCCGGGAGGTGGGCCCCGTGGGATCACGGCATTCCTGGTTGAGAAGGGCTTCAAAGGATTCTCGGCGTCGCCCAAGCTCGACAAACTTGGCATGCGCGGCTCCAACACGTGCGAACTCGTTTTTTCAGATTGCGAGGTGCCGGCTGAAAACGTCCTTGGTGAGGTCGGCAAGGGAGTCGAGGTGCTGATGTCCGGCCTCGATTTCGAGCGCGTCGTGTTGGCCGGAGGACCGCTTGGGTTGATGTCGGCAGCACTCGATGTCGTCCTGCCCTATGTTCACGAGCGCCGCCAATTCGGCCGCAATATCGGCGAGTTCCAGCTCGTGCAAGGTAAGCTTGCCGATATGTATACGACGACGAGTGCCTGCCGGGCCTTTGTCTATGCCGTCGCTTCTGCCTGCGATCGTGGCGAAGCGAGCCGCAAGGATGCGGCCGGCGCCATTCTCTACGCCGCCGAAAAGGCGACCCATATCGCGCTCGACGCCATTCAGCTTCTCGGCGGCAACGGCTATATCAACGACTATCCCACCGGGCGGCTGCTGCGCGACGCCAAGCTTTACGAGATCGGCGCTGGAACGAGCGAAATTCGCCGCATGTTGATCGGCCGCGAGCTGTATTCGGAGACGGCTTGATATGCCCGTCATCGGTTCGAAAGTCTCGATGTCTTCGGATGGTTTTTGCGCCAATGCCACGGCAATGCGTGCGGCCATAGACGAAGTGGCACTGGCGGCGAAACGCGCGATTGCCGGTGGTGGCGCAGTCGCCACCCAACGGCATCTAGACCGCGGCAAGATCGCGCCGCGCGACCGGGTGACCCGCTTGATCGACCCTGGCTCGCCATTCCTGGAGATCGGCCTGTTTGCTGCTCATGACATATATGGTGGCGAGGCACCCGGCGCCGGTGTGATCGGCGGCGTCGGGCAAATTCATGGCCGCGCTTGCATGGTGGTTTGCAACGACGCCACGGTCAAAGGCGGGACCTACTATCCCCTTTCGGTCAAAAAGCATCTGAGAGCTCAGGAGATTGCTCTCGAGAACCACCTGCCGTGCGTCTATCTCGTAGACTCTGGGGGCGCCAACCTGCCGAACCAAGATGAAGTGTTCCCCGACCGCGATCACTTCGGCCGAATCTTTTTCAATCAGGCGAACATGTCGGCCGCAGGCATTGCCCAGATCGCGGTCGTGATGGGGTCGTGTACCGCCGGTGGGGCCTACGTACCTGCCATGTCGGACGTCTCGATCATCGTCAAGGATCACGGCACGATCTTTCTGGCTGGGCCCCCGTTAGTGCGGGCGGCAACGGGCGAGATCGTCAGCGCGCAGGACCTCGGCGGTGCCGACGTCCATACGCGGCTGTCGGGCGTCGCCGACTATTTGGCTGTCGACGATGCTCATGCCCTGCAGCTCGCTCGAGACGCCGTTTCCGCACTCAACCGGCCAGCGCGCGCCGGCATCCCCCTCGTAGCGCCCGAACCGCCGATCTATGACCCCGAGGAGCTGCTTGGTATTGTTCCCTCCGACACGCGAACGCCCTATGACGTGCGAGAGGTGATCGCACGGGTCGTCGATGGCTCACGATTCGACGAGTTCAAGGCCCGCTACGGCGCAACGCTCGTAACCGGATTTTCCCACATCCACGGCATCCCTGTCGGCCTCGTCGCCAGCAACGGCGTCCTGTTCTCGGAAAGTGCGCTGAAGGGTACGCATTTCATCGAGCTGTGCTGTCAGCGAAATGTTCCTCTGGTCTTTCTGCAGAACATCACCGGCTTCATGGTCGGCCGCAAATACGAAGCCGCCGGCATTACGAAAGACGGCGCCAAGCTCGTTACGGCAGTCGCGACCGCAAAGGTTCCCAAAATTACCGTCGTGATCGGCGGATCGTTCGGCGCAGGCAACTATGGGATGTGTGGCCGCGCCTTTTCTCCGCGGTTCCTTTGGACGTGGCCCAATTCGCGGATATCGGTCATGGGCGGGGATCAGGCAGCGGGCGTGCTCGCGACGGTCAAGCGTAGCACCATCGAGCGGCGGGGCGGGACATGGAGCGAGGCGGACGAAACCGAGTTCAAACGCCCCATCATCGAGCAATTCGATACTCAAGCGCGACCGCTCTACGCCTCCGCTCGACTGTGGGACGATGGAATCGTTGACCCGCGCAAGACGCGCGATGTGTTGGCCTTATCGCTCGCAACTGCTCTCAATGCACCCATTCCAAAAACACGCTTTGGACTTTTCCGAATGTAGGTGGCGGCTGACCGAATGTTCAAAACCATCCTCATCGCCAACCGCGGGGAGATCGCCCTTCGCATCATGAGAACCGCGCGTAAGCTCGGCATCAGATGCGTCACGGTCTATTCGGATGCGGACAGCAATGCGCAGCATGTCACTGAAGCCGACGAAGCGTTTCGGATAGGACCGCCCCCGGCGAGCGACAGCTATTTGCGTATTGATGCCATCCTCGCCGCCGCCAAACGTGGGCGGGCCGAAGCTATCCATCCCGGCTATGGATTCCTCAGTGAACGGTGCGAATTAGCCGAGGCGTGCGAGGCTGCCGGTATCGTATTCATCGGACCGCCGCCATCCGCCATGCGCGCGATGGGCCTCAAGGATGCAGCCAAAACGCTGATGCAGAAGGCCGGCGTTCCCGTGGTTCCGGGCTACCATGGCACCAGCAATGACATCAAAGTCCTGGCCGCTCGCGCCGCCGGTATCGGCTGTCCGCTCCTCGTAAAGGCGTCCGCGGGCGGCGGTGGCAAGGGCATGCGCCGCGTCGACGAGCTTCATCGACTGGCAGGTGCGATCGAGACGGTGTCACGCGAGGCCAAAGCCAGCTTTGGCGATGGCCGGGTTATCATTGAGAAATACATTCCCAAGGCGCGCCATATCGAAGTCCAGGTGTTCGCCGACGGCCATGGAAGCGTCGTTTCGCTGTTCGAGCGCGACTGCTCGCTGCAGCGGCTTCATCAGAAGGTAATCGAGGAGGCCCCCGCCCCAGGAATGACCCGGGAGTTGCGGTGTGCGATGGCGGAGGTGGCCGTAAAGGCTGCTCGCGCGGTCGATTACCGGGGCGCTGGAACGATCGAGTTCCTGGTTGACATTTCTGACGGGCTCCGCCCCGACCGCTTCTATTTCTTGGAGATGAATACGCGGCTTCAGGTCGAGCATCCCGTGACTGAGGCGATCACCAAGCTCGATCTCGTCGAGTGGCAGCTGCGCGTGGCGGCAGGCGAGCCGTTGCCCCTGAAGCAGGATCAGTTGACCTTCTCCGGTCATGCATTCGAAGCCCGCATCTATGCCGAGGATCCCGGCCGGCAGTTCATGCCGTCGGCCGGGCGACTGGACCACCTGGCGTTTCCAGCCGAGGCGCGCATCGACAGCGGGGTTTTGTCCGGCGACGAGATCACACCGTTCTACGACCCGATGATTGCCAAGGTCATCGTGGATGGCCCCGACCGGGGTGCAGCGCTCTCCGCACTCGCCACCGCGCTTGGCCAGTGCCAGGCGCTCGGCTGTACGACGAATATTGCGTTTCTAGCAGCACTGGCCCGCCACCCCGACGTTGTCGCCGGCAATGTCAGTACGGACCTGATCGAACGAGAGGTCGCAACCTTGACCGCCCAACAACATCCGTCGGACTACGCCATTGCGCTTGCTGCCGTTGGCCGTCTTGGCCTCCTACCACAGCCTGCCCATCGCGATCCATGGCGGACGCTGACGGGCTGGCGCGCCTGGGGCGAAGCCCGCATCCATTTCCGCCTGCTCTCGGCCGGCAGGCTGATCGAGGGGTATGTCGTGCCTGCAGGAGCAGGCGTGTTTCGGATCGATATTGCCGGACGTTCGCTGGCGTGCGCACTAACCCCGGCTGGAGAAAATCGGTTTCGTGTCGCTGTCGCTGATCGCACCTTCAAGGCCGAAGTCGTCTCAACGCCTCGCGAGATCGGCGTTTTCGCCGACGGCGGGCACGACATTTTCACCTGGCCCGCTCCCGCCGTCACGGCAACTGATCGGCCAGCAGAAACCGGAACTCTCGTCTCGCCAATGACGGGCATCGTCAAAGCCGTCGCATCCAAGATCGGCGATCGGATCGCGCCGGGCGACGTGCTTGTGGTGATAGAGGCGATGAAGCTGGAGCACTCGGTCAGTGCCGCGCAGGCCGGTGTGCTGGCGGAACTTTACGTCAACGCCGGCGATCGGGTGGCGGAAGCTCAGGAGTTGCTGCGGATCAAGGTCGCGCCCGGCCATGCGCGGACCTCCGATGCTTGAGCGCGTGAAAATTGTCGAAGTCGGTCCGCGCGACGGCCTTCAGAACGAGGCGCGTATCATTCCAACCGCCCAGAAGGTCCACCTTATCGACCTCCTTTCACTTACGGGCCTTTCGGCGATCGAAGTCGCGAGCTTTGTCTCGCCCAAATGGGTGCCACAGATGGCGGACGGGGCCGGCGTGCTCGCTGCCATCCGGCGCCGTCCCGGCGTCGCCTACGCCGCCTTGGTTCCCAACCTTCAAGGCTACCGGCATGCACGAGACGCCGCTGCCGACGAGATCGCCGTCTTCATTGCCGCGTCCGAAGGCTTCTCCCGCCACAACATCAACTGCACGATCGCCGAAAGTCTCGAGCGCATACGCACCATCGCTGCCGCTGCCCGTGCCGACCGCGTCGGGATGCGCGGCTACATCTCGTGCGCCATTGCCTGCCCCTACGATGGCCCAACGCCGCCCGAGACTGTCGTACGACTTACCTCGGAGCTGCTTGATTTGGGATGTTATGAGGTGAGCCTGGGTGACACGATTGGCGCGGGCATTCGCGCGACCACGTCCGCCATGTTGGACGCTGTTCTGAAGCGGGTCCCCGCGCGAGCCCTGGCAAGCCATTTTCACGATACGGCCGGCGCAGCGCTTGCCAATATCGGCGTCGGCCTTGAGATGGGCGTGCGGACATTCGATGCCTCGGTTGCCGGTCTTGGCGGCTGCCCCTTTGCTCCTGGCGCTCCGGGCAATGTGGCAACGGGCGCGGTCGTCGACTACCTCGCGGGCCGCGGCTTCGAAACCGGCATCGACACACAGCGTCTCGAAGCGGCCGCGCGAATGGCGCGCAAGATCAAGGGAGGCGTGAGACAATGAGCACCTCAACAATCAGGATCGAATCCGGCCGTGCGGGCGTGGCTCGTATCACGCTTGCTCGTCCCGAAAAGCACAACGCCTTGAACATTGAAATGATCCGCGAACTTACGGCTGCTGCTCAATCCCTGGGCAACGACCCCAACGTGCGCGTCATAGTGCTGACGGGAGATGGCGGTACTTTTTGCGCTGGCGGCGATCTCGACTGGATGCGCGGCCAAATTGACATGGACCGCAGCGCTCGTCTGGCTGAAGCGACCGAGCTTGCCAACATGCTGCACGCGCTTGACACCCTTCCCAAGCCGCTGATTGGGCGCGTGCAGGGGGCTGCCTTCGGCGGGGGCGTCGGTCTGATGGCCATATGCGATATCATCGTCGCAGTTGATTCCGCGAAGTTCGCTTTGACGGAGGTCCGCCTGGGGCTGATCCCGGCCACAATCGTCCCGTTCCTCATCCGCCGCATCGGTGAGTGCGGCGCGCGGCGCTTCGTCCTGAATGCGAAGGTGCTGACAGCGGCCGAGGCGATGGCGGCCGGCCTTGTCAGCGTGGCCGTACCATCGCAAGAGCTCGATAGCGCCATCGAAATCGAGATTTCGGCCGCCCTCGAATGCGCGCCCGGCGCCGTTGCTGCAGCCAAGTCCATATGTGCAACGATTGCGCGCAATCCCGGCGGCGATTATCTGGCCTGGAGCGCCGAGCAGCTCGTCGGCCGCTGGACGAGTGCGGAGGCCGAGGAGGGGCTAGGCTGTTTCTTCGAGCGCCGCCGTCCGTCGTGGCGCGTCAAAACGTGACGCCTCAGCGTGGGCGCTCAAGATCTGTTTTCAGTGCTGCAAGGAAGCGCGCGCCTTCTCCGCCGGAGACGACGCGGTGATCGAACATGACCGATAAGGGCAGAACCCGCCGAACAGTCGGGACGCCCGCGTGCGCCACGACTTGGTCTGCCGCCCGGCCGGCGCCGACGATGGCAACCTGCGGAGGGACTATGACGAGGTGCGCATAGCGCCCGCCGAACCGGCCGAAGTTGGATAGCGTAATCGTCGCGCCCTTGAGTTCCTCTGGAGGAACGACCCTCGACTCGCAAGCCGCACGTAATCGGTCGAGCCCCAATCGCAGATCGCGGGTCTCTCGTTCGCCGACATTGCGCATGACGGGTACGATGAGACCGTCCTCCGTATCGACCGCGACGCCGACATCGATCCGTTTGACGTGGTGGCGCACGCCAGCGTCGGCCAGATAGAGCGCATTGAGTTCGGGCTCGGCGGAGCAAGCGACTGCGATTGCGCGGATGAGCCGGACAGTGATGTCCTCATCCGCCGCCCAGTCACCGATGTCGGCGTCGTCGACCACCCCTGCGGGAACGACCTCGCGATGAGCCAGGCTCATACGCAGGGCCATGGCACGGCGCATCCCCCTCAACGGTTCACCGGCTCCCAGCTCCGAAATGCTGCGAGCCGCGCGTTCGACGTCGGCGCGTGTCACGGTACCGTTTGGACCTGATGGGTCTATGAGATCGAGTTCTACGTTCAGCGTCTTCGCCAGTGCTCGGATGGCGGGTGACGTCAGCCGCTGTTGCGGTCGCTCAGTTGCAATACCCGCTGCAACCGGCGTCGACTTTGGTTGTTCCAGTGCCCCGACGACCGTTCCAGAATCTTCAACTTGGCCACTGACGAATTCGACCAGCGTCGCGCCGACCTTGACGATTTCGCCCTTGGCCGCAAGAACGCGCGCGATGCGACCGCTGCGCGGCGATGGAACCTCGACGACGGCCTTATCCGTCTCTACCGAAACGAGCGGCTGGTCGGCGACGACGTTCTCGCCTTCACTGACGTGCCACGCCACAATTTCAGCCTCTTGGAGTCCTTCGCCAAGATCAGGCAGAACGAACGTTGCACCCATTTGAAATCTCCCGTCGTCTCAGCGGCCCTTCTTCTCAGCCAAAAGTGCACGCCCTGCGCGCGGCGGCGGTTATGCGCTCGATCGTCGGCATATAGTGCTGCTCGAGGCTGGGCAGGGGCACGACCGTGTCGTAGCCGGTGACGCGTTCGATGGGTGCTAAGAGACTCATCAATCCGCGCTCGGCGATGCAAGCCGCAATCTCGCCGCCAAAGCCTCCCGTGCGGGCTGCCTCGTGGACGATCACGCACCGTCCGGTCTTCCTGACCGAGGCAAGCACCGCCTCCTCGTCGTAAGGCTTGAGCGTTGCCAGATCGATGACCTCGGCTGCGATGCCGCCGGCGGCCAGTACGCCGGCGGCGGCAAGAGATTCACGCACCGCCGCCCCCCACGTTACGATCGTGACATCGCGGCCGGCTCGCAGCACGAACGCGGTGTCGAGCGGCAGCGCCTGGCCATCGTCGACTACGTCCTCCTTGATCGAACGGTAGAGCCGCGTCGGCTCGAGAAAGACGACGGGATCGGGATCGCGAATAGCCGCCAGCAGCAGCCCATAGGCCCGTGCGGGCGAGGACGCAATGACGACCCGCAGACCGGGAATGTGCGCAAGCATCGCTTCGGTGCTTTCCGAATGGTGTTCGGGAGCGCGAATGCCCGCGCCCGTCGGCATGCGCAGCACCATCGGGCAGGTGAGGCGGCCTTGGGTGCGGGTTCTGAGGCGCGAGGCGTGGTTCACCAGATGGTCGATGCAGGGATACATGAACCCCATGAACTGGATCTCGCCGACAGGCTTTAACCCCTGGACGGCCATGCCCACGCAAAGCCCACTGATCAAGGCTTCGGCCAAGGGGGTATCGATGACTCGCCCGGCGCCGAACCGTTCCTGTAGACCGGTGGTCGCGCGAAAAACACCGCCGTTGACGCCTACATCCTCGCCCAGAACGACAACGTTGGCGTCGTCAGCCATGCTTCGGGCAAGTGCCAGCGTCACTGCCTCTACGAGGGTCACCTCAGACATTGATGCTGCCCTCCCTCAGCTGGTCCTGCTGGCGCTGCAGGGCCGCCGGCAGCTCCGCGTAGAGGTGATCGAACATGCTGGCGGGCGTGCGCGGCGGGAGCGATTGGTAGCTCTGGACGCCCTCTTCAATCTGGCGCTGGCAATCCGCAATCAGCCCTTCCTCATCCGCCTTGGACCAAACGCCCTGCGCGACGAGGTACTTCTTCAGCCGGGCGATCGGCTCTTCCTGCCAATGCGCCTTGACCTCCTCGTCCGAACGGTAGCGACGCGCATCGTCGGCCGTCGTGTGGTCTCCAAGGCGATAGGTGAGCGCTTCGATCAAGCTTGGGCCTTGCCCTGTACGGGCCCGGGCGATGGCCTCGTCCACGCTGGCGCGAACGGCAATCACGTCGTTACCGTCGACCTGCTCACAGGGCATCCCAGATGCGATCGCTTTCTGCGCGAGCGTTGCGGCGGCAGTTTGTAGCTTTAGCGGAACCGAGATTGCCCACTGGTTGTTGTTGACGACGAAAACGACCGGCAGCTTGTGCAGGGCGGCCATATTCCATGCTTCGTAGACATCGCCCTTGGATGTCGCTCCATCTCCCATGAGGCAAACCGCGACCCGGTTTTGGCGCTTGAATTTGAATGCGTAGGCGGCCCCGACGGCATGTGCCGCTTGGGATCCGATGGTAATGCAGATCGGAAAATCTTCGCGCGGGCCCTGAAAGTTGCTGCCGCGTTCGTCCCCGCCCCAATACGTCAGTATCTCGGAAATGGTGACGCCGCGCCAGATCAAGGCGCCGTTCTCGCGATACGTTGGAAACAGTATATCTCTGCTCGCCATCGCGCTCGCCGTTCCAATCAGGACGGCTTCTTGACCAAGAGCGACACCGTACGTTCCAAGCCGGCCGGTGCGCTGCAGGGCAACCGCCTTGGCGTCGACGCTTCGCAGCAGCAGCATGCTGCGATAGAGCGGGATCAGCGTCGCTGCATCGACGGCGAAGCGCGGCAGCGGCCCGTCGACTTCGCCATTCGGGGATAGATAACCGCGTCTGCGGATTTGGAACTCGGCAACGACGGGGAAAGCAGCAACCTCGGGTCCAAATTCGTTCGGCATGCCGACAAACCCTCCGCTTAGCTTTGCGTGGCAAGGGATCAGTCAAATCGAGCTAATGCAGGCTACCACTTTTCACATTGAACGGCTGGATGAATTAAACCGGATTGTACTCGAAACTGTCGACTTATACGACGCGCTCGACGGCAATGGCGGTCGCTTCCCCACCGCCGATGCACAACGAGGCGATGCCGCGCCGGCCGCCGGTTGCTCTCAGCGCGCCGAGCAGCGTCACCAGGATTCTCGCGCCGGAGGCACCTATCGGGTGACCGAGAGCGCAGGCACCACCGTGAATATTCAATTTCTCGTGGGGAATGCCAAGTTCGGTCATTGCCGCCATGGCGACGACGGCGAAGGCTTCGTTGACCTCGTAGAGATCTACGTCCGCCGTCGTCCAGCCGACCGCATTTTGCAACTTCGCGATGGCGTTGACCGGCGCGGTCGTGAACCAGTCGGGCTCTTGGGCGTGGCTCGCATGCCCGAGAATGCGCGCCAATACCGGTGCGCCTATTGCCTGCGCGCACGACTGATGCATCAGGACCATCGCGGCGGCGCCGTCACTTATGGAACTCGAGCTCGCGGCAGTGATGGTGCCGTCCTTGCTGAAGGCTGGCCGCAGGCTTCGGATCTTCCCCACGTCGATCCGGCGGGGGCCTTCATCCGACGTGATGGCGACGGCGCCGGACCTCTGCTCAATCACGACAGGGGCGATTTCCCAATCGAACGCGCCACAGCCAGCGGCCTTTTGCGCACGCGCGACCGACGAGATTGCGAACAGATCCTGTTGCTCGCGCGTAAATCCGTATTTGGCGGCGCAAGCCTCCCCGAATACCCCCATCGTTCGTCGTGTCCCGTTTGGTGCTGGTCCAAAGGCGTCCTCTAGTCCATCCAGCATCATGTGGTCGTAAATTCGATCGTGCCCCATGCGATACCCGCTGCGTCCCTTCGCGAGCAGATACGGAGCGTTGGTCATACTTTCCAGGCCGCCTGCGATAACGACGTTTGCCGACCCGGCGACGAGGGCGTCGTAACCCTGCAGCACGGCTTTCATCCCAGAGCCGCACATCTTGTTGACGGTCGTGCAGCAGACGGAGGGCGGAAGTCCTGCTCCAAGGGATGCCTGACGCGCCGGCGCCTGCCCGAGCCCGGCCGGCAGCACACATCCCATCAGCGCCTCGTCGACCGCTGAACCCTCAACACCGGCTTGTTTGACGGCGGCCGCAATCGCGACACTGCCGAGCTCAGTCGCCGTCCGGCTCGACAGCTCGCCCTGGAACGCCCCGATCGGCGTTCTGGCGGCGCCGCTGATCACCACGAAATCCTGCGATTTGCTCATATCGGCCACCTAGATTCGATCTCCTAAGCGTCGGACGAATGCCGTTGATTGTCAACGCGGCGGCATTCGCAAGCCGCCGTCGAGCCGGATCGAACAGCCGTTCAGCATGACGTTGCCGATGATGGCTTTGACGAGGGCGGCAAATTCACAGGGTGCACCGAGGCGGTTTGGAAAAGGAATACCGCGACCGAGCGTGGCCTGAGTTTCTGCTGGCAATTGCGCGACCATCGGCGTCTCGAAGATGCCGGGCATGATGGTCACCACCCGGATACCCTCCCGCGACAGATCGCGAGCCATGGGCAGGATCATGCCCAGGACCCCCGCTTTCGATGCCGCGTAGGCAACCTGTCCGACCTGTCCGTCCTCGGCGGCGATCGAGGAGGTCAACACGATGACGCCGCGCTCGTTGTCGGGTCCCAGTCCGTCGAGTTCGGCCATCTGCCGCGCCGCCATCGCCGCGAGATTGAACGATCCCATCAGGTTGACACCGACAACGCGCGCGAACTGGTCTAAGTCGTGATGAACCGGGGCGCCCGTCGCGCGTTCGTGTGAAACAGTTTTCATCGCAGGCGCGATACCAGCACAGTTGACAAGAACGCGGGCGATGCCGTGACGCTGCCTGACGACGTTCAATGCAGCGTCTATGGTTTCGGGCTTGGTGACATCGACAGGGTGATATAACCCGCCGATTTCGCGCGCGACTGTCTCGCCGTGTTCACGATCGAGATCGAAGATCGATACTTTGCAGCCGGCCGCCGCCATCGCTTCGGCCGTTGCGCGTCCAAGACCGGAGGCTCCACCAGCAACAATCACGGAAAGCTTCGCGTTGAGCTCCACCTCGATTTGCTCCCCCTGAGCAGGCTAGCACGATGATCCACGTTAAGGTTTTGCCATCCGAGACACTTGCCCTTCGCGCGAAACAGTAGGGCGGCCGGCGAAGAGTTCGGTAGCGAGTTTGTTGACCAATTGCTAGTTTCTAATCTGGTTCGCCGGCTTTCGAATAGATGGCGATTGGGGGGCATGAGCAAACGAGGTTTCGGTCGCCGTAGACGTTGTCGACGCGGTTCACGGACGGCCAGTATTTGTCGACGCGGAAGGCGCCGACGGGAAAGCACGCCTCCTCGCGCGAGTAGGGCCTGTTCCAATCTCCGACCAAATCTTCGACAGTATGTGGCGCGTTCTTCAATGCGTTGTTGGTCCTGTCCGCCCGCCCCTGCTCGATTGCGGTGGCTTCCTCGGCAATCGCGAGCATTGCGTTGCAGAAGCGGTCCAGCTCGGCCTTGGTTTCGGATTCGGTCGGTTCGATCATCACTGTCCCCGCAACCGGCCAGCTCATGGTCGGAGGGTGGAACCCATGGTCGATGAGACGCTTGGCAATATCGTCGACGGTCACTCCAGCCCTTTCGTTGAGCGGCCGCGTGTCGATGATGCACTCGTGCGCCACCCGTCCCGAAGCGCCCGTGTAGAGGACCCGATACGCACCCTCAAGACGCTTGGCGATATAGTTGGCGCTGAGGATTGCAACCCGCGTTGCCTGGGTGAGACCTTCCCCGCCCATCATCAAGCAGTAGCTCCAAGAGATCGGCAGGATGGACGCAGAGCCATAGGGCGCCGCCGATATGGTAATCGCGCCGCTGCCGGTCACGGGGTGACTTATCTCCGGATGACTGGGCAGGAACGGCGCCAGATGGGCCTTGACGCCGATCGGTCCCATGCCGGGGCCGCCGCCGCCATGAGGGATGCAGAATGTCTTATGCAGATTCAGATGGCTGACGTCAGCGCCCACGTCGCCGGGCCGCGCAAGGCCGACCATCGCATTCATATTGGCCCCATCGAGATACACCTGTCCGCCGTTGGCGTGCATGATCGCGGCCAGCTCGATGATCGATTCCTCGAAGACCCCGTGTGTCGAAGGATAGGTGACCATCGCCGCAGCCAGGCTGCGAGAATGCATTTCTGCTTTGGAGCGGAAGTCGGCGACGTCTATGTTGCCGTGGGCATCGGTTTTTACGACAACCACCTTCATCCCGCACATCGCCGCGGACGCCGGATTGGTGCCGTGGGCGGAGTCCGGGATGAGGCAGACGATGCGGTGCTCTTCCCCCCGGCGGCGGTGATAGGCGCGGATCGCCAGCAGCCCCGCATATTCTCCTTGCGCGCCGGAGTTGGGTTGCAATGAAAATGCGTCGTAGCCAGTGATTTCACATAGCTTGGCCGACAGATCCCCGATCATCTCGGCGTAGCCTTGCGTCTGATTCGCCGGCACGAATGGATGTATTTCGGCGAACTCAGGCCACGAAATGGGCAGCATTTCGGCGGTTGCATTGAGCTTCATCGTGCACGAGCCAAGCGGGATCATTGCGCGGTCGAGTGCCAAATCGCGGTCAGCAAGACGGCGCATGTAGCGCGTCATTTCGCTTTCGGCCCGGTTCTTATGAAATACCGGATGGGTCAGGTACGCCGACGTCCGTAACAATGCCGCCGGCAACCGGTATCTCGGATACTCGTCGCGATAGACGAGATGATAGCCGCCGAACGCGCGCCATACCGCTTCGATCGTGGCAGGACGCGTGCGCTCGTCGACGGTGATGCCGATTCTATCGGTGCCGACCTTGCGCAGGTTGATGCCGTTGTCGACCGCGTTCTTCAAGATCAGTCCCTGATAGGGACCGACCTCGACGGTGACGGTGTCGAAGAAGTCATTGGGCCCAATTTTGAACCCGAGGGTCACCAGCCCGTCGACAAGGCGGCACGCCTTGCGATGAATGCGCTCGGCAATGGCCTTTAGTCCCTTGGGGCCGTGGAAGACGGCGTACATGGACGCAATCACCGCCGGCAGCACCTGCGCGGTGCAGATGTTGGAGGTCGCGTTTTCGCGCCGGATGTGCTGCTCGCGTGTTTGCAGCGCCAAGCGATAGGCGCGGTTGCCGCGCGCATCGACCGACACGCCAACGAGCCGGCCCGGGAGCGCCCGCTTATAGGCATCTTTGACCGCGATGTAGGCCGCGTGAGGCCCACCGTAGCCCATCGGCATACCAAAACGCTGCATCGAGCCGACCGCAATATCGGCGTCCATCTCGCCGGGCGGCTTCAGCAGCGCGAGCGCCATTGGGTCGGCGGCAACGATCGCCAGCGCCTTCGCGGCGTGCAGCTGGGCAATGATGTCTGAGAAGTCGTGAAACGCGCCGCACACGCCGGGATATTGGAACAACGCCCCGAACACCGCCTCCGGTCGCAGGTCTTTGAAGGGATCGCCGACGACGATCTCCCAGCCGAGCGGCTCGGCTCGCGTTCTTACGACGGCAATGGTCTGAGGCAGGCAGTGCCGATCGACGAAAAACCCATTGGCTTTCGACTTCGTCACGCGATGAGCAATCGCCATCGCCTCGGCGGCCGCCGTCGCCTCATCGAGCAGTGAGGCATTAGCAACCGCAAGGCCGGTCAGGTCCGATACCATGGTTTGGAAATTGAGTAGTGCCTCAAGGCGCCCCTGGCTGATCTCCGGCTGATAAGGCGTATAGGCTGTGTACCAGGCTGGGTTTTCCAGAATGTTGCGCTGGATCGCGGGCGGCATGATCGTACCGTGATAGCCTTGTCCGATCAGCGAGGTCAGAACTCGGTTTTTGCTCGCAATGTCGCGTAGTCGGTCGAGCCCGGCGCGCTCCGTCAGCGGCTTTCCGAAATCGAGCGGCTCGCGTTGTCCGATCGCCGCCGGCACGACCTCTGCGATCAGCGCGTGAAGGCTCGCAGCGCCCACAGTTCGCAGCATCTCGACCATTTCTTCCGGCGATGGACCGATGTGACGGCGATTGGCGAAATCGTAGGGCTCGTAGCGGTCAGACGATGTCATCGCACGAAGCCTTTCAGCCAACGAGTTGCTTGTATTGCGCTTTATCCAGCAGCCCCGAAAACGCTGCCACATCCACGAGCTTCATCTTGAAAAACCAACCTTGGCCAAGCGGGTCAGAATTGACGATCGAGGGATCGGCAGCAATCGCGGAATTGATCTCGACAACCTCTCCGGCAAGCGGGGCGAAGACATCGGACGCCGCCTTTACGGATTCAACGACGGCTGCGCTATCGCCCTTGGCGAAATTGGTGCCGACGTCGGGTAGCTGCACAAACACGAGGTCGCCCAGCTGGGTCGTTGCATGTGCTGTGATCCCAACGGTGACGACATCGCCTTCGAGTATCAGCCACTCGTGGTCTTCTGTGAATTTCAGCAAGACATACTCCTGGATTTGGACGGCTCAGCCGCGTTTGAAGGCGTGGGGAACGAACGGGAGCATCGCCACCGATACAGGCAGCCGCGTGCCGCGTACTTCGGCGAATAGACCGGTTCCTGGCGATGCCAGCGCCAACGGCACGTAACCCATTGCGACAGGCCCGCCGATACTTGGACCGAACCCTCCCGATGTCACCGTGCCGATCGGCTTGGTCTGACCTTGATCGACAAACAGCGGCGCACCACCGCGCACCAGCGCGCGTCCCTCGGCTCTCAGCCCGACGCGCCGGCGCGTCGGCGCACCTTCGAGTTGCTTCAAAATCAAGTCAGATCCGGGAAATCCTCCTGCACGCGCGCCACCGTTCCGGCGCACCTTAGAGATCGCCCATCCGAGGCCCGCCTCGACAGGCGTCGTTGTGGTGTTGATATCGGCGCCGTAGAGGCACAGCCCGGCTTCGAGCCGCAAGGAATCGCGGGCACCCAGGCCGATCGGTATGACATCAGGACGCGCAAGCAAAGCCTCCGCTATCGGTTGAGCCGCCTCGTTCGGCACGGAAATCTCAAAACCGTCCTCGCCAGTGTAGCCCGAACGAGAGACGAAGCATCGCGCTCCAAGGATGTCCGCCTCCCGCGTCACCATAAACCCCGTGGTCCCGCATTCGGGCGCGAGAGTGGCAAGCGCTGCCTCCGATTTTGGGCCCTGGAGGGCGAGCAGCGCTCGATCCAACCTTTCAATCAGGCAGGTGTCGCCGAGGTGGGCTGCAAGATGTGCCTCGTCCGTCCCCTTGCACGCAGCGTTGACAACGAGCAGCAAATGATCTCCGCGATTAGCGATCATCAGATCGTCGAGCAGTCCGCCGTCCTCGTTGGTGAAGAACCCATACCGCTGGCGCCCAGGCGCGAGCCCCATGATATCGACCGGTACCAGCCGCTCGAGCGCTTTGGCTGCGTCGGTGACGACCCCGGATTTCGGACGCAACGCGATCTGACCCATGTGCGAAACGTCGAACAGCCCGGCCGCGGCGCGCGTATGCAAGTGCTCCTTTAGGATTCCCGTCGTAAACTGTACCGGCATTTCATAGCCCGCGAACGGCACCATGCGCGCGCCGAACCTCCCGTTCAAATCATACAGCGGCGTATGTTTCAGAACCGGAGGCGAATGCGAATCGATCGTTTGCTCGCTCATGTAGAGGCTCCAAAGGCTCAGTTCGGGGGAAGAAATGCGCCGTCATGAACCTACTCGTTCATCGAAACTGAAAGATTGGGAGAGGCAACTAGAAACGCTTGGTCTTCCACACGCCATTCGTCGGACCGGGTTGGACGCCACGCTCACGCTCCTGCGGTTGGCGTCCGCAGAACGGCATTCCGTCACGCCGCAAGCTTGTGCGCCCGCCCGTCAGCCGTCACCACGGAAAGCTGTCGACCGTGCCAAATGCGAGATCGCCGAACTGAGCGCGCTTTGCCGCTCCCGGGACCGCCTCGAGTAACCAAGCCAACTTGGTGGCGGAGAAATTAGGAATCTAAAAGACCTTCCTCCATTTCCCGCGTTGGGCTTCAAGCTGCCCGGTTCTAGGGATAGAGGCCGCGCTGCTGGCGTGCCATCAAAATGCGCTCGCAGGCGACCGCGAAGGTCGCCGTCCTCAACGAGATCCGGTGCGCCTCGGCAGTGTCCCAGATCTTGCGCAAGGCGTCGATAATGAGAGTGTCTAGGCGGGCGTTGATTTCCTCCTCGGTCCAGAAAAAGCTGGAAAAGTCCTGAACCCACTCGAAATAACTGACCGTTACACCGCCCGCATTGCAGATCACATCAGGTACGACCAAAATCCCGCGCTCGGCGAGAATGTCGTCCGCGGCTGGTAGCGTTGGACCATTGGCGCCTTCGAGAATCAGCTTGGCCTTGATCCGTCGAGCGCGATCGGGCGTAATTTGGCCCTCTAGGGCCGCCGGAACTAGAACATCGCAATCGACGTCCCAGAACGCCTCACGGTCGATCGGTTCTGCGCCTCCGAACGCGCTAACGCTACCATCGCGACGAGCCGCTTCGGCAAGTGCTTTAACATCGAGTCCTGCTGGATTAATGATCGTCGCCGCATGATCCTGGACGGCGACGACCCGCGCGCCGGCTCCTGCAAATAATTCGGCCGCGACCGATCCGACATTTCCAAAGCCTTGCACCGCCACCCGTGCACCCAGCAAGTCCAGATTGATCCGGCGCGCCGCCTCACGCCCCGTCACAAAGACGCCGCGGCCGGTGGCATTGGAGCGGCCTAGTGATCCCCCAAGGTGGATCGGTTTGCCCGTCACGACGCCGGTCGCGGTGGCGCCGACATTCATCGAGTACGTGTCCATCATCCACGCCATGATCTGGTCATTGGTATTTACGTCTGGCGCGGGGATGTCTTGCTGCGGCCCGATGATGATACCGATCTCGCTCGTGTATCGCCGCGTGAGCCTTTCCAGCTCCTTGAGTGACAATTGCCGAGGGTCGACACGAACCCCGCCCTTGGCGCCACCATATGGAAGGTTGATTGCGGCGGCCTTGATGGTCATCCAAGCCGACAACGCCATCACTTCTTCCAAGGTGACGTCGGGATGGTAGCGCACACCGCCCTTGCCGGGACCGCGTGCTATGTTGTGCTGCACCCGGAAGCCTTCGAAGTGCCGCAGAGTGCCGTCGTCCATTTCAATCGGAATGTCGACGATCAGGCACCGCTTGGGGTGACGCAGCGTTTCGGCGAGCGGGGCCAATTCGCCAAGGTAGGGCATCACGCGATCGACCTGCGATAGGTATGTCCGCCACGGACTTTCGGGCGAGGAGCCGACGTAGGATAACGCCGCAGCCGGGAGCTTTATGCTCATGCCCATCTCCTCATCGACAATAGGCGCCCAGATCGCAATTCGATGTCCGGCATCAGACCGCCTTGTGTCGAGCGGACGTAAGTCTATACCGGGCAATCCCCCTCTAACTGAAGCATGTTTTGCCTCAAGCCACCGGAATTCGCCATATTCTTACAGGCTCTCGTCACAACGGGACAATGCCGACGTTTGGTTCCGTCTAACACCAAAACTTCAAGGTCGCCGGATCTGTCACAGTTGAAGCTGAAGCCGCCGCTGCGGCGTTATCCTACGTCGGCTCCTCGACGGGAGCGCGACCGAAGATAACGGATCGCGTCGAACGTGGCGTGCTGCGAAGTCGTAGTGCAGGTCACTCCGGCAGATTCGCGGGGACGGCACGATAACACAAGTTATTGCCTCTTTAACGCATTGAAATAAAACGATGTTATTCACCCATGTTGCTTGGAGAAGCACACAGCCGCGAACCAAAAGCGGGCACCAGCGGCGCAGGAAGTTGTCACTGACCTGGTTTAGAAAGCCCAACCAGAATCATACCACTACCTGCGCAGAGCCGGAGCATCCAACAATGTGCCCTTGGCGCGCCAAGCAAGATAGAGCTCCAACGCGAGATATTCGGCCGCGCCTTGCTCGAATGGAATTGCCCGGACGCCGATCTGGCACGCGCGAAGCCGCCGGTGGAGGGAACCCATGCCCTGCCATTCGAGCCGGTATGCGGGATACCCCGTGCCGAGACCGCTGGAAATTGTGTCGCCGCGCAGTTTGCGCCCCACTTTGTCGTCGTGGCATTGGGCACACGATAGGTTCATCTGGCCTTGGCGGGTGGTCCAGAACCGGCGGCCGGCTTCAAGATAGCTTTGAGCGGGGCCGCCGGTATCGACGTCAACAGGCATCCCGCGAGAATGTCGCGCGATCATCGCCGTGAGGCCCAACAACTCGTTGGTTTCAAAGGCGAGCGCCGTTGCCTTTTGGCGGTCTACCCTGCATTGGTTGATGCGTCCTTCCAAATTGACGAGCCGCCCAGACGCGGCATCGATGCGCGGGTAGCGGGCCGCAACGCCCTTCAATAGCGCAGCTGCGCCATGACACGAGGAGCACGATTTGCCCGACTGGCCGGCGGGCTCGTTCCAGATCGCCTCGCCAAGGTCGACCCACAGCATGGCGCGATTGCGCGCATCGTCGTACTGCTCGGCGCGCATGTCCTCAGATAGGTATTCGGACGCCGAATGCAGGGCAGGACGGTTTTGTTGGGCGCGGCCATCGCTTGCGATCACGAGCGCGGCGATCAGGCTTAGGGTGGCCACCAGGCGTGTGCTCATGACACCCGCAGCCCCCGCGTCTGCGTCGTCACCTCTCCCTTGTCGTCGGTCCACGTAAAGACGATATCGCCCGACACGGTGGCCCGAGTGGTGAAGGCGACATACGGGTTGGCGGCGACACCGGGAAAGAAATCGGCCCGGAAAATCTCTTCCCCGTCGTAGGTGACGGTGAGAGTATGAATGATGAAGCGGGGCTCGGTGTTGGCGCCGGCCGCTGTATGGCCGGTGACCATCGGGTGCTGAATCAGCGCCTTGATCTCGAAGATCTCGCCGGACTTGGCCGTCTCAGGCATAACGATACGGCTTGGACGCATGTTCCGACCCTCCCGTGTTGGATCAGCCGCCGTCGGTACAGGCGGCGAGCAGTACAATCGACTCGGCTTGCGCCTCCCATAGCGTGCCGTCGCTCATCTCGGCGATGGCGTGCACGTTCTGTGTGGCGGCGAGCCGGATCGACGTTGATACGAAGGCGCGGCCCGAACGCGGCGACAGATGAAACCGGGCGACCGTCGCAATGGGGTTTTGCTCCGAGAGCAGGTGGATGGTTTTTACATGGTCGGCAGCCGTCATCGGGCTTTCGACAGAAATCTTCAGCGTGACCGAGTTGCCGTTTTCGGCGAGTCGAGGCAGGTCGAGCGACACGCGTCCGAGCGTAATCGTGCGCCCGGCGGCGAGCGCATTCCGCGCCTCAAAATAGAGTGCGGATGGAAGCTTTTTGGCGCCTGCGCCGCTCACGGCCGCGTCGCTGTCGGCGGCCGGAGCATTGCCGGCCGGCAGCAACGCCGCCCATGCCGTGACGGTTAGAAACCGGCGCCGGTCTAAAATTGTCATCGGCTAAGTTCCCCGTCTGGGTTCGCGTCCTTGAGGATTGCGAGCCAAGCCACCACATCCTCGATTTGCTGCGCGTCCAGAATGGGGCGGCCCTCGAACTTATCGGCAACGCGAACCAGATGATCTACCCGGTAGTAGGGCGGCATCAAGGTCGCCGGATCGAGCAAGCTCAGGTCGACCAGCCGCAGGCGGATTTGCCCTGCTGTCAACCGGGCGCCTATGCCAGTGAGATCGGGACCGAGTTCGCCTTGGAACGGCTCGGACGGCACAGGTGCTTTGTGACAGATCAAGCAATTGCCCGTGGTCCGGTCGAGCACGATGGCCTTGCCACGATTGCCCTCGCCGATGCGGCCTTCGAGCGGCGCAGAGATGCTGTCTCCTTCGCGGGTGTAAACGGCGAGCGGGCTTTGCTCCTCTGACCGGACGAGGTTTGGCGTTAAGGCGGCCAAACCGATCGAAACCGCCGCTGTAAACCGCACGACGCCCATCAGACCCTCAAGCTCTGGTCCTTCACCGGAAGTTGACGGATGCGCTTGCCGGTCGCGTTGGCAACCGCATTCAGCACGGCAGGCGATGCGACCGCGATCGTCGGCTCGCCGACGCCGCCCCACCAACCACCGGACGGCATGACGATGGACTCGACCTTCGGCATGCCGGCAAGACGCATGGGTGGGTAGTTATCGAAGTTGGTCTGCTCGACCGCGCCGTCCTTGATCGTGATTTCCTGGTAGAGCGCCGCCCCAATTCCGTATACGAACGAGCCTTCCACTTGCATCGCGATTTGCTGTGGGTTGACGGCGTAACCCGGATCGGTTGCGGCGACGATCCTATGGATC
>Ga0209698_10001057_pt1 | contig 31743 bp, 23 predicted proteins | sample LitLauG_LLR_2012_FD_187203 | JGI IMG/M metagenome (GOLD analysis project Ga0209698, IMG submission 187203) | Freshwater sediment microbial communities from Pennsylvania, USA - Little Laurel Run_MetaG_LLR_2012 (SPAdes) (version 2) | ecosystem: Environmental > Aquatic > Freshwater > Creek >... | reverse complement strand
TCCTGGGCAGCGCCTCCACTTCGAAGATCGCCTTGCGCCGGGCGCCGCTGCCCAGGAAGACGAAGCGCGCCTCGCGCCGCAGGCGCGTACCGTGGCAGTCGGGGCATACGCGCAGGGATCGCAACGGCGCCAGGGCTTCGCGTATGGCGGGTGCGTCGGTTTCGCGCCAGCGCCGCTCGAGCGTGGGCAGCACTCCGGGAAAGGGCATTGCCGCCGTGGGAGCGCCGGCGCGGCGGGTACGGGGGCGCGCCGCGGGCGCCTCCTCGCGGCCGTCACCGTGCAGCACCTGGTCGCGAAAAGCCTTCGGCAGCGCCTCCCAGGGCAGATCCATGTCCACGCCATAGCGTTGCGCCAGGGCCGTCAGGCGCGCGTGGCTCTGCCGGTTGCGCGCATCCCATCCGGCAATCGCCCCGCCGGCCAGCGAGAGTTCCGGGTGGGTGACGACGCGCTCCGGATCGAAGAATTCCACCTTGCCAAGGCCGGCACAGGTGCCGCAAGCGCCGTGCGGATTGTTGAAGGAGAAGAGCCGCGGCTCCAGGGTGGGCGCGGCGTAACCGCACACCGGGCAGGCTTGGCGGCTGGAGAAAGCCGTTTCCTCGCCACTGTCGCTATCGAGAAGGTGCGCCTTGCCATCGGCGATGCGCAAGGCGGTCTCGAAGGATTCGGCCAGCCGGCTGCGCGACTGCGGCCGCACGCGAAGCCGGTCGACGACGACCTCGATGGTGTGCGCTTCGCCGCGGGCCAGGTCGGGAATGTTCTCGGCATCGACCACGGCCCCGTCGATTCGGAAGCGCACGAAGCCGCGCGCCCGCAGATCGTTGAAGAGTTCGGCGAACTGGCCCTTGCGCCCCTGGACAACCGGCGCCAGGACCATGAGGGCGCTACCGTCCGGGCGCGCCAGCCCGGCGTCCACCATCTGCGCGACGCTATGTGCGCCCAACGCCACTTCCGGGTGGTCCGGACAGTGGGCCTGACCGGCTCGGGCGTAGAGCAGGCGCAGGTAGTCGTGAATCTCGGTGACGGTGCCCACGGTGGAACGCGGATTGGCGCCGGCATTGCGCTGCTGTATGGCAATGGCAGGCGACAGCCCCTCGATGTGGTCGACATCGGGCTTCTCCATGATCTGGAGGAACTGGCGCGCATACGAGGACAGCGACTCGACGTAGCGCCGCTGACCCTCCGCATAAAGCGTGTCGAAGGCCAGCGAGCTCTTGCCGGAACCCGACAGCCCCGTCACCACCACGAGCCGGTTGCGCGGCAGATCGACGTCGATATTGCGCAGGTTGTGCGTGCGCGCGCCGCGCACGCGAATGCGGTCTAGCGGCACCGTGCTGGCCTGACCGGCGCGTCGGTCCGGCGGCGACGCGCCAGGTGCGGGAGGGCGCGCCGTGGCAAGCGGCCTACTCGTCCTGTCCGGTGCCGGCCGGCGTTCCGGAAATTGCCGCCGACGCGGTGCTCGAGGGGTGCTCGAATCGCTCGATCCGCCGGGCGCCACGGCCCAGTTCGACGCCCAGCTGCTTGAGCTTGCGGTACAGGTGGGTGCGCTCCAGCCCTGCACGGTCGGCGACCCGCGTCATGCTGTAGCTCTCCTTGGAAAGCTGGTACTCGAAGTAGACGCGCTCGAACTGGTCACGGGCCTCGCGCAGCGGCTGGTCGAGATTGATGGCCAGCGCCTGGGCCGCCGGCGCGGGCTGCAGGCCGTTCTCGCGGACCACCGCTTCGCCCGCGCGCGGGCGCGCAGGGCCGCTTTCATCAGGGCCGGCGGGTGGCGCTGCCGGCCGGGATCCGCGCGCGCGTTGGCCGTGCTCGATGCCGTCGCGGACGGCCGACAGCAGGCGGGCCAGCGCAATGGGCTTTTCCAGGAAGTCGAGCGCGCCCAGGCGCGTGGCCTCGCCGGCCGTTTCGAGGGTGGCGTGGCCCGACATCATGATGACCGGCGAACTGAGCTGGCCGCTCGCAACCCACTCCTTGAGCAGCGTAACGCCGTCGGTATCCGGCATCCAGATGTCGAGCAGGATGAGGTCCGGAGCGGCTTCGCGGCGCAGCGTCCGGGCCGTGGCGGCGCTTTCGGCCGTAGTGACGACGTGACCCTCGTCGGACAGAATCTCCGAGAGCAGTTCGCGGATTCCTATTTCGTCGTCGACAACCAGTATGTTTGCCATGGTGACTTCGTGTGTTTCAGGCGGCAGCGCCGGCTGGCGACGGGGATGCAGCCAGACGATGCAGGACTATCGTAACCGTAGCGCCAGAGGCCCCTTCGCGGTTGACTATCTCGATTCGTCCATCGTGTTCGTCAATGATTTTTTTCACCAGTGCAAGCCCCAGGCCGGTGCCGCGGGGCTTGGTGGTGATGTACGGCTCGAACGCGCGCCTAAGTATATTCGCAGGGAACCCCGGCCCATTGTCCTCTACCGAAAGGCGGACCGCCCGCGCCGACTGCGCCTCGGCCCCGCTCCCGGGGTGATCGATGGCCACCAGCTCGGTGCGCACCACCACAATGCCGCCCCCGCCGGCACGGGGGCCGCCGGCGGGGGCGGCGCCGGCAATGGACTCCATCGCATTGCCCACGAGATTGTGCAGGACCTGGCGGATCTGGCCGGCGTCGGCCTCGAGCAGGGGCAGTCCGGGGGCAAGCCGCAGCTCGATGCGGGTGGCGACGCCGGCCGGCGGATCGGCACCCGCAACGGCACCGGATTCGACGCCGTACAGGGCGCCGATTTCCTCGACGAGCAGGTTCAGGTCCAGGGGCTCCAGGCGCGCGGCCGGCAGTCGCGCGTAGTCGCGAAACTCGTCGACCATGCGCTTCATCGCCGCCACCTGGTTGACGATGGTCGAGGTGCCCCGGTCCAGGACTTCGAGTTGTGCCGGACTCATGGCCGGACCCAGCTTCATGCGCAGCCGCTCGGCCGCAAGCTGGATGGGGGTCAGCGGGTTCTTGATCTCGTGGGCGAGGCGGCGGGCGACTTCCCCCCAGGCAACGGCGCGCTGCGCCGAGATCACCTGGGTGATGTCGTCGAAGACCACGACGTAGCCCATTCCGTCCTCGAGGGGCAGCCGGGAGCCGCGCACCAGCAGCGCCAGCGGCTCGGCGCCCGCCGCGGCGCCGGCCCGCGTGAGCTGCATCTGCTGCTGCCAGGAATCCTTGGGGGTGGCGGCCAAGGCCTGGTCGCGGAAGGCACCCGAGAGGTTCCTGGCAAGCTGCGGCACGGCTTCCTGCAAGTTGTGGCCGGCCTGCGTGGCCAGCGGCAGGCCCAGGATGCGTCCGGCGCCATAATTGGCGGTGACGATGGCGAAGTTCTGGTCGAGCACGATCACGCCGGCGGACAGGTTGGCCAGCAGGCGCTCCAGGTAGGCGCGCGCCGTCTCGAGCTGGCGCGAACGCGTCTCGACCGCATCGCGCGCCTCGGCAAGCTGGCGCGTCATCGCATTGAAGGACCGCGGCAGCAGGTTGAGCTCGTCATTGCCGCGAAACTCGCGTACCGGGCGGAAGTCGCCTTCGGCGACGGCCTTCGTGCCGGCCGCAAGCTCCACCAGGGGCGCGGTCATCGATCCGGCCAGCAGCACGCCCGATGCGATGGCGGCAAAGACCGCCAACAGCAGCGTCAGCGTCAGGGTGAGGCGGTAGATGCTCTGCAGCCCCGAGCGCGCCAGCGAGAGCTGCTGGTACTCGCCGTAGCCCTTCTGCAGCGCCTGCGCGTTGGCCGCCACCGCGGGCGCCACCGTCTGGGTGAGCTGCAGGAAGCGCGGCTCTTCGATGCGGATCCGGCTGCCGCCGGGCATTCGCAGGGAGGACTCGCGGCGCGGCGCCGTATCGGCCAGCGACATCGAGCCGAAGCTGCGTGCGCTGGAGCTGAAGGGGATGGGCACGATTGCGCGGGTGCGCAATCCATGGCCGGGCTCGACCGCCAGTTCATCGCCCTCGATCAGCGCATATGCCCCGACCGAAAGCGTGGTCCGCAGAACGCCGGGTGCCGGCAGCACGGGTGCCAGGTCGAAGCCGGGGGCGCTGCTCGACCAGACGAGGTTGCCGCTGGCGCTCACGATCGTGGCCTGCTCGATCCCGACGCGCTCGCGCAAGCGCTCGAGGATGCGCGGATGCTCGAGCGACGGGGCATCGGCCAGCTCCTGCGCCATTGCGCGCGCCTTGGCCTTGAGTTCGTCGCGCTGGCTCTCGAGCACCGCGCGCCCAAGCGCCAGGCCCGATTCGAGCGCCCCCTCGACCTCGACATTGAACCACGACTCGATCGAGCGCAACAGGAACTGCGAGGACACCACGTACACCAGCGCGCCGGGAAGCACCCCCATGAGGGCGAAGGCGATGGCGAATCGGGACATGAGCCGGGCGCCGAAGCGCCGGGCCCGCACTCGGCGCACCAGGCGCAGGGCCAGGGCCACGACCAGCACGAACAGCACCAGCGCGATCGCGCCGTTGGCCGCCAGGAGGATGGGATAGTTGCGCTCGAACGCCTGGGAGTTGCCGCTGGCCGACGTGAGGACGAACAGCAGCACGCCGGCCAGGGCCAGGCCGCCGATGAGACCATAGCGGATGAGGCGCGAGGTGAGCTGCGAGGAGCGGCGCGCGTCGGCGCGCGGCACCGGCGTCATTGCGGGACTCCGCAGGGGTCAGGCCCGCGCACGGCCGGGCGCGGGCCTTCATTCGGCGGCGGCGCGCAGCACCTCAATTGTTCGACCCGTCGCCGGCAGCCAGGGGAAGGTTGGCCCAATCGGAGACCAGGGTCCAGTCGCGGTCGGTCAGTGCACTCACCTGGAAAGGCTTGGGCAGCATCGACGTGTCCAGGCGCAGGCGGATGCGCGCATGGGTGTTGCCCCCGTCGAGCAGGGTGGAATCGGCGATGCGCCACTGGGTCAGGCGCCGCATGGTGGCCAGGGCCTGGTCCAGCGACTCGAAGGGCTGCGCGAGCCCGCCGCGGGCAAGCCGGTATTCGCGGGTGAGCGGACTGAAGCTGATCCGGTATTCGATCGTGTCCTCGAGCACGCGCTTGTCGAACCAGTACCAGCGGCTGCGCGTGACCTCGACGTCGACGGCAAAGTAAAGGGCAATGCCATGATCGACGGCATCGCGCAGCGACCCGGGCAGCTGCAGGTCGAACTGCGCATCGACGTAAGCGCCGGGATCGGTACCGTGCCGCACTTCGATGCCGGCGCGCGCGACGGCAATGCGTTCGTCGGCCGCAAACGCCAGGGATGAAAAGGCAAGCGTGGCCAGCAGCACGGCCATGCGGCACCAGCGACGACGCGGCGGCCCCGAGTGGCGCCGGCGCCGGGTCGGCCACAGGCCCGCACCGCTCCGGTCGGGTCGTACCGTTGCGCGCATTTTGGTTCTAGGTCTTTTCAAGCAGCGCGTAGAAAAAGCCGTCATGGAGCACGGGAAAGGCCATGGCGTCCGGCTGCGCCCCCGTCACGGCTGTGGCGGCGGTGGTGCACGGCAACAACTGCAGGCCCGCAGGGTCGTCCCCGGGAATCCGGACCGAACGCGCACCGGGCTGGCGCCGCAGGAAGCCGGCGACCTGCCGCCGACCCTCCTCCGCGAACACCGAGCACACCACGTAGAGCAATCTACCAGCCGGAGCCAGGAGGGGCCACAAGGTCTGCAGCATTTTGGCTTGTTGCGTTGCCAATTTCGCAACATCGGACTCGCGCCGCAGCAAAACAACGTCCGGATGACGCCGGACAACCCCCGAGGCCGTGCACGGCGCGTCGAGCAGGATCCGGTCATAGGGAACGCCGCTCCAGTACGAGGCCGGATCGAGAGCATCGGCGACCACCACGCGCGCGTTGCCGCCGGACAGCCCGAGGCGGTCCAGGTTTGCGCCGATGCGGCGCGCCCGCTGCGGGTCGATTTCGACGGCATCGATGCTGCAGTCGGTCATTTCCAGGAGCTGCGCGGTCTTGCCGCCGGGAGCAGCGCAGACGTCCAGCACGCGCATGCCCGCCGCGACACCCAGCAGCGGGCCGGCAAGCTGCGCGCCGGCGTCCTGCACGGATACCCATCCCTCGAGGAACCCCGGAACGCGTTCGACGGGCACAGCACGATGCAGCCAGACGGCCGACGGTCCGACCTGGCTCGCCGCCATTGCCTGCGTCCGCAGGCGGTCCAGCACCTGCGCGACCGCCGCGCGACGGCCATTCACGCGCAGGATCATCGGCGGCTCCTCGAGCTGGGCCGCCAGCAGCGCGCTGGCCCGAGGGCCGTATTCAGACTGCACGCGGCTCAGCCACCACGCCGGCACATTGAAGCGCCGCTGCAAGTCGGCGCCGGCTTCGGCCTCCAGGACGCCGCGCTCGCGCAGGAATGTCCGCAGGACGGCATTGACAAGACCGGCAGCGGCAACCGTATCCGGCTGTGCGCGCGCGGCGCGTACCGCCTGGTCGACCAGGGTGAAATCGGGATACGAGCGGGCCAGCAGCTGCGCCAGGCCGACACCCAGCAAGGCACCCACCGCCGGCGCCGGGGGGCGGTGCACCAGCCGGGCCTGCAGGAAATCAAGCGTGGCGGCGCGCCGCACGGTGGCTGCGGCAAGGTCACGGACCGCGCCGACCAGACGGGCTCGCGCCTCGGGCGGGAGCGCCCCGCCTGCGCCGGACGCCGCCGGCAACGCGGCATCGAGCGCGCGCTCGAGGGACTGGCCGGCCTGCACGCCGCCCCATGCAGCGGCAGCCAGCACGAGCACATCCTGCAATGCCGGTGCGTTGGCACTGGCGCGCCCGCCGCCTGCCCCGCCGCAACCTGCCGGTGCGTCGCCGGGCACCGAACCCGCGCTGATCATGATGGCGGAACCGGTGCGGGCTCGGCGGGCGTGGTCCAGCGCTGCCCTGGCGCCACCGGCATTCCGGCGAGGAAGTCGCGCACCGCGAGGCGGCGTCCCCCCGGACGCTGCAATTGCGTCAGGCACAGTGCGCCCGCGCCGCAGGCGACCACGATGCCCTCCGGCCCGGCGGCAAGCACCGTGCCGGCCGGAGCCGGTTCAGCGGTCGTGGCGTGGCCGCGCCAGCACTTGATGGTGTAGCCGCCCAGATCGCTGCAGGCCCCTGGAAAAGGATCGAAGGCGCGGATGCGTGCCGCCAGTTCCCGCGCGGGCCGCTGCCAGTCGAGCCAGGCCTCGCGCTTGCTCACCTTGTGCGCATAGACCACGCCCTGCGCCGGCTGGACGCGGGCTTGCAGCCGGCCCTCGGCAAGGTCGCGCAGCGCCGTGACGATGAGTTCGCCCCCCAGCGTCGCGAGCTGGTCGGTGAGTTCTCCGGCCGTGACCTCGGGCGCGATGTCCAGGGCCCGGGAGAGCAGGATGGGGCCGGTATCGAGCCCTGCATCCATTTGCATGATGCTGATGCCGGTCTGCGCGTCGCCCGCCTCGATGGCACGGACGATGGGCGCGGCGCCGCGCCAGCGCGGCAGCAGCGAGGCGTGGATGTTGAGCGCGGTAACGGCCGCCCCCCCGCCAGCGAGCGACCGGCCGCTGGGGATCCGCAGCACGTCCTCGGGCAGGATCAGGCCGTAGGCCGCAACCACCAGGACGTCGGGCTGCGCGGCACGCAGGGCTTCGAGCGCTGCGACGGCAGCGGCGCCGCCGCGCTCCGGGCGCAGCGACGCTGGCGTGAGCAGCGGCAGGCCGTGGGCCTGCGCCGCGCGCGCCACCGCCCCGGGCTGACGCTGCAGGCCGCGACCTGCCGGCCGGTCCGGCTGCGATAGCACCATGCAGACCTCGTGGCCTGCGGCGAGCAGCGCTTCGAGTCCGGCGGCGGCAAATGCCGGGGTTCCGGCAAAAGCAATGCGCATGGGGAGGGCAACAGCGTTCGGCTCAACGCCGGACGCGGCGCTTTCGCAGCTTGGCCTGTACGCGGGCCTGTTTCAACATCGACAGGTGCTGCACGAACACCTTGCCGTTGAGGTGATCGATCTCGTGCTGGATGCACACGGCAAGCGCGTCGCTGCATTCGAGGACGAACGGCACGCCGTGTTCGTCGCTTGCGTGGACGCGCACCTGCGACGGTCGCCGCACCTGGTCGTAGATACCGGGGACCGAGAGGCAGCCCTCTTCGGAGGAAACCAGTTCCGTCGAGGCCCATTCGATCTGCGGGTTGATGAATACGCGCAGGGCGTTCTTTTCCTCGGACAGGTCCATGACCAGGACGCGCTTGTGCACGTCGACCTGGGTTGCGGCCAGCCCCACGCCCGGCGCCGCATACATGGTTTCGCTCATGTCGCGCACCAATTGACGCAGCGCGTCGTCGAACACGGCTACCGGCTCCGCTACCCTCGAAAGACGCGGATCCGGGTATTCAAGTATCGTCAGGAGCGCCATACTTTCAGCGGCAATCGATGGAATTGATGGTGAATAACCCGATACGGGGACGCAACCGTCCGTAAAGATCCGTTGCGACGTAACTACATTCGGTGGAAAATTTCGGCTCCGGTCCCGCGTCGCGGCGCCCAGGCGCAAGTGGCGCTTTTGCCGCGGAACCCTTCGATGAAAGCCCTGCCCAATATGACGATGCCCAGCGCAATTTCCAGCGTCTCCCCGGATTACCGCGTTCCTGCACCCGCACGGGGATTCGACCACCGGTCCGGACCCGGCGGCACGCAGGCCATGCGCGAGTCTAGCGTTCCGGCCGGCAGCCGTGGATCGCGGACCCATTCCGGTGGCGGACCGCTGCCGCTGGCCGCGCTGCGCGTGGCCGGGCTTGGCGTCCTGGCGCTCGTGGCAATGACGCAGGCTAGCCCTTTGGCCCTGGCAGCGGAACGCTTCCCCGTCACACCGGACCAGCGCAGCACCGCCGAAAAGGTTGCCGCCAACGGCGTTGCGCTGGCCGACCTGGCGCCCAACGCGCCGTCGAGCTACACGATCAAACGCGGAGACACCCTCTGGTCCATTGCCACCCTGTTCCTCAAGTCGCCCTGGCGCTGGCCGGAACTCTGGGGCATGAACCGCACGCAGATCAGCAATCCGCACCTGATCTACCCGGGCCAGACGCTGTTGCTGGTCAAGACGGCTGACGGACGCGCACAACTGGTACTGGCAGGCACCAACAGCGCGCCATCCGCAACGGCAACGGCGCCCGCGCCGACACCGGAACCGCCGCCCGTCCCCACCGAGAAGCTCAGCCCTCGCGCGCGCGAGCTCGGCGTCGGCGGGGCGGCGGCCATCCCCAGCATTCCCAACAACGCTATAGAACCCTTCCTGTCGCGCCCGAACATCGTCGCGGCCCACGAACTCGAACAATATCCGCGCATCGTCTCCACGCAGCAGGACCGCGTGTATCTGGGGGCCGGAGACACCGCCTACGCGCGCGGCATCGACGCGTCGGCCCACGAAGGCAGCGAAACTTTCCACATTTTCCGCCCGGCCAATCCGCTCTTCGATCCCGATGATTACGCGCGCAAGTCGCCCATCGCCTTCGAGGCGAAATTCCTCGGCACGGCGCGGCTGGTGAAGGGCGGCCCGGTGGCGTCGCTCCTCATCCTGGAGAGCAAGCAGGAAATCGGCGTGGGCGACCGGCTGGTGCCCATCGAGCACCAGGAGCTCATCAACTACGCGCCGCATCGCCCGGAACGGGACATCGAGGGGCGCATCGTTGCAGTTTATGGCGGCGTGAATGCGGTCGGCGCCGGCGATATCGTGACGATCAACCGGGGCCGCCGGGACGGCCTGGAAATCGGCCATGTGCTGGCCGTGTTGCGTAACGGCGCAACGATCGTCGACCGCACGGCCCCGGGGCACCAGAAAGTCAAGCTGCCCGATGAGGACGTGGGGCATATGTTCGTCTTTCGCCTGTTCGACGGCATAGCCTATGCGCTGCTGGTCTCGGCCTCCGGCCCCATCCAGGTTGGCGACCGCTTCGACCAGCCCGAGGCCGGGCCCACGCCGGGTGGGTCGGCGCCCGCTGCCCCGGCCGCTGCTGCACCCTAGTCTCTTCGCCGCGAACGCCCCTGCGTGATGGCTCCTGCCGCGGGACCGGCGTGGCTGCGCCTTGCGCTCACGCCGGGCATGGGCGCCGCCCGCGCACGCGCGCTGCTCGACGTATTCGGCGAACCCGGCGCCATCTTCCAAGCCGCCGGAAACGACAATCCCAATACGGCCAGTGGGCAACACCGGGCCCGCCTCGCCGCACTGTGCGGCCCCGCCCTGGCGGCCGCGCTCATGGACGCGCCGACCGATTCCCTGGCCCTCGCCCTGGAGCGCTCGGTGCGCTGGCTCGCCGGCGGGCGCCAGCGCTCGCTGGTTTGCATGACCGATGCCGATTACCCTGCCGGGCTGCTTCAATTGGCCGACGCGCCGCTCCTGCTCTTCGCGCACGGCCGGCGCGAGCTGCTGGGGCGCCCCGGCCTCGCCATCGTTGGCAGCCGCAATGCAAGCCGGCAAGGCAGCCGCAATGCGGCTGCGTTTGCCGCGCATTTGGGCCGCACCGGCCTTGCGATCCTGAGCGGCATGGCGGCAGGAATCGACGCGGCCGCGCATCAGGGCGCGCTCGATGCGGGTGCCGACACGGTTGCCGTGCTTGGCACCGGGATCGACGTCGTTTATCCACCCGCCCACGTTGGCCTGTGCGCCAGAATTTCCGGCGAAGGACTTCTCCTGTCGGAGTTCGCTCCGGGCGAAGGCCCGCTGCCATTTCACTTTCCGCGGCGCAACCGGATCATCGCCGCGCTGTCGCGTGGCGTCCTGGTCGTCGAGGCGGCGACCCATTCCGGCTCGCTGATCACCGCACGGCTGGCAGCCGACCTGGGGCGGGAAGTCTTCGCCATCCCCGGCTCGATCCATTCGCCGCTGTCGCGCGGCTGCCACCAGCTGCTGCGCGACGGCGCCAAACTAGTGGAAACGGCACAGGACGTGCTCGAGGAACTGCGCTGGCCATCCGTGCCGCCGGCCCCCGGCAGGAGCGCGCCAAAGCAGGCCGGCAGCGGACTGCTCAACGCGCTGGGGCACGATCCGGCGGACATCGACACCCTGGCTGCGCGGCTGGGCGAAGATGCGGGAAGCGTTGCAGCCCAGCTGCTGGAACTGGAACTTGCCCAGCGCGTCGAGCGGCTGCCGGGGAACCGCTACCAGCGGCTCTCATAACCGGGACCCGGCCGGGTCCACGCGCCGCGTGGTCCAATTGCAAGATCCGGCGCCCGGCGGTACAGTGGCGTATCCATGTTTGACGTACTCGTCTACCTGTACGAAAACTACGGCGCGTTCGAGGCCTGCCCCGACGCATCGGCCCTCGGCCGCTCCCTGTCGGACGCGGGCTTTGACGACGACGAAATCCGCGAGGCGCTGGCGTGGCTGCAGGGCCTGGCCCGCATCGTCGAAGTCGCCGGCGAACTTCCGCTTGAAAGCGGCGGCAGCCTGCGCGTCTATGCGCCGGCGGAAATGGAGCAGCTGGGTCCGGAGGCGGTCGGCTTTCTCGTTTATCTCGACTCGGCGGGACAGCTCAGCCCGCGGCAGCGCGAAATCGTCATCGAGCGCGCGCTTGCCATAACCGATGCCCCGCTTTGTGTCGCCACCGTCAAGATCATCGTCCTGATGGTCCTCTGGAGCCATTCTGCCGACGTCGACTTCCTTCTCCTGGAAGAACTCCTCGACGACGACGATACGCGCGCCATGCACTGAAAAAGCGTGCCGCGCCCTCGCGGCGTGCACCGTTTCCGTTTCGTTGTTATTCTGAAAAAGGGAATCGACCCCCGCAGGGCACTGTTTTCCGCCCTGCCCGCCGCCGCCTGACGCGGCATGCGGCCCCGTCGAGATGTGGTTTGCCCGGAATCCATGAGTAAAAAAACCCTGATCATTGCCGAAAAGCCGTCGGTCGCCGCCGATATCGCGCGGGCCCTCGGGGGCTTTACGAAGCAGCAGGACTACTTCGAAAGCGATGAATACGTCCTTTCCTCGGCGGTCGGCCACCTGCTGGAACTGCACGAGCCCGAGGAATACGAGGTCAAGCGCGGCAAGTGGAGCTTTGCGCACCTGCCGGTCATCCCCCCCGAGTTCGCGCTGCGCCCCATCGAGCGGTCGGAGGCGCGACTCAAGGTCCTGGCCAAGCTGATCAAGCGCAAGGACGTCGAGGGCCTCATCAACGCCTGCGATGCGGGCCGCGAGGGTGAGTTGATCTTTCGCTACATCGTGCAGCACACGGCCGCGCGCCAGCCCATCGCGCGCCTGTGGCTGCAGTCCATGACCCCGGCCGCGATCCGCGAGTCCTTCGCCGGACTGCGCTCCGACGCCGACATGCAACCGCTCGCCGACGCGGCGCGCTGCCGCTCCGAGGCCGACTGGCTCATCGGCATCAACGGCACGCGGGCCATGACCGCGTTCAACAGCAAGGACGGCGGCTTCTTTCTCACGACGGTGGGCCGCGTGCAGACCCCGACGCTGGCGATCGTCGTCGAACGCGAGGACCGGATCCGCAAATTCGTCTCGCGGGCCTACTGGGAGGTCCATGCCAGTTTCGGATGCCGGGCCGGCAGCTACAAGGGGCGCAGGTTCGATCCGGCATTCAAGAAGCCCGACGACGACCCCGAGGCGCGCGCCGAGCGGGTATGGAATGCCGCCACAGCAGAGGCCGTGGTTGCCGCCTGCAGCGGCAGGCCCGGCACCGTCCACGAGGAGGCCAAGCCCAGTTCGCAACTCTCGCCACTGCTTTTCGACCTCACCTCGCTGCAGCGCGAGGGCAACGCCCGTTTCGGGTTCTCGGCCAAGACCACGCTGTCGCTGGCGCAGGCGCTGTACGAAAAGCACAAGGCCCTGACCTATCCGCGTACCGACTCCCGGGCGCTGCCGCAGGATTACGTCGCGGTCGTCCAGCAGACCCTGCAGATGATGGTGGGCGAGGCCGGAACCAAGCGCAAGGCAGCCGTCGAAGGCCTGCCGGAATATGCGCCGCACGCGGCCCGCATCCTCGAAAAGGGCTGGGTACGGCCCAACAAGCGGATCTTCGACGACACCAAGATATCCGACCACTTCGCCATCGTACCCACGCTGCAGGCGCCCGGCGGGCTGTCCGAAGCCGAGCAAAAGATCTACGACCTCGTCGTGCGTCGCTTCCTGGCGGTCTTTCATCCGGCAGCCGAATACCTGGTCACCACGCGCGTCACCGAAGTCGAAGGCCATCATTTCAAGACCGAGGGCAAGGTCCTCGTGGAGCCGGGCTGGCTGGCCGTCTACGGCCGGGAGGCCCAGTCCGACGAGGCGTCCCTGGTGGCCGTCGACGCGGGCGAAACCGTCCAGACCCAGTCGGTCGAAGCCAGCGCGCTGGCCACCAAGCCGCCGGCGCGCTACACCGAGGCAACGCTGCTTTCTGCCATGGAAGGCGCGGGCAAGCTCGTCGACGATGACGAACTGCGCGCGGCCATGGCCGGCAAGGGGCTGGGTACGCCGGCGACCCGCTCGGCCATCATCGAAGGCCTGATCGCGGAACGCTATATGGTGCGCGACGGACGCGATCTGCACCCCACGGCCAAGGCCTTCCAGCTGATGACGCTGCTGCGCGGCCTGGGCATCGATGAACTCACCGCGCCCGAGCTCACCGGCGAATGGGAACACCGGCTGGCGCTGATGGAGCACGGCGAACTCGAGCGCGGCACGTTCATGCACGATATCGCGCAGATGACCCAGCGCATGGTCGACCGCGCCAAGAGCTACGAATCGGACACCGTGCCCGGCGACTACGCCACGCTCAAGACGCCGTGCCCGAAATGCGGCGGCACGGTCCAGGAAAACTATCGCCGCTTCGCCTGCGCGGCGTGCGACTTTTCGCTGCCCAAGCACCCCGGCAGCCGCACCTTCGAATACGACGAGGTCGAAGCGCTGCTCAAGGACCGCGCGGTCGGCCCGCTGACCGGATTCCGCAGCAAGATGGGACGTCCGTTTGCTGCGGCACTGAAGATATCCGCGGAATTCAAGCTCGAGTTCGATTTCGGCAATGCTGCGGGAGATGACGACGGCACCGAGGTCGACTTCAGTGGCCTGACGCCGCTGGGCCCCTGCCCCAAGTGCGGCGCTGCGGTTTACGAACAGCCCATGGCCTATGTCTGCGAAAAATCGGTTGGCGCCGCGCGCAGCTGCGACTTCCGTTCCGGGCGCGTGATACTGCAGCAGACAATTGAGGCGGAGCAGATGCGCAAGCTGCTGGGTGAAGGCCGCACCGACCTGCTGCGCGGCTTCGTGTCCAATCGCACGCGGCGCAAGTTTGCCGCCTATCTGGTTCGCAAGCCCGACGGCTCCACCGGCTTCGAATTCGAAGCGCGGCCGGCGCGCCCCGGTGCAGCCGAGGGAGCGGCACCGGCGCCGGCTGCCAGCGCCGCGGCGCGTGCGCGCGCCGTCGGCGGTACCCGCGCAGCCAAAGCCACTGCGGTGGCGGCCAGCGCGCCCGAAAAGGCGCCCGAAGAGCCGGCGCCGGCGCGGCCCGCCGCGAAGTCGGCAGCCAAGTCCGCGGCAAAGGGTGCCTCCCGGACCGCAGCCAAAAAATCTTCTGCCGGCACCGCCGCGAAAAGCGCCGCCAAGGTGGCTGCCAGGCCGGCGGCCAAGGCGGCCGGCAAAGCGGTGAAGGTGGCGGTGAAGTCGGCGGCAAAGGCCACCAAGGCCGCCGCCAAGAAGTCTGCCCTGCGAAAGGCGCCCGCAGCGAAGGCCGCACGAAAATCCGCGCGCTGAGCTTGCGCTGCCACCCAATGGCCGGATACGGTTGCCGCGGCGGCCGGATGGTGAATATTCGGCAGACGTATTGACCCCGTGCCGCGACACGGCCATCGTCTGGCCATGCCAAGCACCCTGACGGCGCCGCTCCCCCGGCCCGATCCGCACCCGACCGCCGAAACCAGCGCCCGGCGTGCCGTGCTCACATTCGCGGAACTGGCCGCACGTCTGCCACTGCTGCAGCCGCCCGCGGCCTATCGCCTGAGCCTCGACAGCGGGATCGGCTACAAAAACGTACGCCGGGCCTTCGAGCAGCCAATGGCCATCCGCCTGCAGACCTGGGAAAAGTTGCTCCGCAGCCTGAACATCCGCTTGGTCGCTGCCGGCGCTGGCGATTGCGCCGGGTCCGGACCAACCGCGGGCCATGGCGCGCTCCTGCCCGCCACGCCCGGGCCGGCGGGAGCCGATGCGGGCAGCCTGCGCAGCCGGCGCCTGGCGCTGGGGTGGAGCCGCCGCGAACTGGCACGCCGCGCGGGGGTTGGCGTCGACGCCATCGCTTCCCTCGAATCAGGATGCGGCCTTGCAGGCACCTTGTCGCGGGTTTGCGGCGCGATGGGCGTGCAACTGCTCCTGGCGCTGCCGCCGGAGCATGTATCGCTGGAGCACCTTTGGGAAGAACGCGCCGTCGGCTGCCTGAGGTCGCCAGCGCAATATCCGCCCGCGCGGCGGCGCCCGGCTAGCGCAAACCGCGGCACGCAGCGACGCGCCGCAGCGCAGGAAACGCTTGTGCGTGCGCCCGACTAGGTCCTGTTCACACTGGCTTGTCGCGGCGCGTTGGCCGCCGATTGCGGTCGCGCAATACGGCGCTAGATCAATGCCAGCATCGCGTCGGCAGCGGCAATGGCCTGCAGCAGCGCGCGGTTGACGGCGTCCGGGTCCACGGGGCAGGCGCCGCACGCGGCATCGTGCACACGCACATCATCCGACTCCAGGCTCAGCACCACGTCCAGCAACGGCGCGTACGTTCCCTGCCGCGCAAGCAGCGCATCGACCACGCTATCGGGCAGCCCTACCTCGTCCAGCAGTGCCGACATGGGCTGGCCGGTGATCACGTCCAGCAGCGAGAACGCGCCCACAATGAAGGCTTCGTCGGTTTCGGCCCGGGGACGGCCGGCAGCAACGCTGAGGTTCTCCATGCAGTAGCCGCGAACCAGGGTCGTAAATATCAGCGGCGCAATGCGCCCCTCCTTGCTCGAGATCGCCAGTATGAGCACCAGCCACTTGATCAGGCGCTGGTAGCCGATCGATAACACCGCATGGCGCAGGGAGGCGGTCGGCGTGCCGCGGCGGAACGCAACGCTGTTGGCCAGCGTCAGCAGCATGTACGCGAGCAGGGGTTCAGCCTCGAATACCTTCTCCAGCGACCGGATTTCCGCGTCGGCCTGAATGAGCCGCACCAGCTCGAATATGGCTCGTTGCGATGGCGACAGTTCGCGGGGCTTGCCGTCCGTGGGATCGCAGATCGGCCAGCCCACCACGCCATGGGCGCCGGCCGAAAAGGCTTCGTCGGCCAGGGCCAGGTTGCCGGCATCGAGAGCCAGCACCGGGATGCTCGCCTGGCGTGCCAGTGCCGAAGGTCCCACGAGGTACTGGAAAAAGGGCAGGCGCTCGCGGGGCGGATTCGCGACCGGCAGGCGCAAGGCCTGGCGCACGCCCTTCTGGCGCGAATCGAAAAGTATCCGCACCCGGGATTCATCCTCGAGGTCCGCCGCAGGTATTTCAAGCAGGACGTTGCGCGGCGCCGACCAGCGCGCCATCGCGGCATCGACCGCGGGCTCGAGCGGCGCCAGGAGCACGAGGCCGTGGGGGAACGGCAGCGATTCATCGGCCACGAAGCCGCGCACGATGCTGTCGAGCAAGGCGCTTAGCGGCACCCGCCGCGGCCCGCCGCGGTCACGCAGCTCGAGCCGGACGCCGCTGGGGCGTCGGTCGCGGCCGACGATCACCTGCCAGCGCAGCGCGAGCGAATCGAGCGCCACGGGTCCGGGCGCGGCGTCCTCGCCTGGCAGGTCATCCGTCGATCGGGGCGGCAAGTCAAACAAATGGGGCTCCGGACTCAAGATCCTTACCCGGACCTGCCTGCGGCGAGCATGGCTGCGGGAGGGGCAAGGACACCATTTCGCGCCGGGCGACAGCCGCACCGGGAGACGATGGCCGGAACAAGCTTACGGCGGCGGCGTCTGGCAGGTGGCCGGAGAAGCGGGGTGTCCGCGTATCACTTATCGCGATGTGGCGTGCGAGAATCCGCCCGTTTCGCCCCATTTGCAGGCGCTTTTCCGGCAATCCGACCGCCATGCGCCCCCGCCAACGCCACCGCCTCCGCCCATGCCCCTTTTTGCCGCGACCATCGCGCTGTCCGCACTGCTGCTGTTCCTGGTCCAGCCCATCATCGCCAAGCAGATCCTGCCCTGGTTCGGCGGGAGCGCCGGGGTCTGGTCCGTCTGCATGGTGTTCTTCCAGTCGACGCTGCTCGCCGGCTATGCGTACGCGCACTTCGTGACCCGGCGGCTGACGCCGCGCCGCCAGTTCCAGGTCCATGTCACGCTGCTGGCCCTGAGCCTCGCGGTTCTGCCCATCATTCCTGCAGCTGCGCTCAAGCCTGCAGGCGGCCAGGATGCGGCCCTGGCCATCCTGCTGGTCCTGCTGGCGACCATCGGGCTGCCCTTCTTCCTGCTGTCGTCCACCGGGCCGCTGCTGCAGGCATGGATTGCGCACCGTTTTCCTGCGCGCACGGTTTACCGGATGTACGCCCTTTCCAATTTCGGTTCGCTGCTGGGCCTGGTGGCGTTTCCGTTTCTGGTGGAGCCGCTGCTTGGCTCGCGCGGCCAGGCCATTGCATGGTCAGCGGTGTACCTGGTCTTCGTCGTTGGCTGCTCCTTGAGCGCGTGGCAGTCCCGACACGGCGCCCCTGCCGCCACGCCGGCCGTGCCGGCCGACGCCGGCCGGAGCGGCCCCGATAGCCCTCTGGCTGGTTCACCGGCAATCTGGCTGGGGCTCTCGGCGCTGGGCGTCGTGCTGCTGCTGGCCACCACCAACCAGCTGCAGCAGAATGTGGCCTCCGCGCCCTTTCTCTGGGTGCTGCCCCTGGCGCTGTACCTTTTCAGCTTCGTCGTTGTCTTCGAGGGCCGCGACGGACGCGGCTGGTACAGCCCGCGCTGGGGGATGCCGCTTGCCCTGCTGGCCGCGTTGTTCATGGCCGCCGGCCTGTCGATATCCGGCGGGGTTCTCGATGTGAGCCTCGCCGTGCCGGTCTACTGCCTCGGACTGCTGGCCACCTGCGTCTTCTGCCACGGTGAACTGGCAGCGCGCAAGCCGGCCAGCGCCGAGCTGACACGGTTCTATCTCATGATCTCGGTGGGCGGTGCACTCGGCGGCATGTTCGTCGGCCTGGTCGCGCCGCGCATCTTTCGCTCGCTCTACGAGCTGCCGCTAGCACTGGCCTTCGTGGCCATCACGGCCTTCCTGGCCGCGTTGCGCCGGCCGGCCATGGCGCGCGCCTGGTCCGCGGGCCTGACGACGGCGGCCGTGCTGGCCTTCGCGGGCATCGCCTGGGCAGACTGGAGCTATGTAAGCTTCCTCGACCACGACCTGATCGTCATGCAGCGCAATTTCTACGGCACGCTGCGCGTGCGCGAAGTCGACGACGACGGCGTGCGCGTGCGCCGGCTGCTGCACGGCGTGATACTCCATGGCGAGCAGGCGACGAGCGGGCCCGGCCGCAACTTGCCCGGCTCGTATTACACCCGCACCTCGGGCGTGGGAATGGCCATTGCCCGGGCACAGGAGCGCCGGCCGGCAGCGCGCATCGGCGTCATCGGCCTGGGCGTGGGTACCCTGGCCGCTTACGGGCGCGCGGGTGACAGCGTGCGATTCTATGAACTCGACCGCGATGTCGTGGCCCTGGCCAACAGCCATTTCTCCTACCTGGAGTCGACCCCCGCGCGGGTCGAGGTCGCGCTCGGCGACGCCCGCCTGTCGCTGGAGCGCGAATGGAGCGCAGGGCAGCGCCAGGGGTTCGATGTCCTGGCCGTCGATGCGTTCTCCAGCGACTCCATCCCGGTGCACCTGCTGACGCGCGAGGCCGTCGAGCTTTATTTGCGCCACCTGGCCGACGACGGGATCGTGGCCGTGCATATCTCGAACCGGTTCCTGGACCTGCAGCCGGTTCTGGCCAACATAGCCGCAGCCGCCGGCCTGAGCGCGCGCCTCGTTGACGACGAAATCGATGACAACGCCTCCAAGGCCAGCAGCAGCGAGTGGGTGCTCATCGCGCGCAAACCGCAGACGCTGGCCGAGGGCGAAATCGGCAGGCGGAGCGAAGCGTTGCGCGAGCAGGCCGACGTGGGAGTCTGGACAGACGGGTACAACAACCTGCTGCGCGTGATGAAGACCTCGCCGCTGCGCGCAATCGAGCGGCTGTTCTCGCGCGACTGAGCGGCGCGCGGGCCGGGCGCGCCACTTCTGCGATACTTGCGCGGCGCGCTGCATCGTGGGCGCGGACCCGGCCGCGTCTTGCTGCCGCGAAACACCTGTCGCCCCAACACCCTGAACCCACTTCACTGCCAATGGCCACGAAAAAGAACGCAACAAAGACGAAATCCACCACTGCGCCCGCGCGGCGCCGCGCCGCATCCCCTGGCGCCGGAGAAACCTCGGCTGGCGCAAAGAAGGCGTCGCCCAAGACTGGCAAGTCCGCTCCGAAGTCACCCGGGAACACCGGCAAGTCCGCGCCAAAGGCGCCCGCAAAGACCGGCACGGCTGGCAAGGCCGCGACCGCCGGCAAGGCGGGCGGCTCCAAGGTGGCTGTGCGCAACTCGCCGATCCACGGGCGCGGCATGTATGCGGTTGCCGATATCGCCAAGGGCGAGCGGGTCATCGAGTATCGCGGCACCATCATCTCGTGGAAGGCGGCCGACGAGCGTCCGCCCTCGGACCCCAACGACCCCAATCACACCTTCCTGTTTTCCCTCAGCGACGGCAAGCGGGTCATCGATGCCAGCCAGGAGGGCAACGACGCGCGCTGGATCAATCACTCGTGCGACCCCAATTGCGAGACCGAGGAGAGCCGCGGAGGCCGGGTTTACATCGAGGCGATCCGCGATATCCGCAGCGGCGAGGAACTCAACTACGACTACTGCCTGATAGTCGACGAGAAGATCACGAAGAAGCTGCGCCTTCAGTACGCATGCCGCTGCGGCGCGGCCAATTGCCGTGGCACCATGCTGGCGGTGCCGAAAAAGAAGAAGAAAAAGAAGAAGCACTGAGACCGGCCGCCGGTGTCGGCGCCCGCACGCCGCTTCAGCCCCTGCGGTGTCCCGGGGGGCGGTCGTCGAGCGACATGGCAGCCAGGAAGAGCACGCGGCAGGTCTCGAGCACCATCCACGCGAGCAGCGTGGCGCACGCCGTGTGGATCACGGCGCTTTCGAGCGAGTGCAGGGTGAATACGGTGGCGCCGAAGAGCCATTCGTAGACGATCCCGGCGGCGAGGGCGAACTTGAGCATGGGACGTACACGGTCTCCTCCATGCAATATCGGCCTTGCCCCGGGAAACCTGACCCCTGCCCGGGCGCGCCGGGGTATCTTCCGAATCCGTCTCACCGTCGCCGAGGCCTGCCGCCGCCATGACCCTGCTGTCCGTGATCCGCGCCGAACTGGCCTTCGGCATGACGCCCCTGCTCGACATGGCGTCATTGACTGTCATCGAGGGCGAACGCATCGGCTTCATCGGGCGCAACGGCAGCGGCAAATCGTCGCTGCTGTCGGCAATTGCCGGGCGCCAGCGGCTGGACGGCGGCGAGGTGCGCCTGCGCGACGGATTGAAGGTGGTATCCGTCGAGCAGGAGCCGGAACTGCCGCCGGCACCGGACCTGTCCGCCAGCCTGGTGGCACGCGCCGGACCGGGAGCGCTGGATCATGATGGCGAGGACTGGCGGGGGCTGGCCCGACTGCAGGAATTCCTGCACCGATTCGACCTGGACGGCGCGACGGACCCCGCCACCTGCTCCGGTGGCGAGCGCAAGCGCGCGGCGCTGGCGCTGGCCTTCGCACTGCAACCTGACGTACTGCTGCTCGACGAGCCGACCAATCATCTCGATCTGGGCGGAATCGAGAAGCTCGAGGATCTCCTGATAGAGGAGCAGCGCGGCCAACGCTCGGCCATCATCATCACCCACGACCGGCGCTTCCTCGACCGGGTCGCCACCCGCATCATCGAGCTCGACCGCGGCGCGCTGCGCTCCTACCCCGGCAGTTTCGCGGCGTACGAGTCGCGCAAGGAACTCGACCTGCAGGCCGAGGCCCAGGAGCGGCGTCGCTTCGACAAGTTCTGGGCCCAGGAGGAGGTATGGATCCGCAAGGGCGTGGAGGCGCGGCGCACGCGCAACGAGGGGCGGGTGCGCCGCCTGGAACAGTTGCGCAACGAGCGCGAGGAGCGCCGCGAGCGGGTGGGCGCGGTCAACCTGCAGCTGAGCGCGGGGGAACGCTCCGGGCGCCTGGTGAGCGAACTCGACGGGGTTAGCAAGCGTTTTGGCGACAAAGTCATCGTTGACAAGCTAAGCCTGCGACTCATGCGCGGCGACCGCCTCGCACTGATCGGCCCCAACGGCGCAGGCAAGAGCACTCTCATCAAGATGATCCTCGGGCAGCTCGCGCCCGATGCGGGCACCCTGCGCAGCGGCACCCGCATCGCGACGGCGTTCTTCGATCAGCAGCGTGCCGCGCTGGATCCCGATAAAACCCTGGTGGCGACCATCTCGCCGGGTTCGGACTGGATAGAAGCCGGGGGTACGCGCAAGCACGTCATGTCCTATCTGGCGGATTTCCTGTTTTCGCCGCGGCGCGCAGAGGCGCCGGTGCGCACCCTGTCGGGTGGCGAGCGCAACCGACTGCTGCTGGCGCGCCTGTTTGCGCAGCCGGCCAACCTCCTGGTACTCGACGAACCGACCAACGATCTGGACATGGAAACCCTGGAACTGCTCGAGGCCACGCTGGCCGAGTACCAGGGCACCCTGCTGCTGGTGTCGCACGACCGTCGCTTCCTGGACAATATCGCGACCCAGTGCCTCGTAGCCGAAGGCGCAGGCCGCTGGAAGGAGTACGTGGGCGGCTACAGCGAATGGCTGCGCCAGAAGGCGCTGCCCTTGCCTGCCGCAGCGCCCGTATCGGCCGCAGCGGCAACTGCGGCCGGCAACCCCCAGGGCAGGGCCAAGCCGCCCGAAAAGCTCGGATTCAAGCAACGGCGTGAACTGGCGGCCCTGCCGGGCGAAATTGCCGCGCTCGAGCAGGAGCAGGCCGCACTGCACGCGCGCATGGCACAGGCCGATTACCACCGCCTCGGGCCCGAGCAGCTGCGCGCCGACAACACGCGCCTGCCGGAGCTCGAGGCTCTGCTGGAGAAGAAGCTGGAGCGGTGGATCGAATTGGACGGGGGAGGGTGAGCTTTCGGCAATCCGCCAGGGCGAATTGCCGAAGGCTCAAATTCCGCCCAAAGCGTCCAGCAGGCCTTGGGTGGAGAGAATTTCCGGAAGCAGGTGCGGAGTGCCGGCGCGGTCGTAGAGAACGTACATCGGCACGCCGCTGCGCGCGAAGCGCGTGAGTTCGCGGCTGATGGCATCGTCGCGGCGCGTCCAGTCCGCTTCCATCAGCATCACGCTGGCTTTGCGAAAGGCGTCGACCACGCGCTCATCGCTCAGCACGATGCGGCGGTTGGCCTGGCAGGTGATGCACCAGGCGGCGGTGAAGTCGACAAACACCGGACGCCCGGACGCCAGCGCGGTGGCCTGGGCCGCCGGCGACCATGGCGACCAGCCGCCATCGGCACGCGCGCCGGCGTCGGCTACGGCCCTGGCCCCTGGGGGCGCGTTGGCGCGTAAAAGCGGCAGCACGGCCAGGGCAGCGGCCAGCGCAGCCGCGGCGGCCAGCCAACCAAAGCGGCCCGCGCCGCGCTGGGCCAGGCCAAGCGACCAGGCAAAGAGCGCGAGGGCGACCATTGCCGCGAGCATCCAGGCCGAGACATCGGCACCGGCCTGCAGTCCCAGCACCCAGAACAGCCACACGCAGGTGAGGAACATAGGGAAGGCCATGAACTGCTTGAGACGTTCCATCCATGCGCCAGGACGCGGCAGGCGGCCCAGGCTGGCCGGGAAGAAGGTCAGCACCAGGTACGGTGTCGCCATGCCCAGGCCCAGCGCCGCAAATACCATCAGCGCGGCCGGCGCCGACTGCGTGACGGCGTAGCCAAGGGCTGCGCCCATGAAGGGTGCAGTACACGGCGAGGCCACCACGGCGGCCAGCACGCCCGTCGCAAAACTGCCGCGCAGGCCGCCATCGCCCGACGCGGGGCCGGCGTCGCCATCGAGGGCACGCGCGACGCGGCTGTTTGCCAGTCCTGCGCCGAGCGTGAAATCGAAGGCGCCCAGCAGGTTCAGGCCGATGAGGAAGAACAGGGCGATCAGGCCGGCGATCACCAGTGGGGATTGGAGCTGGAAACCCCAGCCGATCTGGGAGCCGGCAGAGCGCAGCGCAAGCAGGAGCGCGGCAAGGCCAAGAAAACTCAGGACGACCCCGCCGGTGAAGGCCAGTCCATGGCCGCGAAGGCGCGCGCGGGTTTCGCCCCGATGCTGTACCAGGGCCATGAGCTTGAGGGACAGCACGGGAAACACGCAGGGCATGAGGTTCAGGATCAGGCCGCCGATGAAGGCGCCCACGAGGGCAAACAGGCCCGAACCGAACGAAGCCCCCGTGCTGGCAGGGACCGGCGCGGCCGGGGCCGCCTCGGAGCCTGCAACAGGCGCACGCGCCGCTGTGGCGCCATCCGCAGGCGGCAAGGCGTTACCGGCGAATGGCGGGGCGGCATTGGCATCGACGGCGGGCGCGGCGCCGGCGCCCGTGGGCGGGAGCGCAGTGACTGCGGCACTGCCGCCGTGCAGGGGCAGGTCGATCTGCCCGGTCCAGCCGCCCGACGTGGCACCGCCGTCGGCGACGAGCACGCCACGCAGTGCGGTGAATCCTGGGGTGGCAGGCGTCTCGGCCCGCAGATCGAGGCGCACGCGGCTGCCCGAACCCCGCGCTAGCACCTGCTCCGCGGCCGCAATGATGCGGCCGCCCTCGAGCGGAAAAAACTCCAGGGTGCGGCGCACGGGCAACGGCGGGGAAAATTCAAGGCGAACGCGGGCGGCGTCAAGCGAGGCACGTGCGTCCTTGAGCGCCAGAGGCACCGGCACGCGCAGGCGCGTGGCGGCGAATCGGGCGGCCTCGGGCCCCGGGTGCATGTCGGCGGCAGAACGAACCGGCAGGGTAACGCTCAGGTCCGCGCCACCGGGTACGCACAGATCGCTGCACATCAGCCAATCGGCATGCCCGGCAAATCGCGCCGTGGTGCCGGGCCGCGCGGAGGCCGGCACCTGTACGACGACAGGCAGGAGGACGTCGCCCTCGTAGCCGTAGTTGGCAAGCGCGCCCACCCGCAAAAGCTGCGGCGCGGGCCAGAGGATGGGGCCCGCTGCGTAGCCGGGTTCCAGGGTCCAGCGGATCTGCGTGGGCAGTCCGGCATCGCCCGGGACGATCCAATAGGTGTGCCAGTGCGGTGCATGCTGCAGTCGAAGGCCGAGGGTAAGTGCCGTTCCCGGCACCGCCGAATCCTGCTCGGCGAGGAGTTCGGCGTGCACGGCGTTGGCCAGCGGATCGGTATCGGCGTGGGCGGGAATCAGCAGGCCCGCGAACGCCGTCAGTGCCACGCAGCATGCGGCAGCGGCCCGGGCGCGCCCTGCGCGTGCGGGCACCACGTTAGACCATCCGGATGCCCGCATCATGGCCGGGGCACGGATCGATCCGTTGATTGTGGCGACATGGGGGTGAACCTGCAGTCTGAGTGGATCATAAAAAAGGGAAGCGGTGGAAGCGTCCACGGCCGCGCAGCTTGGACAGGGCGGGAGCCGCGGAGTTTCGCACGGCACGGGCAGCTCCGAAAGCGACGAATGAACGCCATCCACCCTGCAGACCGGCCGGCAATCGCGGCTGCGGAACAGTAGACTCGCGGTTTTGGCGCTGCGGGCCTTCAGCGGCCCGCCATTGCCAGGCGGCGCGTTCCCGGGAGAATCCCTTGCGAGTACTTATCGTCGAAGATGATCCGTCGCTCGGACCATCGACCGCGCATGGCCTGGAACTCGAGGGATTCGCGGTGGACCTGCGCACGGACGCCGAGGGCGCCAACACCGCGATGGTGGCGCAGAAATACGACGCCATCGTACTCGACCTGGGCTTGCCGGGCATTTCCGGTGAAGACCTGCTGCGCTCCTGGCGCGATCGCGCGGAATACTCGCCGGTCCTGGTCCTGACGGCGCGCGGGTTCGTCCTGGACCGCGTGCGCCTGCTGAACCTCGGCGCCGACGACTACCTCGTCAAGCCCTTCGACCTGCTCGAATTGAGTGCCCGCCTGCGCGCGCTCGGGCGGCGCCAGGGCGGCAAGGATGACGTGATGCTGGAGTTCGGGCCGCTGTTGCTGTCGCGCAGCGAGCACGTGGCGGTCTGGAGCGGAACGCGCGTGGAGCTGACCAAGCGGGAATACCGGATCCTCGACACGCTGCTGCGCAATCGCGACCGCGTGCTCAGCCGCAAGCAACTCGAAGAAGCGCTGTACGGCTGGGGCGAGGAGGTCGAAAGCAATGCGATCGAGGTGCACGTTCACAACCTGCGCCGCAAACTCTCGCGCAACCTCATCGAAACGGTGCGCGGCGCCGGCTACCGCCTGAGCCAGAATGTCGAGCCTAGCTGAATCGCTGCTACCGGCCGAGCACCGCGATAATCCGCCGGCAAATGCCGCGGAACCGGCCGCGGCGCGGCCCTGGTCGCTGCGCCGGCGGGTGCTGCTGCTGACGGCCGCGGTCACGGCCATGGCCTGGATCGTGGGCGGCACGGCGATGTTCATGGTGTCGCGCCACGTCAGTGATTCGCTCTTCGACCAGCGCCTGCGCGATATCGCCAGCACGGTGCTCACGTTCGCCGATCACGAGGTCAGCGAGGTGCGGGCGGGCGGCGCCGAGATCGTGCACTTCGAGGGCGCTCTTACCATCGGCGCCCGCTACCACTACCAGATCTGGTCCACCGACGGCGACCTGCTCCTGGTAAGCGTCAATACGGTGGGCATCCCCTTCGTGCCGCTCGACAGCCGCGGCTTCTCCACCGTGCAGATCGAAGGCCAGCCGATGCGGGTGATCGTCATCGCGTCCGACGATGGCAGCAAGTTGCTCGAGGTGGCCGAACCGCTGGCCGCACGCGTCGGCGGCGTCGACCCGGGCTTCGGGTACCTCGTCATCCCGCTGGTGCTCTCGCTCGTGCTGCTGGTCGGCGCCAGCACCTGGCTGGTCAACCGCGCCACCCGGGCGCTGGGTGAATCGGCGCGCCAGGTGACACAGCGCTCCCCCGACGACCTGCGGCCGCTGGCGGTAGCCGATCCTCCGCAGGAACTCACGCCCATCGTGGCGGCCATCAATTCCCTTTTTGCCCGCATCGAGAACGCCATCGCCACCGAGCGCCGCTTCACATCGGCGGCAGCCCATGAGCTGCGCACGCCGCTGGCCGCCATCAAGATCCAGGCGCAGGTGGCGCTGCTCACGCGGACCGATGCCGACCGGCGGCAGGCCCTGGAACGCCTCATGCTGTCCATCGACGGGGCCGCGCACATGATCGACCAGCTGCTGACCATGTCGCGGCTTGACGGGCTTATCGCGCTGCGTGCCGAGGCGGTGCGCCTGCAGCTGGACGGCGTTTCGGCACACGTCATCGACGAGATGCGGCCGCTGGCAGCGCGCCGCCAGCAGTCGATCATCGAGGACCTCGCCGCGGCCGACATCGAGGGCCTGGAGTTCGGCGTCGCCGTGCTGCTGCGCAACCTGATCGACAACGCAGTGCGCTACGGGCCAACGGGCGGCACCATCCGCGTCAGCACGGGAATGGAAAGCGGACGGTGCTTTGTCCGCGTGGAGGACGCCGGTCCTGGCATTGCCCCGGAACAGCGCCAGCGCGTTTTCGAGCGCTTCTACCGCCTGCCCACCGACTCGATGGTCGAGGGCTGCGGAATCGGGCTGTCCATCGTCCAGACGGTTTGCGAGCTCCACCACGCCCTCATCGAGCTCGACCGCTCCACATTGGGCGGCCTGCGCGTCACGGTGCTTTTTCCCATTTCCGGCGATGCACCGGCAACGGGCGCCAGCGCTGCCACGCCGCTCTCGGTCTCCGGCCCGCGCACGCAATAGTCGCCGGGACCGCACCCGCCCCACCCCCCTGCGCGCGCGGGTTTACCCCCTTGGTTCGGAGGGTAGGGTTTTCCCGCATTGACGCGGCATCCGACGGGTGTTGCCATCCGCTTCAGGTGGTAGTAGTCTTCTCCTCCCCCGGGGGTATAACGTACATACGGTATCCGCGGGTAGGGTTCCGCTTCCCGACTGTTACCCATTTCAGGTGATCGAAAGCCACCCGGCCTTCGTCGCCGTGCCAGGCCCTGCCGAATAGGAGTTGCCCGTGCAGTTTCCCTATGATCATTCCCGCGCAGGCCGTACCTTTGCCATCAGCGGACCCGACATGAGCCATGACGCGAATCCGGCGGCCGGCACCGCACCGCATCCCTTATTGCGTAGCGTCGTCCGGGCCGCCACGCCCCGCTGTGGCGGTTTCACGCTGATCGAGCTGCTGGTGGTGGTGGTCATCATCGGCCTTCTGGCAGGACTCGTGGCGCCGCGCTATTTCGGCCAGGTCGGCAAGTCGAACGTGAGTATCGCCCGCGCCCAGATCGACGCCCTGGGCAAGGCGCTGGACACCTATCGGCTCGATGTGGGCGCGTATCCGAGCACGGACCAGGGCCTGCAGGCCCTCATAACCAAGCCCGATGGTGTCGACCGCTGGGCCGGGCCGTATCTGCAAAAGCAGGTTCCACCGGATCCCTGGGCCCGCCCATATCGCTACAAGGCGCCCGGCGATCATGGCGACTACGACCTGTATTCCTACGGCGCCGATGGCCAGCCGGGCGGGTCCGGCGAGAACGTCGATATCAACAACTGGGAATTGGCTCCTTCCGGGAAGGCGCAGTGAGCAGTACGGCCTCGTCCCTTTTCGAGGTGGTAGCGGTCGCGCCCCATGGCGGGCTCCAGACCGAGCGGCTGCGCGCCGGCAGCGAGCGGCAGGCATCGGAACAGGTGCAGCTGCGCGGACTGCGCGTGCTGTCGTGCCGGGCCATCGCCGGCAGCGGCAGCGATCGCGAAGGCTGGCGCGGATTTCGCCGCCAGAAGCTCGACGTAGGCCTGTTCACCGACGAGCTCGCTGCCCTGCTCGACGCCGGGCTGGGCATGGTCGATACGCTGCGCACCCTGGCCCAGAAGGAGCGTGACGGCCGGGCGCGCGAGGCCCTCGAGGCGGTAACCCGCGACATCACCGAGGGCCTGCCCCTGTCGGCTGCGCTGTCCAATCGCGCCGAGGTGTTTCCCCCGCTGCTGGTGGCCTCGGTGGCAGCCAGCGAGCAGACCGGCGACCTGGTCTCGTCGTTGCGCCGGTACTCCACCCACCTGGAATCCATGCGGCTGCTGCGCGGCAAGCTGGTCGGCGCTGCGGTCTATCCGGCGCTGCTGCTGGGCGTGGGCGCACTGGTCGTGTTCTTCCTTCTGGGCGTGGTGGTGCCGCGTTTTTCGGTGCTGCTCGAAGGATCGCGCCACGAGCTGCCGCTGGCCTCGAGCATCCTCATGTCCTGGGGCAAGGGTGTTTCCGCGCACCCGCTGGTCTTTGCCTTCGTGTTCGTGGGTTCCATCGTGCTGATGGTCTACGGCCTGATCCGCGCGGCGCGCAGCGGCTGGCAGGTGCCCGGCCTGCAGCGCGCCTGGCTGATCGGTTCGCTGGTCCGCCTGTTCCGCCACGCCCAGTTCTATCGCACCTGCGCCATGCTGGTCGAGGGCGGCATTCCGGTGCTGCGCGCTTTCGAAATGAGCCGCCGCCTCCTGGCCGAGGAAGACCAGCAGCAGCTTGACATTGCGCGGCGCCAGATCTCCGAGGGCAAGCCCATCGGGCCGGCCCTGTCGCAGGCGGGAATCGCCGACACCGTGGCCTTGCGCATGCTCGAAGTCGCGCAGCGCACCGGCAAGCTCGCCGACGTGCTGTCGCGCATTGCAACCTTCCAGGAGGCGGCCCTGGGCCGCGCCATCGATCTGGCAGCGCGACTTGTCGAACCCGCGCTGATGATCCTCATCGGGCTCGTGATCGGCGCGATCGTCGTGCTGATGTACATGCCCATTTTCGACCTAGCCACCAGCCTGCAGTAGGTGAACGCCCATGAACGCGCCGGCGAAACTCAACAATATCCTTTCCGACGACATCGTCCGGCAGGTCCTCGAGTCCGTCGGCGGCCGGCGGCCGGTCGACGTGCTCTCGGAAATGCTCGGGCTCGCGGGCCAACCGCTGGTCGCGGCCGCCGCGACCTATTTCGGGCTCAAGCCGATGGAACTCTCGGAGATGCGGGCCTGCACGGCGGACTTCGAGGCGATCAGTTTCCTGGAGTCCACGCAGCGGCTGTGCCTGGCGCTCAGCGGTGCCGACCAGCGCGAGTTCGTCGTACTCTCCGATCCGCTGGATTCGCGCACCCGCGCCTGGGCAGCAGAGCGCATGCGCCGGCGGCGGCGCAATGTGATCATCTGGGCGCTCGCGTCGACGGAAGACCTGCGCGCCTATCTCACGCAGGCCGAACGCAGCATGCGCGCCATGGACTCGGTGGGCATGAGCGGTTCGGCCGCCACGGCCGCGGGCAGCGGCGCGGTTTCGGTGTCGCTGGCCGACATCAACGCGTCGAGCAGCCCGATCGTCCGGCTGGTCGATTCGACCATCCACGACGCCCTCAAGGCGCTCGCCAGCGACATCCACCTCGAAACCCAGCATACCGGCCTCGTCATCAAGTACCGCGTCGACGGCGTCCTCGAAGTGATCAAGCGCGTCGAGGGCCTGGACGCGGCGCACCACGTGCTGTCGCGCATCAAGGTGCTGGCCGAACTTGACATCGCCGAGCGGCGCATCCCGCAGGACGGACGCTTCAAGGTTTCGGTGGGCGAACGCGAAATCGACCTGCGCGTCTCCATCATGCCCAATCTGTTCGGCGAGGATGCGGTGCTGCGGATCCTCGACCGCAACAACCTCGGCGGCGAGGCGCGCCAGATCCGCCTGGAGGCCCTGGGCTTCGAGACCCACGTCCTCGAATTCATCCGCCACAACTCGGCGCTGCCGCACGGCATGCTGCTGGCGACCGGCCCAACGGGCAGCGGCAAGACCACCACGCTGTACGCGGCGCTGACCGAAATCAACACCGGCATCGACAAGATCGTGACCATTGAAGACCCGGTTGAATACCAGGTCAAGGACGTGTTGCAGATCCCCGTCAATGAGAAGAAGGGGCTGACCTTCGCGCGCGGACTGCGCTCCATCCTGCGCCACGACCCGGACAAGATCATGGTCGGGGAAATCCGCGATCCCGAGACCGCGCAGATCGCCGTGCAGGCAGCGCTCACCGGACACCAGGTCTTCACCACCGTACACGCCAACAACGTGTTCGACGTGATGGGCCGTTTCGCCAACATGGGCGTGGACACCTACAGCTTCATGTCGGCACTCAACGGCATCGTCGCCCAGCGCCTGATGCGGGTCAATTGCCCGCGCTGTTCCACGCCGTACCGCCCTGCGCCCGACATCCTGGTGCGCTCGCGTATCGACCAGCGCGCCGCCTACACGGCGAAATTCCGCCGTGGCATCGGCTGCGCGCATTGCCGGGGCACGGGCTACAAGGGACGCCGCGCCATCGCCGAGGTACTGGGCATGACCGACCGGCTGCGCGACATGCTCGCCGAACGGGCGCCGGTGTCGCAGGTAAAGGCGGAGGCGCGCCAGAACGGCTATCTGGCGCTGCGCGACGCCGCTGTCGCGACCGCCATGGCTGGCGACACCACGCTGGAGGAGATCAATCGTGTCACGCCCGTCGAGTGAGAAGGGCGGCGCACCGGCCGCCCGCGCCAAGCCTGCCGGTACCGCTGCCCTCGCCGCGGCGGTGCCGGCCACCGCATCCGGGCCCGTGCCGGCCACAGGCGCTGCCGGTCCGGGGGCCGCGCCCGTGGCGCCCGCGCCCAAGAAGCAGGGCTGGGGTTTTGGCCGCTTCCTGCGTGCGCGGATCGGCACCGAGCGCCTGACCCTGGAGCTTTACGCGAGCCGGCGCAAGCCGCAGCAGCTGGCGCGACTGGAACGCCATTACGTGAACGCCGCAGACCCGGGCACCGCGTCGCTGCCCACCGAGCTGGCCGAGGCCATGGTCGCGCTCGCGCCAGCGCTCGAGGCGCTGGAAGCGGACCTTGCTGCCAATGGCGGCAAGAGCCTGCGGGGCGTGGTGTGCGACGTGGTCATCGACGACGCCTGGATGCTCTACGACGTGGTGCGCGCCGACCTGCGCGGGCTTTCGCCGCGTGCGGCAGACGCGCTCATCGGCGCATCGTTGGCCGATGTGGCGGGCGTTGCCGCCTCCGAGCTGGTGAGCCGCTGGCAGCCGCAGGGCGACAGCCCCTACACGCTGGCCTGCGGCCTGCCGGCCAACGCCATGCCGGCTTTGGGCGAGACGCTGCGGGCCCGACGCATTGAACTCGGGACCGTTGAGGGCGAGTTCGTCCTGGAATACAACCGCCACCGCGAGAGCCTGGAGCCCAAGTGCTCGGTGATCGCCGTTGTCCGCGAAGCGGGAGCGCAGCTGGCGGTCCTGATGAACGGCGTGCTCACATCCATGAGCTTCGAGTTCGGGGTGGGCGCGCCCAAGGAACTGGAGCTTCGGGGCCGCGGGCTGCTGCGGGTCGCCGGGGTCGGCGGCGACGGTGGCGTGCGGTTCTATGCAATTTCGCCGCCGGGATGGAAAGCGCCCGATCCCTGGGTCTGTCTGCCGGCGGCCGCGTGATGCAAGGCAACCAGCCGCGGTACGGGCAACCTTTCCTGGAATTGTGCGGAGAACGATGATGGCAGCCAAACTCGCCCGACTCGAACTGGATTTCTCGCCGGC
>Ga0209698_10001056_pt1 | contig 31753 bp, 31 predicted proteins | sample LitLauG_LLR_2012_FD_187203 | JGI IMG/M metagenome (GOLD analysis project Ga0209698, IMG submission 187203) | Freshwater sediment microbial communities from Pennsylvania, USA - Little Laurel Run_MetaG_LLR_2012 (SPAdes) (version 2) | ecosystem: Environmental > Aquatic > Freshwater > Creek >... | reverse complement strand
ACGCCATAGCCGGCGTCGAGGTCCTCAATCGGCTTATGCAGCGCGGCGGCGGCCTCCACGAGCGAGGGCGGGCCGCCGGGCCGTTCGACAGTGTAGAGATCGCTCATCAGCCACTCCAGCGGAACGGCGCGCGCTCAGTGCAGAGTCGGCGCCGCGCCGGCAAATCCAGACGTATCGACGATACCATGCCCGAGATCAGCTTGCCATGCCCCCGTTCCGCCCGTGGCGCCGGCGATGAGGAACTGCCGGATATTCGCTGGCGCTCGGTTCGCAATGGCGGGATCGAAGGGGTAGACGCTGCGCAACGCCGCGACCACGCCCGCCAGCACCGGGCAGGCGGCCGAGGTGCCGGAATCGGGCTGGCCGGCGCCGAACACCTCCGAGCCGAGAAAATGCGTGTAGGAAGCCAGATCGGGCTTCTGGCCGCCCAGAATGTCGGGACCTTGCGAGGAATACCCAACCAAAGCCTTAAGCGCGTCGACGCCGGCGACGCAGGTGACGTCAGGATGGCAATTGGCCAGAAATATCTTCGGCACGGGATGGCTGCATCGCCCATCCGGGCAGGTCGGGCCGCAATTGCCGGCGGCGAACAGAATGTCGGCCCCCGCCGCCGCCAGATTGCCCACGAGGATGTTGAACGGGTGGTTCAGGTTGTCGGCGTAGCGCCCCGGCGATCCCGGCGGGAAGTCCCACGCCTCGTCGAACATTCCCCAGGAATTGGAGACGACGAGCGAGTGGAAATTGCGCTCCTCGGCGCTGGAACCCATGAGTTGCAGCAATTTGCTATAGGAGGCGACCGCGTTCGAGAGCGTCCCCGACATGATCGACCCGCCCGGCGCCGCGCCAGCGAGCACCGCGTGGTCGAACAGCAGCGCGTTCGGCGCCGTCAGCATCGCGTCATAGGCGCACATCGTTCCATGCGCGACCGGCGCGGCGCCGGGCGTCAATTGGCTGATCGGGCTGCTCCAGCTCGCATGCACGTCGAGATTGGGCGTCAGCCCCCGGCCGCGCAGATACGGCAGATTGACGCCGGTATCGACGATGGCGAGCGCGACGCCGCTTCCGTCCATGCCCAGTTGCTGGAGGCGGCCGACGCCGAGCAGGCGCTTGATGTCGAGCGAACTGCCGACCGGCGGATCGCCGCCGCAGGTCGCAAACCCGGCAATGTCGGGGTCCGAGAACAGGCGCGGCTTGCCGTCCGCCGTCTTCGCGTGCTGCATGGCGGCGGGGAGGTCGTCGGAATCGACCCAGCCGCGCACGACATAGGACGCCGCCCCGAACCGATTGACCGAGCGCGGCGACACCGTTCCGCTCGCCATCGCCATCGCCGTTTGGCGCGCCGAGTGATGATGGATCGGCATGGCGGGGAAAGTGGAATCGATGTTGAACCCTGCGGGGCTGTTTTGCAGCTTGGCCGGAGCCGTCAGCGACATCGCCGATGAGACCACCGGCCCGGTGTCTTCGAGCGTAAGCAGGACGCGTCTTCTCGCCATGGCCCTATCCTTCCCCGTTGGAGTTCTGAATTTCACAACGATCACGCGGCGCGAGACTTTCCACGCGCTTTGATTTTAAGGACTTGTTGCGCGGCGCGAGACCAAACATTAGCAATGCGTCGGAGCGCTCAAATCAAATACTTATATTTGCTACCGTCAAATACTTAAATGCAATGCATCGCGCCGCTCACAGATCGCCGCGCGCAAAGGCGCCTATGGCGAAATTCGTCCGATGCGAGACGGCCCCGACGCCGAGCGTGACGAGCGCGGACATGAGCAGCAGGAAAATCAGGTTGGGACGATCACGACGCATGGCCTGTAGGGACGGCGGGCGGAAGGGGTCGCGCGCAGGAAGAACCGTCGGCATGTTCAATCTCGGGTTGCGTTCGCGCGAGCCTGGCCTCAATGGCCTTAACGAACTGTGAGCGCCAAGGTTCCGCAGATTGGCGCTGTTCTTGCTTGGTTGCTCCGTATGACCCTCATGCACGTCCCCGTCATCGACATTGCCCCTTTCCTGAGCGGCGGCGCCAGCGACAAGCGCAGGGTGGCGGCGAGCGTCGGCCAGGCCTGCCGAGACATCGGCTTTCTCATCATTTCCGGCCACGGCGTCGATCCGGCTCTGATCGCGCGCACGGACGCGCTCTCCCGCCAGTTCTTCGACCTGCCGCTGGCGGCCAAGCTGGCGGTGAAGCGTCCGGCGATGGACGTTACGCGCGGCTATATCCCCATTGAGGCGGAGGCGGTGGCCGCTTCGCGCGGCGAGAAGGGCGAGGCCGATCTCAACGAATCCTTCATGATCGGCCCCGTCGACGTGGACGTCGACGATCCCTATTTCACTCGGCCCGAAGCCGGAAAACATTTCTATCCCAACCTCTGGCCGGAGGCGCCCGAGGGGCTCAAACAAACCTACGCCGCCTATTATCGCGCCATGGGCGATCTGGCGCGTCAGTTGATGCGCATTTTTGCGCTGGCGCTGGAGCTGCCCGAAAGCTTCTTCGACGACAAGGTGGATCGCCACATCAGCCGCCTGCGCGCGCGCAATTATCCCGAGCAACTGACGCCGCCGAAACCCGGGCAATTGCGGGCGGGCGCGCATTGCGACTACGGCTCGCTGACCATTCTGAAGGCGGAGGCCAATCCGGGCGGGCTACAGGTGTTCAACAAAAATGGCGAATGGGTGGACGTGCCGATCACGCCGGGAGCCTATATCGTCAATCTCGGCGAGCTGATGGCGCGCTGGACCAACGACGTTTGGGTCTCGACGCTGCATCGCGTCGCCAACCCGCCTACCGAGCAGGCGGCGGGCAGCCGACGGCAATCGCTGATTTTCTTCCACAACCCCAATTACGACGCGGACATTGTTTGTCTGCCCGGCTGCTCCAGCCCCGACCGCCCGCCCAAATACGAGCCGACGACCTCAGGCGGGCATTTGCGCAGCCAGTTCGTTCGCACACAGGCGTCCGCAACGATCACTTAAAAATTTCGCGCTTAATCGCCCGCTATTTCGGGGTCATGTGGCCAAAGTCACATTGCGGCGCATCAAGATCAACTAATCCCTCTCGTGTCGAGAGGAGACTCGCCATGACCATCTTGACAGACGCCCGTTCGGCCATGCTCGGCAAAGACCGCGACCTTGTGGACAGCTTGGCCGTGATCGCGCTGACGCTGTCTATCGCGCTGGCGCTGCTGGGCCTCGTGCTGACCGCCCATTCGAGCCCCGATGCGCAGACGCCCGAGGCGGCCATTAGCTTGATCGGCCCCTGAACCGCCCCCCTCCCGCCCTCGTGAGGAGACTTGGCATGACCTATGAATCCGACGTGCCGCTCGCCCTGCACACCGCTCGCAGGCCCGACGCCACACAGGACCGGCGCCTGAATCTGACGGCTGCGCTCGTTCTGGCGCTGCTGGCGGTGGCGCTCGCGCTCTCGCCGCCCGCCGCGCCTCCGGCAAGCTATTCGACTGCGTCCAGTCTCCACGACTGACGACCTGGCTCGCGGCCGCGCAGGGCCGCGAGGATCTTGCGCAGCGCCGCCGCGAACGCCTCGACGTCGGGCTCGCCCGACGCCCAGCCCAGGCTTACCCGGATCGCGCCCGCGCTCAAGGCGGGCGCGACCCCCATCGCCGCCAGCACGTGGCTCGGCGCCACCTTTCCCGACGAGCAGGCCGAGCCCGACGACACGGAAACCCCTTCCAGATCGAGCCGCATCAGCAACGTCGCCGCCGCGACGCCGGGTACGGCGAAGGCCAAGGTGTTAGGCAATCTCGGCGCCGCCTCGCCGAACACCACGGCGTCCGGCGCGATTTCGCGCAAGGCCCGCGCGCATTTGTCGCGAAGCGACGCGGCCCGCGCCGCCTCGTCGCCAAGGTCAGCCGCCGCTTTCGCCGCCGCGCCGAAACCCGCAACCGCGGCCACGTTCTCCGTGCCCGCGCGGCGTCCGCGCTCCTGCCCTCCGCCGCGCACGAGCGGGACAACCTGGAAACCCTCGCGCAAGATCACCAGCGCCCCGACCCCCTTCGGCCCGCCGAATTTGTGCGCCGAGAGAATCAGGGCGTCGGCCCCGGTTCCGCCCAGCGGCAGCCGACCCGCGACCTGCGCGGCGTCGCAAACCAGCCGCCCGCCGCGCGCATGGACCAAAGCGGCGGCCTCAGCGACCGGCTGCAACACGCCGGTTTCGTTATTGGCCCCCTGCAGCGCCACCAGCGCGGGCGGCCCGGAGTCGAGAAGCCGCGCCAGCGCCTCAAGGTCGATCCGCCCGTCCGCCCCCAAAGGCGCCGTCTCGACGAGGGCGAAACGATGCCCGGCCAGCACGCAGACGTGCTCGCTCGCCCCGACGACCAGGCGCTGCAAGCTCCCCGGCGCCAGCGCCGTCGCCGCCGCCTCGGTTCCGCTGGCGCAAAACACCACGTCGCGCGCGGCCGCCCCCGCCAGCGCCGCCACTTCGCGGCGCGCGTCCTCGATCAGAGCGCGGGCGGCCCGGCCTTCGGCGTGGATGGAGGAGGGGTTGCCGCAGAGTTCGAACGCTGCGAGCATCGCCTGCCGGGCCTCGGGCCGCAGCGGCGCGGTGGCGTTGTAATCGAGATAGGCGCGCATACATTCACGCTTAACAGGCGTCGCGGTGGGGCGGCGCGCTGTTTTTCCTTGGCGAGCGAAGGCGCGGCGGGTATGAGGCCCGACCTTTCCCGCGTTTCCCCTCGTTTAGGCGCGCCCGCCGCGCGCCGCAAGCGCCCTTTCGGGGAAACCCCTTCCGCCCCCCGCGCGGAAAAACTGGAGCCGCGATGCCCGAAGTCTTCTTCAATGGTCCCGCCGGACGCCTCGAAGGCCGGTTTCACCCCGCCAAACAGCGCGGCGCCCCGATAGCGGTGGTCTTGCATCCCCACCCCCAGTTTGGGGGCACGATGAACAATCAGATAGTCTACTCCACTTATTACAGCTTTGCCGAGCGCGGCTTTTCGGTGCTGCGCTTCAATTTTCGCGGCGTAGGGCGCTCGCAGGGCGCGTTCGACCATGGCCAGGGCGAATTGTCGGACGCCGCCAGCGCGCTCGACTGGGCGCAGAGCATCAATCCCGAGGCGCGCGCGTGCTGGATCGCCGGCGTGTCGTTCGGCTCGTGGATCGGCATGCAATTGCTGATGCGCCGCCCGGAGATCGAAGGCTTCATCTCCATCGCCCCGCCGGCCAATCGCTTCGATTTCTCGTTCCTGGCGCCGTGCCCGTCGTCGGGGCTGTTCGTCCACGGCGACAAGGACCGCGTCGCGCCGCTGAAAGAGGTTCAGGCGCTGATCGAGAAGCTCAAGACCCAGAAGGGCATCCAGATCGAACATGCCGTCATCGCCAACGCCAACCATTTCTTCGAGGATTGCATCGAGGATTTGCAGGACACGGTCGGAAACTATCTCGACAAGCGCCTCGGCATGCCCCGCCACACGCCCTCGCCGATCCGGCGCGACCGCATCAAATCTTCAGTCCCTCCGACCGAATGAGCGACGTCGTCACGACCAGCGCGGACGTCGCTGCGGTCTGCGCGCGGATGGCGAAGCATCCCTTCGTCACCGTCGACACCGAGTTCCACCGCGAGACGACCTTCTGGCCGATCCTCTGCCTCGTGCAACTCGCCACCGACGAGGAGGCCGTGGCCATCGACGCTTTGGCGCCGGGGATCGATCTGGCGCCGCTCTATGCGTTGATGGCGAACGCAAAAGTGCTCAAGGTTTTCCACGCCGCGCGGCAGGACGTGGAGATTTTCTGGAAGCTGGGCGGCGTCGTGCCGGCGCCGATGTTCGACACGCAGGTCGCCGCGATGGTGTGCGGCTACGGCGAGCAGGTTTCCTACAGCGAACTCGTGCGCTCGCTGACCAACGCGGCCGTCGATAAATCCTCGCGCTTCACCGACTGGCAGCGCCGCCCGCTCGCCCCCGCGCAGATCGAATACGCCATCGGCGACGTCACCCATCTGCGCGAGGTCTATCGCACGCTGGAGAGCAAGCTCATCGCCACCGGCCGGCGCGAATGGCTTGACGACGAGATGAAGGTGTTGACGACTGAGGACACGTACTCGCAGCCGCCCGAGCGTGCGTGGGAGCGGTTTCAGGGCAAGGCGCGTAAGCCGCGCGACCTGGCGGTGCTGATGGAGCTTTGCGCCTGGCGCGAGCGCGAGGCGCAGACGCGCGACGTGCCGCGCGCGCGGGTGCTGAAGGACGACCTCTTGGTTGAAGTCGCCTATGCGGCGCCCAAGACGGTCGAGGAGCTGGGCAATTTGCGCGCCGTGTCGCGCGGGTTGGAGCGCTCAAAGACGGGCGAGGAGATCCTCGCCGCCGTCGCACGCGGGCTGGAGCGCGACCCCAAGTCTCTGCCCAAGCTTGAGCGCGAGCGGCGCGGCGGCGGCGCGGCGACGGTCGAATTGCTCAAGGTGCTGTTGAGGCAGGCCAGCGAAGAGAGCGGCGTCGCGGCGCGCATGATCGCCACCACCGACGATCTGGAAGCCATCGCGCGCTCTGACCGCGCCTCGGTGCCGGCGCTTCAGGGCTGGAGGCGCAAGTTGTTTGGCGCGCGCGCCATCGAGCTCAAGCACGGACGGTTGGCGCTGACGGTCGAGCACGGCAAGGTGGTTATGATCGAATGGCAGGAGCAGGCCGAGCCGGCCTGATTGTAGACCCGCTCTCCAGAGCGCGTGGGGCGGGAACAACCGCGTTCTTTAGAACGCGGCTTGTCTCACGATCTTTTCGCCCCGATCTGCAAGATTGGGGCGGCGCCAGCCCAGAGGGGGCGGCGCGTGTGGGCGCGCACTCGTCAAATCCGCAATATCACCTTTGACTAACGCCAGACTCGACCCGGGTTTTCTATGGGTCCCCGAATGCCCAAGAACGCCACCTCCGAGCGTTCCCAAGCCCTGCAAGCCGCCAAACAGCGGCGCGTCGCCAACGATGAATCTCGGCGCGAGATGCTCAGCCTCATCGCCGTCGGCTATTCGTATCAGCACCTGGCCAATGCCCGCAAAGTGTCGCTCGCCACCGTCAAACGCCGCGTCCAGCGCGCCATCGACGAACGCTCGCCTGAACCGGCCGCGCATTTCGTCGCTTTGCAAAGGGAGCGGCTTGACAGGGCGCTGCAATAAGAAGGCGCCGAGCGGCTCGTTATCCTCGACGATCAGAATTTTCATGAGCCCCCGCTCCTCCGCCATAGAACGAAAACGCAGGGGCTCGATGTAAGGTCCCGTCAGTGCGCGCGGGCGACCGGGCAGGTCGAGAGGCCCAGCATGCTGTAAAGCGGGCATGAGCCCACGGCGGCGGTCAGCAGCGGAACGATTCCGATCCAGCCGAGCCAGTTGAAGCCGGTCCCCGGCGCCAGATAGCCCAATGCGAAGGCGATCAGCGCAAGCCCCAGGACGACCCGCACGACGCGATCAACCACGCCTACATTCATTCCCAACATAGCGGCTCTCCTTTGGTTTCAGAGACACGCTATGCCTGTCGCATCCGCCACGTCTGTGCGGAAGTCACGAACTCAGCGTCTTCAGCCGCGCTTCCTCAACCAGCGCGATCCGCCCCCGGTCGAGGCGGATCAGCCCATCCTGCTCGAAATGATTGAGCGCGCGGGTGACGACCTCGCGCGCCGTGCCCAGTTCGCTGGCGATGTGCTGGTGGGTGGCGGACACGACGCCGTTCTGCGCCTCCGCCAGCAACCAGCGCGCGAGGCGTTGCGGCAGGGCGTGAAACAGCACGTCCTCGATCATCACCACGAGGCCGCCGACGCGCGCTGCATAGCCGCGCAGAACCTCGCGGCGAAAGGCGGCGTCGTCCGCCACCAGATGATCGAAACGCTCGGCGGGGACGACGAGCGCCTCCACCGGCGTTTCCGTCACGGCCTCGGCGGGCAGCGTGTCCTCGCTCAGCAGCGCCGAGGTCGAGAGCAGGCAGGCGTCGCCGGGGCCCAGGCGGTAGAGCAGGATTTCACGGCCGTTCTCGGCGGTGAGGCCGACGCGCACGCGGCCCTGCGCCACCACGATCCAGCCGCGCGGGCGCTCGCCGGGGCGGTAAACGGTGACGCCCGCCCCCAGCTTCAACGTCGCTGCCCCGACGCGGCGGGCGAGTTCGACGAGGTCGGTGTCAAGAAACGGCGCCATTGCAAGACCTATGGTCGCATTCAACCGAAGCGCGCGTTCGCGACGATCCTGACGCCCAAAATGGCGATGGCGCCGGCCGCGAGACGATCAATCCAGGCCTTCCAGCTCAAGTAGAAACTCCGCGCGCGATCTGTCGAAAAGGCCATCGCGACCAGAGAGTACCAGCCAAATTCGACCATAAAAACGATCAATAAAAGTATTGCGACAATCGTCCATGACGGTGTGTTGGGGAAGGCGGTCGAAAACACGCTGGTATAGACGAGCGCTGTTTTTGGATTGCTGAGCTGCGTCGCCAGCCCGAATGCGAACGCATTCTTACCCAAACTTTTTCCGAACGTCTTTTCGCCACCCCATTCTAGAGGCTCTGCGGCCCCAACCCATAGCTTGTAGGCGACAAATAACAGATAGACGGCGCCCGCGATTTGCAAAGCTCGATAGACTGACGGGGCCGCCTCTAATACGACCCGCAACCCGAGCAGCGCCAGGATGGCTAAAAAGGCCGCGCCAATCCCCATCCCCAACGCCGCAAGCACCCCGCGGCCGCGCGAAGTCGATATTGAAATTCGGGCGACGACTACAAAACTGGGACCGGGGCTCATTGCGCCAAGCCCTATCGCGGCTGCAACAATTATCAATAGCGTAAAAGCGCTCATCGAAACCTCCGAAAATAAATTCGTCGACTAACCGAAGCTACGGACCGCACGTCACGTTCGACGCATCGTCGCACCGACTGATTGTAGTTACAACTAACGTCGTCAGCGCGGACCGATCGTTGGCGTCCAGGCGCTCCTTGCATAGGTCGCCTCTTAACCTCCGGGTCGGAGAGGCATCGCCTCGCAAATGAATATGAGATCGCGGTCGGCGGGAACACTTCGGTACTGACAGGCCATTCCCGGCGCAATATCCATCGGCGTCTCCGGATCGGGCGAAGTCGCTTTTTCGGACGCCGCGTCCTTGAGCCAAATTTCGCCATGTTCCTCAGGGACATACCAGAATTCCGAGATCGTGGCGTGAAGCCGTCCGCTATTGACCTGCGCTGGCGGAACTGTGCTTTGGATCATCCCGACGGCGCTCCCGCCCATGAGGATACGGACGAAGGCGCCAGCGGGAAAGACCGTGTCGCGAAGGGTGAAGCGTCGTTTCCTTCATTCGGTAAGGACCCGTTCAGGGGCGGTTGCGAGGATCTGCCTTCGCGGGGCGAAATTACCCCGCTTTCTCAATCAAACTCTTGGCCGCCGCGCGCGCCTGCGGCGTGATCTCGGCGCCCGCGAGCATGCGCGCGATCTCCTCGCGGCGTTGCGGGGCGGTCAGCGTCACCACGCGGGTGGCGACGCGGGCGCCGACGTCGTCCTTCATGATTTTGAAATGCCGGGTCGAACGCGCCGCCACCTGAGGCGCGTGGGTGACGGCGAGAACCTGCGCTTTCTCGGCCAGACGCGAAAGCCGCTGGCCGATGGCGTCCGCCACGGCGCCGCCGACGCCGGTGTCGATCTCGTCGAACACCAAGGTCGGCGCGGTCTCGCGCTCGGCGAGCGACACTTTCAGCGCCAGCAGGAAGCGAGAGAGCTCGCCGCCTGACGCCACCTTCATCATCGGCCCCGGCCGCGCGCCGGGATTGGTGCGCACGACAAATTCGACGCGGTCGCATCCGTCAGGCGAGACCACGTCAAAGTCGGTGACGAGTTCGGCCATGAACTCGGCGCGCTCCAGTTTGAGCGGCGGCAGTTCGGCGTTGACGGCCTTGGCCAAAGCCTTCGCCGCCTTCTGGCGCGCCTGCGTCAGCGCGTGCGCGGCGGCGACGTATTCCGCCTTGGCTGCGGCCAGTCTCTTCTCAAGCGCCGTCACCCGCGCCCTGCCCTCGGACAAGTCGGCCAGTTCGCCCGCATATTTCTGCGCCAGCGCCGGCAGCGCTTCGACCGCGACATTGTGCTTGCGCGCCATGCCGCGCAGTTCAAACAAACGCTCCTCGCAGCGCTCCAACTCGCGCGGATCGAAGGCGCAGGCGCGCATCGCCTCCTCGACGGCTTGCGCGGCCAGTTCCACCGATTGCATCGCCTCGTCGAGCGCCTTGACGCTGGGCTCCATCAATTCCGGCGCCTGCGCGGCGCGGCGTTGCAGGCGGCGCGCGATGGTGGAGAGCAGCGGCAGCACCGCCGAATCGCCGCTTAAAGAGTGCAGCGCGTCCTTAATGTCGGCGGCGACCTTCTCGCCCTGCATCATCTGGGTGCGCCGCGCGGCGAGCCGCTCCTCCTCGCCGGGCTCGACGCCGAGCTTGGTGAGTTCTGCGCTGGCGTGGGCGGCGTAGTCGGCCTCCTTCTCGCGGCGGGCGACGTCGGCGCGCGCCTCCGCCAGATCGGCCTCGCAGGTCTTTTGCGCTGCCGACGCCGCGCGGACCCGGGCGACCTCACGAGTGAGGCCGCCATAGGCGTCCACCAGCGCGCGATGCGTGGCGGCGTCGAGCAGCGCGCGCTCGTCGTGCTGGCCGTGGATTTCAACCAAGCTGGCGCCGAGCGCCCGCAGCGTCTGCGCGCCGACGCTCTGGTCGTTGACATAGGCGCGGGTGCGCCCGTCGGCCATCTGCACGCGGCGCAGGATCAGTTCGCCCTCACAAGGCAAATCCTGCGCGGCCAGCGCGGCGAAAACGGGATGGCCCTCCGGCGGCTCGAACACCGCCGTCACTTGGCCCTGAGTTGCCCCGGATCGCACCAGCGAGCCGTCGCCGCGCAGGCCAAGCGCCAGCGACAGCGCGTCCAAAAGGATGGATTTGCCGGCGCCGGTCTCGCCGGTGAGAATCGTCAGGCCGCGCGAAAACTCCAGATCGAGTTGGTCGATCAGGACGATGTCGCGGATCGACAGCCGCGCGAGCATGGAATCCCCGTCAGGTCGGAACGACGGTCTTGTAGAGCTTGGAGAGCCAGGAGTCCTGATGTTCCTGCGGGCTGCGGCCGTTGGTCTTCAAGAGCGCGTAGGCGTTTTTGTACCATTCGCTGTCGGGGAAATTGTGCCCCAGAATCGCCGCGGCCGTCTCGGCCTCGTCGGTGACGCCCAAGGCCATGTAGCATTCAGTCAGACGGTACAGCGCCTCCTCCGAATGGCGGGTCGTCTGATAATAGGTCAGCACGTTGCGGAAGCGGTTGATCGCGGCGGCGTAATTGTGCCGGTTCTCGTAGAACCGTCCGACCGACATTTCCTTGCCGCCGAGCTGGTCGATGGCGACCTGGATCTTGGCCTTCGAATCGGTGACGTATTCCGACTTCGGATAGGTCGTCACCAATTGCTTGTAGAGTTCGAGCGCCTTTTGCGCGTGGTCCTGATCGCGCGCGATGTCCATGATCTGCGCGTAATGGCTCTGCGCCGCCAAATAGAGCGCGTAAGGCGCCTCGGCGGATTTGGGATATTCCTTGACGTATCGTCCGGCCGAGCCGGCGGCGTCGTCGTAATCCGAGCTGGTGTATTGCGCATAGGTGGTCATCAACAGACCTTTGCGCGCCCAGTCGGAGCCGGGATATTTCTTGCCCAGATCCGTGAACTTCTTGGCCGCCTCATTGGGATCGCCGTTGGCGAGCTTGGCGAGGCCCTGATCGTATTGCGTGCTGGCCGGGACGATGGGCTCGACGACCATCTTGTATTTTTCGCCCGAAAACGGGTTCAGATCGCCGATGTCGAACGACGTGCAGCCGGCGAGCGATCCCGCCAGCGCGAGCGCAGGGGCCATACGCAGCCACCGAAACGCCAAAAGCTCTGACCTCATCGAATCCATTCCCTCCGGGCCGCCCAGCCCGGTATGCTTTGACGGCGCCGGCGCCGACCGGTCAAGCGAACACCATGCGATTATGGCGTCAGAGTGATTATGGCGTCAAAACATCCGACGACGCCCTGGAAAAACTCAATCCGCGCTAGCCGCCAGCGCGGCGGCGATCTTGACTCCGGTGCGCGGCGCCGCCGTCGCGCGGCGCGGCGTCCCGTCAACGATCTCGTAATTGGCGCGGTCGGCGAACAGAGTCTTCAGGATCGCGGCGTTAAGCGCATGGCCAGGGCGATGCGCCTGATAATGGCCAAGGATCGGCGCGCCGGCCAGCGCGAGGTCGCCCACCACGTCGAGCGCCTTGTGGCGCACGAACTCGTCGCGGAAGCGCAGGCCCTCGGGGTTCAACACGCGGTCGCCGTCCAACGCGACGGAGTTTTCAAGATTGGAGCCGAGCGCGAAGCCCGCCGCCCACAGCTTCTTCACGTCGGCAAGGAAGCCGAACGTGCGGGCCTTGGCGATTTCGGAGCGGAACGTCTGGGGGTCGATGTCGAAAACGCGGCGTTGCCGGCCAATCGTCGCGTTTTCGAAATCGATCTCCACATCCACTCTAAAACCCGATTCCGCCGGCTTGAGTTCGGCCCGGCTGCGGCCGCTTTCTACATATACCGATTTGAGAACTTTGATGAATTTGCGGCGGCGAGCTTGCGTCACGAGGCCGGCTTGGTCGAGTGCGGCCACGAAGGCGGCGCTGGAGCCGTCCATGATCGGCGCCTCGGGGCCGTCGATCTCGACCAGCGCATTGTCGACGCCCAGTCCGGCGAGCGCGGCCATCAGATGCTCGATGGTGGCGACGGTGGCGCCCGAGCGGTCGCCAATTACAGTGCAAAGCGCGGTCTGGCGGATGTTGCGCCAGTGCGCCTCGATCAGACGGTCAGACCCATCGGCGATGCCGGTGCGTAAGAAGACGATTCCATGATCGGCTTCGGCGGGATGGATGACAATGCGGGCGGGAGCGGCGGTATGGACCCCGGCGCCATGGATTTCGACACGATCAGCGACCGTCTTCTGAAAGCCATGCTTCATCTATAAAACCCTCGTCGTGGCGCCGGCCGTTTGAGTCGGGCGTCGCTGCCCTGCTCGCGAGAGCCCCGCTTCGTCCTGAAGCGCGGCTCCGATATCGACCCGGAGTCGCCCGATCCACATTCTTGCACCCTATTAGTCACGCTCCACGAAAAGCTCCAAATCACCTTTGATTACCAATCATTACAGGCTGCAAAAACGCCATATTCGTAAATTTTTCCAAGAGCATACACAATCATGCAAAAAACAGGCCGCCCCGCCTCGCCGCGTCAAAAACGCGGCGAAAACGGGGCGGCCGTAAGGGCGAATCAGGCTCCGTTGGAGCGACGCAGGAACGCAGGAATCTCCAACTGGTCGTCTTCGGCCGCCGGACGCGGCGCGGGGCGACCCTGCGCGTCCAACGAACCCTGCAACGGACGCGGCGCGGTCGCGCGCGGCGCGGCGGGGCTCTGCGAGAGTTGGCGCGGCGGGGCCAACGGCGCCGCAGCGCGCGGCGCCATTTCTTCCGGCTTGGTGATGCCGAAGGCGGCGAGTTTCTCCAGAAGCGATCGGCGACGCTCGGGCTGGGCGGCCGGCGCAACGACGATCTCGCCACGCGCTTGACGCAAGGCCGGCTGAACCACCGCCGGAAGCTCCTCCAGCGTGGGCATGCGCGTCGCGCGCACGATCGGCTCGGGCGCAGGCGGAATGAACTCCTCCGCCATTGCATTCAGCTCCTCGCCGACGTCCGCTTCGGGCTCCGAGATCGGCGCGACGGCGACGGGCTCGGGGGCGACGAACGCCACCGGCGCGGGGGCCGGGGCGACGGGGGCGGCGGAGACGGGCGGGACCACAGCCAGGGGCGCGGTCTGCGCGACTGTCGTTACGGGCGCAGGACGCGAAGTGGCGGAAGTGTTCGTGCGCGGCAGCGGCTCGGCGCGCTCGATGGTCGCCTGATCGATGCCGGTCGCTACGACCGAGACGCGCACGACGCCGTCGAGCGCGGAATCGAAGGTCGCGCCGAGGATGATGTTGGCTTCCTCGTCCACCTCTTGGCGAATACGGCTGGCCGCCTCATCGACTTCGTACAAGGTCAGGTCGTTGCCGCCGGTGATGGAGATGAGCAATCCCCGCGCGCCCTTCATCGACACTTCGTCGAGCAGCGGGTTCGAGATGGCCGCTTCCGCCGCCAGAACCGCGCGGCGCTCGCCGGTAGCCTCGCCGGTGCCCATCATCGCCTTGCCCATCTCGCTCATGATCGAGCGCACGTCGGCGAAGTCGAGGTTGATGAGGCCCTCTTTCACCATCAGGTCGGTGATGCAGGCGACGCCGGAATAGAGGACCTGGTCGGCCATCGAGAACGCATCGGCGAAGGTCGTCTTCTCGTTGGCCACCCGGAACAGGTTTTGGTTCGGGATGATGATGAGCGTGTCGACGGACTTGTGCAGTTCGTTGATGCCGCCCTCGGCCAGACGCATGCGCCGCCCGCCCTCGAAGTGGAACGGCTTTGTCACCACGCCGACGGTGAGGATGCCCATTTCGCGCGCGGCGCGCGCGATCACGGGAGCGGCGCCGGTGCCGGTGCCGCCGCCCATGCCTGCCGTAACGAACACCATATGGCAGCCCGCCAGATGATCGCGGATTTCGTCAATGGCCTCTTCAGCCGCCGCGCGCCCAACTTCCGGCTTGGAGCCAGCGCCCAGACCCTCCGTGACCTGCAAGCCCATCTGGATGATACGCTCCGCGCGGGACGAAGCCAGCGCTTGAGCGTCCGTGTTGGCGACGACGAAGTCGACGCCCACCAATCCCGACACGATCATGTTGTTGACTGCATTGCCGCCCGCGCCGCCGACGCCGCACACCATGATGCGGGGCTTCAACTCTCGCAGTTCCGGCGCCTGTATATTGATCGTCATAACCCGCCTCATTCATTAAGCGCCCGCCGGCGCACTCAGTTCAGGATTTTCGGGGCCGCCGCCGCGACGCGGCTTCCCCGCTCTCTCAAAAGCTCTGTTTCAACCAGCGCCGCACCCGTGAGACGTATCCGTCGTCGTCCGTGTCATCCCCCGCGCCGCCCAACGGGGCGCCCGCATGCTCCTGCCCGACGACCTGGGGAAACACCGTCAGGCCGGCGGCGGTCGCGAAGGCCGGCGTCTTGGCCGCCTCGGGCAGACCCTCGACGCCGAGCGGCCGGCCCATGCGCGCCTGCGGCGAGACGATCTGGCGCGCGAGGTCCGCCAGCCCGTTGAGCTGCGCCGCCCCGCCCGTCAGCACGAGACGCCGCGCCGCATGGGCGCCAAAGCCCGCCTTCTCAAGCCGGTCACGCGCCAGTTCGAGAATTTCCTCCACCCGGGGACGCACGATGCGGGCGAGTTCGCCCTTGGCGACCGGCGCCGGCCGTTCGTCGCCGACGCGCTGGATCGCCACCGCCTCTCGCTCCTCGGCCGGCGAGAACGTGCAGGCCGCGTAGGTCGTCTTGAGACGCTCGGCGTCGGCGAGGCTGATCGACAGGCCCCGCGCGATGTCCATCGTCACGTGCTGACCGCCCACTGAAAGCGCGTCAACATGCGCGAGCCTGTCGTCGGCGAAAACGGCCAGCGTCGTCGCGCCGGCGCCAAAGTCGAGCACCACGGCGCCCAGCTCCGCTTCGTCGTCCACAAGCGTCGAAAGGCCGGAAGCGTAAGGCGACGCCACCACGCCGGCGACGCGCAGATTGCAGCGTTCGATGGCGAGCATCAGATTGCGCAGGCCCGCCAGATCGCAGGAAGCGGCGAGCAATTCGGCGTCCAGCGTCTCGCCGATCATGCCGCGCGGGTCGGCGACCCCGTTCTGCCCGTCGAGCGCGAAGCTGCGCGGCAACAGATGCAAGCCGACGCGCCCCTGGGCGGCGGCGGCTTGCGCGGCGGCCTCCTGCACGCGGGCGACGTCGGTTTCGCGCACCGCCGTTCCGCTCAGCGCAAGCCGCGCGCGGGAGACGCGGGCGCCCAGACGGCCGCCTGACATATTGACGATGACGCTGTCGACTTCGAGCCCGGCCATGCGCTCGGCGGCGTCGACCGCCAGCCGGATCGCGCTTTCCGCCGCTTCCAGATCGACGATGGCGCCGCCCTTGACGCCGCGCGAACGCTGCTGGCCGAGACCGAGAACGCGCACGCGATGGGTGCGGCCGCGCAAAGTGGCGCCGCGCTCCATCGGCAGCAGCTTGGCGATCATGCAGACGATTTTGGCGCCGCCGACGTCGAGCACCGACACGGTGGCGCTCTTCTTGGCCGACAGCGGCTTGAGATGGGGCAGAAGCGCGTTCACTTCTCGCCCTTTTTCTTCTTGTCGGGGAATTTGGCGGCCCAGGCGTCGGCGGCGTCCGAGGACAGCCGGGCGAACACGCGGGTCGGCTCGCGCAGGTCGAGATAGAGAATGTCCTTCTCCAATATGCGGCCTTCGCGTTCGAGCTTGAGCAAAGTCGCCATCGCGGCGGCGGGGTCGGCCTCTGGCAGCTTGACGTCGAGCCCCGACTTCATGCGCAAGTTCCAGCGCCGCTCCGAGACGAACACGCCTGCGGCGATCCTGGGACGAAGCTCTTGCGCCGCGTCGAGGATCGTCAGGTATTCCTTGAGCCGCTTGTTGGCCCCCTTGCCGACGACGAACGGCAGATTGTTGAGGCGCGCGTCTTTCAGCTCGTCGAGCGCCGCGCCGTCCTCGGCGACGATGGAGACATCGCCGTCGCGCTGCCACAAAGCCACGGGGCCGCGCTCGACCACGTCGATGACGACGCGGTTGGGATAGAATTTGCGCACGCCGACGCTCTGCACCAGCGGAGCGCGCTGGAGCCGTGCGCGGGCGTCTTCGACGTCGAGGAAGGGCAGCGAGGATTTCGGCGTGATGCCGGCGATGTCGAGCACTTCCTTCTCGTCGAGCCGCGCAATGCCGGAAATGGTGATGGCCTTGACGCCGAATCCCAGTTCGCGCGCGACAAAATCGCCGATCCCGCCCTCGGCCTTCACGAAGGCGGCATATTGGCCGCCGCGCACGGCGCCGACCGCGAAGGCCGCCAATATCAGAACGAAGGCCATCGCCTTGCCGAGACCGCGAGGGACGCGCGCCTCCCAGCTCCAGCGCCCACGTCGGCCCGAGCGTTCGCCGCGCAGCAGCACACGCGGAGCGGGGATTGCGCTCGTAGGGGCTTGCATCGCGCCTGCGAACGAAGGCTCGGGCGAAAAGCCCATGGCGCTGTTCAGCGATCGCAAGACGCGTCCTCCACCATCCACGCGACAAGCTCGGCGAACGAGATTCCGGCATGCGCCGCCATCTCCGGCGCCAGCGAGGTCTCGGTCATGCCCGGCTGGGTATTGACTTCCAGACAGACCAATTCGCCGCCCTCACCCTTCGTCTCGTCGTAACGGAAGTCCGCGCGCGTCAGGCCACGGCACCCCAGGGCGCGGTGCGCCCTGAGCGCCAAGCTTTGAATGTCTTGGTAAATATTCGGTTTAATTTCGGCCGGCAGGACATGAATGGAGCCGCCTTTGGCGTACTTTGCGTCATATCCATAGAACGCTTCGGAAACCGGCTTGATCTCAATGATCCCCAGCGCCCGGTCGCCCATCACCGCGCAGGTCAATTCCTTGCCGTCGACGAATTTCTCGGCCAGCAGCACGTCGCCATAGGGCCAGTCCTCGCGCCCGACCTCCTGCGCCGGATGCGCGCGATCCTCTTTGACGATGACGACGCCGAAGGAGGAGCCCTCGCTGACCGGCTTCAGCACATAGGGCGGCGGCAACGGATGGCGGATGGCGGCTTCGTGGCGGTTGACGACGACGCCGTGGGCGACGGGAACGCCGGCCGCAGCCAGCACGGTCTTGGCCTGGTCTTTGTTCATGGCCAGCGCCGAGGCGAGGATACCGGAGTGAGTATAAGGGATGCGCAGGATCTCCAGCAGGCCCTGCAAGGCGCCATCCTCGCCCGCCTGCCCGTGCAGCGCGTTGAACGCGACGTCGGGCTTGAGTTTGAGCAACACTTCGGCGATGTCGCGTGCGACGTCGACGCGCGTGACGCGGTAGCCGCGCGTCTCCAGCGCGGCGGCGCAGCCTTCGCCTGTGTTGAGCGAGACCGGCCGTTCCGCCGACCATCCGCCCATAAGCACCGCAACATGTTTCATATAAATACGGGCTCCGCGCCTGCCTCGCGAAAGGTAAAGGACGATTAAGGCGCCACCGTTAATGCCGACTTAAGGCTTGGGCAAAGCGGGACAATTTTATCGCTTTCGCAAGGAATGAAGTTTGCGCGAGGACGGACCTGATCCGTGAAATGCGACTTGCCAAGGGGAAGGCGGGGTTCTATCTAAGTCTGGTTTCGCGCAGTCGCCCTGCTCGAATCGTGCTCCGGCCGCCCTTTCGGCACGCCGTTTCAGCGCGCAGAGCGTCTTCGGCGGCTTTGATATTCGCTTTCGCTTGGGACTTCAGGTCCGGCGGGGTCGCGGGTTCAGGCCGGTTAAGGACACGGGCGGGAAACAGGTTTTGGCGCCCCTTCGGCGCTGCGTTCACGGCGCTGCGTTCTGCGCGGCGCAACAATCTCGTACCCAGCGCCGCAGGTAAGCGGCGCGACAATCCAAGGTCTCGATGTCCGGGTTTCTCGCTTTCGCCTCCCACTCTGCGCCGCATGGCGCGGCGGGCGGCGCGCGCGGGATGTCGCTACGCCTCGTGGGCGCAGCCGGGACGAGACCGTCGTTTCCACCATCCATCTGCGCGCTGCGCTCCGGCCCCCCCGCAATCGGCGGGGGCTCGCGAAGGCGCGCCCTGAGAGCAGCTCATGTCCAACAAGATGATCATCGACGCATCCCACCCGGAAGAGACCCGGGTGGTCGTTTTAAGAGGTAACCGGGTCGAAGATTTCGATTTCGAATCCGCTGACAAGAAACCGCTTCGCGGCAACATCTATCTGGCCAAGGTGACGCGGGTCGAGCCGTCGCTTCAGGCCGCCTTCATCGAATACGGCGGCAACCGCCACGGGTTCTTGGCCTTCTCGGAAATTCACCCCGATTATTACCAGATCCCCGTCGCCGACCGGCAGGCGTTGCTCGAAGAAGAAGCACGCTCGCATCGCGAAGAGGAGGAAGAGCCCGAGCGTCGCAGCCGTCGCCGCCATCGTCGCGCCGAGCCGGCGCGTTCGCATGGCCAAGCGCAGGTGAGCGAAACCGCTCCCTCGGATCAGCCCGACACCGAAGCTGAAGAGAACGCGCGCTACGCCGCCGAAGAGACCGAGACCCCCGCCGAACTCGGGGAAGAGGCGCGCGAAGCCGTGCACGAAACGGTCAGCGAGAACCGCGAAGACGGATTCGCCAGCGTTGAATCTGACGAGCCTTCCGATGAAATGGCGCCGCGCGTCGAGCACGGGCTGGCGCCGCTGGTGGACGGCGAGACGCCCGACGAGGTCGGCCCGACCGTCGAGATCGAGGCGCAGGCCCATCGCGACGAGGCCGCCGAGGAAGAAGACGACGAGGAGGAGGACGCCGGCGTCGTTACGCTGGGGGGCGGCGGCGAAGGCGAAGAGCCCGCCCGCGCCCCGCGCGCCCGCACCGAGGAGGAAGGCGAGCCCGTCGAGATGATCGGCGGCGACGCCATGGACGAGACGCCGCGCCGCGCCTCGCGTCCGCGCCGCAACTACAAGATTCAGGAAGTCATAAAGCGCCGTCAAGTGCTGCTGGTTCAGGTCGTGAAAGAGGAGCGCGGCAACAAGGGCGCGGCGCTGACGACCTATCTGAGCCTCGCGGGCCGCTATTCGGTGCTGATGCCCAACACGGCGCGCGGCGGCGGCATCAGCCGCAAGATCACCAGCGCGCAGGACCGTTCGCGATTGAAGGAGATCGCCGACGAACTGGACGTGCCCGACGGCATGGGCGTCATCCTGCGCACGGCGGGGGCCTCGCGCAGCCCGCAGGAGGTGCGGCGCGATTTCGAATATCTGCTGCGTATGTGGGAGACGGTTCGCGAGACGACGCTGTCCTCCTCCGCGCCGACGCTGGTTTATGAGGAAGGCTCGCTGATCAAGCGCGCGATCCGCGACCTCTACTCGAAGGAAATCGACGAGATCGTGGTGGCGGGCGAGGCCGGCTATCGCGAAGCCAAGGATTTCATGCGCCTGCTGATGCCCGGCGGCGCCAACGCCGTCGTGCCCTATCGCGATCCCCAACCGTTGTTCGCGCGGGCGGGCGTCGAGGCGCAGCTCGATGCGATGTTCTCCAATCAGGTGACGCTGAAGTCGGGCGGCTATATCGTCATCAACCAGACCGAGGCTTTGGTCGCCATTGACGTCAATTCCGGTCGCTCGACGCGCGAGCATAACATCGAAGATACGGCGGTGCGCACCAATCTGGAGGCGGCCGACGAGGTCGCGCGCCAGTTGCGCCTGCGCGATCTGGCGGGTCTGATCGTGGTCGATTTCATCGACATGGAGGAAGGCCGCAACAACCGTGCGGTCGAGCGCCGCATGAAGGAGGCGCTGAAGAACGATCGCGCCCGCATCCAGGTCGGCCGCATCTCGCATTTCGGCTTGCTGGAAATGTCGCGCCAGCGCATCCGCACCGGCGTATTGGAAGGCTCGACCGTGCCTTGCGTGCATTGCGCAGGCGCGGGCGTGGTGCGCTCGACCTCATCGCTGGCGTTGCATGTGCTGCGCGTGCTCGAAGACACGTTGATCCGCAGCGCCCTCTACGACGTCGTGGTGAAGGCGCGCACCACCGTGGCTCTCTACATCCTCAACCAGAAGCGCGCGCATCTGCGCGATCTGGAGACCCGTTTTGGCGTGCGCATTCTGGTGGAAGCCGACGAGACGCTGGCGCATGGCGTCAATCATGCGCTGGAGCGCGGCGAGCCCGCGCGCGGCGTGCGCGCCGAGGCGGCGCCTGCGGCGTTGCGTCCCGGCTACGGCGCGATGCCTGACGAGGATTTCCCCGTCGACGAGGTCGCGCCCGAGGTCGAGGAAGAAGAGACGATTGAAGAGGAAGGCGGCGAGGACGAAGTTTCCGAGTCCGGCGCGCCGATGTCGGCTGAGGAGAAGGTGCGTCGCGGCCGTCGTCGGCGCCGTCGGCGTGGCGGGGCGGAGCGCGGCGAACCAGCTTTGGCCGAAGCGCCGCAGCCGACCGACGACGGCCTGGCGATGATGGCGGAGATCGGCGGCGATTTCGCGGGCGCGGGTGCGAATGACTCGGCGGGACCGGGCGGCGTGCGTCGCCGGCGTTCGCGCAGGGGCCGCCGCGACCGGGGGCCGCGTTTTGGCGAGACGGGCGCTCCGGCGGCATTTGGCGAAGGCCCGCCCGAGGAAGCGTTGCTGCATGGCGATTCCGCGATGGGCGGCATCGAGTCTTCCGCCGGCATGGACGAGCCCGCCCATTCCATCGCCGAGGCTTTGGAGCCGGCGTCGTGGAGCGCTTCGGCTGCGCCCGCGCATGAGGCGCCTTTGGTGCATGCCGACGCGCCGAAGGTTGAAGAAGCTCCTGGAGTCCGCGCGGCGCCCCTCGCCCCTCACGTCGAGCCGGAGCCGGTGCCCGAGCCTGCCGCCGACGAACCTCCGCGTCCGCGCCGCTCCGGTTGGTGGCAGCGTGCGAAATCGACGCTCGTGGGCGAGTGAGACCTTGGCAGGTTTTTGATTGAGAGGGCCGCCCGCGCATCGCGCATCGGGCGGCCTTTTCCTTTGAGGGAGGCCCCATGAAATTGCTGGCGTCGAACTGGACGTTCTGGGCCTTGCTATCCGCCGCCTTTGCGGCGCTGACGGCGATCTTCGCCAAGGTCGGCGTGTCTGGCGTCAATTCCGATTTCGCGACGTTCCTGCGCACGCTGGTGGTGATCGCGGCGCTGGCGGCGATCCTCACCGCGTTGGGCGAGTGGCGCCCGCTGAATTCGATCCCCCCGCGCACCTATCTGTTCCTGACCCTGTCGGGTCTGGCGACGGGCGCGTCGTGGCTCTGCTATTTCCGCGCGATGCAATTGGGCGACGCGGCGAAGGTCGCTCCCATCGACAAGCTCAGCGTCGCGATGGTGGCGATCTTCGGCGTCAGTTTTCTCGGCGAGAGCCTGTCGGCGATCAACTGGGTTGGCGTGGGGCTGATTTCAGCGGGGGCGATCTTTGCGGCCTATAAGGGGGGCTAGCTACTGCGCATAGCTCAGCGCAGGCGACGCCTCCGGCGTCTGCGACAGCCAGGCGGCGATATCGCCTGCGCTCTGACCGGCAAGGCCGTCGATGGCTTTGGCGTCCATCAGGCTCCAGGCGTCGCCCTCGCCCTTTACGGCGAATGCGGCGTCGAGCCGGGCCGCGCGCAGCCGCGTGCGGTCGTAGACGTCGAAAACGTAAGAAAACTCCGCCCCGCCCTGCCCCGGCCTTGCAGCGAGATAACCGCGAAGCATATAGCGCGCCGCCTTCGGCTCCGACAGCGCGACGCCGTGCGAAGTCAGCTCGCGTTTCAGCGCCGCCTCGAAATCGTGGGCCGGGCCTTCGGGCGCGCCCTGCAGAGAGACCAGCGTGACGGGGGCGGCGGCGAGATTGGCGCCCTCGCGCTTGACGACGGGGGCCAGCGCCGTCTCGGGCGGCGACGCGGTGTCGGCGCAGCCCGCCAGACCCACCAACAGCGCCAACACGCCCCACTTACCCATCACACGCTCCTCAACGACTAACGAAGAGTTAAGGCTATTTGCGTTGCAGGTCCAGATCCGGCGCGTTGAGCGGCTCGGCTGTCCCCAGCGTCGTGAGATAGGTCCGGCCGAGGCACATCGCGGTCTGGCTGTCGCTATCCATCAGGATCATGTGCAGAAAATAGACCTCGTCCGCGCCGATCTCGTGCGGGTTGGCCTCGTAGAACATCGGCGCGTCCATCCACGAGGGCGTGAACCGCGCGCCCAGCGCATAGCCGCAGGCGTTGAGCCGGTGGCGCGACAGGCCGTGGGCGTCGAGCGTGCGCGCATGCGCGGCGAACACGTCGCCCGCCGTGCGACCGGGGCGAAGCTCCGCCGCGCAGGCGTCGAGCGCAGCGCGGGCGGCGGCGTGATAGCTTTCATGAAGCGGGCGCGGGCGGCCTACGACCTGCGTGCGCATGATCGCCGCGTGATAATGGCGACTGACGCCGGCAAATTCGAGCGTCAACTGATCGTCGGCGTCCAGCCGCCGCCGCCCGCTCTTGTAGCGGCACAGCAGCGCGTCGGCGCCGGAGCCGATTATGAACTCGTTGGCCGGATAGTCGCCGCCGCCTGAGAAGATCGCATGATGCATCGCGGCGAGGATTTCGCCCTCGTCCGCCCCGGCGTGCGTGGCGTCGAGCCCGGCGCGGTCGGCCAGATCGGAGAGCCGCGCCGCCTCGCGAACGAAGACCAGCTCCTCGGGCGATTTGCCCACGCGCAGGCGCGGCACGAGCGCGGAGATGTCGACCAACTCGCGCCGCTCCAGCGCCGCCTCCAGCGCGCGGCCCCGCGCGTGGGTGAGGCCGGTGGCGTCGAACTCAACGCCGAGCCGGCGGCCCGCGCCGAGATCGTCGAGCATGCGCGCCAGATCGCGCGCAGGTTCGGCGTCGGCGCCGTCCGTCCAGATACGAATGTCTTCAATGTTGGAGGTCCGCTGCGCCTGCCTCAGATCGGCCGAGCGGGTCAACAGCGCCGTGCGCCCGTCAGCCGCCACATAGAGACACTGGAAGAAGCAGAAGCCGAACGTGTCGTAGCCGGTTAGCCAATAATCGCTCTCCTGCGCGAACAGGAGAACGCCGTCGAGCCTGAGCGCCGCAAGGGCTTCGAGCAGGCGGGTGCGGCGGGCGGCCATTTCGGCGCTGGAAAACCAGATCGTCATGGCCGCCCTATAGCAAATGTAGATCCGCCGCGCCTCAGGGCTTGTTGGCGGCGGCCTCGTTCTTGAGTTGCTCTATGGCGGGGCCAATCGCCTTCAGAGCGGCCTGATCCTCGGCGCTCAACTCCTGCGGGCAGCGCAGGTCGGACTGCTGTATGGCGTGGAACATCGCACGCGTCAGCGGCAGCGGCGCACAACCATGATCCTGCTCGCAGACCAGATCGAATTCGGGGCGCGCGAGGGCGTGACAAGCGTGGCAATTGAGACCGAGAAAATTATTGACCTCCGCCCCGCCCTGCGCGACGATTTTCGTGCCGTCCTTGCTGGTGTCGAGCGCGAAAAACTCCCAATCATTGGTCTTGGCGCTGTAACCCTTTTGCTGCTTGACCATCACTTCATTGGGGATCAATTGCAGCACCGATCCTTCAGGAAACACGCCTGTGCCCGCCTTGGCGACGGCGACGGTCGCGTCGATGTTTCCGGCGAGATTGTCGACGAAATAATGTTTGACCGCCGTCATCTTGTGCAGGCATTTGAATGTCGCGCCGTCGACCTTGTATTTGGGCGCGGCGGTTTCGTCGGCCTGCACAGCCACGCAGGAAAACAGAACCGCCAGGACCGTCGCCTTGACGGTTGTGGACAGCGGCGCGCCTCTGGCTCTTCGCATGGAATCCTCCCCCCGATGTTTTTGCGTCCGCAGGCTCGCGTCGCAGGGGGAGCCTAGCAGCGAAAGCTGCCCGCGTCGAAATACCGCTTCGCTATGGCCCCATAAGGCTTTGCGATCACGCCTGACGTGCGACCGCCTGTTGCGCGGGTTCACGCCAATAGAGTCCCTGCCCTGCCAGATCGACCACGACGAGACGACCGCCGGGCGGCAATTGCGCTGCGCCCGAAGTCCAGCGATGCGCAAAGGCGCCTTGATCGCTTTCCGGCTCGCGCCAGCCTGCGGCCTCAACCCGGTCGAGGGGAAGGTCGGCGCCGTCGATCTGCACGCGTCGGATGCAAAGACCGAGCTGGCGACGGTCGGTAGAGGACGCCATCGTGTGATGCGGCACGAACACGTTGGAGATCAACGTGAGCGCTTTGGCGCCTTCGGGCGCGACGAACGCCAGTCTCGTGTCCGAAAGCCGGATCGCCTCGACGCGCGCTTCGTCCGCTTGCAGGAAGGCGTCGGCGTCATGCGAGAGCGCGTAGCCCTGCGCGAGCAAACGCTCGTGCAGCCGCGCACGCGCGCGCTCGACCTGCGGCCCCCGCTCGACCAGCGGCAGACAGGTGTCGGCCCAGTGTTTGGGTTTGAAATCGGGATGGGCGTCGACAAAGGCGCCGCCGTTTTCGAACGCAGTTCGATTGCCGGAGTCCAGAAAAGACTCCGCCGGCAGACCGTTAGCGAAAATCACCTCATGCCGGTCGAGTTCGACATGCCAATATTCGACCTCGTCCCGTTCGACTTGTACGACCGAGCGACCGTTAACGAGCAGCGAGACCGCCATCAACGCGCCTTCAAAGGCGATGTTGTGGCCCGGCGAGAGCCAGAGGTCGTGGCGCGGCAGCCCCTCGCCGAACGCGCCCGCGCTCACGCGGACCGGGCGCACGGCGTCCGGATCGGGGTGGCGGGAAATGTCGATGGCGCGGCGCCCGATCCAGACAATCTGACGGCGCGCGCCCGAGGCGGTGACGACGAAATCATCGAGGCCGAGGCCCTCAATGGCGACTTCGCCGCGCGCAGTCAGAATGCGCGTACCCCGGACATAGCAAGCGGCCGTCAACAAAAGGTCGGACGCCTGCACCGAGACATGCGCGCCGCCGGGGCCGCCGATGTTGTAGAAGGCGATCTGGAAATCGGCTGTTCCGTCGCCGTTGAGATCGCCTTCGATGACGGTCTGGTTATTGATAATGGTTTCGTTCACTTCGCCCGCGTGGTTGGTAAAACCATTGGCGCCGATAAATGTAAGCGCCTGACCGCCCGTCCCTTTCATCGCCGACAGATCGATCTTGTCTGTGCCGGAAACGAAATCGCCGATGGATGTGAGAGCGCCGCCCGTCGGCGCGTCGGAGGCGGCGGTGAAGACGAACGTATCGGCGCCGGCGCCGCCATACATGACGTCGATCCCGCCGCCGCCTTTGATCGTGTCGTTCCCCGCGCCGCCGACGATATAATCGCTGCCCGCGCCGCCGATCAACGTGGAGGCGTTGGTTCCATCGCCATAAATGCTATCGCCCTGATTGTTGCCTATGCCCGTGAGGCCGGCGCCGAAAAGATGAAGCTGCTCGATATTGGCCGAGAGGGTATAGCTGACGGTCGCATAGACGGAATCTGTCCCCTCACCGAAATTTTCGACAATCGTCGTCGCGGAATTGCTGATGTAATAGGTGTCGTTTCCCGTGCCGCCGATAAGCAGGTTGGTCCCCGGACCGTCATAGAGCTTGTCGTCGCCGCCCAATCCAATAAGCACGTTGTTCCCGGCGAGGCCGAACAGGCTGTCGTCGCCCGACGAACCCGTGATGTTGTCGTCGACGGAGGTTCCGTGGATTACTTCGCCAACCACGCCGGCAGCCGCCGTCTGCGTCAACGTTTGGGTAGCCGCGTTCCAGGACCAGCTCGAAACGGAATTCGAGCCTGAGGTCGTCGAGGTGACGACGGAGCCGCCACTGCCGCCGTAGAGCGCGGCGACGGCGTCTTTGTCGAGCTGTTTGAGGTCATTGGCCGTACCGCCGGTCTCGCCCGTCGTCGCCATAATGGTGAGCGCTGGATCGTCGGCGGAAAGAACCTAGTCGTGACCGAAGGTCGTTTCGGTGGGATGTTTGAGGCCGAGCGCGTGGCCGATCTCATGCAGCAGCGTGCCGTCGTTGATGGCCATTTGCGTGTTCATGAAAACGTCGCCGGACGCCGTAAGATCGCCGGAATAATAAGGATCGGAAAATGAACTGTGGTCGCCGAACGGATAATAGGCGACACCGCCCTTACCGGCAAAGGACGTGCCGGTGAGATCGACTTTCTGGAAGTTGATGTCCCCCTTGCCAGGCGCGACCTCAATAAAGACGATGCCCGACGCCGCCGCCCATTTGGCGAGCGCATTGCGCGCCTGTATCTGTTCGGCGGCGTTGAACGCCTGGAACGTCGCGGCCGTGGCGGCAGTAAGGCCGGGCGGCGGCGCGGACGTATCGTAACCCGGCGCTGAGGTAGGGAAGGAATAAGTGACGATCACAGGCTGGCCGACGACGACGCCCGGCTGGCCGGTCGTATCGCTTCCGTTCCAATAATCGCCGCTCAACAGGGCCGTGTAGTCGGTGACCGTGGGCATTCAAACCTCCAAGAGGCAACCAGCCAGGTGCCCGCGCAAGTTGAGACAGGTTCAGAGGCCTAACTATATTATAGTTTCCTTATTATTTGCCGTAGATGCGAACGTGTCAACGGCGCGCCGACGGTCATCGGGGGGCGAGATATGCAAATCCCCGTTGCGCGCCGAGCGCGCGCACGGCATGGGAGGCGCGCGCCGCCGAATCGAAAGGGCCGAGATGGACCTCGCCAGCATGACCGGCTTCGCCCGCGCCCAGGGGTCGCTGGGCGCTTGGCGTTGGACGGTCGAAATCAAATGCGTCAACGCCAAGGGGCTCGACCTCAGGCTGCGCGTGCCGCCGGGCTTCGACCGCATCGAGGCGGAGGCGCGCGCGCGGCTCGCCAAAGTACTCGTGCGGGGAACCGTATTCGCGACTCTCGCCGCGAGCCGTGAGGGCGCGAGCGTCGCCCCGCGCGTCAACAAGGACCTGCTGGGGCAATTGGCGGCGATGGGCAAGCGGGCGGCGGCGGAGTTCGGCCTGGCGCCGCCGACGCTCGACGGGCTGATGAGTCTGCGCGGCGTCGTCGATTTGGACGGTCCTATCGAGGATGAGGCCGAGACTGCCGCCGTCGCCGCCGCCATGTTGCGCACGTTCGACGAGGCCGTTGCGGCGACCGTCGCCGCACGGCGCTCGGAAGGCGCGGCGCTTCGCAAGATCCTCGCCGACAAGATCGACGCCATCGCCGCGCTGGCCCGCGCCGCCGATGACCACCCCGCCCGCAAGCCCGACGCGGTGCGCGCGCGGCTGGCGGCGCAAGTGGCGGCGCTTGGCGGACAAGGGCTCGACGAGAACCGGCTGCATCAGGAAGCGCTGCTGCTCGCCGCCAAGGCCGACGTGCGCGAGGAGCTGGACCGGCTGCACGCCCATGTCGAGGCGGCCCGGGCTCTGCTATCGGAGGGCGGCCCGGTTGGGCGGCGGCTCGATTTTCTGGCGCAGGAGTTCGGCCGCGAGGCAAACACCTTGTGCGCCAAATCCAACGACAGCGGCCTGACCGCGCAAGGGCTCGAACTGCGCGCGCAGATCGAACAATTTCGCGAGCAGGTTCAGAACATCGAATGAGCGCACCCATGCGACGACGCGGCATGATCCTGATCCTCTCCTCGCCCTCGGGCGCAGGCAAGACGACGCTGACCCGCATGTTGTTGCAGGACAAGGCGCTCGATCTCACGCTGTCGGTCTCGGTGACGACGAGGCCGCGCCGGTCCTCGGAGGTGGACGGGGTGCATTATCAGTTCATCGACCAGCATCAGTACGACCTGATGAAACAAGGCGGCGATTTGCTTGAAGCGGCGGAAGTCCACGGTAACGGTTACGGCACGCCGCGCCGCCCGGTGGACGAGGCGCTGGCTCAAGGGCGCGACATGCTGTTCGACATCGACTGGCAGGGCGCCAAACAGGTGCGCGAAGCTTTGGGCGGCGACGTCGTCAGCGTGTTCATATTGCCGCCGTCGATGAAGGAATTGCGAGCGCGATTGGAGCGGCGCGCGGAGGATTCAGCCTCCACCATCGAGAAGCGGCTGGAGAACGCCAAGCGCGAGATCGAGCGCTGGAAGCTCTACGATTATGTCGTCGTCAACGAGGATCTGCAGCGCGCCTATTGGCAGGTCACCGCGATCCTGGAGGCCGAGCGGGCGCGAGGCAAGCGCGGCGCGGAGGGGATCGAGGCGTTCGTGGAGGGATTGCTGGCGGGCTAGGCTTACGTAAACCTTCTGGGTCCACTCTGAAACGAATCAGGCTGGGGGCGCCGATGGGCGATTTTTTGGGCGGGGTCGTCGCGTTCTTCGGTTATTTCGGCGGCGCGGTCGCGTTCGTCGTCGGCTTCGGCGCGATCTATCTGAAACTGACGCCGCATCGCGAATTCGAGTTGATTGTTCGCGAGCATAACGCGTCGGCCGCCGTGGCGCTCTCCGGCACGCTGATCGGCTTCGCCATCGCGCTGGCCGGCGCCATCCACAACACTCACTCTCCCGGCGAATTCGTGGTCTGGGCGCTGATCGCCGCCCTCGCGCAATTGATCGCCTATGGACTGGCGCGGTTGGCGCATCCCGGCCTCAGCGCGGCGATCGAAAAGAACGCGCTTTCGGCGGCGATCTGGCTGGCGGCGGTGTCGATCTCGGCGGGCGTCGTTTGCGACGCCTGCATGAGCCCGTGACGCGGACGTATCATGGCCCGCGCGGCCTCGTCGGCGCGCCGTCGCTGGGCCGGGCGCCGCAGGCGCCGCCGCCCGAGCGCAAGCGCTCGGGGGTCGTCATCATCGGGATGGTCGGCGCAGCGGTGTTTGGCGGTATGGCCCTGGCGAAATGGCGCCACGACGAATGTCGCCGGGTCGATCCCAGCAATCCCGAGAGCCGGCCGTCCTCGTGCGAATCGCATGGCGGAAGTTCTCACGTGTTTGGTTCTTCCAGCAGCCGATATGGCGGAGGCGCCAATGTCGGGCATGCGAGTTTCGGCGGCTTTGGCTTCAGCGGCTTCGGCCACGGCGGCGGCTCGTGAAACGCCGCGCCTCGCCGCCGCGCCGGGGTCTGGCGAGCGAGTTCGCCGAGATCGGCTTCCGCGCGAATTTCGAGGACGGCGCGCTCTATTGGGACGAAAGCGCGCGCTATGAGTTCCGGCTCGAACAGATCGAGCGCGACGTCGAGGCGGCGGCGCAAGCGTGCCACAAGCTGGCGCTGGCTCTGGTTGATCGCGTCGCGCGCTCCGAGCGCGATCTGGCGCGGCTGAAGATTCCTCCGCACGCCTGGGCGCTGATCGCCGAGAGTTGGAAGCGGCGCGACCCCTCGCTCTATGGCCGGTTCGATTTCGCTTATGACGGCGCCCATTCGCCAAGGTTGCTGGAATACAATGCCGACACGCCGACCGCGCTCTACGAGGCCGCCGTGGTGCAATGGCGCTGGCTGGAGCAATTGATCGCCAGCGGCGCCCTGCCCCGCGACGCCGACCAGTTCAACTCCGCGCATGAAAAACTGATCGCGCGCTGGGGCGCCGTTTGCAAGGGCGGCTTCCTGCATCTGGCCTGCATGTCGGGCGCGGCGGACGACGCGGGGACATTGGCCTATCTGGAGGATTGCGCGCGGCAGGCGGGGCTGGTCACGCAATCGCTCGACATGAGCCAGATTGGGTTGTCGGGCGCGGGCTTCGTCGATCCGCAGGGCCGCCCCATCAGCCGGTTGTTCAAGCTCTATCCGTGGGAATGGATGTGGGCCGACGATTTCGGCCGCTCGCCCGCGATGGCGAGCGCTTTGTTTGTGGAGCCGCCGTGGAAGGCGATCCTCTCCAACAAGGGGGCGCTCGCGCTGTTGTGGGAGATGGCGCCGGGGCATCCCCATCTGCTGGAATGTTATTTCGAGGACGATCCGCGCGCCGGGGCGATGCGGCGCTATGCGCGCAAGCCAATCTTTGCGCGCGAGGGCGCCGACATCGAACTCGTCGACGATGGCGATATTTTGCGCGGGCCGCCGGACAACTACGGGGCAGAGGGCTACGTGCGCCAGCAACTGAGCCCGCTGCCGGAATTCGACGGGCGCTATCCGGTGATCGGGGCGTGGATGGTTGGCGACTCGCCCGCCGGCATGGGCGTTCGCGAGGATGCGACGCCGCTGACGACGGCGCGGGCGCGGTTCGTGCCGCATGTGATTTTGGGGTGAGCTGGACCGCGAGCGTCCATTATGGCCGGGCTTGTCCCGGCCTTCCACATCGGGCCGCGACGCCCCGTGTTTGTTTGTCAAACAATCAGACGGCGGTTTGCGCGACGGCGTCGAGGGCCGGGTCAAGCCCGGTCATGACGGCAGTGGGCGCACGCAAAGGGCTGTGCCTCGGGCGCTTGGCCACTTTGCGACGCCGGGTTGGCCTGTCGGACTCAAATCCGCAAAAATGTGATTCAGATTCGTTCGTTTTCAGAGCGTTAGGCGCCAGATTCGGAGCCCCTCCGCCAAGTCCCGACAACGCGGCTCACATTCGAACATACTCGGCAACCTTGCCGCGCCCCAACGAAGGCCAAAAGATCGTATCGCCGATTTGGAGAAGCGCAAGGAAAAGTCCCTGCGGACTTTATGCCCCTGACGCAAAACCCACATGAGGCAAATCGTCGGCTGGCCTGATGCGGCCATACCGGCGGGGACAGAGACCCCGCCGATGGGCTGCCGCCGATTTGTTTGTCAATCAATCAGGCTTGAGAGCGACGCGCGCAGTCAACGCTTGTGCGCCCATTTTTGAGTCGCCGGGCTCACCACCTGATAGTCAGGCTTGGCTCGCTTGGCGTCAGCGCCGGCGGGGGACGGCACGTTGAAATTGTTATCGCTCCAGTAAATCGTCTTGATGGCGGGCGAGTTGCTGTTATAGGAAACCGTGTGGGTCTCCCTCCTCGACGAATAGATGCTGAGATAATAGACATCGTTCGTCATGTCTTCGAAGGCCAGATACATGGACCCGCTTCCAATTCCGCTCGGTCCCTGCGCGTCGACGCTGATCTGGTAGTCGAAAAAGCCGGCGTTGCTTAGCAGATTGATCGAGAAAACAGCGCCGTTGCCATTCGAAATGACGCAATTATTGGGCGAACTGCCGTTCACCGTCGCCGTCTGTCCGACCTGCATCCCACCCGGACTGGACGCGCTGTAATATGTGCCGGTGCATTCTCCGCACTGACCGGCGAAATTGGCGACGCCCGTCGCGGTGATTTTCTC
>Ga0209698_10001055_pt1 | contig 31766 bp, 23 predicted proteins | sample LitLauG_LLR_2012_FD_187203 | JGI IMG/M metagenome (GOLD analysis project Ga0209698, IMG submission 187203) | Freshwater sediment microbial communities from Pennsylvania, USA - Little Laurel Run_MetaG_LLR_2012 (SPAdes) (version 2) | ecosystem: Environmental > Aquatic > Freshwater > Creek >... | reverse complement strand
ATGCGATCACTTTCCGTGCGCATCGTGAGCAACTTCTGTTTGAAGTCCAGATCAAGAGGCAGGGAACCGGCGAGGTGATAAGAAAGAGAATCCTGATCGGCCCCACTAAGATCCTGTAGCGCTCCCGCCAAATCAAGGATCTTCCTGTGTGCGTCAATCGCGCGTACCCGTTGTTCCTCGGAAGGAGAACCGGGTTCGTCGGGGACAAGCAGGACGTCGGCACGTAGGAAGGATCGCTCTTCGTTGATTTCGAGCACTTCGAAACGCTCGCGCCCTTCTGCGATCAGATCCAGCCTTCCGTCCGGATACTCTTTCGTGACGGAAACGATCTGCGCAGTACATCCGACCTCAGCGATTCCATCCTTTACGGCTCGAACGATTCCAAACGGCAGGTCTTGCGCCCGGCACTCCCTGATCATTTCTTTGTAGCGCGGCTCGAAAATGTGCAGAGGCAGCGGAGTTCCCGGCAACAGCACAACTTCGAGCGGAAAAAGTGGAAGAAGTTCCAAGTATCCTCCGATCCTTTTCTACCATACATCACGATCGCACCTTGACTTGCGAGTTCACCGGGAATACAAACCGAGCATGGAACTTGCAGGAAAGGTTGTCGTAGTTACCGGTGCGTCGATGGGCATTGGGGAAGCCATTGCAAACGTCTTTGCCACAGAGGGCGCGAACGTAGTGTTACTGTCGCGCGATACGGCTCGCGCGGAAGCTGCACGCGCCCGCATCGGCCTACTGGACCGCACCATCGCACTCTCGTGCGATGTCCGCAACTCCGAAGAGATTGACCGCGTGCTGGCGCTGACTCTGCATCATTTCCAGCGAGTTGACGTGTGGGTTAACAACGCCGGTCACGGCTTGCTCGATTCTGTTGCAGAGATGGAAATGCAGGCCTGTCACGAACTGTTCGAGGCGAATTTCTTCGGCGCGCTCTCCGCCATGCAAGCCGTGATCCCGGTCATGCGACAGCAGGGAGGCGGCACGATTATCAACGTCTCCAGTGTTGCCGGACACATTCCCTTGCCGTTTCACGGCGCTTATAGCGCCACCAAGTTCGCGCTCAATGCCATTGGGAAGGGCACTAGAGTCGAATTGAAAAAGGACAACATCGGGGTGCTTACAGTTTGCCCCGGATACGTCCGCACGGAATTCGGTCGCAATGCCGTCCGGGGCAGGGAACTGAAAACGGTAAGACCTGAATCTGTTCGCGGCATCACCGCCGAGCGCGTCGCTCGGTCCACGCTCCGCGGATATTTGAAAGGAAAGCGCGAAGTGATCGTACCCTGGACGATGCACTTTCCGATCAAGCTCTATCAACTGGTGCCGTCTGCGGTGGAGTGGGCGATGGGAAGAATGGCGAAATAATAGTTTCGAGGTTTCAGTGTTTCAAGGTGTTTCATTTGCGTTCGCCACACTTAAACACTTTGAAACTTCCTACTCTAATTCCCCCAGCATGGCTTCCATTTCCGATTGCGCATGCAGGTTTCCAGTTCGTCGAGCGGAAGCAACCCCTTCGTGCAGCATCTTCTTTGCTTCATCAACTCGCTCGGCGCGTGCCAGAGTTTGCGCGGCCATGAAATATCCGGCGGTGTAGTCAGGATTGTTTTCCAGGAGTAGGGAGAATTCCGCTAGTGCGCGGTCGAAATCGCCCTGCTTCGAGTACTCCATCGCCAGCCCATAACGCGCAAAAGCGTCTTTTGGATTTTCTGTGAGAATTTCGTTGAGAGCGGCGATGCGGTCCATGGGATCGAAGAGGGCCTCGCATCGAGATTACTACAATTTCCGTACGCCCATCCGACGCGATCTCGAACAGCGCGCGAATGCCGTGAGCTTTCAAATAGTCTCGGGCAACTTCCCAGCCAGCAGATATACCAACGCTTAATGGGTCGACCCTGTACGCGTTAAGGTTTTTTGATGATTCTGAATAAGTTGCCCGATCGCTTCCTGGCTGGCCGGCTTGGAAAACAAATAGCCTTGTCCGAGTTCGCAGCCCAAGTCTTTCAGCATCTCTAATTGCCGCTGCTCCTCAATCCCTTCCGCAACAACAGCCAGACCCAGATTGTGAGCCAAGGTTATGATGATGCGGACAATTTCCTGGGTGTCCCGATTTCGGTCCATCGTTGAGACAAACGTCCGGTCGATCTTCAAAGTGTCGACCGGAAATTGCCGCAACCGGCAAAGGGAAGAATAGCCGGTTCCAAAATCATCGATGCTCAGCCGAACACCTAGGGCCTTCAACTCTCGTAGCACAAGCCCCGAGCGTTCCGCATCAGCCATCGCGATGTTCTCGGTGATCTCCAGATCCAGGAGGGCGGGATCGAAACCCGTTTCCTTCAAAATCTCACCGATAGACAAAGCGAGTTCGGGATTGGAGAACTGCTTGTCCGTAACATTCACGTTGACTGTGAAATTGGAATCCCGCGGGAAAGTCGAATTCCACTTCAGGACTTGCTCACAGGCTTCCCGCATCAGCTTGCGATTGATCGGCAGAATGAGGCCAGTCTCGTTCGCGACCGCAATGAACTCGCCCGGCATTACCAGGCCCTGCGGACGTTGCCACCGGCTGAGCGCTTCGAATCCTACAATTTGCCCCGTCTTCAAGTCGACCAAGGGTTGGTAGTGCACACGGAGTTCGTCTAGCTCAAGAGCTTTCCGTAGGTCAGTCTCAAGTTGCAGGCGCTTGACGGCTCCGGCATGCATCGCATTGTCGAATACTTCAAAGCGCGCTTTGCCGGCATGTTTGGCGCGATACATGGCAATTTCGGAGTCGCGCAGCACGTCTTGCGCTTCCGTAGCCGCACCCGTGCTGAATGCGATACCGATGCTTGCTGTAACTACGATTTGATGACCGCTTACGTTGAAGGGGAGGGCGAGCCGTTCACGAATGCGCTCCGAAATGCGAATCGCATCGCTGGCGTCATGTAGTTCTTCAACGAGTACGACGAACTCGTCTCCACCTGGCCTGGCCAGAGTGCTGTCAGAGGAGATGAGATCGGAATCTTCCCTTGCGGGACTTCTCGCAATGGTGTCGGCGCCGCGCAACGAAACGCTCAACCGCAACGCGATCTGCACAAGAAGGTCGTCACCGGCCGCATGGCCCAGGCTGTCATTGACCACCTTGAATTCATCAATATCGATAAAGAGCACGGCAAACTTGAAATCCGTGTGCCGGCGTGAGACAGCAATGGCTCTCTGCAGGCGGTCCAGGAGGAGCGCTCGATTCGGAAGGTTCGTGAGGCCGTCGTGGAATGCTCGATAGGCGAGCAGAGCTTCCACTTTCTTGCGTTCGGTAATGTCGCGGTTGACGATCACTAAGCGATCGAAAAATCCATCTTCGCCGGGGAGGGCGCTCGACGTAGACTCCAGCACCCTCCAGCTACCGTCCTTGTGTCGGATCCGGTACTCGAGCCGCTCTCCTCGCCCTGTCGCGCGAGCTTTCTCGCCCGCAGCGAGCACGTGTTCGCGGTCCTCCGGATGCACCTGCTCGATGGCAGACGTGCCGGCCAGATCCTCGGGGCTGTATCCGAGCACGCTTTCGTAGGCCGGACTGTTGTAGATGCGTTTTCCGTGGCCATCCACTACGGCGATCATGTCGGCGGCGTTTTCCGTGATGAGCTGAAAGAGTTCGTCGCGTTCTGCCAAACGCCGGCGGATGCATTGCAGCTGGTAGCGTTGGTAAACCGTGTAAATATCGAAGAGCAGCACCAAGGCGGCCAGGCCTCGTACCCACTCTTTGAGGTTGAGGGAATAAAAGCTCCCGGTGAGGTGGAATCCGGGGAAGGTCAGGCTGAGGATACCGAACGTCAGCACGAGGGTGACGACGACGGCAAAGCCCCACAGCCACCATTCGCGGCCCTCCACCTGGCGCATTGAGGTTGAGTTTTGTTTCGCGCCCAACTGCTTCTTCGTGCTGTCAGTCATAGTGTTCCTGCTTTTCTTCCCTGCCGGAAAGTCCTGCAAAACCGGCCTAAAAACGCAGTGAACTCCGCTTGCCAGCAATGGCCCATACAGGTGGTTACCATGCATTACTACCTTCTATTACGTTCTCGCAATTGCGCGGGTACATTCACCAACGTAATCTCGACACATGATGCACAGCGGCAAGCCGGTCGAAAAAGTAAGCAAAGGCTCTAACGCCGGACAGCCGACTTCGGTCAGGGGAGAAGGACTCATGAAATCGATCTCGCGATTTTGCTTTGCCGTTCTGGTACTGGCCGGAGTCTCGGTTGCGAAGGAGTTGCCCAATGCTCCCAGCGCGGTAACGAGACCCAACAGCTTCATCGAGCAATCTCCGGTGGCGGCTTCCACCCCACAATTTAAAGCCGAGCCCAGGACCGTGAATCCGACCTTTATTAGCCTGGCCCTGATCTCGACCGGGAGCACGTTTGCCGACTCCTACACCACCCTGTTTGCCCGCGAAAACTGGCTTGCCGGCAAGAAGGGCGTCTGCAACATCGAAGTCCAGTCCGCATATCTCTACGGCACGCATCCTACGGTCGGCAGAGTCTACGCGGTTGCTTCCGCAAAGAGCGCGGCATCGATCTTTGCCGCTTACTACCTGCGCAAGCACCACAACAAGTTCTGGAGCCTGCCCTTGATCGCCAACACCGCGATCAGCCTGCAGGGCGTCGGCCAGAACATGGCGAACTGCAACTAACTGCTCGGCCCCCACGAACGAGCACTCACTGCACCGTAAGGGTCAAAGGCAGTGAGTGCTGCAGGTTCCCGGAAGTTCCGGCAATCGTGATGCTGTAAGTCCCAGGCGTGGTTCCAGTCTTTCCCTGCGGCGCGATGCCCGTTCCACCAGCGCAACCAGTCATAGAAACAATCGCAACAGTGACAAGAAACAGGGCCAGAGGCAAAGCAGCCTTGCTGCGAAGGCGCTTCGACCCGCCAAGCACAAGGCCGACCACTCCGATTCCCGAGAACGGAACCCAGAAAGCAAAGGCAACACGATTCGCTCCCGAACTCACAGGCGTCATTTGGGCGGAAGAACCGGTTGTAGCGATCGTCACAGTGACGTTCACGCCGTTCGCTCCGGGAGTGACGGAGTTTGAAGACAGGCTGCAGGTCGTGAGAGCGGGCGCACCGCTGCAAGCCAGTTTGACCGCGTTCGTGAATGCCCCTCCGGCCGAGGCCACCGACAGCGTGTAGGTGGCACTTGCGCCGGCTTTGACCGTTGCCTTTGGCTGGGAAGTTGTAACGCTGAAGTCGGTTCCCGAACCGCTGAGAGCGATAGCCTGAGGACTTCCGGCGGCACTGTCGTTAATCGTTACCGTCCCGGTTCGATTTCCTGTGGAAGTCGGAGTAAAGGTGACGTTGATCGTGCAACTGGATTGTGAAGCTAACGTGCCAGCACAGTTATTCGTCTGGGCATAGTCGCCGCTGATCCGGACGCCGCTGATGGTCAAGCTTGCATTGCCCTGGTTTGTCAGCGTGACGGCCTGGGCGGCGCTCGTTACCCCAACAGGGGTGTTGGGAAACCCCAGCGCCGACGAGCTCAACGAAACCAGAGGCTGAAGTCCAGTACCGGATAGCGAGATCAAGTGTGGCGAACCGGCAGCGTTATCGTTGATCGTTACCGAGCCACTTCGATTTCCAGTGGCGGTCGGAGTGAACGCGATGTTGATTGTGCAACTGGATAGTGGGGTCAACGTGCCAGGACAGTTGTTGGTCTGACCATAGTCGCCGCTGATTTGGACGCTGCTGATAGTCAAACTCGCGTTGCCCTGATTGGTCAGCGTGACGGCCTGGGCGGCGCTCGTTACCCCAACGAGCGTACCTGCAAATGTCAGAGCTGACGAACTCAATGAAACCATAGGATCGAGGCCGGAGCCTGTTAGGGAGATTAACTGCGGCGATCCGGCAGCACTGTCGTTGATCGTTACCGTCCCGGTTCGAGTCCCCGTTGCAGTCGGAGTGAAGGTGACGTTGATCGTACAACTGGATTGCGGGGTCAACGTGCCAGAACAGTTGTTGGTCTGGGCATAGTCGCCGCTGATTTGGACGCCGCTGATGGTCAGACTCGCATTGCCTTGGTTGGTCAGTGTGATCGTCTGCGAGGCGCTCGTTACTCCAACGAGCGTGCCTGGAAATGTCAGCGCCGACGAACTCAGCGAAACCACAGGTCCAAAGCCGGTGCCTGTCAGCGCGATTAAGTGTGGCGCTCCGGCGGCGTTATCCTGGATGGCCATGGAACCATTCAAGGGACCGGCGGCTGCAGGGGCAAACGTTACCGAGAGAGAACAGGTGCTGGCGGCCGGGACGGTGGTTCCGCAGTTATCGGTTTCTGTGAAGTTCCCAGGGACCGAAATGGAGTTGATGGTGAGCGGAGCGCTGCCCATATTCCGGAGCAGAACCTGCTGCGCCGGGCTGCTTGAGCCAATTTGTACGGTAGGAAACTGGAGAGCGTACGGATTCAGAACCACGGCCGGAAGCGAAGCGCTTCCCAACTTCAGAATGAAAGCGTCAGTGTTGCCACCGAGTTGCTGTTGAAACGCTGCTTCGGTCACAGGGAAGTCCGTCGAATTCGTGGTTCCGGTCACATAGAGGTTGCCGCTGGGATCGAGAGCCATGGCGATCGCTCGCTCATCCGTGGTTCCTCCAATGTAAGTGGCGTTCAGCTCCGAACCTGCCGCAGCATCGATCTCAGCAAGAAGAAGATCATTTCCACCAGTGTAGGTTTCGATTCCGTTGACCAGGCTGAACGAGTTGCTCGCAGTTGTCGCCAGCACATAAGCATTGTTGTTTTGATCGACGATCAGGGAAGCGGGGGTTGCGTAATTGTTAGGTCCCAGAAACGTGGAATAGAGCAGAGTCGAGCCCGTGGGATCAAACTTGCTCACAAATGCATAGCTGCACGCGGTGCTGTACACCGCCGGATCGCAAATGCCGGTTACGGTGACCGGGAACGTACCATCGCTCAGACCTGTACCAGAGACGTACGCCGAACCTGTGCCGTCAACTGCGATCGCGTTGATATTCGTGAAACCAGAGGGATCGTAGAAGTACGTCGAGTACTGCAGACTGCCTACGCTGCTGAACTTGCTTGCAAAGCCCACCGAGCTGTTGAGTTGGGTTGAGTTCGTCGTGAGATATGCGCCTGCTGTCGTGGGGAAGTCGTAGGTGTTGGTGTTGCCTGCGACATAGGCATTATCCGTGGAATCGAGCGAGATACCGGTAATCGCGCTGAACGGCTGAGGCCAGCACGGGGTGCCGCCGCAGTTGTACGGAACATTCGAGCTGCCTCCGAAGTATGTGGAGTAAACCAGGGAGGACCCATCTGCCGTAAATTTCGACAGGAATCCATAGTTCCCATAGAGTCCTCCTTGATTGGGCGAGGGGGTGGGCTGGTAGGCGTTGATGACCGGGAAGTTCGTGGATGACGTATTCCCCGCAATCAATATATTCGCGGCGCTATCGAGAGCCAGGCTCGCAGGCATATCGGAGCCATTTCCGCCGAAGTACGTCGAATACACGAGTGAAGAACCATCTGCGGAAATTCTCGTCAGGAATCCATTGAACGATCCCGGATAGGAAGCCTGATAAGCATTTACGACGGGGAAGTTGCTGGAGGCCGTGCTGCCGGTGACATAGACCTCGTTTGAACTACTGACAGCGAGCGCGAAGCCGTAATCCTGGGCGTTGCCCCCGATGTAGTCGGTGTACACAAGGGTCGATCCAGTCGGATCCAGTTTGGATACAAAGACGTGATCGGAGCCCGCGGGAAGCGATCCTTGAGTGGCCAGGGGAAAATTTGTCGAATCCGTGTAACCGGCGACGTAGACACTGCCTGTGCTGTCGACCGCAATTCCAGTGACCTCATCGTCGCCGCTGCCGCCGAGATAGGTCGAATAAAGCAGGACAGGATCGATGACGAGCGGCTTGCTTGCGTCGTATTGCGCGAGCTTGAACGCCACGTGGGTAGCGTCGGTCAAAACGTAGCTTCCACCGATTGCGATACGGCCGCCGTTCACTTGTTGATATATGCTCGGGTTCCGAATTTGGAGCAATCGAGTGCCCAGTTTCAAAAGAAGGGCGCCGGTTGAATCCAGGTCGATGCTGTCTGCACCGCGGATCTCAAACTGAATCTTGCCGGGATCAGCTCCGGATTGCAGTTCGAAGTCGAACTCCATGCGACCCTTATTTCCGTAGTACAGCAGGTCGATTCCTGGATAAACGTTCTTGTACCGAACTGCTCCGTACGTCGGCACATTGGTGCGCCAGTTGGCGGGGTTATTCCCAAAGAAGTAGTTGACCTTGCCAGGCTGCACATCTTCACCCACGGCGAGGGCGTTCTTGGCGGCTCCGAGCAGCTTCACCTGAACTGCTTGTCGTTGTACCTGACGCTTCGCGGCGCCGATATCAGCGCCCTGCACCCCGTCTGCTCTCAGTGAGAGCGTGAGATTCCCTGAACTGAGGAGAGCCGTATAGCCGCTATTGCGCGAGAGAAAATCAACCTGTGAGGTGGCCTGGCCACGGTTCGCCTCAAAAGTGAGCGGCAGCTTGCCATAGCGCGATACAGCTGCAGGTTGTTGTGCAGAAGATATAACAGGCGTCAGGAGTGCAACCGCCAATAAGGTAATAGTTACTGACCGCATTCCGGCCTCCCCATACGGCATGTGTTGTCGCACAGGCCGCTCAAGGGGAGATTGCAACGTTCCTACCGATCTAGAGATGGCAGGCTATCGCCAGCTTATCGCTGTGTTGTTAATGACTTAGTAGGGTAACCACGCATGCGGTGCCTGCCAGGCTGTTCTAACCGGTGTTCGTTATACGGAATGGTGTCGTGCTGTCACACACATGGCTGGGGTTGCAATCGTGCACTCAAAACTGTGGATGTTCTCAGGCGCGATTTCTGAGCAAATTCCGAGGGCCAGAAGCCGACTGGATCAAGCAGTAGCAATGCTTGCTGATGGTGTAGGTGCGTTTGAGCACTCAACACGGTTTCTGCCGTTTCGCTTCGCTTGGTACAAGGCACTGTCGGTTCTGCGCAACAACAGTTCAATGTCTTCCGACGCTTCCGCTACAGAGACGCCCATACTAACCGAGACGGATAGGGAACCTTGAGGCAATGGAACCGGCTCAGTGGAAATCGCAGTCCTGATGTCGTTCGCGCGACGTACGGTCGTGGCCATATCACATCCGGTCAGTATGACGAGGAATTCCTCTCCTCCATATCGTCCGATACCGTCATACTCGCGCACGCAATGGGAGAAGCGGCGGGCCACTTCTTGCAGGACCACATCGCCGGCTTGATGTCCGAACTGGTCATTGACTTTCTTGAAGTGATCCACGTCCACTAGAATCAGGCCAACTGTAGTGGAGTCACGCCGGGCCCGGGAGAGTTCCCGTTTCAAGAAGGCCAGGATTTCCGCGCGGTTCCAGATCCGGGTCAGAAAATCATGGGTGGCGGCGAAAGCGAGGGCGCTGTTTGCGCTGACAAGTTTCTCTTGAAGTTCGAGAATCCGCTTTCCCACGAGCAAGCGTGCCTTTAGTTCGAGCGGGTCAAAAGGCTTGGCGAGGAAGTCGTCGGCTCCAGCATCCATCGCCCGCAGCATTTCTTCCTTTTCGGTCTTGGCCGTTAGCAGAACGGTGTACGTGTAGTGTTCTCCCTCGGGCCGGTTGCGCAGCCGCCGGCACAGCTCAATGCCTTCAATGTCGGGAAGGACCCAGTCAAGCAGGGCCAATCTGGGTGCATCCTGCTTGCTAAGTATTTTCCAGGCCTCATTTCCACTTCGCGCACAGACGAACTCGAAGCCCCATTCTTTCAACTGGTCGGTGATCATGCGGCAATAGAAACTCGAGTCTTCGGCGAGCAGGATCTTCATTTTGAGTTTCCCCCGGCCTCCATCTTCGATTGCTCGTGTGAGGGTGCTTCTTGGTAAGCATGAATTCCGGAAGAAGCGCCGGCGTCTGTGCTTTTTCCTAAAGCGTCTTCGACGATGCGGATCAGCGCATCGGCGTTTCTTTCCAGGTTCAGTGCCGATTTCTCGATGTAGATAGCGGCGCCGGCCTTCTTTAATTTGGTCTCGTTCCGTTGAGAAAGACCCGAGAGCACAACGACAGGAATCGTTTTCGTCGTTTCATCCTGCTTCAACGCCTTAAGGACGCACGTGCCGTCCAACCCTGGCAGCATCATGTCCAGCAGGATTAGGGCGGGAGTGTGGGCGCGCGCGAGCTGGACGCCTTCCTCGCCATTTGCGGTAGCCGTCACCGAGTATCCCGCCTTCACTAAGGACCTCTCGATTGCCACTCGGAGAAACCGGCTGTCCTCAATCACGAGGATGCTCATCGTAGATCTTCCTCTCGGTTATGTAGGCACATTAAATGAATGATTCCACTCTTGCTTCAGAAGGCAATTAATGCACTTTTGCATCTAGCTCACAGACGGGGATCTCTGCCTGTTCGAGTTTCGCTAACTGAACTGCGAGCCAGCTCTCCAGCAACTTGAGTTCGTCTTGAGGAATGAACGAAAAGCAAATGCCAGCTCGTCCGTTCCGATCCGCATTCATGACCTTACCAGCGACGTGGATCAGAATACTGCTGGCCGGTAGCAGGAAACTTAGAGAGACCTGACGTTCGACATCCACAGCCTGCTTACATTGCAGGGCCAATCCGCCCACGCTGAGATCAATAATTCTGGCTTCCACCTTGCCAATTTCGGAGAACTTCGCAACCACTGGAATATCAACTGGGCAGCGTGCAACTTTACGACGCTGCTGGAGGATAGTCCCGTAAGCAGCTCGCAGGCATCGGGAGACTCCTTGAAGATCCGAAGGCTTTGGGATAAGGAAATTTGCTCCCGCTCGAAGCGCATTCTGCATCTCGGGCCCTGCATCGACCATTGCCAAGATCGTGGACTTGCTATTCCAGGATGAACTCCGGGTTGCCCGCAAAACACGGGTTGGATTGTATCCGTGGTTCCAATCTACAATCACTGCATCCAGCCGTCGGTGGTTAATTGCGTCCATGGCTGAGGTAATTTCGCCGCAAACCTGTGTCTGGATCGCGAATATGCTAAGTGCGGGCTGTATTACCTGAAGTACGTTCTGGTCCGTGGTACAGAGAAGACCGTCAAGGCGGACATGGGCTGCCATGGTGTTATGGATTGTGCAAAGCACAGGCCGAACTCAACAGAACGACCCAAGGTGTTGATTTACTGTTACTTGCGAAGGCAAGGCATCACTTCATGTGGGTGTGGACATAGTGTGAGATCCGGATTGCTGTCTACTCTCCGGACATGCTCTGAGATAGTTCGACGGTCGTGTTGCATATCGCCATATATTCCTCGATACCCTTGATCCGCGTTTTATCTTGACTTCGCGATCAGTTTCTGGAATAAGGGGTCAGTTCGTACTTCCAGGATTGCCGCTAACCAACGAAATCGAGCAGATAGGGTCAGGGGTTGCTCTGGCGTCCAGCGGTTCCCTGAAGCGTAGACCCGATCTCAAAGATTTCTACTCAGCATTCCCCATGTTGAGACTAAGCTGGCCTTTTCTCGGCCAATTTCACCAGGGCGGCCTGCGTAACGCTTTGTGATGAACGGTTTTGTATGATTCACCACAGCGTCGTGAGTCAGGGAGGGCGAGCGGATGAAGCCGGAAGTACCACCGAAATCAGTTGGAGAGCCAGTCAAAGGTAGACAACTATGTCCAGCGACAGTCCATTGAAATTGCTCGTAATCGATGATGATCCCCAGACTTTGACGCTCGTGTCGGATGCGCTGCAACAGGATGGTCTGGAGATTTTAACTGCCGAGGATGGCGAGCTTGGGTTCGAGCTGTTCATCCAGAACCGCCCCAAAATCGTTCTGCTGGACTATGTCATGCCGAAGCTGAGTGGGCTGGAGGTTTTGGACCGCATCTTGACGGCCGATCCAGCAGCCAATGTCATCCTCATTACGGGCCACTATTCCACCGAGTCAGCCATCCAAGCGATTCAAAAGGGTGCCTGTGATTATCTAACCAAGCCCTTGGATTTGCAGAGACTTCGTGACCGTATCGGAAGCGTTCTGACCGAGGCGGAGATACGGCGCAAGACACTGCTGCTCGACCAGGAACTGCTCAAGGCTTGTCAATTCGAAGGAATTGTCAGCCGAAGTCCTCTGATGCTGGAAGTATTCGCGAGAATGCGTCGTGTTGCTCCACACTTCAAAACGCTGCTGATCTCGGGTGCAACTGGGACAGGAAAGGAATTGGTCGCGCGGGCGTTGCACCGGTTGAGTCCGGCGCAGCAGGACCGCTTCGTGGCTTTCAACTGTTCGGGGCTGGTGGAAAGTCTTGCCGAAAGCGAACTTTTCGGCTACGTGAGAGGCGCGTTTACCGGCGCGGTTCAGGACAGGGCTGGTCTTTTCGAGAGCGCCGATAAGGGCACAATTTTTCTGGACGAAGTCGGCGAGCTTTCCCTCGCGGCGCAGGCAAAATTGCTGCGTGTCCTGCAGGATCATTGTGTGCGTCGAGTGGGCTCTGCCGCGTCCAAGCCCATTGATGTCCGCGTGATTGCGGCGACCAATCGTGATTTGAGGACGATGGTTCGCGACGCGCAGTTCAGGGAAGATCTCTACTATCGCCTTGCCGTAGTTGAGCTTAACCTCCCGCCCCTCGCCAGCCGGCGGGAGGATTTGCCACTTCTGCAGAGGTATTTTGTTCAAAAGTACGCCTCGGAATATGGCAAACCTATTTCGGGTTTGACCCGAAGAGCCCAAAGCCGAATGGCAACCTATCCCTGGCCCGGCAATATTCGGGAACTGGAAAATGTTATTGGCAACGCCTGCATGATGGCGGAAGGGAAATTCCTCGATATTGACGATCTGCCGGATCGGCTGCAGCGCGATTTTGCCGGCCTGACCGGAGAGGAAACGCTGCTTTCTCTGGAGGAGGTTCAAAGACGACACGTTCTGCGTGTTCTCGAGTTGGTGGGAGGCAACAAGTCGAGAGCTGCGGAGATTCTGGGGGTCGGGCGAGCTACCATTTACGAACTCCTGAGCCGGATGAAAGTAGAAAAAAAAGAGGAAACTGCTTAATCGGAAGTAACGATTCCTCTACTCGATAGGTTACCCATCATCATGAACCAGTTCCAAGTCTGTCTAGACTACATTTGTCTGAATAGCAACCAACATCGTTGAGCTGAGTATTCGGCATGTTCCTGATAATTCACCACTTTGTTTTTAAGAGCGGTGGCACAGAGCTTGCAACCGACACGTTGATGCACGTATTAAGCGCTCTGCTGTATGTTGCTGGAGTGTGGCGGCTAAATGGGCAGCATTTGGCTAACTTTAGGGGTGTATTATGACGCCAGACATGGCTTTCGAATGCCTTCTTGTCTCTCGAGATCCTAAGGTGGTCTGTACGCTGAACCACGTATTGGACAATCTATCCATTTCGACGAAGGTGTGCCTCACTCCGTCAAGGGCGATGAACGAACTGAGAGGTGGTAGCCCCGACCTCGTTGTAGTCGACTGCGAGCTAGACGCAGGCGCTGATGAGTTATTGAACGACATTCGGAGATCAGACACCGTGCGCAAGAAGACCGTAGTGGCGGTGTCTTCGGCGGAGCGCGACTTTCCCGGTGCTCACGTGGTCATCAGAAAACCAGTGACCACGGAATCAAGCGCGAAAAGCTTGAAAAGTGTCTACGGCCGCATGCTGCGAGACTATCGCCGGCATGCCCGATACGCCTTGATGATTCCAGTCATTGCCACTGCTGGGGACAATCGTCTGGTCCCGCTGACCGTGACGAACGTCGGCGATGGCGGTGTCGGGCTCAGCACGCGAGAAACGCTGAATGTGGGCGATCCGCTGTCGTTCCGACTGCTGTTGCCGGACGCCAGGAGGGCAATCTATGTCGAGGCCCGGGTACTGTGGACTCGCGAATACGGAGTCTGTGGATGCGAGTTTATGCGTATTCCTCCGGTCGATCTGGATATCTTGCATGATTGGCTTAAAGCAAAGTGCCGCGTCAAAAAGCCGTTGCTGCCGCTGTGATTGCCGTCAGAGAGCAGCTCTAAGTTGTTCCTAAGGCGTAGCTTTTCCCCCTGCACCTGATTGATCCATGAATTGGCTCTTTGTCCCGACAAAGAATTCTTCGTATTTCGTCTTGCCGGATGAGCCCGTGGCTTCCCCGTTGATCTTGCCCCAGACTAAACGGTGAGGGTCGGAGTCTGAAAGTTGGTGAGCCCCCGCCGCGGAATAATAGTAGTAAGAATCATTGGCCCATCCGTATTGTTCCGGCGAAGAAGTTTTCAGCACTCCGTTGGAAGGAATCTTCAGGACATACTGCCCAACCTCCACCGGAAGAGCCGGTGCGGCAGATACTTCAAACTCGATTCGAACCCGACCGATGTATCCCTCCGGAATCAAAAACCGGGAAGAAAGCCGAGTAGATTTCCGAGCGCTCACGCTGAACCATCCGACCAGGCCAACAGTGAGGGCGGCGGTCAGAATGCCAACGGAGATTCGAAAACTCCGCGACGTGCCGTCCGGAAACAGCCAGTTCAGACGGGAGTCGTCAGGCTTTTGGCGAAAACTAGCGCTCGCCGCGTAAACGGTAACCGCGAGCAGAACAGCCATTGCGAGATAAGGCAGGATCATCTTGTCAAAGGTGTTCACGATCCGATCCCGGACGCCTGATAAATCCCGATCGAGAGCGTGGAGGTCGAGGTTCCTATTCTAGTGCGGACCATTCTCGCGATAGCCGGCGCATAGAAACTCCAGAGTGCAAGCGCCGCAATCAAGGCCACTCGGGCCGCCGCATAAGGCCGAAAAAGGCTCATATAAGCGGCGATCATGAGAGCAAGCGACCCCAACAAGGCGAGCAATTCCAAAGGATTGAACGGCGCACCGTACACAGCGAGTGCGAGCAAGGTATAGATGTGAAAGCCCGTCACCACAGCACATGTGAAATAAAGCACGAAAGGCAACATAACGAGATCAATCCGGCCAAGACCGACTCAATGCTACTCTCCGAAAGCGCACTGGGAAAACCTGCGAATCGTGAGTGACGAATCAACCGTTATTCAGGCCATGATGGTAAATGAAGATGAAACACAAACATAAAAACAAGGGCGAAGAAGATTGCGACGGCCAGCGAGAGCAGTATTCCCTGGCGTGTCGTAAGGGATAGTCGTTGCCTTCTTCCTTTATATCGACTCACGGATATAAGCTTGCGTGCCATTCTTCAGGGCTGTTGCCCGATTTCGAAGTTAAGAATGGAGAGTGCCAGACGATACTGATACTGCGCGTTGACATAACCGATGGCAGCGTCCGTCTGCTGTAGCTGAGCTTGGCTCAGTTCGACGATGGAGCCCAGTCCAAGTTGATAGCGACCTTGGGCCAGGTTGAGACTCAATTCGGCCTGCTTCGCGAGCTCGGCCGATACTGCCACACGTTGAAATGCAGTATTGCTGGCCAGCCATGCCGTTCGAACATCGCGAACAATGTGATCCCGCAAGTCGCGGCTGTTCTCAGCAGCGGCTTGTGCCCGATATTTCGCCTCGGACGCTTGTGCGCTGAACAAAAAGCCATTGAAGATCGGGATGCTCATGTTCACGCCAATAGCGCCGTACCAGCTGGAAACAAAATAGTTCGGAAAACAACCGCCAAAACAGTCGGGCCGGACTGGAGACCCACCCGCAATGCCGAGTGCGCTGATCACTGGAAGGATCTGATCGCGTTGCGCGCGACGGTACTTTTCGGCAGCTTGCTGATCGTAGTTCAACGCCCGCAGGTCGGGACGTTGCTGCAAGGCTTTGCTGACGAGCACGTCCACATCGGGTGAGGGGGGCGGCGCCTCCGTGCTGTCTCCTGTTAGCTCGTATTGGACGTTCTTGTCGAATCCCAGAACGGCGGTTAGCGCGGCGATCGTCGAATCTACATTGTTCTGAGCGTCCAGTTGCAGGAGTTTGGCCTGCGACAGATTTACCTGCGCAAATGTGAGATCCAGATTCGATTTCAATTTGTTTTTGGCCAGTTCATCGATCTGATGTTCGACTGACTGCCGGGTACTTACTGTTTGCTGGGCGACTTTCAGCAGAGCCTGGGCTTGTAGTGCGTTGTAGAACGCCTGGTCCGCGGCAAGCACGAGGTCTTCCGTTGTGGCGAGGGCATTGGCATTCTCAGCTTTCTCTCGGAGTTTTGCAGAGGACACTAGGTTAAGGGTGCGTCCGAAGTCGGTGATGAGTTGGGTCAGACTGACGCCGGCGCCGGCATGTTCCAGCAGGCGAGGTGCGTTGAGCGCACCGGCACCTACGCGGCTGCCTTCATTGGCATCGACAGCCGTGATAGCGCCGTTGAAGGTCGGTAGTTCGGCTGACCTGATCTCGCGGTACACCTGATGTTGTGCCAATGCGAGCAAGCGCCCCACGCTGATGCGTGGATTATTCTTGATCGCGATTTGCTCTGCTTGTGCCCGAGTTAAGCGTACCGGACCACCCGCGGTCTGCGCCGCGTCGAGTGCTGGCGAGTCTTGCGCATGGGTGGGCGTACCCGGACTCTGGAGAAAAGAGGCGACCAGTCCTCCTTCAGCTGAGGATTGAGCTGCCAAAGTGGAGTTCTGTGTCTCTCGGGGTTGTGGTGCGGAAGGCAAGTCCGCACGCGGCATTTCTTCCGTGATCTGGCCGCTCCCCCGTTGTGACAGAAAGGTCGCCAGACATAAAACGGGTATGTATTGTACGAGCTTCATGACGCGGGATTTCATTCGCCTTTCTCCGTGGCAGCGGCCGTTGTGGACTGCTGATTTCGCTTACCGTACGCCAGCAGGTAAGCCGCCGGAACGATGAAGACGGTCAGCACGACGGAAACCGTGAGTCCACCGATGATGGCGCGCGCCAAAGGAGCGTACTGTTCGCTGCCGGTGCCGAGCTTCAACGCCATGGGCACCATTCCGATGATGGTCGCGAGCGACGTCATCAGGATCGGCCGCAGGCGAACTCGACAAGATGTGATGACCGCCTCTTCCACTGACCTTCCTTGCTCTTCCAGTCGGTGGGTGAATTCAACAATCAAAATGCTGTTCGAGGCGGAAATGCCCACCAGCATGAGCACGCCCATCAGTGACATGACATTCAGAGTCGTACCGGTCATGGGCAGTACCACCAAGACGCCGATGAAGCCCATCGGAATCGCGAGCATGATCAGGAGCGGATCCTTGAAGGATTTGAATTGCGCCACAAGAATCAGATAGAGCAAGATGACCGACAGTGACAGTCCAATGGCGAAGCTTCGGAATGATGCGTTCATGCCCTGCACCATGCCGCGGATATTGATGCGGACGTTTTCGGGCACCTTGAGCTTCGGGATCAACTTCGCGACCTCGTCCGAGACCTTCCCGAGGTCCTCTCCGGCCGGAGTCACATAGATGTCGGTCACTCGCTGAATTTGATAGTGATCCACCTCCGTGGGCGTCTGAATATCTTGAAGTTTCACGACTGCATCCAGTGTGGTCGGCTCACGAAGCTTTGGGGCATGGATCGGAATGTTCATGAGATCTGTGATGTTGTGAATTGCGGCGCGTCCTTTCTCGAAGTACTGCACCGTCAGGTAATAATCATTGCCGCTCTTGTGATCGACCCAATAATTTGGGGCGATCATGGAGTTGGAATTCAGAGCGGTGATGACGTTGTCCACTACATCTTTCTGCGTCAGCCCCAACTCGGCGGCGTGTACGCGGTCCACATCCAATCGCAGGCCCGGATAGTTCACATCTTGCGGGATGTAGACCTCTCCTACCCCCGGCAGGCTGCGAATCTGCGTGGCGAGATTCTGCGCCAATCTGAAATTCTGGTTTAGATCGGGACTGCTTACTTGTATGTCCATGGGGGCAGGCATGCCCATGTTCAGCACCGCGTCGACCATCGAACCGCTGGAAAAGAAGGCTCGTATATCGGGATACTGCTCCGCCATCTCCTTTTGCACACGGTCCATGTACCAGAAACTGCTCTTGCGGTGATCCCCCTGCAGCGCTACCTGGACGGTCGCTGTGTAAGGGCCGGCGTTCGTGGTGTACAGGGACGAGAAGTCGGGCACAACGCCGACGTTCGAAACCACCATCTTCAGATCCTTAGCATCGATGCTGTTCCGGATCAGATCTTCGACTCTGGCGACGTATTGTTCCGTCACTTCAAGACGCGTACCCGTGGGGACCTTCAGGTTGATCGTGAACTGGCCGGCGTCGGTTTGAGGGAAGAAAGCCAAACCGAGCAGCGGGTAGATGGCCACACTCGCCAGGAACACCCCGCTCAGAATGGCAACGGTCCAACCCGGTCGCCGCACCGCGCGACGTACCCACGCTTCATAGAAGTCGAGAAGGCGGTTGAACCTCCGGTTAAAGCCGGCTGTGAAGCGGTCCCACCGTGAGGTACCAACAGAAGTAGTTGGCTCGATCTCGTATTCGTTTTCTCGATGGGCAGACCCGGGTGTGTGCGGCACGGCTTTCAGAAAGCGAGAGCAGAAAAGGGGGATGACCGTCATGGCAACGAGATACGATGCAAACAACGAAATCACGACCGCGAGCGCGAGCGCCGTGAAAAGGAACTTGCTAACGCCATACAGGAACGTCACGGGAAAGAAGACGACGACGGTGGTCAATGTCGCAGCCAACACCGCCAGGCTCACCTCAGATCCGCCCAGTTCCGCGGCATGCTCAGGTGCCGCGCCCATTTCGAGATGCCTGTAGATGTTCTCCAGTGAGATCACCGAGTTGTCGATGACACGTGAGAAAGCCAGGGCCAGTCCGCCAAGGATCATCGTGTTGATGGTGCTGTCCAGCATGTAGAGCACAACGAACGTAGCCAGGGCGGAGAGCGGGATGGACAGGAAAACTGCCGAGGTCGCGCGCAAGCTTCCCAGGAAGATCAGGATCATCAGGCTGGTGAGAATCAGACCAATCAAGCCTTCATGCAGCAGCGTCTTGATTGCTTCCTTTACGAATGCAGATTGGTCGAACGCAACCGTCGCCACCAACTGCTTGGGAATGTCATACAGATGGCCGATCATTTCGCGGATGCCATCGACGACTTGGATCGTGTTGGTATCCCCGCCCTGCTTCATGATCGGTAAATACACCGACCGCTGGCCGTCAACACGAACCAGGCTGTATTGAATTTGGTTGGCGTCCTCGGCCTTGCCCAGGTCGTTCACCGACACCCAGGAAGATCCAACAGTCTTGACCGGAACTTTACCCAGTTCGTCCATGTTTTCGACCAGACTGTTGGAGTAAACGTAATAATCGAACGGTCCCATCTTCACGTCGCCGGCCGGCAAAATGAGGTTGGAGTTGTTGACTGCGCTGACTACGTCCATTGGGCTTAACTGGCGTGAGGCCAGCTTGTAAGGATCCACATAGACCATGATCTGGCGGTATTTGCCGCCGAATGGTGGAGGAATCTCTGCGCCTTTGACCACCGCGATCTGGTTGCGGATTGTGAATTGTCCAATGTCGTGCAGTTGCGTCTGGTTCAGTCCCTCGCCCTTCAAGGTTACGAGACAAACTGGAAGGCTGGACGCATCGAACTTCAGCACGACCGGCGGCAGCGTGCCCGGCGGCAAACGCTTCAGATCGGCCAATGCAAGGTTCGAGAGTTCGGTCACATCGGCATCGGCGTTGGTGCCCGGTTGGAAATACACCTTGATGATGCTTACACCGAGCAGCGACCGCGACTCCATGTGGTCGATGCCGCTGGCCAACGTGAAGAAGCGTTCCAGGGGATCGGTGATGTCGGTCTCAATGTCCTGTGGTGGCATGCCCGAATAAAACGTTGCTACCACTACTTCAGGCAAGTTGATCGTCGGAAACAGATCCACCGGCATTCGTACGAGGCTCGTCACCCCGATGACCATCAGCGCTAGACAGACAACCACGATGAAATACGGATTGCGAATTGAGAAACGTGACATGGATTCGACCTGTTAAGGCTTCGCTACTCTGCCGTCGGTTCTACTCCTGATTGTTTTCGTGGTACTGCATGATCTGCACGATCTGAGGTGCGACCCTTTCCCCGGCTTTCAATCCGCTGCGATCGCTCACCACAACTTGCTCGCCCTCCTGTAAACCGGAGACCACCTCGGCGTCGGTTGATGTCTGCAGGCCAAGGTTTATTGGACGGTCTTCAACCTGATCGTTTGCATTCACGACGAGCACTGTGGTCTTGCTACCCTCGTGATTTATGGCTTGCAGGGGAATGGTAGGGATGCTTTCTTTGTGTTCGAGCGTCAGCTCGGCATCGGCATAAAGACCCGGTACGAGCACGTGATCGGGATTCCGGACGTCGACTTCAGTGTGCATGGTGCGAGTATCCTCGCGCACGTCTAATGAGAACCGCGCCACCTTGCCCGAAAAGGTCCGGTTGAGGGAGGGTACGTGAACATCGACCGGGTCTCCCACTCGAATAAACCGCACATAGGACTCTGGAACGGGAATAACGAGCCGGAACAGATCATCTTCGGAAAGCCTTACGATCGGCAATGCCTGTGTGCTGGATCCCGTGCCCGCCTGAACCAGGGTTCCAAGATTGGCGTAACGTTGTGTGACCACCCCGGGGAAAGGTGCTGTTATTTTCGAATAGTCAAACAACGTCTGATCGTGAGCGAGTTTTGCCTTTGCAACCGCAAGCTGGCTCTGTGCCGCTTCCAGGGCTGCCTGCCCGGCATCAACTTGCGAAGACGCCGCCAGATCCTTTCCTTGCGCGTCATCGACTTCCTGTTGGGCTACGATGCCAGGCTGGCTCTGGAACACTCCGTTCAACCGTGTGTACTGCAGATGCAGCACCTTGGATTGCGCTTGATATCGAGCGAGTTCGTGTTGTGCGCGGGTTACCTGGTTGATCGCGTTCGTAATTTCTGCTCGATCCTCCTGCAGCTGCGCCTCGAGTTCAGGAATCTCGAGAATAGCCATCACCTGCCCCGCCTTCACGTGGCTTCCGTAGTCCACCATCAGTTTCTTTACGTAACCGGATTCCTTGGCGAATACGTCAATCTCCTGGAAGGGAACGAGCTCCGAAGAAAGTGTGATATCTCGGCCAAGGGACTTCTTGATCACTTTCGCGACCCCGACCGTGATCGTTGGCCCGCTCGCCTGCACCCGCTTGTCTTCACGACCCGAGCAGGAAGGAAAAGTGATCGCCGTTGTGATGACAAGACAGACGAGAGCGGCATGCGCGATCCTGCTCCCCCGCCATGCCCGTCTTATGTTCGGTGTATTCCGGTGCTGCTTCATCGTCTCTATTCCCCAACCTTCCCGGCTATCGCGGAACGGCGTTTTGATGTGGGCTCGTTTTCAGTGCGTTTTGCTAGTTTGTCTTTTTCATCAGTTCACTCAGCCGCTTGATGGAAAAGGAACTGGAACGGCAGAACTCGATAACCTTCCGCTCCGATTCGCGAAGCCCCGCTGCGACCCGCGGCACATCGGCCGCAACTTCCAGCGGGATGGTAAGCACTCCATGGCGATCGCCATGCAGAAGACTGCCGGGTTGAACCTCCATGGCGTCGATGGTCACTGGTGCTCCAATGTCAAAAATATGTGCGTATGCGTGCGACACAGCGATGCTGCCGGCGAACAACTGGATCCCCATTGCCCGTACCGAAGACAGTTCCCGCACGGCGCCGTTGGTTACATAGCCTGCGCAACCCAGCGCTTTTAGAATCGCGGCGTGCATGTCGCCAACGAAAGCTCCCCTCCCCGGTTGGCGATCCATATCCTCGAGCACGAGAATCCGCGGCGCTGGACATTCCAGCACGCGGTTCCATAGGTCGGCGCGGTCGTGATACGACCCGCCTCCGATGGGGGGCTCGCCGCTGCGTAGCCGGCCAGTCACCGCATACCCCAGCATCGCAGGCGCGTCGGGAAACATGCATTGAGTGTGGCCATTCGTAAATCCCGTATTACGCAGCCTGATATTGAACGTCTCAATCGCATTCGCGATCATGCATGTATCAAACTCGCGAAGCGCTTCCAGCTCTTCTTCAGTCAGCAAGGGTGCCTCCGCCATGCGAGTTATCTTTCCGGCAATTCGTTTTCGAAGTCAGCGGAACAGAGAAACCCAGTCCTAAAGCAGCCAAGAACGACGACCCTCGGCTGCAAGACCTCCGATGCAGGTCCTCCGTAGACGTTGCTACTGAACCACGAACAAATCGCTTCGTGAGCCGCCGCTGCGGGCCCGCGGTGCTTTTCCAAGCAACGCGTTGGCACGTCAAGGTGCCGGCAAGACAACTGAACTATGAATGATTGCCGAACAGCGCGGCCTCTACTGCACGCTACGAGAGGATGGGATTAACAGACGGCGGAGGACGGTTGTAGAGATTTTCTTCGAGTAAAACGCTGGAGACTGAGGGCCCTGACGGGACTACGTGCGGATGATAGCCCGGTTCTTGAAGTACGGCAGTGCTTACGACCGGGGGAATCCAACCCGCAGCATTATTCAGCAGCCGCTGCAGTCCCGGTTCCGAGGAGGAATGCCGCTGGATGACTTTCACCGCCCCGTCGGATTCACTTCGAGAACAGGTATAACGCGTGGCTACGCTGATGAAGAGTGCGCAGACAGCTACAAGGGCGACGACTGTCCAGCAGCGTTTGCGCACCGAACCCTCTATGTTGGCTACTCGTAGCATGGCCGAAAAGGATCTGCCATTTGTAGGATAAAGGAGCAACGCTCCGCTAGCAAGCGGGCAGAGACATGACAAGGGTAACGTAAAAGGCGGCAACCTCCAATTGGATACATTCGAGATTGCTCGAAGTTGTATACGGGTGCAAGATTTCTTCAGACTTGCCACGAATTGCGGGTTGTGGACGTACGGAAGAACACTCGAGTCGTTCAGCCAGTCATTTCGAAAGTTGTGCTATCGTCATTCCTTGCTCTCCGGGAGAATCTTTCGACCGACTTGCTTAAGCCCGTCCAATTCGGGTTGTACCTGCTGCTTCTATTAGGGCTGAGCCTGGTTTGTTATCGCCGCGCCATTGCAGACGATTTTGACCGCTATGTTTATGAAGCAATTGTTCGCGGGCGCGCCCAGTCCCTCGAAGAGGTCTACAACATCGTCAAACATGAGAGCCCGCGCGCTGAGGCGAGTTCTGTTCTCGACAGCCCGCAGCATCTCCGGGAACTGGAACCCCTCTATGCCATTCGCCCTCTCTACATTGAGATCGTATCCGTGCTGAGTGGCATCTTTTCCATCCAGAATGCAATTAATTTTGTTTCGGCGGCGAGTTTTTTCGCAATCGGCGTTGTCGTCTTGATCTGGACTCTCAAGCCGCTGCTGAGCGCGTTGCTAATGGTTTTTTATCCGGTACTGCTGCTAGGCCGGGCGGGCACACCGGATGCTTTGTCGGCCTTCCTGGTTATCCTCGCATTGTGGTTGATTCAAGATCGGAGCCGTCCGATTCTGGCGCTTTGTGTTCTTTTCGTGTCTCTTGGCGTGCGTACTGATAATGTCCTACTGCTACTAGCTGCTTTGGCATGGCTGCTATGGGACAAGAGGATTGCTCCTTATCAGGCTGGACTGCTGGCAGCACTTGGCATCATTGTGGTTCTTGGGATCAATCGCTGGGCGGGGAATTATGGTTGGATTGTATTGTTCCGATACTCGTTTGTGTCCGGTCGATACCCAGCGCAGGTGCCACATACACTTACATTTCGAGAATATTTCTCGGCTCTGATTTCCGGCATGACGGTGATTGTAACTCGAGTGTCTTTATGGTTGCTCCTCGGCATATTGGCTTATCGTTGTCAGCGCAGCCGCGTGCTGGTCGTCTGCGCCTCCGCCGTTGCTGCTCATTTTCTGCTGTTCCCTTCGCCCGAGGATCGCTACCTCGTCTGGGCATATATCGTCGTCGGAATTTTCGTCATTCGTTCGTTCGGAGAGAATCGTTTCCATCAAAGAACGGCCTTGGCGGGCTGACTCAAAGAGCCATGAACTCTTCTACAAGGGGTCTTGCTTGTCACGAGTTGGAGTACCGAATGCCAAAAGCGTTACGTCAGGCGGGCACAAGCCGATCGGATTCGCCGCAGGCTCGCGGGCGAAAAGCATTGCACGTTCAGAACTGAACTTCCTGATTTGTTTCACCTTGGCGCTTGGTGTGTTGACGAGCCTGCCGTACGTGATCGGCAAAGTGGTGTCGTTCCCGGGCACCGTATTCAGCGGCGTGCTTGACCACTCCTTCGATACGAATAACTACCTGGCGTACGTGCGCGAATCCGCCACTGGTTGTTGGTTATTTTACAATCCCATGACCGGAGAGCCACACACCTCGGTATTTTTCAATCTTGAGTGGCTGGTTATGGGAAAGATTGCCGCGGTGTTTCACTTGCAGCCAGCAGCGGCGATGGATGTTTGCCGTCTCCTTTGTCTCGCGTTGTTGTGCTTTGCGGTTTACTGGTTATCGTCCTTTCTGTTTGAGAGCGTATTGATGCGCCGCATCGCAACCGTTGCCTGCGTAGCAGGTGGAGGATTCGGTTGGTTTGCAGCCATCCATCTCTTTCACGTTCGGCTCGATTCGTCGTATTTTTTGGATCTCACGAACGCAAATCTGTTCCCGTTCTATTGGGAATTGCGAGTAGCGCACTTCCTCGTTGCTGAATCGTTGATTGTTCTCGGATTGTGCTTTTACCTGCGCGCGGAGTCAAGCGGCCGATGGCGCCATTACTTGGCAGCAGGGCTCTCTTATGTCGCGGCTGGAGCGTGCCGCCCTTACGATATGCTGTTTGTCATGGCCGCGACAGCGCTTTTTCTGGTGCTGTCGTACTTCCATCCCGTCAAAGTAACGGCGTCGGTTACGCTCCGGTCTCTTCCCATCTGGATTTGTGTGCCGATTCTTGGCTACTACTACTGGCTTTTCAAAATACATCCCGTTTTTCGCTGGTGGAGCATTGCAGGAAATCCGGCTCCTCCCGCTTGGTTGTTGGCTGTGAGTTTTGGAGTGTCATTCTTCCTGCTTCCGCTCGCGGCTTGGAGAATCCGGCGTGAGAGGATCAGCTACGCAGGGCTGTTCATGCTCTCTTGTTTCATCTCGGCGGTCGTGTTGGCGCACATGCATTGGCTGTTCCACTTCGCTTTCCAGTTCGCTACCAACATTCTTATTCCGATGGTCATGCTTGTCCTGATCGGCATCGAGAAACCGATCATTCAATTCACACAGAATCGGCGGTGGGCCACGGCTTGGATCGCCTTTTTGTTATTCGCGAACAGTTTCACTTCGATTGCTCTCGTTGGTCAGGCCGTTGTGCTTGCTGCTCACGGAGAATATCGGGCTGATTCCGGGAGAGTGGAAGCTTATTCGTGGATTGGAGCGCATGCGCAACCGAACGACATCACGCTGGCCGATCTGGAGACGTCAAACAATTTGCCGCAGTACATCTCGAACCGCGTCTTCTGCGGCTACGGGAACGCGGTTCATGCTGATTACAAACTGAAGGCAATGCGCGAATTCTTCAATCCGCGGGCCTCAAACGACTTCCGGGAGGATCTGATTCGGGGCAACGGAATTCAGTTTGTCCTACTCACCGGGCCAGAAATTCGGGACCTCGACTCACTCGCGCACGCTCCCTTCGTGAAAGAAGTTTACCGAAACACTTCTGTTGTGATTCTTTCCTTGCAACCTGTGAGATAAGAATAAAAGGGATGACCACCCGTTTCAGGTAGGAACTCGGATCAACTCCCAGTCCCCTCGCGTATAATGGCCCACATCTGATGCACGATTTGCTCCGTTGAGCCGCATTGTTGTCCCAAGCCTCAAAATCCGAGCAGAATTCTGTTCTCGCAGAAACTCACCCTCGAGTGGAATTCACACAAACCACCTCTGGCCATTCTCAAGCCGTGCTGAGCGAGAGGGGATTGCTCGTGATGGCTGCACTCGGCTTCGCCATTTTGTGGATCACTGGTTTTGTCCTCCACCAAACTCCCAAACTCGTCCTTAACTACGGCGACAACCTCGCTTACGTCACTGTGGCAGATGCGATTCTCCGATGGGATTTTCATGGCGTGTCCATACAGCACTTCATGGGATACCCATACTTCATCGCAGCTACTTCATTCCTGTTTCGCGTGCCCACCGTTTTTTCTCTGTGGCTGATTGCCGCTGGATCGACCCTCCTTTCGGTCTGGATCGCTGCCCGACTGGTGGGAACGCTGGCAGCGGCATATTTTGCGATCACCAACCTCGCATGGCTCCAGCTCGCATGGATCGGGGGCTCCGAGCCCCTCGCCATGGCTTTGGGCCTCGGTGCATTCCTGGCTTTTCGGCGGAATCGTGTGTTCCTGGCGGCGCTCGCCGGATCTCTGTCCGTCACGGTTCGGCCGCTTATGATTTTCGTGCTGGTTGGAATCGGCGTGGTCTTGCTCTACCGCAGGAAGTTCGCGAGGTTCTTCGTCGCCGCAGGCACAGGGATACTCGTCGGCATTCTCTATGTCCTGCCGCTGGCTCACTTTTTTGGAGATCCGTTGCTCACCGTTCACAGCTACACGACCCGTGACTACGGTGGGGGCGGAATCGCAGGCCCTCACGGGCACCTGTTCGGCTGGCCGTTCCACGGAATCATCGCCGGAACAATCGCCTACCCATCTCCCTGGACGAATCTTCTGTTGAGCTTCTCATGGATTGCGATCGTCGTCGCTGGCGCGGGAATGATGTTTTCCGGGCGCTTTCGCGAATACGCAAGGGCCTATCCGAACGAGGCAATTTTCTGCGCGTTGTACCTTCTCGCACTCTTTTCTTACGACTACCTGTTGTGGGCGCGCAGTAACTTCATGCGCTTCTCGATACCGGTACTGCCCTTTATCTTTTTCGCGCTGATGCCCGTTCTACCAAAGAATCGGAGATTTCTCTGGTGCTTGAACATAATAGGTGCAGTACTTGCCATGATATCGGCAGTAGGCCTGAAAAACGTCATCAGCCACGGGTAGTGAGTTTCCCGCAAATCATGACCTTTTTTATTCCGGGCGGCTACTGCTTCGTCACATCAATCATGTTGTCATCGACGATCCGATCGACCAGTTCGTTGTAGGGGTCGATTCCTGCGCGAGTGGGCTCTTCGTTGACGATAATCTCGAACGTAGTCTGCTCCTGCGTAAGCTTTTCTTTCTTCAAATAGAGGGGCTGTTCCTCATCCTTCTTGCCTTTGAATACGCCGATCTCAATGTAGTCATTCAGAGACGCTGGGGTCTCGTTGCCGTTTCCGTCCGATTTGACTTTTCGTGCCTGCACCGTCAAGCGCACTTTGAACTTGTGATCGGCCGTCGGAGTGACCGTGGCAGAGACGGCCTTATTGTCATAGAGGATGATCGACTCAAATCCGTCGTCGATCAGATACTGCAGTTCGGGTGGGGTTTGCTGGCGCAGGGCAGCGACGAGTTGCCGTGTGTCCGGATAGGGGACACTCTGGGCGGTGTTGGCGTTCGCATAGCGATACTGCGTCAGAAAGTTATGCAATGCGAGATTCACTTTATCTTCACCGATGTAGTCGGCCAGCGTGTACATAATCTGGCCGCCCTTTTGATACCAGACGTAGGGTTCGCGTTGCACTTGCGCCAGCGGCGGTTCGTGACGCAATTCGCCTCCACGCCCGCGCAGGTAAGAGTCCAGTTCGTGCCGCAGGAATCGGTGCATATTATCCCGGCCATATTTTTGCTTCATCACCATCAGCGCGGAATACTCTGCCAGAGTCTCCGACATCATGTTCGAGCCCTGCACGTTACCGCCGATTAACTGGTGGGCCCACCACTGGTGTCCGAGTTCGTGCGCGGTCACGAAATAAGTGAAGTCGATGTCCTTTTTCTTGAGCATCCGCTGGATGAAGCCGATACCCTCGGAATAGGGCACGGTGTTGGAAAACGACTGCGCAAATGTGCGATAACGCGGGAATTCCATGATGCGGAACTGCTGAAATTGATATGGACTGAAATTCGTCTGAAAATAATCGAGGCCTGCCTTGGTCGAAGCCATCATGTCGTCGAGATCGTACTCGTGCCCAGGCGTGTAGTAGATTTCGAGATTCGTTGCCTTGTACTGTTCGCGCCGGACCTGATACCGCGCCGAAAGGTAGGAGTAGAAGTCGAGAATTTTGGTCGCCCCCATGTCGTACTCGAAGCAGTTTCGGCCGTTCTCTGTCCACTGGCGCTTGAGATAGCCGGGAGCGATGGCGATCTGATCGGCAGAAGTCGTCACAATCGTGTGATACGAGATCCAATCCGAATCACGAGTGAAGATCTGATACAGCGATTGCAGTGGATCTCCGCGCGACGCCATCTCTTCGAGCGCGCCGAGGTGTTCTTCACGGCGCCGGCGCGGGTCATCGAGTTCATTGCTCAGTACGTAGCCGAGCGAGGGGAAATAGGTCGAGTCGAAGAATGTGCCGTTGTACGCCAATTCCGGCTTCTCGTTGCCATCGCGGAAACCGCGCGAAATCCAGCCAACGTTGAACGTCAAGTGGAGCAATTCTCCTGGCGCCAGCGGCTTCTCGAGCTCATAAATCGAATACAAGTCTCGCGGACTGGAATTGGCCAGGTGGAATGGACGGTCAAAATGCACCTGCGACACCGACTGCATCGCGTCCGTGAGGTGGATTTGCGAGATCGGCTGCGAAGCTTTGTTCTCCAGTGTGTAGTGTCCCCAGCCCGAGAAGGAGCGATGATCCGGATCGATATCAATGCGGCTGTCGACGGCGATGACTTTTGGCTGTGGAAAGTTTTCGTACTTCTTAAAGTTACGTTCGTAGTCTGCCTGAATCTGGCGTCGTTGCCTGGCATTCAGGTATTCATTGAGCACGTGCGCGTTGTAGTAATACCAGGCACCACTTCCGGCGGCGACGATTAAGCACAACACAGCAGCAGGAATCAAACGTGGCATGCGGCCTGCTGCCATCCGGAAGCGCGCGGAGGCCCCATCGTCGCTTCCTCGCCGCGCGAACGCGATCGAAATCACGCCGAGAAACGCCGAAATACTGAGCCAGTACGTAAGCGACCAGAACAAGGCCGAAACAAAATGCCCGTAGCCATTCATGTCGCTATAGGTGTAAGGAGGAGTGTTTCCGAAGAGATACAGAGTGTTTTCCCAGCCGAAATTGAACAAAATAGGAATGAGCACGAACACGCCAATGGCGATGCCGTGTCCAATGAATTTGTTGTGAACCATCGTCTGGACAAAGAGAGCAAATAGCGCAAATACCATAATCTGCGGGAACGCTACAACGTAGAGCTCTTTGAAGTATTGCAACAGTTCGAAGTGATAGTAGCCCGCGATGGTCTGCATCAGAATGCCGCAGATCATCGTTGTGGTCAGCAACACTACTTCGACAAAGGCGATCGCAACCAATTTCGAGAACCAATCAACGCTCTCCCGCATGGGCAGAGCGTCATGAATACCATCGAAATGAATGTCGCGCTCACGCCAAATGAATTCAGCAGCGTACAGCCCGGCGACGATGTAAAAGAACAAAGTCGCGCCGCCCTCCACCGCCTGAAGCATGAGATAGGTAACGGGCCAGACGTCCGTATCCGCGACGCGTCCGGCGAAGTAGCCATTGTTGACCGCGAATACCAACATCAATCCCACGATCGCCCAGAAAGGAACTTCGCGGAGAATCAACCGAATGCGTAGTCGCGAAAGCGAGAAAAATTGTTCCCAGGTGGTTGAGCTGGAAAAAACCTGGTGAACGCGCGGCAGACGCCCCGCCACCAGCGACCGTACCGGCCGTTCCTCGATCTCTTCCTGTTGCTTGGCCTTGGCGGCGCGGCGCCCCTGCGAGCGCGCCGTGAGCGCCTCGACCGACATCGGGAATAACGCCCAGACTGCTCCCAACGACGCCAGCCCAACACCAAGCCAAAGCATGCGGTTGTAGAAAAAAACTCCTGCTCCCACCGCAGGTGACCAACTCAGAAGAAGTGTGTTCTTCTCCACCACTGTCCAGTAACGGCAGATGTCGTCCACCAGGATGAATCCCACCGGATCGAATATGCCGGACCAAAAGCGCTCCAGTGATCGCGTCGCGGCGTAGATCGTGATCCCCAGGACGTAGATGATGAAGACTGCCGCTCCTTGTACGTAAACCACGAAAATCTTTCGAGACAAAGCTGCAACCATAAAGAACAGCGAGCCCATCACGAAAAGTTGAACCACAGTGATCGAAAGAAATGGCTGGAGGTACCACCAGAGATGATTGGGGCCAATGCGGGAGTGGTCGGCCCAGGGTGCGAATGTGCCGAAGAATTCCCCAAACATCGCTCCCGAAAACACCAGAACCGCCGTCACCATCGAGCCAGCCCAACGCCCACCCAAATACGCGAACTTCGAGATGGGCTTGGTGAAAAGCATCTGGTACGTATCGCGCTGGAAATCGCGCAGGATCGACGTCCCGAAAATCGCTGCGATGATGATGATTCCGAACAGCGAGATACCGGTGTCGTTGAAAGTCGCCGCATACGGCCCGTTCAGCAGAACTTTCCCGTTGCTGTTGCCGATTGGTCCGAAATTTTCGGAGGCGACGCACAGAAAGCTGAACGCAAACCAGACGAGGAAGTAGACGTAGGTCGAAATGCTCTTGCGCCGTAGCCGAAGCTCGAACGAGAAAAACTCCCAGAACATTCTCATGGTTGTTCCTCGCCTCAGTTCTTTGCCTGCTGGGAAAGATTCAGGAAATACACGTCTTCGAGATCCGATTCCACGCTGCGGAAGGTATCACCAGGGCTCGCATGCGAGTAGACCCGCACCTCGTGCTGACCGCCGACCAGATGCGTGGAGATGACATGCATCTGCGACTCCAGCGCACGAAGTTCATCATCGCTGCTGACTACTTTGCTCCAGATCTTGCCGCGGAGAGCGTCGAGCGCCTCTGACGGGGAGCCTTCAAGAAGTACCTGGCCGCCGGCGATAATTGCCATCCGTGGACAGAGCTCGCGCACATCGTCGACGATGTGCGTCGAAAGGATGACTGTGACTTCGCGGCCAATCGAGCTGAGCAGGTTCAGAAAGCGATTGCGCTCTGCCGGATCCAGTCCTGCGGTGGGCTCATCCACAATAATGAGGCGGGGATTCCCCAGCAACGCCTGCGCAATTCCAAACCGCTGCTTCATTCCTCCTGAAAATGTGCTCAAGGCTTTTTTACGTACGTCCCAGAGGTTCGTCTGCTGCAGCAACGCCTCGACCATCTCCCTGCGCTCTTTTGACGACATGATCCCCTTCATCACCGCCAGATGCTGAAGCATGTCGAGCGCCGACATCTTGGGATAGACGCCGAATTCTTGCGGAAGATAACCGAGGACTTTGCGGATCTCATTCTTCTGTGCGAGCACATCGAGGCCGTCAAGCTGAATGGATCCGGAATCAGGATCCTGCAGGGTTGCGATGGTCCGCATCAGGGTGCTCTTGCCCGCCCCGTTGGGGCCGACGAGCCCGAACATACCGGTTCCGATACGCAGAGAAACGTTTTTCAGCGCCTTAACGCCGTTGGGGTATGTTTTCGATAAATCTGAGATTGTGATGGCCATGCACTGGCCCTCCCGATGGAGTGGTTACGAATTGCTTTCTACACGCGGATGGGGCCCTGGACAACTGCTAGATGAAGGAACGGATCGCTGCCCCGAAATGTTCCCCAGACGATAGACTCGGCCAAGTCCAACAATCCGCACTTTACCACACAGACGTATAAGGCGGACACGGGCATGTCCGGGTCACCGAGGCTCGCCAGATTCTCAATGGAGAAGCCGTTCAGCGCCGACTGGGTGAGCGGGCGGTCTACAAAGCGGAATTCGATTCGGTAACGAAGCAGTTAACGCGCAACTACG
>Ga0209698_10001054_pt1 | contig 31781 bp, 24 predicted proteins | sample LitLauG_LLR_2012_FD_187203 | JGI IMG/M metagenome (GOLD analysis project Ga0209698, IMG submission 187203) | Freshwater sediment microbial communities from Pennsylvania, USA - Little Laurel Run_MetaG_LLR_2012 (SPAdes) (version 2) | ecosystem: Environmental > Aquatic > Freshwater > Creek >... | reverse complement strand
GATCTGTAATTGCGGAAACTCCCGTGTCAGCCTCTCCCGAAACCAGTCAGGCACATTCCACAACTCAAACCGATGATGTACAACGATGAGGAGCTTCATGGAAGGGATCGGCGCTACTATCCGTAGGCCAACTCTTTCGCGCGTTGCGCCGCCTTCACCACAGCTTTGATTAAAGTCACGCGCAACTTCCCTTCTTCCAATTCCATGATCGCGTCGATCGTGCAGCCCGCGGGCGTTGTCACCGCATCTTTGAGCAGAGCCGGATGATCCCCCGTCTCCAGCACCACCTTAGCCGCACCCAGCGTCGTCTGCGCGGCCAATAGCGTCGCGATGTCACGGGGCAAGCCGACCTTCACGCCTGCCTCCGCCAGCGATTCGAGAATGATGTAGATGTACGCTGGACCGCTCGCCGAGAGCGCCGTTACAGCATCCATGTGCTTCTCATCGACGACAACGGTACGGCCCACTACGTCAAACATGTGGCAAGTCAGGGCGACATCCTCCGCGCTGGCATGCTTCCCTTTGCAGATCGCCGTCATGCCCACCCCCAGGAGACACGGCGTATTCGGCATGGCACGAATCACGGGAACATTGGGCGGAAGATTCTTCTCGATCATGGCCGTCGGCACCGACGCTGCCACGGAGACGACAACCTGCTTTGACGTGATGTGATCGCTGATTTCACGCACCACATCCTCCACCACTTGCGGCTTCACCCCGATCACAATAATGTCCGCACCCTTCACCGCATCCACATTGTTTGTGCCGACCTTCACCTTCAGTTTCGCCGCCAGCGCTTTGGCTCGCTCTTCATGCGCCACAGTCGCGCAGGTGGACTTCGCCGACAGCAGGCCATTCTTCAACAACGCTTGCAGAATGATCCCTCCCATCTTGCCCGCGCCCAAAAACACGACCTTCTTTCCCGTTAAATCAGTTCCCATATTTCCTCTTTGAATCATCGAACTTTCACACCTTGCCTCTGCATCCAGTTCCAGGCCGTGGCGACAATCTCCTTCAGTCCGCGCGTCGCCTTCCACTGAAACAGCGCCTGCGCCTTGGCCGAGTTTGCGACCAACGCCGGAGGATCTCCCGCCCGCCGCGGCCCGATCTTCCGAGGCACGCGCTTGCCCGTCGCTTCCTCTACCGCCGAGATGACCTGCTGCACCGAATATCCCGTTCCCGTTCCTACATTCAACGCGACACTATCCTTTCCTGCTGCGAGATGGTCCAACGCCTTCACATGCGCGCTCGCCAGATCGTTCACATGAATATAGTCGCGAATGCAGGTTCCATCCGGCGTTGGATAATCCGATCCAAATACCTGCAACTCCGGTCCCGACCCGGCAGCGGCCTTCAGCGCCAGAGGAATGAGGTGCGTCTCGGGATCGTGGAGTTCGCCGATCTCCCCGCTCTCGTCTGCACCTGCAGCGTTGAAGTACCGCAGGCTCGCGTAGCGAAATCCATAGGCGCGGTCGTAGGCCTCAAGCATCTGCTCGAAGACCAGTTTCGATACGCCGTAGGGATTCACTGGCTGCCGCACCGTGTTCTCCTCGATAGGAACCTTGGCGGGCTCTCCATACACAGCGCAGGTCGACGAAAAAATGATCTTCTTCACGCCCGCGTCCAGGGCCGCGTTCAGCAGAGAAAGTCCGCCTTCGACATTATTATGGAAGTATTTCCTGGGATTGGTGACCGACTCGCCCACATACGCGTGCGCTGCAAAATGCATGATGGCGTCCGTTCGGACCAGCACGCGGTCTAGCGCCGTACGGTCGAGTACATCCCCCTTGACGAACTCAAATCCGGCGGCCAGCAACTCATACCCCGTCGACAAGTTGTCGAAGATGATCACCTCATGGCCGGCTCGTTTGAGCGCCCGCGCCGCGTGGCTACCGATGTATCCAGCACCGCCAATGACCAGGACGACCACGTGCTTCCCTTTCTCGCCGCAGAGGGGCAGACGCTTCCTACGTGCCACTGCCAACCTATCGGCAAATCACTAGATTAAATCCCGGATGAGGGAGAGGAGAGCTTTATTGTACACACACAGTAACCCCGCACATGGAGGCAAACGGGGTCCTCCGCCTCGCTAATTTGGAGAAGATATTCTCCCGAGGTTTTTCTCTAGCCCAACCGCGAGACAAATTTCTGAACGCCGAATAGGTCCTCAAGGACGACACCAAAAAGTAACATTCGGGCGCTGATTCCATGGACTTCTGAGTGCAACTCCCAAGGGGAATACGGGTTAAAATTGACAGCATATTTGCCCTGAGGCCTTGCGATCGATCGCGCGCCCTTCCGTCCTCAGTCCCGGTTAATTCGTTAAGACATGCTTTTGGGAGCCAGTTTGATGAGCACTCAGAACGCCCTGATGATCTGTTTTACGCGACTCCTCATGCGATTCCTCCCCGCTCTCGCCCTCGGGGCCCTCCTTGCCGTTGCCAGCTCATGCAGTAACTCGTCTTCGAATATGACGACGCCTCCGCCTCCGAGCTTCACGTTGTCCGCATCGTCCACAAGTCTTAGCCTGCAACGCGGCAAGCAAGATTCGGACACGATAACCGTGGTTCCACTGAACAACTTCGACGGGACAGTGGCGTTTACCGTTTCCGGCCTGCCTACAGGAGTGACTGCCGCCTTCAATCCCGGCGATGCGACTACGAGCAGCACTCTGACCTTGACGGCGGCCAGCACTGCTTCGCTGGCATCCTCGACCCTCACGATCACCGGAACTTCGTCCTCGGTCACCGCGACTGCAACCATCGATCTCACGGTGGTCTCCGGAGGCTTCACCCTTTCTGCCTCGTCCCCGAGCCTCACCGTTCTTCAGGGCGCGTCAGGCACGGACACCATCACGGTGGTGCCCACTGGCGGATTTAACGGGTCGGTTGCTCTCTCTGCATCGGGCCTCCCGACTGGAGTCACGGCTTCGTTCAATCCCCCCTCCACCACGAGCACAAGTTCGCTCACGCTGACAGCCTCCGCCACGGCCACAACGGGCACCTCGACCATTACGATTACCGGCACATCCAACGGCCTTACATCCAGCGTCAACCTGAGCCTGACCGTCGGCGGATTCTCGCTCTCGCTCTCACCCAGCTCTCTGACCGTTCAACAGGGCTCTACTGGCAGCGCAACCGTAACGGTCACCGAAGTGGCTTTCTCCGGCGCCGTTGCACTCTCAGCCTCTGGTCTTCCTACTGGCACAACCGCCTCGTTCAATCCAACCAGTACCAGCACGCAGAGCACTCTGACATTCACAGTGAGTTCGACGACAACCACGGGAACGTCCACCGTTACCATCTCAGGAAAGGTCAGCAACGTCACCCAAACGACAACTCTGGCGCTTACCGTCAGCAGTTCGACTTCCGGCGGCGGTTTACCCTCCAGTTTCTTCGCGCTGAGCAATGTCGATCCGACCGACAATCCAAGCGCCGATGGCATGAGCTACGGGGCCGTCGGCCATCCCGATCGTTTGGCATGGCCGTACATCGAGCCCACAAAGGGCACATTTGATTTCACTCTTTACGATCAGTACGTCGCCACCGCTCCAAAGGAAGGAACGGGTGGAAGCGTCGCGGTCATGGTTCTCACTCTCGGGATGACTCCCGGGTGGGCCGTTGCTAACCAGAGCACATGCCGCACGCTCAAAGGCGGTGTCGTGGCCTGCCAGGCTCCGCCCGATAGCATTCAGGATTGGCAGGATTTCATCACCGCCCTCGTGCAGCATTACAACGGCTCGCCGTCCACACCGCACATCAAGTATTACGAGATCTGGAACGAGTGGAATCTTCAAGACGCGCAAAACGGATATTGGATGGGCACGCCCCCGCAACTGGCGGCATTGCAGTCAACGGCCTGCGCCATCATTCATGCGACGTCAGGGATTCAGTACTCTCTCGTTTTAACACCCTCAACGTTTGGCCCAGCGCACAACGTGAACGATAAGGGAGCGGTGGATCTACAAACCTACTTCAACTCCGGCGGCACCAATTGCCCCGGCAGTACGAACAGCAATCTGATTGAAGGCGTTTCCTTCCACGGAATAGTCGCCGATTCCAGTTTCACGCCGTATCCCTTTCCCGGCGAAAACTGCACGCAACCAGGATGCAATGGCGCCATTACTGACATGACCGCCACTTATCGTCAGGTCGCGGATCTCAATGGCCTGCAAGGAACCCCACTGCTCGACACTGAAGGCAGCTTCGAAACCGCCAACATCACCGATGCCGACCAGCGCGCGGCATGGCTCGCTCAGTTCTATGCCCTGCAAGCCGGACTCTCGTCCTCCGACCAACTCCAATGGGTCTCTTGGTTCACCTGGGGACTGCCGGGCGTTGCCGGTAATATTGAAAACGCCAACAAAACCCCCAACACCGCCGGCATCGCCTACAACCAGCTCTACAATTGGCTTCCGGGCCGCGTCGCCACGCAATGTTCGCAAAGCGGAACGGTGTGGACTTGCCCCCTGACAGGATCGTCTGGCTATCAGGCCCAAATCATGTGGGACGACTCACAGACTTGCAACAACGGCACCTGCAGTACAACTCAGCAGCCTGCGCCGTCCAGCGCAACGCAATGGCGCGACCTCGCGGGCACCACGCACACAATCACCAACGGCCAAGTCCCGGTCGGTCTGAAACCGATTCTCGTCGAGAACTGATCATTTCACGCTGCAGCGCAGTTGGCCCCGCGAATGCTGAACTGTGCGTCGATCTATTTCCACAGAGTTCGGCATCACCAGTTATGGATGCTAAAATAATTCAGGTCAGGTATCGGTCTCGCGCGACGTACTCCCGCCAACCCCGCCAGGTCCGGAAGGAAGCAACGGTAACGGGCTCTTGCGTGTGCAGTGAGCCCCCGGTACCTGACTTAATTTTTTTACACGCCGGTTTCTGATCCGCGTATTACCAATCTTTACAAGTTATTCACAACTCCTTTCGCAAGAAACCCTCTCTTCGAGCATCAACTGAAGTAAGCAACAATACCGAGGAGAGAAATGAACAGTCGTTCCCTTCCCCTGCATTCCGAAATGCCCCAGGTCGTCATTCGTGTGTCTGGACAACTGTTTCAGGGACATTTGCCATACCTCGATCAACTTGTGCATTCCGCCGAAGCATGCCGCTTGTGGCCAGTACTGAAACTGGAAAACCTGGAAGAACTCGACCGCGCCGCGCTGCTATATCTGTCGCAGGGCGAGAATCGCAATTTCGCCATTGCCTCCTGCCCCCACTTCGTCCGCGAATGGATAGAACACGAACGCGATAACGCCTCGGCCGCGTAACTGCCGCGATAACAAACTCACGACTGCCCCGTCAAACATCGCGTCCGTTTTAGAATCACTGCGGAGGGTTCCGATGAGTTTGTTGTCTCGCGTCAGTGTGGCCGTATCCACGCTCTTGCTCGCCGCAGTCGCCAGCGCTCAAGCTGGGAAAGTCAGCTCCGTGCTCGATATGTCGGAGTTCCTCCACGACTGGCAGATCTCCAAACAGTTCACGCTCGACGTAGCAAACGCGATGCCCGCAGACCTTTACAACTTCAAGCCCAATCCTGAAGAGATGACTTTTGGCGAGCAGATCACTCACATTGCCGGTTCGAATGTATTTCGCTTCAACCAGATCACGGGTATCAAGCCTCCCTTCGTGCTGGATTTCACGAAGCCGCTGCCCTCCGATAAAGAGAGCGCCGTGAAGCTGCTAGAGCAGTCATTTGATTACGTTATCGAAGTGCTGCCCAAAATCACGCCGGAGCAACTGCAGCGGACCTGGCACATTCCCTCCTGGAAGGGGCGACCCGATCCCGATGGCCGCGCCATGATCCTCAACATGTTTGTGCATACGGCCCATCATCGCGCCCAGTGCGAGGTGTACATGCGCGCGAAGGGCATCAAGCCGCCGGATTACACGTTCTGATCGAATTGCCGGCGCCTACCCCGAGGGCCTGACATCTGACTCCAGCGGTTCAGTTCAGTCGATCCTGTCAGCATTCGTTAGACTTTCGTCGGCCAATCCTTCAAAATATCCCTTCATCCTTCATCCCAGGTTCAGGAGCAATCTTTGACCAAACCGATTCGCGCCAAAATCAGCGCTCTGGGCACCTACGTGCCGCCTCGTCTTCTCACAAACGCCGACCTCGAAAAGATGGTCGACACCTCCAACGACTGGATTATGGCTCGCGTAGGCATCCGCGAGCGGCACATCGTAGACAAAGGCGTTGCCACCAGCGACCTCGCCGTGGAAGCCGCCAAGAAGGCGCTCGCCCAGCGCGGCCTCGCCCCCACCGACATGGAAGCCATCATCGTCGGCACGGTTACGCCCGACATGTTTTTCCCCTCAACCGCATGCATGGTGCAGAAAAAACTTGGAGCCAAGGGAGCCTGGGGATTTGATCTCTCCGGCGCATGCTCAGCGTTCCTGTATTCCCTTCAGACCGGCGCGCAGTTCATCGCTACCGGCACCCACAAACGTGTCTTGGTCATTGGCTCCGACGTCATGTCTTCAATCATCGATTACACCGACCGCGCCACCTGCGTGATCTTCGGTGACGGCGCGGGCGCAGTCATTCTCGAACCCGCGGAAGATGATTCCGTTGGATTGATTGATTTTGTCCATGAGATCGATGGCTCGGGGGGCGACTTTCTCTACATGCCGGGCGGGGGCAGCCTCAACCCCTCGTCGAAAGAGACACTCGAAAAGAAAATGCACTACGTCCATCAGGACGGCCAGCAGGTTTTCAAATTCGCTGTCCGCAAACAGACTGAAGCCTGCGAAAAATTGTTGGCCCGCAACGGGCTCAAAGGCTCCGACATCGACGCCTTCATTCCCCACCAGGCCAATCTGCGGATCATCAGCGCGACCGCGGATCGCCTGGGCCTGAGACCCGACGCGGTCATTGTCAACATCGACCGCTACGGCAATACCACCGCCGGGACGATCCCTCTCGCGATGAACACGGCCCTGGAAGAGGGTAAGCTGAAGAAAGGAAGTCTCGTTCTTCTCGCGTCGGTCGGTGCGGGATTCACGATCGGCGCCACACTGTTGCGTTGGGCATTCTAGGGCGACTTCAGACCTCAGACCTTGCACCTCAGGCACCGGCCTTGAAAGGACAGGGGCCGCCTCGCAGCCGACCCCAAGTCTGAGGTCTCAGGTCCGAGATCCACAGTCCCAGGTCCGAAGTTCAGTCACGTCGGTAACGTAGCCTCCTCGTGTTTCCCCCTGCTATGTTTTGGTAACGTCCGTCCTCACGTGGGGATGCCGGCGGACGTGTACGACTATGCTCCACAGCGGTAAGATCCATCTAGCTTGTTGCTGCGCCTTGATTGCTCTCGGCTCTATCGCCGCGGGAGCGCAGCAGTCCGACCCGCGCGAAACGAAACTGTTCGTACTCGAGCGCCTCTGGAACGAAGCCCAAGTCAACCGTGACTCCTCCGCCCTCGACGCGCTTGTTTCCAGCAAATTCGTTAATACGGAATACGACGGAGAAGTGAGCGACAAGCAGAAGTTCCTCGCCGATATCCGCGACCCGCTTTTCAAGCCCACGCAAGCTACGATTCAAGACCTCAAAGTGAACTTCTTTGGCGAGACGGCAATCGTGACCGGCGTCTACCACACCAAGGGCAGCTATGAAGGCAAACCTTACGACCACGTCGGACGCTTCACCGACACCTGGATTAACGACGGCGGCAAATGGCAATGCGTAGCCAGCCACACCAGCCTGCTGAAAAAATAGCTGCGTTTATACCCTTATAAAAACTTTTGATAAGCGGATCCTGCGTCCCGCGCCGATTCCGGTGATCTAATGCTGCCAGTGTGGCGCGACTGCCCGTGTGGCGCGGGCACTCCTGCCCGCGTTTCAAAGGACAACATTCGATGACGGAAGCCGTGCGCCCACCAACATGGAAGGTTTTGTTAGCCTTCGCCATCATCTATTTCGTCTGGGGTTCCACATTCCTGGCGATCCGGGTAGGCGTGCACGAAGTCCCGCCTTTCCTGCTTGCGGGCATGCGCTTCCTCGTCGCGGGGGTTGTTCTTTATGGCTGGATGCGTGCCCGCGGAACCCCGTCGCCGACCTTGCGAGAATGGGGCGGCGCCTCTCTCGTCGCCATTCTGATCTTCGTGCTCGACTACGGCCTGCTCTTCTGGGCCGAGCAGCGCGTGCCCTCTAGCATCGCGGCCGTCATGATGGCAACCATTCCCGTCTTCATGGCGCTGTTCGAAATCCTGTTCCTGCGCACACAGCGCCTGACGCCTCGGCTCGCGATTGCCCTCCTGGTCGGAATTGCGGGGGTCGCAGTACTGATGAGCCACTCCCTCAGGCTCGGAGACGCCATCGACACCAGGGGAGCGTGTGCTTTGATCGTGGCTTCCATCAGCTGGTCGCTTGCCAGCGCTCTGACGCGAAAATTGCCCCTCCCCTCAGCCAAGGCAATGAGTTCGGGAGCCCAAATGCTTGCCGGAGGAATTTTCCTGACCCTGACCGCAGCCGGGCTAGGCGAATGCCGCGGATTTCATTTCCAGTCCGTGTCGCTCACCGCGTGGCTCGCACTCGCCTACCTCATCGTTGCCGGATCAATCGTCGCTTTCACCGCCTACGTCTGGTTGATTCACCACGAGTCGCCAACCAAAGTCGGCACATATGCATACGTAAACCCGGTGGTCGCAGTCTTGGTGGGATATTTCTTAGGAGGCGAAGCGCTAGGTCCCCGCTCGATTGTGGGGACAGTATTCGTGTTAGTAAGCGTAATCGTTATAACCGTGATTCCAACGCGCAAGGGAGAGATACTTCGCGCCAACGCCCTTTCCGCGGACTCCCCGACTTCTGACCAACCATAACACCGCCTTCTTCGGCAGCTGTCCGTCGCAGATCCCCGTCCGCGGACTCGGCGGTAACTGTGCTCACGACGTGAGGACCGATGGCGGACAACCGATCGCTTACGGTTTCGTCATCTTCTCCGGTTTCACTAGCTGATCAAACTCTTCGCCCGTCAGATGCCCCAACTTCACCGCCGCCTCCCGCAGGCTTGTACGTTCCACATGCGCCGTGTGGGCGATCTTCGCCGCGTTATCGTATCCCACCTTCGGCGCGATCGCGGTCACCAGCATCAACGAATTCTTCACGTACGAATCCACTTTCTCGCGATCCACTTCGATGCCCTTAATCATGTACTCGACGTATCCGTGGCACGCATCCGCGATCAGCGTAACCGAGTGCAGGAAGTTGTAGATAATTACGGGCTTGAACACGTTAAGCTCGAAGTTACCCTGCGAGCCTCCGAATCCGACGGCCGCAGTCGCGCCGTGAACCTGCACGCACACCATCGTCATCGCCTCGCACTGCGTCGGATTCACCTTGCCCGGCATGATCGACGATCCCGGCTCGTTCTCGGGAATCATAAGCTCTCCTAAACCGCACCGCGGCCCTGAGGCCAGCCACCGAATGTCATTCGAAATTTTCATGAACGACGCCGCCAGCGTCTCCATCGCGCCCTGCGCAAACACAATCTCGTCGTGCGCCGAAAGTGCCGCAAATTTGTTCGGATGCGACCGGAACGGCAGTCCCGTCAGCTCGGCGATTTTCTTCGCCGCACGTTCGGCAAACTCCGGATGCGTATTCAGCCCCGTCCCCACGGCAGTGCCGCCAATCGCCAGATCGTACAGGCCATCGAGCGCCTGCTCCAACCGCTTAACGTCGCGTTCAAGCAAGCTCGCCCATCCGCCGAATTCCTGCCCAATCGTCAGCGGGACCGCATCCTGCAAGTGTGTGCGCCCGATCTTCACCACGCTGTCGAATTCTTTCGCCTTTGCCGCAATCGCGTCCCGCACAGTCCTGACCGCCGGGATGAGCGTGTTCTTCACCCGATCCGCCGCCGCAATGTGCATCGCTGCCGGAAACGTATCGTTGGACGACTGCGACATGTTGACGTGATCATTGGGATGGACTGGCTTCTTCGACCCCATCTCGCCCCCCGCAATCTCAATGGCGCGGTTCGAGATGACTTCGTTCACGTTCATGTTCGTCTGAGTGCCGCTGCCAGTCTGCCAGATCCTCAACGGGAATTGATCATTCAACTTCCCTGCGATCACTTCATCGGCCGCCTGCACGATCAGCTTGGCCTTATCGGCCGGCAATTTGCCGAGATCCTGATTCACCAGGGCACAAGCCTTTTTGAGAATGCCGAACGCCCGAATCAACTCCGGCGGCATCGTGTCGCGCCCAATGTTGAAGTGCAGCAGCGATCGCTGTGTCTGCGCTCCCCAGTACACATTCGACGGAACTTCGATCTTCCCCATGCTGTCGGATTCAATGCGGGTCTGCACGGCGGGCTCGGTAAGAGTAGACATAACGTGCTCCTGATCAGTGCGGCGAGATGAGTGCAACCCGTGATTATAGCTCCCGGGTAGCCCCAGCCCGACGACAGCGCCGGCATCCTCGCCGGCTGTCTCGAAGGCGACTCGCTTCGCGCCCTTCCAGTCCTCACATGCTAGAATCATCGGTTTCAGGTCAAGCTCGAATCCTCGTCGCCCCGGCGGACTCCGTGCGAACTCCCATGCCCGCATTCCTCACTTCCGAAGAGCTCGATACCCTTCCCCAAGCGAAGACAAACTCCCGCCCCGAGATGCGTTGCGACGTGTTGGTCATCGGCGCCGGTCCCACGGGACTCGCCTGCGCCATCGAGGCCCAAAAACTCGGCCTTAAAGTCATCGTCGTCGACAAGGGATGCCTGGTGAACTCCCTCTTCCATTACCCCGCGAACATGGTCTTTTTCACCACGCCTGAGCTCCTCGAAATCGGCGATGTTCCCTTCACGACCGCTCAGCAGAAACCTACCCGCGAGGAAGCGCTCGAGTATTACCGCAAAGTGGCCGAGCACTATCATCTCGATGTTCGTCAGTACGAGTGGGTCAAAACCGTCATGGGCGAGGACGGCACCTTCAGCATTACGGCCACCGACCGCGCCGGACGCCCGCACGACTACCACACCAAGAAAGTCATCGTCTCGACGGGTTACTACGATCTCGCCAACCAACTTAGTATTCCCGGCGAGGATTTGCCCAAGGTCTCCCATTACTACGGCGAGCCACACCCCTACTACGACACCGAGGTTCTGGTGATCGGTGGCAAGAATTCCGCCGCCATTGCCGCCCTCGACTTATGGCGCCACGGCGCCCGTGTCACTCTCGTCCACCGCGAAGCCCAGATTCATCACCACGTGAAGTATTGGATCAGGCCTGACCTTGAAAACCGCATTAAAGCTGGAGAAATCGAGGCCTACTTCAACAGTTACGTGCAAGAAATCGGTATCGATCACGTCGTCGTGCAAACGCCGCGCGGGCCCCTTCGCCTGAAGAACGACTTCGTCCTGGCTCTCATTGGCTATCACCCCGACTACGATTTTCTCCGCAGCATGGGCATCGAGCTTTCCGAGCAACAGTGCCGTCCCGTGTGCGATCCGGTCTCGCTCGAAAGCAATGTGAAAGGAATCTACGTCGCGGGAGTCATCGTCGCCGGATCCCGCACCAACGAGATCTTCATTGAGAATGGCCGCTTTCACGGCAAGCAAATCGCCGCCGACTTGAAGATCAAGCTGATGGGAAACGGGAATCCTCCGCGGACATCAGCGGAACAAAACTAAACCCCGGAGCTTTTCGCCCCGGGGTTCCCCAGACGACTACGAGCGTTAAGACTTTTTGGCTCTGCGCCGCGCCAACCCCGCCAATCCAACTAACCCAGTTCCCAGCAACGTCAAGGTACCCGGTTCCGGCACCGCGGGTGAACCGACGTCCAAAATCCCGCTCTTCGAGTTCGAAGAGATGAATAGAACTTTTCCAGTCTTCGGGTTGATGACTTCCGCATAGAGAGCCGTCCCATTCGGCATGCCGTTGGCAGTCAGCGAGATGGGGCCGTTGCTGGTGATGGTCCCTAGATTCGCGTAACCAAACTGCACATTCCCGTAGGAAATATGCAGCGCACTCCACGTATTGACGATCGCACCCGTCCACTGATTGTGGTGGTCGTCAATCGCACTCTCGGGAAATTCGCCCAGAGAGGAGAAGTAAACGCCATTTACCGATCCCTTCATCCCATTCGGAAAAGCTGCAAGAATGACCAGGTCATATCCGATCATCGAGTGTCCGGTGATCGACAGCGAGAACGTATCCTTTCCCAGAAGGACGCCAACCGAATCACCGGTGGTTCCGGTTCCATTGAAGGCAAGGACATGCGGTGTACCGCAGCAATCACCCACCGTCTCGAGGCAACTATGAGCCAAAGCTGGCAGCGAAGAGAGTATCAAAATCAACGGGACCACCCACAGAACCGGCTTCAGTGCGCGCATAGATTCTCTCCCGAGGGGGTTCCCCAAGTGAGCGCAGTGCGTGCACGCGAGTTGCCAGAAACCAGGCGCCGCAACAGTCGCAACTGCAATAATAACAACCGAAGAATCATAGACTTACAAAACTACAGTGAAGACCTGATTTCGGATTATGCGCAATGTTTTGCGGTTTTATAACAAACCGTTTATTCCGATATGCCAAACGCAGATTTCCTGGTGCCTCACTTCAGCAGGTATTCCCTTACAAATTCAACGGTGGCATAGAACTGAAAATCTCGATTCTTCTTCTTTCCAAATCCATGGCCTTCGTCCTTCGCTAAGAGCCACCAGACTGCGGTCCCGTTCTTACGAACCACATCGACCATCTGCGCCGATTCGCTGGCTGGGACTCGGGGATCGTTCTGGCCCGCAATCACGAACAGCGGCTTTGTGATGTTCTTCGCCTTATTCGCTGGCGCGATCGACTCCAGGTACTCCCGCATCTTCGGATCGCGCTCATCCCCATACTCCACCCGCCGCAAATCCCTCCGGTACCCGGAGGTGTGCTCCAAAAATGTCACGAGGTTCGACGGCCCCACCACGTCGACCGAGCAGCAGATCCGGTCGTTGTAGTTGGTCGCCACGGCAAGCGTCATGAATCCTCCATAGCTGCCGCCCGTGATCATGACCTTGGAGGAGTCCAAGTCCGGCTGCGTTTGAATCCAGTCCAGCAACGAATTGATGTCCTTGTACGACCCCTCCCGCAGAAATCCGTTGTCGAGCTTCTGGAAGGTCTTCCCGTATCCCGTCGAGCCGCGCACGTTGGGATAGATCATGGCGATTCCGAGCTCGTTGATGAAGTAATTGTCGCGGCCGAGAAAATCGGGTGTGGACTGCCCCTCAGGACCGCCATGAATGTCAATGATCACCGGACGCTTCCCGGTAAACTTCGTGGGGGGCCTGTAAAGGAACCCTGAGACTGAGCGGTCATCCCATGACTTCCAGTGAATCAACTGCGCTTCGGAGAATCCTTCTGTGTTCAGCCCCCCAGTTTCACTAAACGTCCACCGCTCCAACTTGCCCGTCGCCATATCGAGCGAGTAAACGTCGTAAGGCTGCTTCGCCGTCGAGAGTGCGAAGGCCAGTTCGCGGCTTCCCTTCCTCCATTGCAACCCACCGATCACTCCCACCGGAAGTTTCGGAACCGAAACCTCTTTTCTGGTCTTCGCCTCGAGCACATGCACCGTATTGATGCCGTCCTCATCGGCCACGAACGCGACCCATCGGCCGTCATCCGAGATATCGATGTCGGTAACATCCCATTGCAGCTGCGGCGTCAGCACGGATGTCTTGTGACTGGCCAAATCGAGATAGACAAGGCGCTGGAACTCCGAACCTTCGTCGCTCGTCAGGTATACGCCGTTCCCGTCCTTCGAAAAGCGGGCATTGCCACGCTCGACTTCGTCACTCGTCTTCGGCGTCAGTAACTCCTTCTTGCCCGATTCCGCATCAAGAAGCCAAACGTAGCTTTCCGCCGCCGACACCTCGTTGATCACCGCCAGTCGCTTGCCGTCCGGGGACCAATCCGCAACGAACCAACCGCCGCCCTCCAGGGGCGCCACCATGCGCGCGCTCGAGGGATCCGCAGGGTTCACGACCCAGATATCGACATCGTTCTCCGTGCGTTTCGTAGAGCCATAGGCAATGCGATCTCCCTGATACGACCAATGAGCACCTGTGTTGCGCGACTTGCCGTCGGTGAGCAACCTGATATCCCCCGTCTTCAGGTCATAGAGATACAACTGAAAAAACTCGCCACCGCCGACGTCCTTGCCGAACAAGAAAGTCTCACCATTCAGCGGCTGATACGACGCCCCCGCGATGCGGTCAGGAAAAAACGTGAGCTGCGTCCGTGCCCCGCCGGGAAACTTCACCTGGTGCACCTGGTTCGTATCCGCAAACCGGGTCTCGATCAGCATCTCGCGTCGCGTGGGATGCCAACTGGCGAAGAATGCACTGCGAAATTCGCTGTAGCGCGCTACAGATTCCGCCAGGGACGCCGGAATCTTCGGAATCCCTTCCGCAACTAGATTTTCATTGGGAACAATCTCGCCGCTCTGCGGCCAAGCCGCGAGACTCAGAACCAGAACTGCTACTACGTGTGATAAGCGCGTCATGAATATCTCCTCGCTTCTATCCGACGAACCTGAAAGCACTTCGGTTAGCGTCGACGGTTAGAATCGATCGACCGTGCAGTATTGTAATCGCGAAGCGGGGACTGCGCTGTGGCAGCTAAATGAGATCTTTAAGAGAGGTTCGTCGGTGAACAGACAGCTGTGGCCAATCTCACAAATTGTCCACGATTCGGGAGTCGTATCTCGCCTATTGCGGGCTTGGCGGATCAGTTTGGGTGGGCGGGGCCGAGGAACTGACTGGTGCCGGACTCTGCGAATTGGTGGCCGGCGCATTCGAGTGCGGGGTTGCAGGACCGGCAATCATTGCACTTTCCGGATTGAGCAGATGATCTTTATTGGGGCCGAGGCCCAGGCTGATGAGAGCGCGGGAGTCGGGAACCGTCTTGGACTGCCAACCATGAGCGGCTTGATAGCGGCGCATCGCGTCTTCGCTGGCAGCGTTCCACGTGCCCGTTGGCTCTCCGCTCAGGTAGTGCTCGCGAATGAGTGCTTCCTGGATGGAGCGGGCGCGATCCGAATCGATCTTCTGCTGGCCGCGCACCCGAGTGGATTTCTTTCTGCTACGTTTCCCTGTGCGGCTTGTAGTGGTCGCCGTAGCCGAGTGAGCCGATGTCGTGTGGCGCTTGTGAGTCGCCGTCTTCGTCGTCGCAGGCTTCTGCGCGTCAGTGTCGGACTGGCGTGCGCTTGCAGCAGGGACAAGGGCGCACGTCAGAGCAATCACGAAAGCAGCGAACCGGCGAAATTTGAAGAACGACATCATCTCGAGTTGGAGGGCGGAGATTCTCCCGAAAATAAAGCGGCCCAACTGCCTTGGCATTGTAATCATCCTCGATTGAGAGGAACAGTGCCAGTGCCCGTTGGGCCAAGATACGTTACGGAAGTGTACCAGCGTCGAAGATCGTGCCGTCTTGCCGGGTCGAGCCACGGGGGCGCACCAGGAAGACGACGTCCTGGCCGCTCTTCATGCTCGACTCGATCCTGGCGAAATCGTCTTCGTTGTTGACGGGCTGCTTGTTGATCTCGAGGACCACGTCGCCACGGCCCAGGTTGACGTCTTCCGCGAAAGAACCCGGCTTCACGTCCTGCACGATCACGCCCTTGCCCGCGGGCATGTCGAGGCGCTCCGCCATTTCCGGTGTCAGTTTGCGGACGGTCACGCCAAACTTGCTGGCCTTGGGCATACTCTCGTCGTCGTTCTCCTGATCCTCTCCAAGGCGGGCGGCAAACAGTTTAGCGCGGTCCGCTATGGTGACGGTCGCGTCTTGGGCTTTGCCGTTGCGCAGGAATCCGAGATTCACCTTGGATCCCGGCTTGCGCGAGGCAATATCGGCCACCAGTTCACTGCCTTTGCCGACTTTCTTTCCATCCACGCTGGTGATGGTATCGCCCACCTTCAGACCGGCCTGATCCGCCGGGCTGCCGGCTACGACGCTGGAAATAGGCACTCCGCTGCCGGAACCATAGACTCGAGCAATTGCAGGATTCTCAACCGCATCGAACATGATGCCGATCGATCCGCGCGAAACCTTATGCTCGGGACCAGTCAGCTGGTTGTAGACCTCGACCACGGTCTTGGAAGGCAGCGCGAATCCCACGCCCGCATAGGCATTGGTCTCGCTCAGGATCGCAGTGTTGATGCCGATTACTTCCCCGTTCATGTTCACGAGCGGACCGCCGGAATTGCCCGGGTTGATTGCCGCATCGGTCTGAATGAAGGTCTGGAATTGCCGTCCGGGAACGATGTCGCGTCCTTTGGCCGATACGATGCCGGCCGTCACGGTTTCGGAGAGGCCGAACGGGCTGCCCACGGCGAGCACCCAGTCCCCGACTTGCATGCTGTCGGAGTTGCCCATCTTGGCCGCCGGGAGCGCACGATCGATATCGACCTTGATCACGGCTAGATCCGTTTCCTGATCGGTCCCGATCACCTTGGCATCGTGCTGAACCCCGGGGGGATCGTCCTCGAAACGAACACGAACGCGGTCGGCTTTGTCGACAACGTGGCGGTTGGTAACGATGTACCCCTTGGGATCGACGATCACGCCAGAGCCAAGGGAGCGCTCACGAATGGGACCACTGTCGGGGCCGCCTTGGCCACCAGGTCCGCCGAAGAAGTGGTTGAAGAAGTCGTCCATGCCACCGCCACCACCATTTTCCTCGTCGTCCTGGCCACCGCGCCGCCGGTGAACATTCTTGATGGTGGATTCGGTGTTGATGTTGACGACGCTCGGCTCCAGTTGCTTGGCAATCTGTGAGAAGGCATTGGACATCTGTTGAGGAGACGGCAGGCTCAGCGGGGTGACGTCGCTCTTTTGCCCTTCCTTGCCTTTGACACTGTAGGAAACAACCGTGCCGATCAGGATGCCGACCGAAAGCGTAGCCAGAATGCTCAGCGTGTAAGCCCAGCGGTGGGCCTTCATGCGCAACCACATTGCGCCCATAGGATCCACTTCCTCCGAAAATGTCTAAGTCCCTTACATTATACCCATTTACGCGTTATACCTGAATCGGACATTGGCTAGCCGAATGGGGCTCCGCCTGGGGACTTGCATCGTTAGACGCTTAAACAGAATAAAGCGTTTCATGAGGTCTGGAAATGAACTTTGCGGTACGGCAAACGCGGGCGTTGATATGCTTGGACGTGAACGAGCCGCACGATCGCAGGAGAGTCAAGAATGAAGAAAGAAGTGAGGAAACTGGCAAAAGATTATCGTGTTGAAGGTGGGAAGCACTTTCGCCTGAAACACTTCGATCCGGCAGATACGGGCGATTGGAAATCGAAGGAACTTGCTGAAGAGGCCCTGCTGCGCGGGAAAGAGCGTACTGAGGAACTTCAGGACAAACTCTATGCACAGGATCGCTGGTCGGTTCTGCTGATTTTCCAGGCTTTGGATGCGGCGGGGAAGGATGGAATCATCAAGCATGTGATGTCAGGGGTGAATCCGCAAGGCTGCCAAGTGCACTCGTTTAAAGCGCCATCCGAGGAGGAACTGCAGCATGACTTCTTGTGGCGAACGACGGTAAATTTGCCCGAACGAGGGCATATTGGGATCTTTAACCGGTCGTATTACGAAGAAGTGTTGGTGGTGCGAGTACATCAGGAAATTCTGGAAGCGCAGAAGATTCCGCCATCGCTGGTCGGCAAGCACATCTGGCAAGAGCGGTTTGAAGACATCAGTTGTTTCGAGCGGCACATGGCGAGAAGCGGGACGGTCATCCGGAAGTTCTTCTTGAACGTGTCGAAGGAAGAGCAGAAGAGGCGCTTTCTCGAACGACTGGAAGAGCCTGAGAAGAACTGGAAGTTCTCGGCGTCGGATGTGCGGGAGCGGCAATGCTGGGACGACTACCACGCCGCCTACGAAGACCTGATTCGGAACACAGCGAGCGATATTGCGCCGTGGTACGTGGTTCCGGCGGATCACAAGTGGTTCACGCGGCTGGTCGTTTCGGCTGTGCTGGTGGAAACGCTGGAATCGTTAAACCTCTCCTACCCGATGGTGGACGCGCAAAAGCATAAAGAACTGGAAGCCGCAAAAAAGCAACTTCTCAAGGAGTAAGAACGCCGAGGCTTTGCAGCGAACGTCGTTCGGATTACCATAGGAGAACTGTCCACATCGCGTTCCGGAGAATCCATCCTATGGGCCTACAGAGCTGTCGCACTCGCACGTTCGTGGTTGGTAAGTGTTCTCTCGCCGTTGTTCTCACCGGATTGTTGACCCTTGCGGCATTCGGGCAAACCAAACCGGAACGACAATCGAAGGCCGCGAAAGCAGCGGAGACGACGCCTGCGGCGCAGCCTTCCGCCACGTCCACCGGAGCTGATTCCGATAAAGAGGAATCTTCGAAACCGGAAGATAAGGCATTCAAGGGGATGCATTACCGCCTGATCGGTCCCTTCCGCGGCGGCCGATCGCTTACCGCAGCTGGTGTCCCGGGCGATCCAACGACGTATTACTTCGGAAGCACCGGCGGCGGAGTGTGGAAATCCACGGACGGCGCGATGACATGGTCCCCCGTTTTTGACAAGGAAGGGACGTCCTCGATCGGCAGCATCGCGATTTCGAGTTCGAATCACAACGTTCTCTACGTGGGCACGGGCGAGGCATGCATCCGGGGAAACATCTCGCACGGCGATGGCGTGTACAAGTCGCTCGATGGCGGCAAGACTTGGAAGAACGTAGGGCTGAAGGATTCGCGCGCAATCGGGAAAGTGATTATCAATCCCACGAATCCTGACATTGCTTTCGTGGCGGCTCTCGGACACGTGTACGGCTCAAATGCAGAGCGCGGAATTTTCCGCACAATTGATGGCGGCAAGACGTGGGAGAAGGTTCTCTACAAGGACGAGAACACTGGCGGCATCGATGTGGCGTTTGATCCGCATAATCCGAACATTCTGTTCGGGGCGCTATGGCAGGCGCGCCGCACGTCGTGGAGCATGAACGATGGTGGCCCGGGAAGCGGACTGTATCGATCGAATGATGGCGGCACAACGTGGAAGCGTCTGGAAGAGCACGGGCTGCCGAAAGGGCCCTACGGCAAGATCGGCGTGGCAGTTGGCGCAAATTCGGAGCGCGTTTATGCGCTGATTGAAGCACACAATCCCGATGGCGGGCTCTATCGCTCCGATGATGGCGGCGAAAACTGGCAACTCGTAAATCCTGACCACAGCCTGTGGCAGCGGCCCTGGTACTACATGCACGTGATTGCCGACCCGCGCGATGAGAACACGCTCTACATCATGGATGTGGACGCCTACAAGTCAACCGATGGCGGGCACCTGTTCAACAAAGTTCACGTGCCGCACGGGGACAATCACGGGATGTGGATCGATCCGCTGAACACACGGCGGATGATCGCATCGAACGACGGCGGGGTCACGATTACGCTGGATGGCGGCAAGAACTGGACCCGCGAGGACAACCAGCCAACCGCGCAGTTCTATCACGTGATCACCGACGGTGCCACCCCCTACCGTGTATACGGAGCCCAGCAGGACAGCGGCACGGTGGCCATCGTCAGCCGAAGCGACGACGGGGCTATCGGAATCAGCGACTGGTACGACGTCGGCGGCGGGGAGGCGGGCTATATTGCGCCGGATCCACGCGATCCCAATGTCGTCTATGCCGCGGACTATCAGGGCAACATCACGCGCTACGACCGGCATATCGGCCAGGTGAAGGCCATCACCGAACAACCCGAACTGTCGGATGCACACGGGGCAGCCAATTTGGAGCACCGGTTCCAGTGGACCGCGCCGGTCATGCTATCTCCGCACGATCCCAACACGCTCTACCACGGTGGAGAGATGCTGTTTAAGACTACCGACGGCGGCATGCACTGGAAGGCCATCAGCCCTGACCTGACGCGCAACGACAAGAGCAAGCAGAACGTATCGGGTGGCGACATTACGCTCGATGATTCTGGTACGGAGTACTACGACACGATCTTTGCATTAGCGGAGTCGCCGATCACCAAGGGACTGCTTTGGGTCGGAACCGATGACGGGCTGATTCGACTTACCCAGGATGAAGGCAAGACGTGGACCAACGTCACTCCGAAAGATATGCCGGAGTGGAGCCGCGTCAGCCAGATCGATCTATCGCCATTCGATGCAGGAACGGCGTACGTTGCGGTCGATCGCCATCAATTTGACGATTTGAAGCCGTACATCTTCAAAACCAGCGACTACGGAAAAACATGGACGAAGCTGGGGCAAGGAATTCCGGACACGACCTTCGTGCGCGTGGTTCGGGAGGATCCCAAAAAGAAAGGCCTGCTCTACGCCGGGACAGAAGAGGGAGTGTATGTCTCCTTTAATGACGGCGCGAATTGGCGTCCGTTGAAACTGAACCTGCCAACGGTGCCGGTGCACGATCTCGTCATCAAGAACAATGATCTGGTGGTTGCGACCCACGGGCGCGCTTTCTGGATCCTGGATGACATCAGCCCACTGCGGCAGTATTCCGAGGAGATCAATCACAAGGAGACGTTCCTCTACACGCCGTCAACGGCGTATCGGATTCAGGCGGGAGCGGCTGGGGAGCGGCATCCCGCCAAAACGTCTGGCCAGAATCCTCCGGCCGGCGCGGTGATGTACTACTGGCTCAAGGATGTACCCAAGGCCGATAGCGAGACGAAAATCGAAATCCTGGATGCGTCGGGAAGCGTCATTCGCAAATACTCAAGCGCCGAGTACAACTCGCTTGAAGAACCAATCGGTCCGGACGACAAGAAACCGGAGAAGCAGATCAAGCCCGAGGCGGGATTGAACCGGTTTGTCTGGGATCTGCGCTACGAAGAGGCGCACCATGTTCCGGGTTACTACTTATACGAGTATGGTGCTGGGGCTCGCGGTCCGGTGGCAGTTCCGGGGCACTATCAGGTGCGGCTGACGGTTGGCGCTCAGACACAGACTGCGGACTTTGACTTGAAACTCGACCCGCGCGTGAATGTCAGCCAGGCTGATCTGGAAGCGCAGTTCAAGCTCCTGCTGGACACGCGTGATGAACTCAGCCGCGTTTTTGATGCGGTCAATCAGATTCAGGATGTGCGTTCGCAGTTGAGCGGGCTAAAGCGGCGTCTACCGCAGAACGCGAGCGCGAAGAACATTTCGACCGCCGCGGACGACCTGGAAAAGAAGCTGGTTGCGATTCGGGATCAGTTCATCAACCTCGACATCTCGGCGAATGAAGACTCTCTCGCGTATCCTCCGCAGATCGACGCGAAGCTGGCCTATCTCGCGATGGACACCGCGACGGCGGATTCGGCACCTACCGAGGCCGAGCAAAAGCAATTCGAAAAACTGAAGCGGCAGAGCGGCGAACTGCTCGCCCGTTGGGACGACCTGCAACGTCGAGACCTCGCGACCTTCCAGAAACTAACGGCGGAGGGTAGCCTTTCGACAGTAGTCGTGCCGCCACCCGGACGCGTAGCCGAAGAGACAGTGGCCGCGCACTAAGCGGCCACAGATCTACGATTTCGGAAAGTTCTGTCTTTCTCAGGGCGTATCGTCCAGGCTCGTCCAATCGCTGGCCGGAGACGACGCCGTGCACCCGCCGCTTGCCTTGCAGATATAGAACTGCGTGATGGGGTGTACCTCCCATACCGTAGAGCGCCAGCAACTGGAGGCTGCCGACGGGAAGTGGCAGTCGTCGTTCTGGTTGTAATGGATATTGTCAGCCATGAGTTGGCCGACAATTTTCACCTGCTGTCCTTCGAGCGCACTGACTCTAGCAAATGTCCACTTCGGATGTTGCGTGCGGATGAATGGAGTCATCTCCGCAACAACACTAGCTTTTTCCAGGGCGGCAAATTCAGGACTTCCCTGCGCCGGATGTTTGCTCGCGCTGGCTGCAAGCTTGGGGTCGAAGCCGATGCCGAGGTGATAGTCGAAGGTGTCGGGCGCTGTCAGCTTGCAGTTGCATGTCTCACTGTTAGCGGGCTTGGTCGACGTTCCTTTGCTCGTGTCCTCGGCAAAATAGAGATAGGCGATCACGGTGTGGATGTTTCCCTCGCCCAGCGCGACAAACTTGCTGGCAAGTTTTCCGTGGTTGGCAGAACTCAGCCCTTTGGGAAGCTGGGTCTCGAGCCTGGGGAAATCGGCTGCGGCGAGCTCTTTGGTCGAAGCTGCATTTGAACCAGGGTCCTGATCCTTGAGGAAATCGAGATAGGCATCGTAGGTCGGTTTCTTAGAAGCGGAACAGCCATCGGGAAAGTCCGCATGGCATTTGTCGAGTGTCATGCCGCCGGAAGGACAAGTTTTCGGGTGTTGAACCGTAGCCTTGCTTGCGAGTTCATGAGCGCGGTCCTGAGCCTGGACTGATAACAAACTAACCACAGCGAACAGGATGGAGCACATCGGGATTGACTTTGTCATAGTTCCTCCACAGGGATTGGCGTTGGGAGCCGGAGGGGCCGTAAACAGTTGTGCTGGGATCCCGAGAACGGCGGCCATTGTATACCCGCTGGTCAAGCCTCCACCCTTTGATGGCGCATCTGTCCGTTAAATGGAACAGGTCAAGAAGAGGAGCGCGACGCACGTCGTATTGATTAAATCGATTACCTCTATTACTTCCGTGCCAGCAAATGGCACTGTTGTGCCCTGTTGCGATTCATATCGCGTTGTTATTGTGCCGATAGAGTTTGATGTTCCTCCCCTGAGGGTCAAACTGAGCCGATCCAACTGGGAGGGTGCTTATGAGGATGATGCATCTCTGTTATGCGGCAATTGGCTTCGCGGTGGCACGCTGGTTTTTCAAGCGGCAAGCGGTTGCTGCAGATCCAGTCAGTCGGTTTAGAACTCAGGGCCTTTTGTAGAAAGTTTTGTCGAGCTTGGGCGCGCGCACCCGTTGCGCCTCCATTTCGTCATCGCGCGCCCAGCGCTTCCCGCTCCCCGCTCCCAAAGTACTGTTACCAAGGTTTTCCTTCCTCGTCCGCATCTATCCCATCCCTTCATACAATCGATTGGGGGAATTGATTCGCAGCGTTCCCAGGTCGATCTATGGCGCGGATGTGCAAATTCACGTTTCTGTTCGTGATATCGGCAGTCCTTCTGCCGACCCTGCTCTGTGCGCAAGATGATCCCGGTGACCGGCCTTTGGGTGACGTGGCTCGCAGCCTGAGGAAGAAGACTCCGTCCTCCGCCGCGGTGATCGATGACGACAATCTCTCCACTGCGATGGAACAGGCTGAAAACCATCGTGCCGCTGGATCCGCGCTTCGCTTTCTCATGGCGGGAGACAGCAAGAGTTTTCAAGTCTCCGAACCCGACGTCACCTGCAGCCTGTCGTTCAGCGCGAACGCGAAATCCCTGCTTTCAAGCCAGTACGCACAGATGGACCTTCCCCCCGGAGACGTGCTGAAGCTCAAAGGTCCGGCTACGATTGAAGGGGACGCACTCACGGTGTCGGTACTTAATGGCACGGATTGGCACGTCAGCGAGATCGCGGTTGCGCTGACGGTCGTCCGGAAGAATGCTCCGGCAAGTGACGAACTAAACCCGGGAAACGTAGTGCCGCCGGCGTTTGATTTGTCGCAGGAGGTTCGTCCGGAAAAGAAGCCCGACATCACGGTGATCTATCGCATGCGCGCGGCCGCAGGACCCGCTGCCCGAACCGTTTTCAGCACTCCGCTGAATCTGGATCTTGTTCCCGGCGATGAGTGGCATTGGGCCATCGTTCAGGCGAAGGGATATCCGCCGCAAGGATACGCGCCTACCGTGCCCCGAGCCGAGAGCGCAAGCCTTCAGTCATCCACTCCAGTTGTGCTGCCATCACTCTCGGAGTTTGAGAGCACAACTCCGCAGCCGATTTCGCATGCCGACCCGCAATGAACCTATTCCTTCGGGATGAGCCTTGCCCGGTGTTGGGTAATTCATGAGGACCATAGAATGAACGAGCGGCCCTGCATTCGCATGCTAGACTTGAAATCAATCCCCACAACTGAGGCGGCTCATGAAATTCGGCGTCATCATCTTCCCAGGTTCGAACTGCGATCACGATGCCTACTGGACGATTCAGCACGTGGCCAAGCAGCCGGTGACGTTTCTATGGCACGAATCGCACAACCTCGAAAATTGTGACGCCATCATCGTTCCGGGAGGATTCGCTTATGGCGACTACCTGCGCACGGGAGCCATCGCCAAATTTTCTCCGGTGATGGAATCAGTTCGCAAGTTCGCCGACGGGGGAGGACTGGTGCTGGGAATCTGCAACGGCTTCCAGATTCTCTGCGAGTCAGGGCTGCTGCCTGGTGCGCTCATGCGCAATGTGGGACTGAAATACGTTTGTAAGCCGGTGCAAGTACGAGTCGAAAACACCGACACACCGTTCACAAATACCTGCCGCGAGGGAGAAGTCCTGACCATTCCGATCGGGCACATGGAAGGAAATTATTTCTGTGACGCCGCGACCCTCGAGCAGTTGCGGCAACAGGGGCGCATTGTCCTTCGTTATTGCTCGCCGACAGGGGAAATCACCGCTTCCGCGAATCCTAACGGTTCTCTGGAAAACATTGCCGGGATTTGCAGTGCCGGACGCAATGTCGTGGGCATGATGCCGCATCCGGAGCGTTCCGCCGAGCCGGAATTGGGCTGCACGGATGGAGTAAAGATTTTCCAATCGATGGTCGGTGCGCTCGCGCCGCGTTGACTTCCTCTCCTCTCCTGCGAAGTTTTTTCTTGGATATCAACGGCCATTCGGTATATGGTTCTCCTGCTTCCCCCGAAGCAAGGTTCCCAAAAACCTAGTCGTTCTTCGAATACGGGGAGGTGTGTCTCTCATGACACCAAAGCAAATTCTGGATTCCTTTTCCGCCACACTGATGCAAGACGAACGAATTCTCAGCGCACAGGAACGCGAGTTGCTGGCGAGGGTCCTGTCCCATACAAGAGATGCGAGCGAAAACCAAGAACTGCAGGATGAGGTGCAGAAGATCATCGCGGCTGCAGTGGGCGAAACCGTAGCCCATCGAGCATTCTCGGCACTCGGTGCCAGCATCGTCGAGGGCATTCTGGAAACAAGCGCGCTCTCGCTGAGCGAGGCGGGCGAGACTTTGGCCGCAAAGAAGTCTCCCAAAAAAACGGGTACCCCGAGTCCCGGAGTCCGGTCGAATCCTGGCTCGCCGTCGCCGGGCACACCGTCGCCCTCGCCGGGGCCCCAAGGGCCGCAGTCGAATCCGATCCGGCCGTTGGACGCCCCGGTTGTTCCCACTGCGCCCCCGGCGCCGAAAGGGCCTCAGGGACCGCAAGGCTCGTTCGAGAAAGTCGTAAAGGCGGAAACGGCGGTTTCCGTTCAGGAGCGTCCGGCCCACCTGAAGGCGCGCTGCGTGGTTCTCGATGAATTCCTTGCGGCGCAGGAAGTCGAGCAACTGACGCGGTTTGCCCTGGAACAGGAAGAGCATTTCCGCACCAGTGAAGTCATCTCGCCCGTGAACGAAGGTGGGGTTGTGGACTACGAGCATCGGCGGTCGCGCGTGCTCATGGAAATCGGTCCGCATCAAGAACTGGTGTTGAGCCGCATCAAGACCGTGTTGCCTAAAGTGCTGCAGGAGTTTGGCATGGAGGAATTCACGATCGCCGGCGAAGAGGTGCAGATCACCGCCAGCAACGACGGGGATTTCTTCCGCTTCCACAGCGATAACGGGAGTGAAGGTGTGACGTCCCGGTACCTGACGTTTGTCTATTTCTTCCATCGGGAGCCGCGGCCTTTTGAGGGAGGAGAGTTGCGGATTCATGACGCTCGCCTCGAAGGCGGACAGTACGTCAGCGAGGGCAGCTATCAGGTCGTTGCTCCGCAGCAGAATCAGATTGTGTTTTTCCCGTGTGAACTGCTGCACGAGATCACGCCGGTGAAATGCCCGTCGGGGAAGTTTGCCGATAGCCGATTCACGCTAAACGGATGGCTCCGTCGTTAAACAATTCGGCATGGCTGGAGTGGATGGCACATCTGTTGGGGGGCGCGTCGAGGCGAACGTATGCTGCGACACTGCCCCTCAACCGTTTCTACTGCTTGCTGGATGAGCTTCCCATGCATCTGGTCCCGCGGCCTGGCGCGGAATCCCTGCGCTGTTATGCAGGCGAAGATGAGTCGTTATCCTTGAGTCCGGCGTCCACCTTCACCACCCGAGGAATCCTCCCGCCTGACTTGTCGTATCTCGAGCCGTTCGTGTCGGGATTTATTCTGCAAGGGACTGTCGCCTGGGTCAGAGATGCGGCGAGCGGTAGTGTGTCGCCTTTCCTGCTGGGGACAACATTCGAAACAGCGTTGAACAGCCTGAATAGGGGCGAAACGCCTTCAATATTACCGTCGGCGATTCGCAATCGCCTGCTGCAGGCCGGAATCCTGACATCGGAGAAGCGGGACGCGAGACTCCTCCGGGAAAGGCAGAACGGGATTGAGCGGTCCGCCGCGGCGTTCCAGAGGAACCGATACGTGCCGCTGACGGGACTGATTCATCCATTTCAAATTGCCGCGTTGCGGCGGTACTACCGCTATCTGATTCGCACCGGAGCTATCTCTCTGGGGGACAGCCAAAGCCCCCGGCGTTACGTCGCTTACAACGAGCCGGTCGCGCGTTTCTTCCATCAGCAAATCACGCACACTCTCAGCGCTATCGCGGGTGAACCGCTCAAGCCATCCTACGTCTACCTTGCGTCTTATTTGAGCGGCGCCGAACTACAGAAACATACGGACAGAGAACAGTGCGAGTTTAGCGTGACCTTGTGCCTGGATTTTTCTCCCGAACCGGTGCGGGAAACGCCGTGGCCAATTCGACTGGATACCCCGGGAGGACAAGTTACCGTCTACCAGGCGCTCGGGGACGGACTGGCCTATCGCGGCACACAGTTGCCACACTATCGGGACGCGTTGCCGGACGGGCAGACTTCGACGTCAATCTTCTTTCACTACGTCAGGGCGAACTTCTCTGGGTCTCTGGCGTGAGAAAGCGATTTCCCTTCGGCTAGTGCAACCCCGAGATAATGTAGAGGACAGAGAGAGTCTGATTGTAGCTGTAGGCGAAGCGTTTGCCGTCGCGGCTCACAAAAAAGGGACCCACCATCACGACGCCGGCGGGAACTCCAGGTTTCAGGTCTTGCAGCAGGGTCTGTTTGCCTGTAGCGATCTCCACTTTGTAGACCTTGCTGGGGAATTCGCCGTCCTGATAGCCGTAAAGATACGAGCCGTCGCTCGACCATTGCACGGATTCGAATCCTGGTTTCAGGTTTGTAAGCTGTCGTGGGGTGCCGCCGCCGATGGGATAGACCACCGTGGAATGGTTCGATCCCCTGCCGATCATGAAGCGGCTGTCGGGCGATGATGCACCGCATAAAAAGCCTTCGGCGGTCGCGAGCGTAGCCTTGCCGCTCGACACGTCCACAAGATAACAACGTACCCCATGCCCCGTTTCATCTCCGTTAACAGCGATACTCTTTCCATCGGGCAGGAAACGGGCATAACCGTTGTGAAGATGCTCAAGACCGGTGATATTTATGTCTCGGGACTGTCCCGCACCAATGGGCAGTAGTGTGAGCCGAGGTGGTTGCTTCGTCGAAATGGAAATCGCCCACTTTCCGTCTGGGGACAAGCCACCGGCACTTCCTTCACCCAACTGCACGGGCAGCGTACCGTCTGTTCTGCGAAATGCCACCGCGTAGTCGGGTCCCGCGGCTTCGCTGGCATCCTCGAATAAAACAAACTCCCCATCCGGCGAAATATCACGCACCAAATTCCAGTCGTGCCAGGAAAGGTCCACGTCGGCCTTATCTTGGCTGCCAAACGTGGTGTATGCCATGGCCACTCGCTTGGAATTCAGGGCGACAAGTACTCGATTGTCCGATGCAATGTCTTGAAGGACGATTCCGAGCGGCAAAGCAAGGATCGTGCGCAACTTGCCGGAAAGGTCAACCGCCATGAGATGCAGCGTGCTGCCCTTATCCGTGGCACTGAACCAGACTTCTCGTCCATCGGCCCGCCAGGCCAGTCCTAACTCCGCCTCCCACTCGCGCGTCAGCCGGGTGACGTGCCCGGATAGGTCAACGACCGAGACCACGCCACGATCATCCCAGACGGCCGGGTGATCCATGAATGCGATTCGATCGCCAGCCGGGGAGAAGCGAATGTTACTGATCCATCCGCCGCTTTGATACAGCACGTTGCCGACGGGAAACTCCAGGCGGCTGTGTCCCTGGACGTAGTGAACGACTGCCAGTTGGTTATGCACGTCGAAATCGGCCCAGCGTACGTCACCCAGGATTTCGTGCGGCGACCCTCCCGCCAGAGGCGCGCGGGCCAGCACCCCATTCATGGTCTCGAGCTGGGCATTGTGGGTGCCGTTCATAACGAGCGCTAATTCGTTGCTGGAAGAAATTGCCAGCAGATTCGCGCCCTTCAGATTCAGAGGCTGGGGCAAAAAGGAACTGCCAATCGTGGAAAAGAGTTGGACATCATTTTGATTCCACGCTGCGCTGTAAACAATCGATTGTCCATCCGCGGCAAATCGCGCGGCATAAAGCGTGCCGGCATCGTACGTCAGGCGGCGGTATGTCGGCGGCTGTGTGGGTGCGCGCAGCAGTACAACGAGTACCGACACAAAAGCGGCAACAGCCATTGCCGCAGCAAGTGCCCAGGGCAGAGCAACGGCCTTTCGTTTCGGCTTTGTAAACGAGAGTTGAGCGGCGGAGGCCCCAGAGAGGGTCTGCAGGGCGAAAGCCAGGTCCTTGGACGACTGAAATCGATCGTCCGGTTCCTTTTCCAGGCAATGCTTGATGATCTCGCGGTAAGTGGGAGGAATCGCGGTCTTATCCAGATCTGCGTCGGGCGGCATCTCTCGCAGAACCGCCGTCATCGTGTCGACTTCCGTCTCCCCGCGAAAAGCGCGCGTTCCCGCCAGCATCTCGTAGAGAATCGCGCCAAAAGTAAAGATGTCGCTGCGATGATCGACCGGCCTCCCCCGCAGTTGTTCGGGAGACATGTAAGCGACCGTTCCGACGACAGCCCCGGACTTCGTGACTGTGGTCATCTTCTCGATGGAGCGGTCGTCCCCAACAGGTGCCTGTAATTTGGCTACGCCAAAATCGAGGATCTTCATCCGGCCCTCTTCGGTCAGGAAAAGATTCTCGGGCTTGAGATCACGATGAACGATGTGCCGTTCGTGAGCAGCGATCAAGCCTGATGCAATCTGGAGAGCGTAATCGGATGCCTGCGGCAGTGGAATAGGGCCTTCAGCAAGACGCTGCCGAAGCGTTCTCCCATGCAGAAGCTCGGTGACAATGAAGGGGGCGCTCCCCTCAAAACCTACGTCGTAGATCGCCAGGATGTTTGGGTGGTTGAGTGCAGCAGCAGCTCGCGCCTCGTGCTCAAAGCGGCGAAGATGATCTGGGCTGTCGCCGGAGGCGGGACGGATCAACTTGAGAGCAACGTCGCGGCCCAACCGTTCGTCACGAGCGCGGAAGACATCCCCCATACCGCCCGAACCGATCTTCTCCAGGATCCTGTAATGTCCCACCAACTGATCGGTCATTCCGAGCGCCCACCGCCTTTGCCTCGGCATGTTAGGGGTCAGAAGTGAGAAGAGTCAATACCGCCGAAGAGCTACAGGTAACTCCGATATGAATACGGGGCATGCTATACTCAATGTTCGCCTGCGTGCGTACCGAGGCATGCTTACCGAGGCAACTCTGTGATCTCCTCTAAAGGCGAATCCTGCGCCATCCAAGATCTTTAGTATAGATTTCTAGATACGAGGTCGAACTATGTCCGGCCATTCAAAATGGGCCACAATTAAGCACAAAAAGGGCGCGCTTGACGCCAAGCGCGGCAAGATTTTTACCCGCCTAATTAAGGAAATCAGTATCGCCGCGAAGAACGGCGGCGGCGATCCTGATTCGAACCCGCGACTGCGCGGCGCCATCGTGGCAGCCAAGGCTGAGAACATGCCTGCTGACAACATCAAGCGGGCGATCCAGCGAGGCACCGGAGAGTTGCCCGGTGCCACCTACGAGGAGTTCTCTTTGGAAGGCTACGGACCGGGCGGCGTGGCCATTCTGCTTGATATCAACACCGACAATCGCAATCGGACGGTCAGCGAAATCCGCCACGTGTTCGGCAAAAATGGCGGCAATATGGCTTCAGCCGGTGCAGTCGCGTATCTTTTCCACAAGAAAGGCGACATCATCATTCCCAAGAGCGCGGCCAAAGAAGACGACCTGATGAACATCGTTCTCGAAGCCGGCGGCGAAGACCTGCACGACGACGGCGAAAACTGGGAAATTACGACCGAGCCGTCCGCCTACGAAACAGTGCTTGAGGCCGTAAAGAAGGCTGGCATTACCCCCACCTCCTCGAGCGTTACATCCATCCCGCAGAACTACATCAAATTGGAAGGCCAAGCCGCTGGCACTATGATCCGGCTCATGGAAGCTCTCGAAGAACACGACGACGTGCAGAACGTCCACGCGAACTTCGATATCGACCAGAAGTTGCTGGAAGAGGTTGCAGGCTAGGTCAGCCGACTTAGATTTCGTTTCCTCGGGACACCGATCAGTCTGAAAGGGCCTGGAAGGTGTCCCGATTCTTTTCCAGCAAAATTCCTTGCTGGGCGATCGTTTCGATCAAACCATCCAGATCTGCCTCTCCCGTCATTGGATTCATGCAAGTGAACTTCATGCACTGGCGTTCACGAACGCGAGTATGACCGATGACCGCAGTTCCCCGTTCAAAAAGCCGCTGACGAATGGCGGTATTGATTCTGTCGGCATCGAGGTCTGAACTCGACGGCCGGTAACGGAACACCACCGTGCTGACCTGCGGCTCGCACATGAGTTCGAACTCTGGTTTTGTGAGGATCGAGTTCGCCGCATGGCGCGCGAGTTCGACCGTCCGGTCGATCATGGCGGACAGTTTCTCGCGCCCCACGGTTTGAAAAGAAATCCAGAGCTTCAGCGCGTCGAACCGGCGGGTGGTGAGCAGCGAATTCGTCACCAGGTTGGGGATCCCTTCTTCTTCGTGGGCTTCCGGATTGAGGTAATCCGCATGCAGCTTGATCAGGTTGAAGTGGCTCGCCTCGCGCAGAAGGAACACGCTACACGGGATGGGCTGCCAGAAAAGCTTGTGGAAGTCGATGCTGATCGAGTCGGCGTTTTCAATGCCGTGAAGCTTGTCTCGATGTTTCGCCGAGAAGACCAGCGCGCCTCCGTAGGCAGCGTCTACATGCAGCCAGGCGCCAGCACTGTGAGCAAGTTCTATAGATTCTGGCAGTGGATCAATTGAACCAAAGTCGGTTGTCCCTGCAGTCGCTACAACGGCCATTGGGAAAAGACCCTGCGTGCTTAGCGATTGCAGCGAGTCGCGCAGATCCCGAGGATTCATTCGAAAGCGATTATCCACAGCGATCCGAACCACAGAATCGGTTCCCAGGCCAAGTTGCGAGGCGGATTTTTCCACCGTGAAATGGGCAACGTCCGAGCACAGAATCCGCAGCTTCCTGGCTTCGGCCGGAAGTCCCGACTTTTGTGCTGACCAGTGCCATTGCTTCTGCAGAAATGCGTCACGTGCGAGCAACAGGCCCATGTAGTTCGACTGAGAACCCCCGGTCGTGAAGGTGCCATCTGCAGTTACCGGGAAACCCACTTCCCCGCACAGCCATCGCACCAGCTTCTGCTCAACGATGGTTGCGATGGGCGCCTGGTCGAACGAATCCATCGACTGATTGAGGGCGGTACTCACGACTTCAGCACCCAGGGCGGCAAGTAAGGGCGGACAGTGCAGGTGGGCGGC
>Ga0209698_10001053_pt1 | contig 31805 bp, 30 predicted proteins | sample LitLauG_LLR_2012_FD_187203 | JGI IMG/M metagenome (GOLD analysis project Ga0209698, IMG submission 187203) | Freshwater sediment microbial communities from Pennsylvania, USA - Little Laurel Run_MetaG_LLR_2012 (SPAdes) (version 2) | ecosystem: Environmental > Aquatic > Freshwater > Creek >... | reverse complement strand
GCCCTGATCCTGGGCTGTGGCGCACGCCACCAGCGCGCCACAGCCCAGGATCAGGGCCGCGACCGTGATAAGGCGTTTTCGGTGTGAGCTCATAAAGGTGTCCTTCCGAGGTGCGACAGTGCAGAGGCGCCGACGGCGCGCTCGCCTGGGGTGCGCGCGACTCCCCTAAGCATGGCCCCTGATTTTGGCCCCGGCGTGGCGCCTTTGGCAATCGTTGGGCAATGAAAAGGATCGGCGTCTTGGATTCTGCTCGTACGCGTCGGACGGCTATCGTGAAGGCGGAAGAATGCGCCACACAGTCAGCGTCGCCTTGGGAGCCGACACCTGGGTGAGCCAGGTGGGCGCTGCGCCATGCCGCAGGGCGTCCATCAGGCTGCCGGCGTCCTCCTGCGTCAGGTGACGCCGACAATCGAGCAGATAGGTCGCTCGCAGCGCGCGGATCAGGGTTTCGGCCTTGGCCGGCGGCGCCTGCAAGGCGACGTGTGCGGCCAGAATGGGGGTGGTCATCCGATGGTAGGGCGCCTGCACCACGCCATGATCCGTCAGGGCGGTCACATAGGGGCCATAGTCGATATCGGCCAGGATAACCCCGGTAGGCAGTCGTCTCAGCGGGGCGTAGGCGCGGGTATCGAAGCAGCCGTCGCCGACGCTGTCCCTGGCGGCGGAGGATTTCTCGGCGGCGGTCTTCGGCTTGATGACCGTCATCGCCTCCGCATGTCCCAGCGCCAGCACTGACGGAGAGAGCATGATGGCGGCGATCGCGCTTGGCAGCATGCGCCCCCTCAGCCACCGCTCTGACGCCACGCTCACGCCGGCGGCGAAGGTGACGGCGCCGAACCAGAAGGCATAGTCCAGCATGCGGTGCGCCTGAAAGCCTACGGCGCAGGCCATCAGGACCACGGGTCCCGCCAGCCACGGGCCGGGTTGCCGCCGGGCCTCAGGGCGAACGAACAGCATCAGCCAGCCCGCGATCGCCATGATGATCATGAACAGCGATTGCATCGCGCCGGTCGCCTCGTTCTTGTACGAGATCCACCACGGCTGCATCTCATTGATGTGGTCGAACCAGAATGGCCTGACGCGCGGGTCCATTTCCGCAAAAGGACCATGCAGGCAGTTAGGATCCAGGCCGAGGTAGACGCCGGCGGCGGCGATTCCGGCCAAGGCCAGGGCGACCCAGCTGGCGATACGGCCCCAGCGTGCCGCCACGATGCCTGCGATCGCCAGTCCCACGCCCGCGACGGCCAAGGCCAGGGCCAGGTTGACCGCCAACGCGTCGCAGAATGTCAGGCTCCAGCGGGCAGGCGGAGTCTGAAGCGCGAAAAGGCCAAGGCTGGCTATGCCCAGACTAGCGCCATAGGCGGCGGTCGGTCTGGCGCGATCATCGCCCGACGCCAGACGCAGCGCGAATCCGGCGCCGATCAGCGCGTGATAGAACAACGCCTCCAGGCCGATAGCCAGGCCAAACCCAGTGGCGACGCCGGCGATCGCCGCGTTGCGCACAGCGTTGCCCGGGGCGACGGCGGCGGCGAAGGCGATCAGCGCCATGGCGATCTGGATATTGTGGTGGTCCACCCGGCCAGGCAGAAACTGGACGAAGGCCTGGGGCAGCGTCATCAGCACCAGCGCCGCCAGGAACACCGCCCCGCGCGCCCCGAGGTCGCGCGCGATGAAGAGGGCCGCGGCGACCGCGGGAAACACCCAGAGCTGAGGCCAGGCGTAGCGAACGAAAAGTTCCGCGGTCGGCGGCGAAACGACGCGCGCGAGCAGCCACATCAGGGCGGCCAGCGGGCCGTCGATCAGACGCGACCAATGCAGGAAAACTCCGGTCGGCGGCCAGAAGCGACCAATCCGCTGATCGTACCAGCCGTGACCGGCCAGCATGTCGTGGACCAGCGTGAGCCGCGTCGCATCGTCCGTGTCGCCCAGACCGGTGGTGATGTCGCCGAAGCGCGCGGCCATGGCGATCCAGACCACAACCGTAACAACGGCCGCCGCGATCACCACGCCGCGGCGTGAAGTTATGTTTGGAATCGGCGAAAGGCCCATGGCCTTGCTTACCGGCGCCCAAGGCCGCCGTCACCCACGGTATTTCCCGATCCTGGAGCCGTGGCGGCCGCTGCGCCAGACCGCCGACCTCGGCGAGGAGAGCTGACGAACCTACGCTGTCACCAGGAACAGTCTTGCCGGCTGCCTGGGAAGGCCTCCCGCCGGCTCCGCAATCAGGCCGACGCAGTGGTGATCGAATTGCCGACGAAGTTAAACACGTTCGACAGATTGCTGCCCAGAGCGGTAAGCCCGCTGATTATGACCACCGCGATCAAGGCGGCGACCAGCCCGTACTCGATGGCTGTCGCCCCGGTGTTGTTTCGGAGGATGTGACGGAGAGTGCTCATCGCTTGCCGGGTCCTTGGCGTAGGTAAAATTTACATCGTATTAATACTTATATCTCTGCTGTAGAGTCAAGGCCGTTGTGAAGATGAGCGTGGGCGACAATTTGTCCGATCCGAAGCACCCAGGCGGAGACCTAGGTATAAATACGTAGTCCTATGAATGTCGACCGTGAACACGAGTCCGATTGACGCCCGGCTCTGAGTTTAGTCGCAGCCCTTCACCGGTCGCCAATTGGCGTCGTGAGGCGGGGCGTAAGCCTGACTGTTCGAACCGTTCGACCGTACGTCGAGCTGAACTTTGAAGGTCTTGGCGGGAATGTTAAGAGCGACTAGCCCCGGCGACGAGAGTCCCGGCCCGAATGTCGTCTCGTGGGTCCCTGCCTATGCGACGCTAATTCGGAACGGCGAGCCGAGCTCAAACGGCTGCGTACGCTGCGTACAACGAGGTCTCCACCGCGAAGGCGCGGACACTATAGGGGAGCGCTCTCTTGAAGTCGGGCCGGCGCCGAGTCCAATTTCGACCGCGCGCCGACGGGTCACCAAATCCCGGGGATCAATCTTCGAGTCCGTCTCGCGTAGTCCGCATATTCCGGAAACACGGATCTCAGCACGCCTTCTTCGTAGTTCATACGCCAGATCTGCAAGGCGAGATGAATGAGAATGAAGGGAATGGCGGCATACCAGGCCCGGCCCATCGCCAGGCCGATGACGGCGAATTCCTCGGCGGCGTAAAGCGGGTGCCTGATCAAGCGGTAAGGGCCGCGTGTCACCAGGACGCGAGCCTGCGGTCCGATGCTGAAGGATCGACCCAAGGCTGAAAGCGCGTAGAGAATGAGCAGTCCGCCTACCACAGTAAGGGCTCCGGACAGCATCTCGAGCGGTGCGATAAGACTTTGCCGTGGCAGGAACGTGATGACCCAGACTCCGTAAGTGCCCGCCAATGCGACCACCCGCGCGAGGAGACCAGCGCGGCGCGCCTTGGCCTCAGGGCGAATGATCATCAACGCCGAAAGGACCAGGAAAAACGCCACGGTCGAGATGTCCGAAACGATGTGCGACCACGTCGTCAACGCCGAAGTTCGTTTCAGCAAGTCGTGGGCAAGAACCGCGTTTCTCGCATTGACGGTGGCCAACAGCAGGAACCAGGCAGCGCCGGCCACGCGGGCGGCGCGCGCGAACGGCGACGGCGTGACGGCGGTTTGGGTTGCCTCGCTGGCCGACGGTTGCGTCATGCGCGCGGAACCCATGGGGATGAAGTGAGCGTGGGCGCGCGGTTGAAGGACCCGGCCCTGAGGATGAGCTTTGCGTGGTCAGCCATGGCTACCACGCTACCCGCGTCGGCCAAGGTAACGCGCCGACGCGAGCGCCAAGCTGGGGCGCCGCTTGGGCTAAGCGACCCGCGACGGCTTTGGAATGTACGATGTCGCATCACAAGATCAATATGGTCGCCATGGGTTAAGGTTAAGTTGGTCACACATTACGTATCGACAGGCCAGTTCAACGACCCCGATCGCTCTTCGCCGACATGCCTGTGTTTCGCCCAGCGCGGCTGACCGTCTCCAGCTATCCCTTACAATCGTCAATTTGCGGAAACTACGCCTGCCCGCCGTCGCGCTCACCACCGCCAGCGTGCGACTTGCACTATTTGCAGGGTCTCCCGAGGTGATCCAAGGTCCTGAGGGGAACCTCCGGAAGACAATCGTATCAGGCTGACATGGGGCGACGGCCTCGTATGACCGGGTCAACCGAGCGGACCGCTCGGTGTCTTAACGCGATTGTAACGCCCGACGTTGCAACCGCGATCGGCGCCGCCATGACCTCGGCGGGCCGAGGATAGCATCGCATGTGGTCAGCCATTGCGGACGGCGTGGGCGGAATGATCGCGACCGTAGTGGTTGGCGCTGTGATCATGATAGCCGGCGCTGCGCTGGAACGGCGATGGCCGGCGACGCCGCAAGACAACGCCGGGCTGCGTCTCAACCTGGCCTACTTCGCGTCGGCGAGTGTTCTGCAAGCCCTTTTGCGGCCTCTTCCGGCCTTGGCCACCGCGGTTGCCGTGCGCGCGTCCGGGGGGGGATGGATCCCGTTGCCGGATCGAGGAGCGGGTTTCATTGCTGGCGCGGCCATATACCTTGTGGCGACTGACGCAGGCGAATACCTGTTTCATCGTGCGCAGCATGCCATGCCGTGGCTCTGGTCGATGCACTCACTTCATCACAGTGACGAAGCGTTTGGCGTATCCACTACCGTGCGTCACTTTTGGCTGGAAAGCTCGATCAAATCATGCACGATATATTTGGCCGTGGCCTTAATGTTTCGAGTGCCTCAAAATATATTACAAATCTACGCGATCGTCAGTTACTATAATTATTTCAGCCATGCGAACCTGCGGATAGGGTTTGGACGGTGGTCGTTCGTCGTGAACTCGCCGCAGTACCATCGCCTGCACCACTCGCGCGTGGTCACCGAACGCGAATGCAACTTTGCAGCGATCTTGCCGATCTTTGACGTTCTTACCGGCGCGTACCTACGACCCCAGCGAGATGCGTTTCCGCCCACTGGCCTTTGGGACGGGGCGACGGCCCTAACCCTATCAGATGCGCTGACCTGGCCGGTTCGCGGCGTTCTCCATCGAACTAACGCCGGTTGAACATGGTCGAATAGACGAAAAGATGTTCCGCGACGGCTATAGGTTAAAAGTATCAACGTTTTGCAATCTTTCGATTGATCGACTGAAAGGAAAAACAGCAATTAAGAATGCGTAAATTGTGCAAGAACTCGCCTGGGGTGTGATTTGAGTCGGGTGTGGGTACTTTTATCGTTAAATGTTCGGGAGGCTTGTTCAGTGCGGAATCTACGTATTGACGGTCAAGGGTCGACTAAAGCATCAATATGCCATCATTCATTCATGCCACGAGGATCAAGCCATGATCACGACCTTCAAGACCTTTCTTCGCGACCGCGATGGCGCGACCGCCATCGAATATGGCCTCATTGCCGCTCTGATCGCCGTGGTGATCATCACCGCCGTGACCACGTTGGGCAGCAATTTGGCTAACGTCTTCAACTATGTCGGCAACCACGTGACGACGGCCAGCGCCTAATTTGCGCTTGGGGGCGGCGCCGGAGGCTTTGATCTCCGGCGCCCGCTTCCCGTTCTGGTGTGGACCTTGCGGGGCCGACGCAATGCTCGCGCCTTGGGCTCGACAAGTATACTACGGCGATATACCGGCGCCGCGCATCATTGTTTGTTGATGTTGTCGCCAAAGCCCGGGTGCGGTTGCTGAAGTCATAGAGTCGGCGCTGTATCGTGCTCGCCGGTCTCCGCCAGATGTCGGTGCAACTGGGTTCAAGCGAGGGGCGACATGAACGACTTACTCGACCGGCGCACTCCCTCGCACCCGAGAACGTCCGCTGTCATCCTAAGCGTCGCGGAGAGACTGAACGTCCGCCCTGTACGAATTAAGGCGGCGCAAATGATCGGCCATCTCAAACCTTGGACAGGTTGGACGGTACGTAACGTATCGGGAGCGACGGCGATTGAGTATGGTCTCATCGCGGCCCTGATCGTCATCGTCATCCTCGGCGCGGTCGCGACCGTGGGATCGAACGTTGGCAGTCTCTACAATTTCGTCTCAAATCACGCGAACAACGCCCTCGCGGCTTAGTGTAGCTTCGCGCTTTTGGGCATCTCTTCGGTTGTCATCGAGGGCGTTCGGGCCCTCTGTCGGACAGCCTCACATGGGTCCCGAAAAGGGACAATCCCGTCATATTCGCACGCTGGCTGAAGCCGGACGGCCGTCAGCGAACGCAGCGCCTGCCGTAGAAGAGACTGCGGTTTCGCCTGCGAATGACGAGTCCCACGCGACCGCCCCAAGCTCCGCTCGAGCCAGCGCACGCCGCGAGATTTAGCGGTTGTCCACTACATTGACCCCGTGTGCCACGTGCTCCCGGTAGCGGCCACACGCACTGCGTCTCGTTCAGGAGGCGCTCAAGTGAGCGTGCGAGCATTTACGCGCGAACTGGAACGTCACTTCGGCCCCGAATTCCGCCCTCTGCCGGAGGTGGCGCTAAGAACCCGCCCCTCTAACGGTCTGTTAACCGGCTAAGCTTACCTCAAATAGCGTAGGGTCAGGCCGTCACGCGGCGGGCGGGCTTCTGCGGCGGCACTATGTAACATGTGTAAACAAACAATGAAATTAAAGCCGTCAATCGGGTCGTTGAGTGCCGCTGATCAGCTTTGTCCCTTGTCGGCCGACCGTGCGTTCACTGAGCGATAACTCAATTTTGTCTAAAGGGTATACCGAATTTTGTTTGGTCCAAACGGAAAGGTCCGTAACTCGTGAAGGGCGACGTCGCATTCGATCAGACATGCAACCCTCGCACGGTGTCGCGTTGCGCCTGCGACGGGGGGCCGGTCATATGACTGTCAAGGGGATAGCCATGGCCGTGGCCCTGTCGAGCTCGGCGGGGGCCTTGGGCTGGGCGGCGGTCAGCGACGTACGCCGCTATGAAATTCCAAACCGCATTTCCGTGATTATCGTGGTCGCCTTCCTGCTGGCGGCGCTGGTTATGAAGAGCGCCTTCGTGATCGGTGGTCTGACCGTCGCCGCGGCGATTTTCGCCGTCGGCGCGCTGCTGTTCGCGCGCGGCGGAATCGGGGGTGGCGATGTCAAGTTGCTTTCCGCCGCCGCGCTCTGGTCGGGTCCCGGCTTGCTGATGTCGATGGCGCTCGTGATCAGTCTGGCTGGTCTGGTTCTGGCGGGTCTCATCCTCTCGCCACTGGGGCGGCTTATGCCCCCGCCGCCTGCGAGAGTGGCGCCGCCCCCGGAGAAGGCCAACCGTCGTCTCAGTCGCCCAATGCCCTACGGCGTCGCCATCGCGGCCGGCGGCCTTTGGGTCCTCAGCCGTTACACATCGTACCTCCAGTAAAGATCAACTAGAGCAAAGAGCCCCAAACCGTGCCCCGGATCTTCATAATCTTGGCGATAGCGCTGATCCTGTCAGGGGGAACCTGGTACTGGTTCCACTCGCTCAAATCCGCGCCGACCGCCGTTCGGCCCGCCGCAGCTCCGTCCGCGCCACCCGTTCCGCGGGTGCTCGTGGCGGCCGTGGATTTGCCGACCGGCACGCTGCTGAGCACGGAATCGCTGAAATGGCAGGCGTGGACCCCAGGTGTGCCGACGGATCCTTACCTCGCGGAGGGTAAGGTAAAATCACAGGACTACGTTGGCGCGGTGACGCGGCTTCACCTGACTCCTGGCCAACCGATTCTGCCCGACGCCGTGGTGCTGCCGGGCGATAAGAGCTTTATGGCCGCCGTCCTTGCCCCGGGAATGCGCGCGATCACGATCAACGTAGGGCCGACGACCTCGGTTGCGGGCTTTGCCCGGCCCGGTGACCGCGTCGATCTGCTGTTGACCACCTCCATCGATCGGCTCGACCAAGACGGCCAAATTCTCAGATACTATCCAACGCTGAAAGCGACGGAGACCATTCTTACGAACCTGCGTCTTCTGGGCGCCGACCAGACGATTTCAGATCCTCGCCCACCAGCGCCTGGCGGCACTGCGCCTCCTCACACCGTCACGCTCGAGGTAACCCCGAAACAGGCTGAAATCATCTCTGTGGCGTCGGACCGCGGCGGACTGTCGTTGGTTTTGCACAGCCTGGCGGGCTCAAACACCGACATCGTCCGTCACGTCACGCGGACCTACGAGGACGAGGCCATTCCTGGCCTGGGCATCATCGGTCCACACAGCCTTCGTCCCCTCCCGATCATGACGCTGGTGCGTGGATCCGACGCCACGGAGCTTGCCATGGCCCCGTACGGTGCGACCGGCGTTCGGCGGCAACAAAACCAGAATCCGACAAACGTGACCGTCACCGTCAACGGTGATTCCGGGGGCTCTGGCTCAGGAGCCTCCAGCTCAGGGGGTATCGTCCATTGACCACATCCCAAAAAAGAAACGGCCGAGCAGGCCGATGGCTGGCCGTCAGCCTAGTGGCGGCGACAGCGCTGGCGCCCTGTTCGCGGGCCTGGTCACAAGCTTCTGGCGCCGCCACCTCAGTCCTCCATCTGGAAGTGGGCAAGGGTCAGCTCCTGCGCCTCAACGGGCCCGCCAGTGGCGTCTTCGTGGGCGACCCGTCGGTCGCTGACGTGCAGGTGAAATCAGCCTCACTGCTTTATATAATCGGCAAAAGGCTCGGCGCGACCAGTCTGCTGGCCACCGATCCGCACGACGGCACGCTGGCGAACATGGACGTCGAAGTGGGCTACGACCTTTCGGAACTTAGCGTCGACCTGAAGCGTCTGGTGCCCAACGGCGTCTTTCAGGTCAGCTCGGCCAACAACGCCCTTGTCGTTGGCGGCGAGGTCGGCACCGTCGGTGAAGCCGCCATGGCAAAGTCGGTGGCGCTCCACTACGCCGCCAGTCCCGATCGCCTTATCGATATGATCAAGGTCAACGCCCCCAATCAGATATATTTGCGGGTTCGCATCGTCGAAGTGTCTCGGGACGTTCTCAAGCAGTTCGGTGTCAGCTGGAACAGCATTGCCGCACCGGGATCGGCCCTCATTGGTGTTTCTTCAAACAGCGGCGCGACCGGCGGCTTCAACGGCGGTACAACGGGCAGCGGCGGTAACACCTATACGAGCGGGTACAACGGCGGACAAAGCCTGACTTTGCCTGCGGTGCCCGGGTTGGCGGAACTCGGCGCCCTCATCCGAGCGGGCCGATTTGACCTCAACGCTACGATCGACGCCTTGGACTCCGAAGGGTTGGCGACTGTCCTCGCCGAGCCGAATATTACGGCGCTTTCGGGCGTTCCGGCCAACTTCCTGGCAGGCGGGGAATACCCGATCCCGACCGTTTCCGGACTCGGCGGAACAAGCGTGGAGTTCAAGTCCTACGGTGTTTCGATCACCTCCACGGCCACGATCACCGATGACGGTCGGATCAGCCTGAAGGTCAGTCCCGAAGTCAGCGCTCTCTCAAACTCCGGGGCGGTCACTATCGGCGGGGTCACCATTCCGGCCCTGACGACGCGAAGCGCGAGCACCACCGTTGAAGTCGCCAGCGGTCAGAGCTTCGCCATCGCGGGTTTGCTGGAGAACGATGTCAATCACTCGTACCAAAAGGTGCCGGGACTCGGAAACATGTCGCTGATCGGCGGTTTGTTCCGAAACGACAATTTCGAGAAGAAATCTTCCGAGATCATTATTGTCGTGACGCCATACATCGTGAAGCCAGCCTCTCACAGGCTGGAGGTTCCGACCGATGGCTACCTTGCCCCCAGTGACGGCAATCGAATCCTGAATGGCGCCGACTACCAGCGCGCGAAAACCGCTGGTCCCACCGCCCCGGAAACGCGGACCCCGTCGACAGTGACCCCAGGCGGATGGCTTCCTGCCGGGAGCGTGCCGGCGTCATCGCGCGGGCCAGTTCCACAACCAGCGCGCGCGCCACTGCAAACGACACGGCTGGACCCCGTGACATCGCCGCAAGTACGCGTCGCTCCTTCGCCGGTTGCGCCCCAGTTGGCCGTTGCGGATTCCGTCACGAACGTCCGGCCACAATTGGCGACCACGACGCCCGTCACGACAACCCCGCCGCGGTTGGGGACCACCGCGCATGTCGCAACTCTTTCGCCGCCGGCGAGTCGCCTATCTTCGATCGGCCCGGACGCGCCACGTTCGGCCGCGCTTGCAGCAGGCGCCTCGGTTAGCCCCCATCCCAATGCAAACGCCCAGACCGCCAGTGCGAGCGCGGCGCCTCGATCGTCTGCGGCGGTCTCCGCGATCGCCATGGTGAATCCCGCCCCCGTGGCTGCGAAATCGAATGCAATAGTCACGGCGACCAACCCGACACAGACCGTATCGGTCTATGCATCGCGGGTGACCGCGGCGCCCCCGGCGCGGGCGGTCGCGCCCTCGACGTCCAAGGTGGATGCCGCCCCGGCGGCGAGCGACGACACATCCTATTTTCCAATAGGGAGCAACTAGGAATGACGAGGTCAAATCCTGGGCTCGCGCGGGTCGAACGCGGCCGTGCGCGCGTCGCGCTGGCCCTCGCGGGCATTTGCCTTGCGCTGGGCGGCTGCGCTTCGGGACCCAAACCGCCGCCAGAGAGCGGTCGCACGACCGAAGCTCCGAATGGTCCCGAGGTATCTCTGGAATCCCGTCCGCTCGTTCTGCAGTTTCGCGCTGGCGATGCACAGGTCACGGACTACCAGGTGGCGTATCTGCACAAACTGATGGACGATCAGGTGATCGGGTACGGTGACAAAGTCCTGATTCATCGAGGTGTTTCAGCGCTGTCAGAGGCGCGGGCGAAGGCGGTCGAGCAGATTTTGCAGAGACTGGGGTTGACACCCACTTTGGCGGCGCCAGATGCAACGGCTGATGGCGAGCTCGATCTCGCCGTAGAGCACGCGAAAGCTCGCGCGCCGAATTGCCCGAACTGGACCAAGGCCAACGGTGCGGATTTCGCTAACACTTCTCACAGCGATTTCGGCTGCAGCACCGCCGCCGATCTTGCGGCGATGGTCGCCGACCCTCGCGATCTGCTGCAAGGCAAGCCGCTGCCACCCGCGATTGGCGATCACGCGTTTCCACCCAACAAAACGGCCAATACACTCCAGATAATTTTTTCTGGCGCAGCGCCTTGACGGGACGGTCGGGCGAGACCTTTCGGTATGAAAACCGAGGGCGGGAAGAGCAGGGATAGTACAATGTTCTCTCGGTCCGGCCTCCCGGTTATATTAAGCGCCCTAAAGTCAGCAGGACCGTCTTGAGTACCCCGACACCCGACAGCGAACCGCCGCAAACCGTCGCGCCACCACGCGCAGGACGGTTCCTTGCCGCGATCAGCGATGAGCGCACTCGTATCACGGTGGGCGAGGTCGCCAAGCAACTGGGATGGCGCGAGCCCGAGGTGCACGAGGGAGGGCCAGAAGTGCTCTCCGCACTGATATCCGACCCAGCAGTGCCGATGATGCTGGTCGCCGATCTCACTCAGACCGAAGACGCCGTGGCGGCGATGGACGCGTTGGCGTCTCACTGCGGGCCCGAGACGCGCGTGATCGCCATTGGCCAAACCAATGATGTGTCGTTCTATCGCAAGCTCTTGGGCATGGGAGTGTCCGACTATCTGGTGAAACCAATCGCTGCGGGGACCCTGACGGATGCGATCGCCAACGCGACCCGCGACCTCGGCGCCGGCGGCGCCCGCGAACGCAAGGCGCGTCTAGTGGCGTTCATTGGCGCGCGTGGCGGAGTCGGGACAACGAGCCTGGCGCTATCCGCGGCGTGGATGATCGCGAAAACCAAAAAGGTCGCGATGCTGGATCTCGATCTTCATTTCGGCAGCAGCGCGCTTTCCCTGGATATCGAGGCGGGCGTGGGTTTGCACGATCTTCTGGCCCATCCTGAACGCATCGATGGATTGTTGGTTCGCTCGGCCATGACGACCGTGGCGGATGGCCTGCAAATACTCGGGACCGAGCACCGCTTAGATCAACACCTCGACGTGGACCCCGAGGGTCTGTCCACGGTTCTGGATGAGGTCGGCGACATTGTAGATTTCATCATTGTCGACACGCCTCGTTCGCTAAGCCCTATGAGCCGGCAGGTGCTGGTCGAGGCTGACACCGTCATCATCGTCACGGACCGGACCTTGGCGTCGATGCGCGATACGCGGCGGCTGATTGAGCTGACCAAGGGCCTGCGCTCAGGCATCGAAGTGCTTGTCGCGGTAAACCGGGCCGGCGCCGTTCCAGGCGAAATCACGGTCGCCAACTTCGAACGTTTTGTCGGCGCGAAGATCGATGTTTCGGTTCCCCAGGATCTGAAGGCGGCGGTGGCTGCGGCGGAACGCGGTAAGCCTCTGGCTGAGACAACCAAACTCCGCGCCTTCTCTGCGGCGATGCAGCAACTGACGACGGTTTTGGCTGGTGAGCAGCAAACCGTACGCAAGCCATCTCCACTAGCTTGGTTGTTGGGCGGATGACAGTATTTGGTCGCAGAGGTACGAACGGGGCGACGCCGCCTCAACCCGCGCGCGGTCCCGGTGGATCGGCGGCTGGTGGATTTCAAGGGCGCGGCGCGGGCGAAAGCGCCGGTCGGACAAAGCCGGGTCCGGCGCTGCCGTTTGAGTCGAAAGGCGCCGCGGAACCGGCTCGAACCGAAGTCATCGCATCGAGCCATCTCGAAAATCTGGTCCCGCGCATTCACCCGTTGATCATGGAACGCATCGATAGTGAGGTCGCCTCACGGCTTACCAACGCGGAGCTAACGGCGCAGCTCGCGGGCGTGGTGGCGGAGGTGCTTCCGGATCTGAAGATCCAGTTGAACCAGCGCGAACAACGCGACCTCGTGACGCTTCTCGTCAACGACATGTTGGGCTTGGGCCCGCTCGAAGTCCTGCTGGCTGACAACACGGTAAACGATATTCTCGTGTGTGGCGCGAAGAGCATTTACGTCGAGCGTCGCGGCAAGTTGGAGCTGACAAATATTACTTTCCGCAATGACGCGCATGTAATGTCTGTCGCCGGCCGGATCGTGAACAGTATAGGGCGCCGGATCGATGAGTCTCAACCTCTTGTCGATGCCCGTTTGGCGGACGGCAGTCGCGTCAACATAATCATTCCACCGCTGGCGATCGACGGTCCGGCGATTTCCATCCGTAAGTTTTCCAAGCGTGGCATCGACCTGGATGTGATGGTGCGCCAGGGCAACATTTCCGCCGACATGGCCACCGTTCTGAAGATCGCCACGCGTTGCAAGTTGAACATCTTGATTTCAGGCGGCACGGGCTCCGGCAAGACCACCTTGCTGAACGCGCTCTCTTTCATGATCGACCCCGGTGATCGCATCGTTACGATCGAGGACGCCGCGGAGTTGCAGATGCAGCAACCTCACGTAGTTCGGCTGGAGACCCGGCCGGCCAATCTCGAGGGCAAGGGCGAGATCACGACACGGGACCTCGTCAAGAACAGCCTCCGTATGCGTCCGGATCGGATTATCGTCGGCGAAATCCGTGGCGAGGAAGCCATCGACATGCTCCAGGCCATGAATACGGGCCACGATGGTTCACTGGGCACAATTCACGCCAATCGTCCCCGTGAAGCCCTGAGCCGCCTGGAGAACATGATCGGCCTGGCAGGCATCAGTCTCCCGACCAAGGCGCTGCGCATGCAGATCGCCGCGGCGGTGCAAATGATCGTTCAAATCAGCCGTATGCGTGACGGCATGCGACGGGTGACAAGCATCACCGAGATTGTCGGGATGGAAGGTGATATCATCACCAGTCAGGAATTGTTCGCCTTCAAGTTCGATGGCGAGGATGCGCAGGGCGGACTGCAGGGTCATTTTGAGTCAGCCGGGTTGCGACCGTACTTTCTACCCAAGGCGCAGTACTACGGACTCGATCGCCCTCTGATGGAGTCCATTGGCTAATGTCGGACATGACAGTCGGCGTGTTGATATCCAGCGCGCTTGTCATGGCGTTCATGACCTACGCGTTTGTTAACGATGCTGGCCGGCGCAGACTAACGAAACGAACGCGTAAACTGGCGCTAGCGCAGGCGGGCGCCAGTAGAGGAGAACAGGCGCTGATTTTGCGCCTGAATGGCCCGCGCGCCATAGATCAGCTTTTTGGCAGGTTCCTCCCGCGCCCGACGGTTTTGAACGCCCGCCTCGCCGCGGCCGGAGTTGGGTTCGGTCTTGCCGGCTACGCCATCATCACCTTGATCGTCGGCGTTGTGTCGGCGGGCGTGATTTTTTCTTTCAAGGAGCCGCTGATCCTGGTCGTGGGCGGCGGCATAGCGGGTGCGGTCATGTTGCCCTACCTGGCCATTGAATCATTGATCAAGCGACGGCGGCTGCAGTTCGAAGGCCTGTTTCCCGAGGCGATCGGGCTCATGGTGCGGGGCATTCGCGCTGGCTTGCCGATCACCGAGACGTTCAGCGTGGTGGGTCGAGAGGTGAAAGATCCCGTGGGCGTGGAGTTTCGGCGAGTCGCCGATCAGCTGAGATTGAATCAGGCGCTCGAAGAGGCGTTGGCCTCGACGGCAAAGCGGCTGGAAATGATCGAGTTCAACTTTCTGGTGATAACCTTGTCGATCCAGCGCGAAACGGGCGGAAATCTCGCTGAAACATTGGAAAATCTGGAAGATATCCTTCGTAAGCGGTCGCAGATGCGCCTGAAGATCAAAGCGATGTCTTCGGAAGCGGTGGCGAGCGCGAGTATCCTTGGCGCTTTGCCGTTTGTCGTGGCCATCATGCTTTATATGATCAAGCCGACCTACCTCATGGCGCTTTTCACGACCAGTACGGGCATGTCGATGCTAGGCGCCGGGGGCGCTTCGCTCGCCATTGGTATCTTCATCATGGCGCGCATGGTGGACTTCGAGATATGAGCGAGACGGATTCAGCCAAGGCCGTCCTCTTCGGCATTACGGCCGCGCAGATTACCTACGCGGTCGTTGTCATTATTCTGCTATACGTCTTCTATTTTGTCGCCCTTCAGCTCATTGATCCACACGCTTGGCAGACGCGTAGAATAAATGCTCGCGCGCGCCGCCTCGGCAAGCGGCGCCAAGAGTTGAAGGGGCGCCTCATGGGGCAGAGGCGCGCCAACGCTCGGCGCGAGCGGTCGGCCCTGGCCTTGCGAGGCATGCTTGAACGTTTGCGGCTCAACCGCAGCGATGAAGGCAAAAAGGCTGCTGAGTTGCTGCAGAAGGCCGGCCTTCGATCGCAAGACGCGCAGACTTTCTATCTGGGCGCCCGAATGGCATCGCCTTTTATATGCGGACTGATCGCCTACTTTCTCGCGCCGTTGTTACGCCACGACCTCACGCCGATGATGCACGCGGTGGCGGGCATGGGGGGGGTTGTAGGGGGCTTCTATGCGCCCACCGTGTTCGTCCAGAACCTGATCGACAAACGTAAGCAGGTTATCGAAAAGGAGTTGCCACACGCGTTGGATCTATTCGTCATCTGCGCGGAGGCGGGGCTCAGTCTCGACGCCGCCATGTCCCGGGTCGCGCACGATCTTGGCCCGCATTCCCACGAACTCTCCGATGAACTTGGACTGGCTGCGATCGAACTCGGCTTCCTGCCGGACCGTCGCGAAGCATTGAACGGTTTGGCGAACCGGTTGGATACGGCGTCGGCGCGAGGATTGGTCAGCACGCTCATTCAGACCGAGCGCTATGGCACGCCGCTGGCCCAGGCGTTGCGCGTTTTGGCGGCCGAGTTCCGCAACATCAGGATGATGAGCGCCGAAACCAAGGCCGCGCGCCTGCCCGCGACGCTCACGGTGCCTATGATTCTATTCATTTTGCCGCCCCTGTTTGTTGTCCTTATCGGTCCCGCGGCCATCCAGGTCATGGCCTCGTTCCACAAGTAAGTCGCGGCGTGCCCGGATGATGCGAGGTGGACCAGGAGGTCCGCGCGGCGCCCGTTGGCAAATGGACCTCAAGCTTCATCTGGCGGCGAAAGGGCGGGGGCCGACGGCCACGCCATGCGTCTGGCGACGCAGACAAACAGGGCGAACATCGCCAACGGCGTGATCGGGGTGTGTGCGATGGTCGCCACGATCCTGGCGATCGCCGGGGTGATATACGCCGCGAAAAGCGCGACCTTTTCATACGGGCGAAACCCGCGCGCTCGCGCCTCATTGAAGAGCCAAAGCATCGGGATGGCCGCCAACATCAGATCATAGTCAAGCAGGAAGGGGCTGACCAAGGTCGCGGCTGCGGCGACAATCGCCGCCACCGCCTGGGGGTTTCGATCCCGCCGCGCGCACAGTGCCGTTATGACAATGACGCTTAGGGACACGGCGCCCTGTAATGACCATGCAACGGGCAGAGACGCCCCGATCAGGCGGGCTCCGGCGAAGGCTGATTGCATCTTCGCGTCACCGACCAGACCAAGCTCGAGCGTGGTTTGGGCCAAGGCTCCGTTCTTCAGGAACGCTAACCAAGTTGTGGTTCTGAACATCAGCCACGACACCGCGCACAACCCGGCGGCGGTCGCACCCGCCACACCAAGCGTCTTCCAACGCCCGGCAAACAGAAGACCGAGCGGCGCCATCACCGCCAAATGAGGTTTCACGACTAGACAACCCAACGCGGCTCCGGAGAGGCCGGGCCTTCGGTCGGCGGACAGGCACCCAAGAGCCAGGAGGCCGGTGGTCAGGAACGCGTTCTGACCATTGGCGATGTTTGACATCACCGCGGGGAAGGCGGCCAGCGCCACCATCGTCGATCGATCGCGCACGAGGGGGCGAAGGCCAAGCCCGAGTACAAGTGCGGTGAACGCGAGGAACGCGCCCAGCGCGCCCAGATAGGGCGCGAGGGCGAAAGGCATGCACAGCGCCAAATACGGCGGTGGATAAAAGAAGGCGGCGTAGCCGACCGGGTGGCCGGCAAAGGCCTGACTTTGCACATTCCAGTGCGCGCGGACGTCGTAGGCGAGCTGGGGTTGGTGCTCGATCGCGAGTCGACCGGCCGCCCAGAAGCTTGGGAAATCCGCGCCGATCGGGCGGCCCAGGGGATCAAGATCGCTATGTAACACACCAAACAAAAACCAGGCGGCCAGCAGAAGCCACGTCAGCGCAAGCAGTATGATCGCATAGGTTCGCGCCCGCGGAGCATTCAGCCACTCGGCTTGGCGCAACCATTCCGGTCCGAGGAGCGAGAGCGGCATCGCGCGATTTCAGCCGTTAGGCCGGCTAACGCGATAGCGTGCGTCAGACCGCCTCAAGCCGCGGCGAACCGACCCAGCCGAACCCGTATGAGTTGATCAGCCTCGGCCATGATGGTGTCGATGAGCACCTTGCAGGTGGGAATGTCGTGAATCAGCCCCGCGACCATACCGCACGACCATGCTCCAGCGTCCATTTCCCCACGTTGCATGATCGCTGGATACACCCCAGCGACTTCCTCGATGATGTCCTCGAATTTCAGATTGGAGCCGAGAGCCTTTTCTTTCTCGATCAGACGCTCCACCCCCGCGTTCGTCAGCACGCGCTCGGTGTTGCGCAATGATCGCATGACCAGCCGGGTGTCGAGTTCGCTGGCCGCGACAAGCGCCTGCTTCACGTTTTCGTGGATCGGCGCCTCAACGGTCGCCATGAAACGGGTGCCCATATTCATGCCCTCGGCGCCCAGGGCCATGGCGGCGACCAGTGAGCGCCCATCGGCCATCCCGCCGGACGCGACGAAGGGGATTTTCAGTTCCTCGGCCGCTCGGGGCAACAGAATGAAGTTGGGGACGTCGTCTTCGCCGGGGTGCCCACCGCATTCGAAGCCATCGACGCTGATAGCGTCACAGCCGATCGACTCGGCCTTCAGCGAATGGCGAACCGACGTGCATTTGTGAATGACCTTCACGCCGGCTTCCTTGAGCGCGGGCATCCACTTCTGCGGGTTGTTCCCGGCGGTTTCGACGATTTTCACGCCGCCATCAATGATGGCTTTCACATAGCCGGGGTAGTCGGGCGGGTTTACGGATGGCAGGAAGGTAAGGTTCACGCCAAACGGCTTGTCGGTCATCTCCCGGCAGCGCGCGATCTCCTTGGCCAAATCGTCCGGCGTGCGTTGGGTAAGGCCGGTGATGACGCCGAGCCCGCCCGCGTTGGAGACCGCAGCCGCCAACTCGGCGAGGCCAACAAAATGCATGCCACCCTGGATAATGGGATGTTCGATGCCGAAGAGTTCGGTGATGCGGGTCTTCATGGAGACGTCTCCTCTGGTCCGGGCCTAGCCTAGGCGTGCTGCTCGGCGCGGTTCTACGGGCAATGAGTGTTATGGCAAGGCATGGTGTGTCGTCGGCGTCGCGTCAATGTGTGACGCGGTTCGGTCAATGGTAAGGATTTTCTGCGCTTGGTTGACGCTCGACCCCGCGGGAGGCGCGGGAGTCCTCGGGGGGCCAAGGCTCCAGGCCGATGCCGGTGAGGGGCGATGACGAGAACCGCCGCGATTGATTTGTCCGAGGCTGTGCCCGGCGACCGATTGGCGACGCTCGGCAGGCGACCCTCCATCTCTGTTCTCGTTATCCTGATAGCCCTGTTGCTGGGCGGCTTAATCGCGGGACATTTGTTGACGCCCGCCGAGCAGGGTCCACCGGCCAACGACCGCGCGGTGTACCTGCGGTTGATCGACGACCTGCGCCGGGGAGAGCCGTATTACGCAGCGGTGGTCCGCGAGCATCGCCTTGGCGACTACCCTTTGCGGCCATTCATCACGGTGCGTCCGCCGACCCTTGCCGTGGCGATGGCTGCGTTGTCGGACGCCGGCGCCCGTCAGCTGGCGATAGAAGTGCTCGCGGTCGCGGTCGTGGCGGCCTGGGGGTGGCGGTTGAGGTCGGCGCTCTACCGACCATTCGATTGGGTTCTCGCCGTGATGGCGATCGCGGCGGCCACGATCCCCGCGTTCATGGCGTACGGGTATGTGCTGCATGAGCTGTGGGCGGGGGAATTGCTGGCGCTTTCGTTGGCGATCCATGCGCCGCGGCGATGGCCCATCAGCGTCGGCGTGGCGCTGGTCGCCTTGGCCGTGCGCGAACTGAGCGCGCCGTTCTTCCTGGCCATGGGTGTGCTTGCCTGGCGCGATGGCCGTCGGGGCGAAGCCCTGGCGTGGGCGGGCGGCCTGGCGGTCTTCGTCCTGGCGATGGCCTGGCACGCATCGCGCGTAGCGGCCCTGGTCAGGCCGGGGGACATCCCTTCGCCGGGTTGGCTCGCCTTGGGCGGTTGGAAGTTCGTCCTGCTGTCGATGCGGTGGAACCCGGCCCTGCTGATCGCGCCGAACTGGTTCGCGGCGGTGTTGGCGCCGCTTGTTGTGCTGGGGTTGGCGGGTTCACGCGGACCCTTGGCCGAACGGCTGTGTCTTGTCGTCGGGGGCTACGCCTTCGCCTTCCTGTTCGTTGGACGTGACAACAATGCCTATTGGGGTTTGATGATCACGCCTCTCTGGGCCGTGGCCCTCCTAAACGTCAGGCCGGCGCTAACCGATCTCCTCGCCGGACTAAGCAAACCGATTGCAAAAACCGGTGCTTGAGATCGTCGCCGTTCGCGAACGGTTCGACGCGATCGGACGCATCGGCGCGGCGGCGATCTGTGCTGGGTTGCTGGCCATGGTGCTCGCCGGGTTCGGACTAGGCGGCGCGCGGCCGCCCACGACCTATGTCGGCGCCAAAGGCGACCCGTATCTCTATGAGCACATCATCGAGCGTGTCCGGTCGGGTCAATCCTACTACGGCGCGGCGGTGGGCGAACAGCGGCTCGAGTCTTACCCGCTGAGGCCGTTTTTGGCCGTGCGCCCGCCGGCCTTGGCGGTCGTGCTCGCCGCTCTGCCCAGCGCTTCCGCGGATCGCATCGCCCTGGAGGTCCTTTGCGGCGTCACCTTCATGGCGTGGATTTGGAGGCTACGGTCGCTGATGGATCGACCGGTGGGGTTCGCAATCATGGCCTGCATGACGGCCGCCAGCGCGCTGACCGCCTTGGGAGCGCAGAGCTATACCTTGCATGAAATCTGGTGCGGCGAGCTGATCGCCCTATCCCTTGCTGTGCACGGCCGCGAGCGCTGGCTGCCAAGTGTGTTGATCGGCGTGGCGGCGGTCACGGTGCGCGAGCTGGCCGCCGCTTACCTGGTGCTGATGCTTGTCATGGCTCTGCGCGACGGACGCCAAGGAGAGGCGCGCGGCTGGGCGCTGGGGTTGCTGGTCTTCGCCATGGGTCTCCTGGCGCACGCCTATGTATTGTCGACATTGGTGCGGGCGACCGATCTTGGCTCACCCGGCTGGTTCGGTCTTGGAGGATGGCGCTATGTGTTGGCCGCGATCAGCTGGAATCCAACACTGATACTGGCGCCGCATTGGCTTGTTATCGTCGCCGTGCCGTTTACGCTCCTTGGCGTGGCGGCTCTGGCTGGCCCACTGGGCGATCGCGTAGCCCTGACGATTTTCGCCTACCTGCTGGCGTTTGCCATCGTCGGGCGCCCCGACAACGCCTATTGGGGGTTGATGCTTGGACCCCTTTGGCCGCTAGGCCTTGTCTATCTGCCTTCGACGTTGAAGCACATGGGAAGAAGCATGTTCGCCGCTTCGTCAGCGCGAAACTGACCGCGGCGAGGTTGCGCCGTTCGCGCGGTTCGCTATCGTCGTCTCACCGATCGCTTGAAGGGACGAAACATGGCCGAACCCGTCGTCGCGCAGAAAGCGCCCTACCCCGTCGAGGTGGAGGCCGGCAAAGCCTACTTTTGGTGCGCCTGCGGCCAATCGAAGAATCAACCTTTTTGCGATGGCAGCCACGAGGGCAGCGGGCTGTCGCCCATGCCGTTCAGGGCCAAGGCGAGCGGAACGCTCTATTTTTGCGGCTGCAAGAAGACCGGCAAGTCGCCGCTCTGCGATGGCACACACAACCAGCTCTGATCGCTAAGCCTGGGCGCCGATGCGGCGCAGCCGCGCGCCCATGAGCAGCAACAACATGCCGCCCAGACCCACCAGCGCGGCGTGCAGTCCCCAAAATTGTCCGGGGGTCAGTGTTTCGTAGAGCACGCCCATGCGTCCGCTGATCAGACTGCCAAGAAACACCGACACCGTGGCGGCGCCCATCAGGGTGGCCGTCAACCCTGGCGGCGCCAGGCGCGAATAAAGTGCGCTGGTCGTCGGGGAGAAGAACAGCCAGCCCAAATTGGAGCTGAGGTGAAAGATCACCGGCCACCATAGCGGCGTCAGACCCCTGTGATCAGTTACGGCCGAGGCGCCGGCCAGCCAAAAGGTCGACAGGGAAAAAATGAAGCAGCCGATCGCCATCTTGGTCGTCTCTCGGGGTTCGCGACCGGCGGCGGCCTGTCTGCGCCAGTAGAGCAGGACGGGCGGCAGGAGGATGAATGGCGACAGGCCATCCAGAGACTGCAGCCAAGGCACCGGCATCGTCCAGCCGCCGAACCGGAGCTCGACGTGGTCGCGCGCCCAAAGATTGTACGTGTTCCAGACCTGCGACTGAGCGACCCAGAACATCGTCAACATGGGTATCATGAGGACAAGGTGCGTCAGTACCCGCCGGTCCTGGGCGCTGAGCTCGCGCTGGTCTTTGGCTTCGGGCCGACGCTGTAAGTCCGGATGCGGGCGCACCATTGGCGCGCCAAGCAGATAGATGGCCAGGCCGATCAACATGCCAAAGCCGGCGAAGGCGAAGCCCATGTGCCAGCCGAACGCCTGACCGAGCGCGCCTGTCGTCAGGGGTGCGATGAACGCGCCCAGATTCACCATGGCGCCATAGATCTGGAAAGCGGTGTCCCGACGCTGGTCGACGGGGTCATAGAGTTCGCCAAACTGAGGCGACAGGTTGCCGCGAAACAGACCTGCGCCGAGGATCAGGCACGCCAGGGCCAACAGAAACGACTGATCGAAGGCCATGCAGAAATGGCCGGCGGTCATCAAAAGCGCGCCTAGAGCAACGGCGCGGCGACGGCCCAAGACGACGTCGCCCAGAAATCCGCCAAGCATCGGCGTGAGATAGACGAAGGCCACATACAGCCCGAATACCTGGGTCGCGAGGGCGCGCACCGAAAGGGGGCCAGTCAGGCATTCGATCGCGCCGCGAAAGGTGGCGAACCCCACGATGTTGCCGATATGCGCCGGCGTCAGCAGAGACTCGGCCATATAGAGGACGAGCAGGGACTGCATGCCGTGGAATGACACGCGGTCCCAGAATTCCGTCGCGGCCAGGACCCATATGCCGCGGGGGTGGCCAAACAGGTCAGGGCTCGCCGTCATTCGCCCCTGCTCGAATTGGTCCGCATGCGCCTGGTCTGACCGCCAAACCTCGCCGACGCAACAGGCGGATGAGGATTGTGCGGCGCCGAAATACTCACACTCCCCAAACGCACGCAAATCTGCTAATCGCGCCTCTTTCCCGCTCGCGTGCCCATTCGCGAATCACGTCAGCTGGTCCTTTCCCAACCAGGAGCTATGAACCTTTGCGTGTGATCCTGGCCCAACCTCGTGGATTCTGCGCCGGCGTCGTGCGTGCGATAGAAATCGTCGAGCGCGCCTTGGATAAGTTCCATGCGCCGGTCTACGTCCGCCACGAAATCGTGCACAACCGGCACGTCGTGGAGAATTTGAAGGCTCAGGGGGCGATCTTCGTGGAAGAGATCGATCAGGTGCCCGATAACGCCCATGTTGTTTTCAGCGCCCATGGCGTCGCCCGATCCGTGGTGAAGGCGGCCGCCGACCGGAAGCTGCCGGTTCTGGACGCCACCTGCCCACTGGTGTCCAAGGTGCACAATCAGGCGAAGCGCTATGTGCGCCAGGGCCGCACAATGATTCTGATCGGACATGCGGGGCACCCGGAAGTGGAAGGCACGGTCGGCCAGATCGACGGCCCCACGCACCTGGTCTCAACGGTTGCCGATGTGGCGGCGCTGGATTTGGCCGCGGACATGCCGCTCGCCTATGTCACCCAGACGACCTTGAGCGTGGACGACACCAAGGATGTGATCGAGGCGCTGAAGGCGCGGTTCAGCAATATCAGCGGACCCGACACGTCGGACATCTGCTACGCAACCCAGCATCGGCAGACGGCGGTGCGCGACCTGTGCAAGATGGCCGAGGTCATCCTGGTGGTGGGTGCGCGCAACAGTTCCAATTCGAACCGTCTGTGCGAAATCGGGCTTGAACAGGGCCTTCCCAGTTATCTGATTGAGGATGCCTCGGCTCTGGATCCCGCGTGGCTTGAAGGCAAGGAGACAATCGGGCTGACGGCGGGAGCATCGGCTCCGGAAGCCCTGATACAGGAAGTCATCGAAGCCCTGCGCAAGCTCGGCCCAGTCACTGTTCAGTCAATGGATGGCGTGGAAGAAAATATCGAGTTCAGGCTTCCCCCCGAACTTAGAGGTCCAAGCCGCGAGCCCGCGGCGGCCTAGGTCCCGCGCGGCCATCTTGACGCCATGACCGTCGTGCAAATGCAACTGATTAAAAGCTAAGGAGCCAGGCGTGGCGATACCAATGAAGGCCGTGGCGCGGATCGGCGCTTACATCGCCAAGAACCACTTCAGTGGCGTCAAGCGCTACCCGCTGGTGCTGATGCTGGAGCCGCTTTTCCGCTGCAACCTGGCCTGCGCGGGTTGCGGCAAGATTGATTATCCCGACGAGATTTTGAATCAGCGTCTGAGCTATGATCAGTGCATGGCGGCGATCGACGAGTGCGGGGCCCCTGTTGTCTCCATCGCCGGGGGCGAGCCGCTGCTGCATCACGACATGCCCAAGATCGTCCAGGGATTCCTGGCCAAGAAGAAGTTCGTGATCCTGTGCACCAATGCATTGTTGTTCACCAAGAAGGTGAACCAATATAAACCTGATCCGATGTTTACCTGGTCGATCCACCTGGACGGCGACAAGGTGATGCACGACAAGTCGGTGTGCCAGGACGGAGTCTACAAGACGGCTATCGACGCTATCAAATTGGCGAAGGCCAAGGGATTTCAGGTTTCTATCAACTGCACCCTGTTCCAGAACGCCGATCCACAGCGCGTGGCCGATTTCCTGGATGAGATGAACGCCGTAGGCGTCAACGGCGTGACCATCTCGCCCGGCTACGCCTATGAGCGCGCGCCCGATCAAGAGCACTTCCTGGGACGCACCAAGACCAAACAGCTGTTCCGCGATATCTTTGCGCGCGGCAAGGGCGGCAAGGCCTGGAGCTTTACCCAGTCGACCATGTTCCTGGACTTTCTGGCCGGCAATCAGGCCTATGCCTGTACGCCGTGGGGCAATCCCACGCGCACGGTCTTCGGCTGGCAGAAGCCCTGCTACCTGCTGGGTGAGGGCTACGCCAAGACGTTCAAGGAGCTGATGGACGACACCCGGTGGGATGACTACGGCGTTGGCAACTACGAGAAGTGCAAGGATTGCATGGTCCACTCCGGCTTCGAGGCCAGCGCGGTCACCGACATCATGAAGCATCCGCTGAAGGCGCTCTCGGTCAGCCTGCGCGGCGTGCGCACGACAGGCCCCATGGCGCCCGATATTTCCCGCGCGCATGAGCGGCCGGCCGATTACGTTTTCTCAAGCCACGTCGATAAGATGCTGGCCGAGATCAAAGCCAAGAACCCCAATGCCCGTAAGGTGCAGCGCGAACCGGCCGAATAAGGTCAAGCTGGAAACGGGCGCGCCTCCGGCGTGAGCAACGGGTCGGCGGTGGGGGCCCACCACCGAGCCAAGGCCGCGTAGCCCACGACAGACACCGCGCCTAGCGCGGCTTCGGTAAGCAACATGCCATCGGCGCCCAACCGCGCATTGGCCTGGCCCAGCACCACCGTAGCGATCAGAAGCGGTACATTTGAAAGGCTGCTCAGGCCGGCGTTGACGGTCGCCGGGCTCGCGTGACCAAGGGTGTCGAAGATCACCGCCGACAGAGCTCCGAACGCCACGCCCAGGATCACACCATTGCCGACCATAAAGGCGCCAAAAGCGAACGGCGTATGAGGGGCGATCGCCATGGCGGTCAGACCGGCCGCATAGGCGAGCGCGGCGCAGATATACACGGTTCGATGTCGAAACCGGCGGCACAGATATCCACCCAGGATGCACCCGGGGATGGCGGTCACCCCGCCCAACGCGCCGCGGACAAGCGCCACCAGATCCGATGAAGCATGCCACGCGCCGGCCGCGGCCGGCAGCAGGCCCACCGCCGCGCCGAGCGCCGACGGAATCACCATGACGATCATCGCCAGGATCCCCGTGCGACTCCGCGCGAGTTTCCAGATCTCCAGTCCCATGTCCGCCACGCGCTCGGTGACGGCCCTCCCCGCAACGCGTGTCGGAATATGCACGAACAGCATCGGTGCGCCGCACGCGAGGGTAAGGCCCGCGAGTGTGACGCCAGCGACGCCGGCGCCGCCCGCATGCGTGGCGATCCAGAGGCCAAGTCCGCCCCCTAGTCCGGCTCCACCCAGATTGGCGGTTTGCACCCAGCCGGCGATCGGCCCGCGCTCATGCGGGGTTGTCGTCAGCGCCATCGTCGCGGCGACACCCGCCCCCGAGCATACGGACGCCGAACTGGCGAGGAAGCAAAGCATGCCCAGTCGCGGTACGCTTGCCCCGATCATGGGGGTCAGCGCGAATGCCACGAAACAGGCCGCCAGCAGGGCGAGCGCGATCAGATACCACGACTTGGGCGTCAGGTTTACGTCGACCAGGGGCCCGACGAGGAACGACCATGTTGTCGGCAACAGATAGAGACCCACGAGGCCGGAAACCGCGGCGACGCTGACCCCGTGATGGCCTAGAATGAATCCCAAAGTGACACTGACAAAGCCGCTCAAGAGGCCGCCAGGGAGGTGGACGATGGCATAGAGCGGCGCGGCCAGCCCCTTGCGCTTGTTTTCGACCCTTCGCATGCACACCCCGCCTAAACGGAGCGAACACGCTCCTTGTCCGGAAATTTCGTCAATAGCCGGCTGGCCGTTGCGAGCGCCTTGAATGCTCTTTCGGCGTCGGTTGCCGATTTGATCAGCGCCGGCAGCTCCCATGGGCGCACGGCCAGCGACCGGATGACCGCGCCAACATCGGGTTCGCCATCCGCTTTGAACCCGGCCTGGGCCGAGCGGGGCAGGGACCGGTCGGCGCCGTCGGAGACCGCCCGCACAATGGCGAAGGGCAGGCCGCGCTGTCTCGCCAAGTCGGCGGCGAAGTGCGATTCCATGTCAACCGCCGCCGCTCCGGTGTACTGGCGAAGCGATGCTTTTGACGCCACGGTCCCGATGATCGCGTCCGCGCCCGCCATGTCACCCCCGTGGGCGTCGGGCAGATGCGCGCGCAAATCGTTGAGAGCCTTAGCGTCCGCCTCCATTCGACCGTAGCGTGACGTCACCGCGTCCGCGATGATCAGGTCGCCGGCGTTCAGGTCAGGATCCAGCGCCCCGCACAGCCCGAAACTGACGATCCCCGCGGCGTCGCCGAGAACATTGCCCAGTGTCGCGACTCCGACGACCGTCCGGCCAAGCCTTTCGGCGATCTGAGCTTCCCGCCGCAGTCCGACGACCCAGACCCAGTCCCGCCAAGGGCTCATCCGCCGCTCGCCGCCAAATGACGCAAGGCCAGGGCGGCGGCCTTCTGACCCGACTGGATGGACCCTTCTATCGTGCCGGGAAGGCCCGTGTCGGTCCAGTCGCCGGCCAGGAAAAGGTTTTCCCAGCGGGTGGCCGTTCCCGGGCGCCGCGCATTCTGCTCGGGCGTGGCGGCGAACGTCGCCCGCCTCTCCTTGACGATCTGCCAGGGCGGCATGTCACAGGTGAGGCCATGCACGGCCGAGACGTCAGCCCAGAACCGGCGCGCCAAGTCCTCACGGTTGAGGTCGACGATGGCGTCGGCGCCACTCACCGTCACAGACAGGCGGTCGCGAAAGGCGAACACCCACTCGGCCGACCCGCCGATCACCCCCAACATCGGCGGCGCGCCCACGGGTGGAGCGATCTTGAAGTGGGCGTTGACGATGGAGCGGAAATCGTTCGGCGCGGTCAGGCCCGGTACAAGATCGGCCGCGATCCATGGCGGCGTCGCCAGGATCACCGGAATGTCTCGGGTCGAACGTTCGCCGCCCACCGCTGAGACGTGGTCGGCATCGAACTCCAAGGTCTTTACCCGTTCCCCGAATATGAGGCGAGCGCCACGCAAGTGGAGAAGCGCCAGGGCCGGGTCGACAAAGGCCGACGCCAGGGTCGGATGGGCGATGCGTGGCTGATAGGCCGCGCCGCCCCGCGCGAAAGTTCTGCGGATCACCGCGCTGGCCAGGTCGGCGGAGGCCGCCTTCGGATCGGTGTTCAGAGCTCCCAGCAGGAAGGGCCCCAGCAGACGGTCCCAAAGGACACCTTCACAGCGCATGACCTGATCAATGCGCCGGCCGGGCCTCGGCGCGAGCAGGCCGGCCAGGCTGAGGTAGTCGGCGGCGCGCGTGCCCGCGACACGGCGGGATTTGTCGAATACCCACCAGGCCAGGGGCCCCGGGTTAGGCCGCAGGGTCCAGCGGACCCCGTCACGCAAATCGTGAAAGGTCGGGCCCGGGGCGTCGAGCCCGATCATGTGGGCGGCGCCACCGGTTCGGCGGAGATAGTCGAACACGGCGTGGTTACCGCTGACCACGAAGTGGTTGCCGTTATCGATCTCCATGTCCAGGACGGGGTCGACATAGGACCGGCAGCGACCGCCGGCCTGGGTGGCCGCCTCGAAGAGCGTGACGCGCACGCCTTGCACGGCCAGGTCCACGGCCGCCGCCAGACCCGATAATCCCGCGCCGATGACGATCGCCTCGCGGGCGCCGCCGCTCATCCGGGCAGACCGCCGCCCAACAGGCCGACCTGCACGGCGATCCATGCCATGCGTCCCTTGCTCAGCTTGACGCGACGCCTGGGCGCCGCCCAGCCCTCGTGTTCCATGCGTTCAAGGATCTGGCCGTACACCGCGCCCATCAGTCGCGGCGCCGCCAGTCGCCCCTTGGGCCGTCGCGCCAATATTTCGCCGGATGCGCGATAGTGCTCACGCGCCTTGGCCGAGAGCCAGCGGCAGGCCTTGTCTATCCTGGCGTCGGCGAGCGCGGCGTTAGGGTCCCGGCTGTCGATCCCCGCCGCATCAAGCGCCTCTGCGGGCAGATAGAACCGGCCCATGCCCGCGTCTTCGTCCAGATCGCGCAGGATGTTGGTGAACTGCAGCGCACGACCCAGATGATGCCCAAGCTCGACACCAGGATCGCGCTCCATGCCAAACACCTTGACAGACAGGCGCCCCACCGCGCTGGCCACGCGATCGCAATAGAGATCCAAGGTGGCGAAGTCGGGCGCGCGGATATCCGCCTCGACGTCCATCCGCATGCCGTCGATCACTGCGATCAGATCCGCCTTCTCCAATCCAAAATCGCGCACCGGCTCGATCAACATGTCGGCCAGGCGCGGCGAACCACCCGCGTAGAGTATGTCCAGGTCGGCTTCCCAGGCATTGAGCGCTTCGCGGCGTTCGTCACGCGTGGGGCCGGGCTCGTCGGCGATGTCGTCGACCTGTCGGCAAAAATCGTAGATCGCGAACATGGCGGCCCGTTCGCGCGGCGGCAGGATGCGCATGGCGGAATAGAACGAGCTGCCCGCGACCTTCGCCTCGGTGGTTGCCATTTCGGTCATGCTGGACCTATGCCCGCACTTCTCGGCCCGCGCGAGGCGAAAGTCGGGCCAATCCGGTGGAGACCGCGCCGGTCAGGGCCAGGGTGAGGGCCTCGGCCTTGCCATGATGAACCCGCTCGCTCAGCGGGTCGCGCAGCCGCAGGCGGCGGTTCAGATCTTCCGCGAGACGTTGGATAACCCCCAGCTCCAGGCCAAGGCGGCTATCGCGGACACGAACGGGAAGGCCGGCTCCGGCGGCCAGAAGTTCGCCGGTTCGCTGCGCGAGCTCGGCGATCACGGCTCGCAAGGCCGGCGTCGCTCGCGGACCAGCCAGATCCTCGACCTTCGCGCCAGCGGCGTCCAGGGCGTCCAGGGGCAGGTAAACGCGGTTCAACGCGCGGTAATCCTTGCCGCAGTCCTGCAGATGGTTGTTGATCTGCAGCGCGGCGCACACGGCGTCGGAAGCGGGCCAAGTGTCCTGGGATTCCCCGTGGACATCGAGCACGAAGCGCCCGACCGGCGCGGCGGAGTAGCGGCAATAGTCCATCAGTTCGTCCCAGTCCGCATAGCGGGTTTTGGTCGCGTCGCGTCGGAAGGCTTCGAGCAGATCGAACATGTGTTGCGGGCTCAATCCACGCTCGCCGAGCGCATCGCGCAGGCGTATCGCGGCAGGCACGGCCGCGCCTTGGCCAGTCAGACTGGCTTCCACGGCCGCCAGGCGGCCAAGCTTCTCATCGGCCGACAGTTCTGGATGGTCAGCGACATCGTCGCTCAATCGCGCGACGCGGTAAAAGGCCATAACCACCGGCCGATGGCGCGCGGCGATCAGATGTGAGGCGACCGGAAAATTCTCGTCCGCGTGTCCCTTGCCGGACGCCAGATCCTCGATATCGCTCATGGTCGGTGGGCAGGACTCGGCGAGGGGTGTGGAAGGTTCGGTTGGCGGCGGATCGATGCCGATTAAGGCAAGTTCGCCGACGAGGAAACCTCAGACCGCGGAATGAATTTGACGCGCGGCGCCAGCGCGTATCGCCGTGACCTGCGCGCGTTCCTCGATTTCGAGCGCGGAATCGAAGCTTGGCGTCTCCAGTGCCAGGTCGAAACTGCGCTTGGACGCGCGCAGCGTGTCGGGGGCCGCTTTCAACATGTCGGCCGCCAGGGAGCGGCCATAGGTCACGAGGTCGCCGTCAGCGACCATGGACGACACCAAACCGGTCGAAAGGGCGTCGGGGGCCATCATGGGGCGCCCGGTCAGCAGCATCTCACGCGCCCGCGACAATCCGATCGTCCGCTGCAGGCGCCAACTGACGCCAAGCTCGGTGCCCGTGAGGCCGATCTTGATGAAGGCCGGGTGAAAAGCCGCCGTCTCCCCAGCCACGATCACGTCGGCCGCCAGCGCGATCGCCAGGCCGCCACCGGCCGCGGCGCCCTGCACCAGAGCGATGATGGGTTGGGGGCAGGCGCGCATCGCCTTGAGCAGATCCTTCAAAACCCAATCCCCATCCGGCCCGTCCCGCAAGGCGTCGGGTTGGCCGCCCGCCTTCAGGTCGGCGCCGGAGCAGAAAGCCCGGCCCGCGCCTCGAAGGATGATCACGCGCGTGGAGGCATCGCGCCGGCGGGCCTCGAAATAGGCGAGCAGGGCGTCGGTCAGCGGCTGGTTGAGTGCATTCAAGCGATCGGGACGGTTGAGGGTGATTTCCTGCGTCTCGCCGCGGGTTTCGATGAGCAGCACGGGTTCAGCCACGATGAGTCTCCAAACTGTCTGGCCTCAATGGACCGGGTTCTTCTTTTCGAGGGATCACACGAATTGCAGGGGCATGCCAGCAAATGGACACCGCCCGCCTAAGTTGATTCCACAAGTCTCAACCCGCGCACGATCGCGCTCGCGGGATTTCTCTGGAAGATGCTGTTGGCGATCAGCCACAGTCGCACAATGCGTTGTGGTCTCTCGCCGTAAGCCGCCTGGGTGTCGCCCCAGAGCGCGCGGCTTTCGTCGATCCACCGTCCCAGGCCGTCCCTGGGCGTGCGCACCACCCAGTGAGTCTCGCGGTCGCACCAGTAGTTCAGCGGACAGTCGAACAGGTGATCGTGCGGCAGGCCAGCCGACCACATGTACGTCAGGTCGCGGCCATTCTCGAATTCGATGGCGACCGACAGATAGTCGTGGGTCAGCTGGATATCCTCGGCCAGGCGCGAGGGCAGGGCGTCGACCTTCCAGGACCATTGCAGCTGTGTGTTCGGCGTCAGGAGATGATCGACCTCGGTCTGCAGAATGCCGACGTCGCCATGCGTCGAGATGCGGATCTCGTCGTGATCCCCCGGCGCGTAGACCGTCCCGTCCCCCAGCCGCCACAGATAACGCCAATCTTCAGGGGTGGCCGATGGCGTGGCGGGAGCTTCGGTTTTGGCGATGCGAACCTGGAGCGCTCCGGTCGTTGGGGCCCGATCAGCGGACAAGAGATCTCCCGCCGGCGAGGCCCATTCGCTGAGGGCCTTGAGAAACACCTCCACCTCCCCTTCCGCCCAGGCCGTGAAGACGTGGTCGTTGTCGGCTGGCTTGGCGATTGAGGGTGAGCCGGCGATCCGCACCCAAAGCGAGGATTTCGGCTCCATGACCACGCTGAGCGGCTTTGAGAGCCAAATCGCCCCGCGCGCCGAGATGGCGAAGCGCTCGCCAGGCGTGACCTTCACGCCGCTTCTGCGCCATTCGGTCCCTGCGGCCGTCAAGGTCAGTGTCGGCGCTTCATGGGTGAAGGGCTTCGACTCCAAGGCGGCGAGTTCGCGGCCAATGCGCCCGCGTTGGCCGATCTGTTGGGCGGCGAACCGCAGAAAGGTCGCGCCCCGCGCAAGCGCGCTTCGTGCTGTTCGCATCGGTGGCATTTACCCGTCAGTTGCTGCGGGGGATGTTAGTGGTCGCTCGAAATCACGCAACACGTCATTCCACGGACGCCGGGAGGGTGTCAGTCCCCCCTAGCTCCGCCAGGATTTGGCCAATACGGCCTCGCGCCACCGCGTCGTCCAGGCCCATGTCCGCGAGTTCCTCCTCCGCCACGGCGTCGGCCAGGCGCTCGATCTGCAGCAGCCGCACGACGATGTCCGCCCTCGGCAGGGGGACGCCGCTGCTTGCCCGCTCGATGCGCTCGGCCTGCCGCGCCCGGCTTTGGGCTCGGGCGAGGCGCATGTCGTCGACCTCCAGCGAGAGGCTCCGAAGACTACGGCGAAATTTGCGATGGCTGCGGTGTTGAGCGATGA
>Ga0209698_10001052_pt1 | contig 31825 bp, 30 predicted proteins | sample LitLauG_LLR_2012_FD_187203 | JGI IMG/M metagenome (GOLD analysis project Ga0209698, IMG submission 187203) | Freshwater sediment microbial communities from Pennsylvania, USA - Little Laurel Run_MetaG_LLR_2012 (SPAdes) (version 2) | ecosystem: Environmental > Aquatic > Freshwater > Creek >... | reverse complement strand
GAGCAGCGCAGTGTTTGAGCTCTCGGCCTTCGATATCCCACGAACGATGTCGTCCGTAATGTGAAGCGTCAGGAAGAGGATCGAGAGCAGAGACGCGACAGTTAACATGACGTTGTGTTTCATTGGATATTCTCCTTGTTGGATTTGTGTGTGTCTCATTGACCTGCTGCCTTAGCCTGCTCCCTCCAGCGCTGCTCGTTCACACCAAACACCAGGAGCCACAGCGCAGTTGAGAACCCAGCGACGACGGCGAAACTCAGGATGTAGCCGGCTATTCGGGATGCCAGCGGCTCGTACAAGTAGGTCAGCCAACCCATACCTCCGACTGCCGACAAGACGCCCAGGATGCGGGGAAGAAAGGTGGACCTGAAGACAAGATAGCCCTTCAGGAGTGCAGCGAACCCGAAGAACACCATCGCGATTGCTTCGGCGTGATAAGTCACTCTGAGCGAGAGGAGTGCCAGCGCGTGCAGCTGTTCAGCGCTGAACACACTCAAGTATTGCGCCCCGCCGAGGACCAGTAACGGAGCGAAAAAGAAGAGGCGACTCAGAATCTTGACCGTGCATCCGACGAGACCAAAGATCGCCGCCAGCAGCGAGCCGCTCCGGCCGACCGGCTTCAGCAAGTCATACATAAGCGCGGTCATGGTGACCTGGCACGCCAATTCGACCAGGTAGACGGCGAACCCAAGTCGAAAGACCGATTCGTGTGACAGGATGTTTGCCGCCGTGGCCGCGGCGTCGCCGGAGACGACAAGATGGGAGATGAATTGTTGGGTGAAGACCCCCGTCAATATCGTGGAAAGAAAGAAACCACCCGCCATTCTCGCCTTGGTCCGCGGCGAGACTTCCTCGATCCGTTCCGAGACCAATGTGGTGCTCATGTTCATTTCTCCGGAACTCGCAGTAGCGAGTTCTTTCTCGTTGTGCGATCTCCAGTTGTTTTTCATGGTTTACAAAGCGATTCAGCTTCTTGGCCAGGCGCGGGAGCCGCTTCGTCGGCTAGCGATGCCGGGGCGAATTCGAGCAGGTCACTGGGCTGGCACCGCAGTGCCACGCAGATGGCATCGAGTGTGGAGAAGCGGATGGCGCGGGCCTTTCCCGTTTTGAGAACCGACAGGTTGGCGAGCGTGATTCCGATTCTCTCGGACAGCTCCGTCAGCGTCATTCGACGCTTGTAGAGCATGTCGTCCAGTTTGACGATGATCGACATGGGTCACACCGTCCCTTCGAGTTCTTCGCGCATGCGTGCGCCCTCCTCGAACACGCGCGCCAGGACGAAGAGCAGGAGCACCGCGAGCCATCGCGTCAATGAGAAGCCCCAGCTGATATTGAGCGGCACGGCAACAGACGATACGCTGGCGGCAACGGCGCCGACAGCATAGTGCGTCAGCTCAAGCGCCAGCAACGCCCAGGCGATCGCCTGGAGCCGCGCAGCGTTCGCAGCCACGAAGGGATGTCCGGTGCTGACGGTCTCGACGATCATCAGCAGCCGTGTGAGTACGAAGTACACAACGGCAACAGCGCAGATTCCGATCGCCATGATCAGGCGCATGCCGATCAACAGCATTGAATTGGAGAGAGCTGGTGGCACGCCGAGAGCTCTCATGACCGGAGCTTCGGCTATCAGGCTGGCGATCAGCAGCGCCATGATGAGCGCACCCATGAGTAGATTCAGTTTGGTCAGTACGCGGAGGACTCTGCTCGAGAGGGCTAAGGTGTCTGGGTACGGTTTGGACATGTGGTTTTCTCCTTCACCCTGTCGGAAACACTAGAGTGACATATTGAAGAACGATAAACGCCTTATCGTTGTTCAATATATTTGGCGCGGCCCCTTCCGGGCCTGTGCCATGGGGCGTCGCACCAAAAAAAAGGGCAGCAGTTGCAGCCAGAGATGGCAGCTTTTACGCAGGGTCGTCAGCGCGATTCGGGAGGTCGTGCAGGCAAGCCAGGGGAAGAACGCCGGAATCGACCGTCCCGCCGCGAGATAGGTAGGTAACAATCAGATCAGTCGCCCAGGTTTACCGACGTTTTCGGCGCGCCACCGCGGGCATCGGCCGCAGCACGGAAACTGACCCATTGCCCGGCATTGCCAGTACGACGAAGCGTCCTTTTTGAAACGCTGTTGCGGCTATGGCTCGACGTGCAAATCGAACGTGCCCGTCTCGACCCGTCCCGCGCGCTTGATCTGCACGAAAAGCCGGTAGTCGCCGGCTTTGGGCAGCCCGTAGGGAAATGAGATTTCGGGCGGTACCGCCATAGCGTGGTGCATGCCCGCCATATCCGCAGGGACGACGCTGGCCAGCGAGAGCGCGGCCATGGCCACGGAACCTTCGGGATGGACGTGGGCGAATACGCTGCGGTCGAAGCTGATGAACTCGGCGTGGCCCGCCATGCCCATGTAGGGTTCCAGATCGCCGGCCGGCTTCCCCGCCTCGTCTTCCACGCGGAAACGGAACCAGAGCGCCTGGCGCGCGCGCAAAGGCTCGGTACCGCGCGCCCAAACCATGCGGCCGCCACCTGCCAGCGGCGCGGCATCGCTGGGACGGGCGGAGGTGGCCAAGGCGGGAGCCAACGCCTCCGAATCGTCGCCCGCCGGAGCTTTGCCAGGCAGATCGGGGAGATCGATCTCCGCGGTCATGGTATCGGGAAATCCCGAGGCGCGCACGATGTCGGCGAAGATCTGGTAGTGTCCCGCGGGCAGCGCCGGGAGTTGCTGGCTGAAAGTCTGGCCGCCCTGCTTGTCGGGGTGCAGGTGATAGAAGCGGTCCAGGGCGGGCGTACGGACCAGGAACAGATGCATGAGATGGCCGTGGTCGGGGATGAGCTCGGTGGTGACCGTCTCCGGACGATTCTTGTGCCACTGTGACTCGGCCATGCGTAACTCGAGACGGCCCCCGGGCTGGAGTGCGGCCGAAAGTGTCGGCGGCCGGTAGATCATGACGCGCGCCCGATCGGCAGCCTCCGAATCCCACCAGCGGTTGCCGAAGTAAAGAATGGCGACAAGCACCAAGCCTGCCACGGCCATGATGGCGGCGGCCCGGCGAGACTGTGCCGGTCCCGGCGCGGTTCCGGGCAGCAGGAAGCCTTCGCGGCGTCCGGCGCCCAAAATGACGATCAACGCCACTACCAGGAACAGCATGGCGGCGAAGAGAAACCAGCCCAAGGTCCTCTGCATGGGCAGGGTGCGGGTGGCGAAAGCGGGGACCGGCAACGACAGCGTGCCGCTGCCTTCCGCGCCTTCGGCCTCAAGCCGCACCTGCCAGGAGCCCGAGCCCATGATCCAGAGACCGCCCGTGAAGAATTGCGGGTCGCCTTTGGAGGGGCGCAGAGTGTCGGGGCTGGGCGGGTATTTCGATCCTTGGCCGGTGAGGTGGAGCGGGACGGCCCGGATAGCAAGAATAGCGGGCGACCCGGCGCGGATCTCGATGGCTGCGATGCCGGGGATCATGGGCGGCGGGCGGACGGTGACCATCAAGCGGTACGGTCCGGCATTCCCATCGAAGAAAACGTCGGGACTGCCCACGTGGGCGAAAGCGGGCCGGGCAGGCAGAAACGCCAGCAGCGACAGGCAGACGCTGACTGTGCGCAAAGCACTCGCGGCCACAACGATCACCGCTGAAGGCTTCGCAGCCAGTCGCCGCAGGCCAGCCCGAACCGCGACGAGAGAAACACCGCCACCACCGCCGCCGCCATGTTCTGCCAGAAAACCGGAGCCGCCTCTTTCTGGAATTCCCAGTTGAGGTGGTAGTTGGAAGGCGCGTCCTGATACCCAAAGTAGTTCATGCCGAAGATCCAGTTGCGCGCCAGCGGCGAGACCATAAAGCTCGAGAAGGGCCACTCAACCGCCAGCAGAACCGCCAGAAATGCGCCGCCGACGGCCAGCGCCAGCAGCCACCGATTCCGGCCCGCCATGCGTTCAACCAGCCAATCCACGGCCAAGGCGGGGGCGAACAGCAGCAGCGGAAATTGCAACGGGACCATATGCGTGACAGGGGTCAAGACGGGCCCCAGTTTGGCTTCGGCGGGAAACAGCGGAAAAATCCACAGGGCGAGGAGGAAGAAACCGAAGTAGAGCAAGGCGGCGCGGGTGGCGGCCCAGCGCCGATTGGAGCCCCGCGCCAGCGCCACCAGCAGCATCGGCGCTCCATAGCTGAGGACCTTGTATGGCATGGCACGGTGCATGCCGGCGTAGTATGTGAATTCGATCATCAGAATCGAGTAGAGCGTCAGCAGATTCGCGCCGATGTAGACGAAGAGGCGTTCCAGCTTGATTTGGGCCGTGCCCGCGGCGCGGTTCTTGGGACCCGCCATCAATACCAGCGAGCCGATACCGACGAAGAAAATGCCCGCCGCCAGCACCATGTGAGGCGGGCTGATGATCTGCACGTCGAGGCCGAAGGAATCGTGCCACCAGTTATCGAAGGGCGCCGAGACGATCATGGTGGCGCCGCCCCAGGCGGCCAGAAAAGCCCCGAACGGTCCCCGGAAGCCCCATACCTGGACCGACGCCTGCCGCAGCGCGGCGTCCTTGCCGAATGTGGCCCCCAGTATCAGCGCGCCGCAGGACAGCGCGGCCAGCACGGCGCCGAACTGAATGGCCAGGTGCGCCGGCGTCCAGAACGTGTCGCGGCCGATGGTGATGTGCCAGGAGATATCCCAGTACAGTCCGAAGATGATCGAGGAAATCGAGGCGGCCCCCGCCCAAAGCGGCCAGGGAATTGAGACCGTGGACGAGCGGGCTTGGGCCGAAGGCGGAAAAGGTATGGCGGCGCTTTGGGCCATCGGGTTCCTCCTCAGTGCCCTCAACCATACCGCGCTCCGGGGGCATTTGTCTACGCAGGCAGGCTAGAGCAGCCCACCAAGACCCTGTCGGGCTACACTAGAGTATCTTTTGCCTGAAGCTCGACGTATGAAGCGGGACGCCTCATTTTTCGAAGGCAAGGAGCCGGTTCTGGTCTATATCGCCAAGAAGTTGAAGGACGCGCTGCGTCTGGAAGCGGTCCTCAGCGAGGCAGGAGTGGACTATGGTGTCGAGGCCGACGAATACCGGGGCGGCGTTATTTTTCGCTCAGTGCGGGCCGGCGCCTTCTTTTATGTTCTACGCGAATCGCTGGATCTGGTCCAACACGTGATGCATCAAAACGGGTACAAGTTCTACACCGGCCAGGCCGACGACCTGTCCTGAGGAGGGAGGTTCATGCAAGGGACGCCGACGCGGACCACCACCGATCTCGCCCGCGCTCTCTGTCAGGCGCGCCAACAGACCGACGAGTTGTTCCGGCTGGTGCGACCGGATGCTGTTTACGAGCGACCGATCCCGGAGAGGCACCGCATCGTCTTCTACATCGGCCATCTCGAGGCCTTCGATTGGAACCTCATCGGGCGGTACGCGCTCGACGCGCGGGCGTTCCATCCCGCGTTTGACCGCTTGTTCGCCTTCGGGATCGATCCGCCGCCCGGCCAACTTCCGTCCGACCAGCCGGCGGACTGGCCCTCGTTGGACGAGGTGGAATGTTACAACCGCCGGACCCGGTCTGAGGTCGACCAACTTCTGGGCGGCGTGCCGGAACAGTTGCTGCACGTGGCGATCGAGCACCGGCTGATGCATGCTGAAACGTTCGCGTACATCCTGCACCAGTTGGACTACGAAAAGAAAATGACACCGGCATTCCAGCCTGTGTTGCCTTCCTCCTCTCCGCTAGCCGCGAGAATGATCGAGATACCAGGCGGCCGCGTTCAGCTAGGCATGACGAATGGAGGCTTCGGTTGGGATAACGAATTTCAGGCGCATGGGGTCGAAGTCCCCGCCTTTGCCGTAAGCAAGTACAAGGTGACCAATGGCGAATACCTGGAGTTTGTGCGCCAGGGCGCCGGCCCGCCATTCTTCTGGAAGGAAACCGGCGGCGCCTGGCATTACCACGGCATGTGGGCCGAGTTTTCGCTGCCGCTGGACTGGCCAGTTTACGTTACGCAGCGGGAAGCCGAGGCATACGCCAAATGGCGCGGCATGCGGTTGCCCACGGAGGCAGAGTGGCACCGGGCGGCGGAACACGCGCCGCCGTCCGGTAACGTGGATTTTCGGTATTGGGACCCCACTCCGGTTACCGCCGACGATCGGGCCGCCGGCCAGGTTTCCCAGATGGCAGGTAACGGCTGGGAGTGGACCGCGAGCCAATTCGCCCCTTTTCCCGGCTTTGAGCCGTTTCCTTTCTACCTCAACTACTCCGAGCCATTCTTCGACGGCCAGCATTACGTGCTGAAAGGGGCGTCGCCGCGGACGGCAGCCTGCTTCCTGCGCCGGTCGTTTCGCAACTGGTTCCGACCGGCGTATCCATACCTCTACGCGACCATGCGGCTGGTGGAATCCTAGATGTACGCTCCCGCGCTGGACAATGAATTCGCCCGCGAGGTGCGAAAGGGCCTGATGAATGCCGGACAGAAGACGCTGCCGTGCCGGTACCTCTACGACGACATCGGGTCGGCGCTCTTCGAAGCCATCACCTACCTGCCGGAATACGGGCTGACGCGCGCCGATGCGCGGGTGATTCAGAAGCACGCGGACGACCTGGCGCGCAGCCTTCCTCCCAATCTGGTGGTGGTCGAACTGGGCAGCGGCACCGGCGCCAAAACGCGGGCGATTCTGGAAGCGGTGCGCAAACGAAAACCGGTGGCCTACTACCCGATCGATGTTTCGCCGCACGCCCTGGCGAAGTGCGCAGAAGAGCTCGGGCCGTTGGCGGAGGTTCATCCGGTGGAAGGAAGCTACCTGGAGGGGCTGGAATGCGCCGCCGCCCGGCGGGCTCCCGGCCAGACGCTGCTGGTGCTATTCCTGGGCAGCACGATCGGCAATTTCGAGCCCGAAGCCGCGTTGACCTTTCTGGCCGGCGTCCGGCGAGCGCTGGCGCGAGGCGACGCGCTGCTTTTGGGCACGGACCTGGTGAAGCCCGCGGCGCAGCTCATGGAAGCTTATGACGATCCGACCGGCGTCAACGCCGCCTTCAACCTGAACCTTCTGGGCCGGATCAACCGGGAACTGGAGGCCGATTTCAATCTGCGCCAGTTCGCCCACGAGATTCGCTACGACGAAGGGCAGCAGCGCATTGAGATGCACTTGCGCTCGCTGGTAAAGCAGCGAGTACATGTTAAGCGGGCCGGCCTGCTGGTGAACTTCGCGGCCCGGGAGACCATCTGGACGGAAAGCTGCCACAAATTTCGGCCGGACCAGATCCGTGCGATGGCCCGCACGGGCGGTTTTCGGTTGGATCAGCAATGGATCGACGCAGAGTGGGGATTTGCGGAGAGCTTGTTGGTGGCGGTATAGAGTTGCCGCCCCACTAATCCAGGTCGATATCGCGCTTCGGAGGGGTCAGGTCCGGGTTCTCTTTGGCGCGTTTGAAAAGTTCGTCGAACTTCTTTTCCAGCACCTTGCCGTGGGACTTTTCGGCTTCGAAGCTCTTCTGGAAGAGTTGCTCGCGCCGGCTGCCTTCGCCTTTCAGCTTGGCGACTTCGGCTGCCAGGTCCTCAATCGGGGGCGGCTTCACCGGCACAGTGTGCGCGATCACGGCGCGGGTTTCGGAATCAACCTTTAGGACCGCCTTGCAGCAGGGGCATTCGACGTCGAACAGACCTTTAGCCATAGAACTATCGTAATCGACATTGGCAGACTATCGTAATCGACATCGGCATCGGGCCTGAACTTGTTAACGGGATTGTGGCAGGCCCGATGAGACGGCTGAGAGGGTATTGTGGATACTTAGAGGGTTCTTATGCGAGGTGACTCGTTTGGCAGGAGTTGAACTCGGGGAGCAACCGTCTCTGCTGGGCCTGGTTTAGTTTAGTCACGCCACTCTTAGAGCAATCGGTTCGCCAAAGCGGGTTCAACGGCTTTTCAAGCACTTAGGCTAACGGGCCGACGTAGTTTCGCCGGGGAAGTGTATGCAAAATTGGCATGGGTGTGTCAAGTGTTTGGCGCGCGTTTCGCCGAGTGAGAATGGATTGCCCGCCTGCGGGAACAATTGGACCTGGTGAGCGACGAGCAGGGCTGGTCGGCTATGAACGTCGGCTCGGGACTCCGAAGAGGCGCTTCCAGCCCGCCGGTTTCTTGATCTCAACCCCCATCAGGTTGCAGAACGGCTCGGCCTCGGCATCGGTGAGCGGCTCCAGGCCACGCAGCATTTCCACGACCTCGAGCATGCGGCAACTGTGATCCACGCAGTGCCAGCATCGATTGGCGTGGCGCTCTATTTCCTCGCGGCCGCGCCAGGTGGTACGGCCGTCGATCAGGTCGAGGAACGCCTTTACCTGCAGGCAGTCCGTGCCGCTCTGTTCGGCGGCGGCCAAGCCCAGAGTTCTGCCGTTCGCGGCCAGAATCGCGCGGTTCCAGCGATCCACCTTTCCCCGAATCAGTTCGGAAGCGCGCTCGCGAACTCTCTCCACCGTTTTCGGATCCATCTTGACCATGGGGCCAGTCTGGATGGCGGCGTACCGCATGGTTTCGAACCAGACGGCCTGTTTCTCAACCACCGTGAGTGGATCGAGAGCGGTGGCCACGGTTTCAAGATCGATGTCCATCTCAGGCGGCGCGACGGGGAGTATGGCAACCACCCTTTGGCGCAATTCGGCTGCAAACCAGCGTTCGGGCGCGGGCTCCAGCGATTGAAACATGCTGGACTCGGGGTTGCGCAGGGCCAGGAGCACATGGTTGAGCAGCCCGCCATCGGCCGTGCCGGAACGATAGTGGCCCAGTAGCTTGCGGATCAGCGGGACATATTCGGAAATGAAATGCGCCCACCCCTGCGGCAGGTTCGCCCGGCAATCGCGGACCATTTCATAGCAGGTGTAAATCATCTCCATACGATGGTAGCGTGGTTGCGGCGGATGGCTGGCGGGAGTAAGCTGCCAAGTAGAGGGCACATTTTATGAAGCTTCTCCTGCAATTGGCCTTGTGTGGTTGCCTGGCTGGTGGTGTGGCCATGGCACAACGCGGCGGTGGCGGAATGCGCGGCGGTGGCGGAATGCGTGGCGGCGGCGGAAGTGTGAGCCGCGGCTTTTCCGGCGGCGGAGTGCGTGGCGGCGGGACTGTCAGCCGCGGCTTCTCTGGCGGCGGGTACCGGTTTGGTGGTGGTGGGTTCGGCGGATTCCGCGGCGGACATTACGGCGGTTATTATGGCCGGTCGTGGGGTCTTCGAGGTTATTACGGCGGCTATTGGCCCTACTGGTCTTACCCGGCCTTCGGGTTCGGGTATTCCTATTGGCCGGGATACTACGATTACGGCTACAACTACGGCTACGACCCCTACGCATATCCTTCGTATTCGTATCCCGCCTATCAGCCTGCGTCGAATGTGACGGTGGTCTATCCTCAGGGCCAGGCACAGACAGCGCCGAGCACGGTATACCTGGAGCACACGAACCCCAGTTTGCGGCAATATGACGAGTACGGCCAGGAGGTCGCACCGCCGGCCCCCGCGGCCGGCAACGGCTCGCCAATCTACCTGATCGCGTTCCGCGACAAGAGCATTCGCGCGGCCATAGCGTACTGGGTGGATGGCAGGACCCTGCATTATGTGACGCAAGAGCACGAGCAAAAGCAGGCTCCGGTCGATACGGTGGACCGCGACCTCAGTCTGCGGTTGAATCGCGAACGGAACGTTCGGTTTTCGCTGCCGGCGCCGCAGTAGCACGGCCATTCCCGGCTGTGTTACTTGTGTTTCATGCCGGCATTACATACCTTGTGGTTTGGTTCTGGTCACCCGGCGGGGCGCCACCACGCCTTCCCGATAGATCAGTTCACCGCGTTTCATGGTCAGGTGAACTACGTTGGTGCCGAAGGTTTTTGCCAGATCGCGATAATCCGGGATATTGAGCATCACCAGGTCGGCCCATTTGCCCGGCTCCAGGGAACCCACGCGGTCGGCGCAACCGAGCGCATGGGCGCCGTTGATGGTTGCGGCCGAAAGGGCCTCGGCCACGGTGAGCCCCATGCGCAAGCAGGCTATCGCCACTACCGTTTGCATGTTCAGGGTGGGATTGTGATGAGAATTGAAATTGGTGGCCAAAGCGATCGCAACACCTGAATCGGCCAAGGCGCGCGCCGGGGCGTGTCGCTCGTCGCGGAACGAGACGCTCGGGAGAAGCGTGGCCATGACGCCCGCGGAACTGAGCAAGGCCGCCTCCTCGTCCGTGGCGTGCTCCAGATGGTCGATGCTCACCACGCTGTGCTCCAAGGCCATCGCGATCGCCCTCCGCGGCTCCATCTGGTCGGCGTGGATCTTGCAGCCGAAGCCGATGCCGCGGGCCGTCTGGAGATACCGGTCGAAATGGAGGTGGTGCTGCGGATCGGTGTCCCAGGCAACGTCCGCGAACTGCGCCGTGCGCCGTCTCCAGATCTTGGGCAGGAGGTCGTTCAGTACCCAATCGGTCGTATTCTCAAGGCTGCTCTCGCCACCATGGCTTTGCGGCAGGCGGAACAAGAAGCTCGGAATCACCTCTACCGGGTCGCGCTTGAACACCGAAAGCACACGTAGGATCTTGCTCTCCGCGCTCTCGTCGGGGCCGCAACCGGTTTTGGCTTCCACGGTCGTGGTGCCATGTCGTGCCATGGCCTCCAGGAAAGCGCGGGCGCGAGCCGCCAGCCGATGGGCGGTATGGTTTCGGACTGCCCGGGCCGGATCCGCATCGTCCTCGGATCCCGAGCCGCCCAGGGGAAACGCCAGGTGAGTATGGCTGTCGACGAACCCCGGCATCACGACGCGCCCGGCAGCGTTGATTTCTTCCGCATCGCGAGCCAGCGCCAGATTCTCCAGGCGCCGCGATGGTCCCACTTCGAGCAGAACTCCGTCTCGGATCAGCAGCGCGCCGTCCGGAATGATGCTAAGTTCGTTAAGCGCAGCACCACGCCGAGGTCCTTGAGGGCCACGCATGGTGACCAATTGGCGTGCTCCGCGGATAAGTATAGTACCAATGATACCCACTGCCTATTACTGTAGCACTTGTAAGTAATAGTACTGGGAGGTAATGCTAAATAAATTTCGATGGCCAGAAGGAAACCGCAGTCTGGAGAGCGGACGCTGAAAACGCTGGAAAGAGTCGTATCGAAGAGTGGATTGGGCTCCCGGACGGATGCCCGTAGCTGGATTGGAGCGGGAAAGCTCCGCGTAAATGGGAGGGTAATCCAAAATCCGGACCACTGGGTTGACATGGAGCGCGACCATATCACATTCGAAGGTAGGCCGCTTCGGCCTGCAGGGAAAATCTACATTTTGCTATATAAGCCAAAAGGTTTTCTCACGACGTACCGCGATCCGGAGGGCCGCCCGACGGTCTACGATCTGATTCGCGACGCCGGTAAATGGCTATCGCCGGTCGGCCGGCTGGACCTGGACACCAGCGGCCTTCTGCTGCTGACGAACGACACGGCGTTCGCCGAGCGGGTTACCAACCCCAAGCACAAAGTGGCCAAGACGTACCAGTTGAAGACATCGACGCTTCTAAGCGACGAGCAGATCGAACGGCTTCGCCGGGGCGTGGAACTGAGCGACGGCCCGACTCGTCCGGCCGTAGTGACTCGATTGCGCGATTCGGCCAGGTACACTTATCTGGAGCTGACCCTCACGGAGGGCCGCAATCGACAGGTGCGGCGCATGATCGAGGCGGTGGGGAGCAAGGTCTTGAAGCTGGTGCGAGTGGCCATCGGCCCGATTCGCATCGGCGATCTGCCGATTGGGAAGTGGCGGCGGCTGACGGCGGACGAGGTGCGCGCACTGTAGTGGCGGGCTGGCGCTAGTCCGTGTACCAGCGAAGGCCGACGAAAGCGCCGCCCACGCTGCCGTACTGGAAGTAGTCGCTCTTAGTGCTGGTCTTGAAGTGCAGCGCTTTGCCCCCGCCGCGGATCTCGAGGTGTCCTACGCGGTAAGCAATGGACGCATCGGCATCCCAGAGGGCCCAGTGGTGCGGAATGTCGAAGCCGGAGACGTTCGCCTCCAGGCGGAAGTTGCGCGAGGCATACTCCGCAACGCCGAGTCCCAAGGTGGGCGAAATCAGCGACCTGGCGCCGTTGGTGTAGTAAGAAACTGGATTGCCGCTGGCATCGGTGGTAGGCAACAGGGGAGCATCGAAGGTGGACTTCATGGAGACGTACTGCACCTGCCACAGCGTCTTGAGCCGGAAGTGGCGGCTCTCCACCGGATACGGCCAGGTGAGGTACTCATACGACACCTTGGCGACCTGAATCTTGTAAGTGGTGGCGATGGTGTCGCCGTTGCTGTAAGCCTGGGCAAAGAGCACCAGGTCATTAGGCGCGGTTCCGCGGCCACTGGCCTTGGACTGAAAATAGGAGATTTTGAGCGTGTTGTGCGCACCGGCGGCAATCCCGAACTCGGCGCCCGGCGCGTACTTGGGCGTTCCGGCAAATTGGAATTTGGTGAGTCCCGAGAAGGTAGCGGCGTGGCCCTTATTGATCCACGGTTTGCCGATGGGGATCCAATCGATGAGCCCGAGGTACCATCCCGCCTCGCCGGGCATTCGTACATCGGCGACCTTGGGCGGCGGAGGTGGCAGATTCGTCCGTTGTGCCGGCGTAGTGGGTGGCTCCACTTGGGGTGGCGTGGCGGGCGGCGGCTGCTGTGGAGGCGCGGCCTGGCCGGGCGGTGTGTCCGATGCGTCCTGCTGTGCGTGCACGGTCGAAAAAGCGGTAAGACCAAGTAGAGCCAGACACAAAAAGCCGGTTAGCGAATTCTTCACGAACGCCTCATTAGAGTTCAGATTTTGCAGGCGAATATGCCTGACGGCAGACCCCTGTTGCACCAGCCAGTCCAAACCATTCCACCGTGGGGTGCTCTTCTATTTTGCCTCAAACCACGGGGCTTCCGCAGAAATACCGGTTGTGGCTGGCGGTCACAGGTGTACACTGCCGGCCCAGCGGGGGCATTCGTGGCTGGGTCAGTGCGGGTACGCGCCCCGATGTGCAGTTCAACGAGCGCGGATGTTCGGAGAGGGCGGAGGCCTTAGGGAGTCGTCCCAGTTAGTTTCGAATGCGGAGATCCTGATCGCGCTCGCGCTGAGCCTGTTCCCGGTCTCGCATGGCTTGTTCGCGGTCGCGCAACGCCTGTTCCTGATCTCGAATCGTCTGCTCCTGGTCGCGCATGGCCTGCTCCTGGTCGCGCATGGCCTGCTCCTGGTCGCGCATGGCCTGCTCCTGGTCGCGTATGCCCTGCTCCTGGTCACGCATGCCCTGCTCCTGGTCGCGCATCGCCTGCTCTTGGTCGCGCGTGGCCTGGTCCTGGTCGCGCATGGCTTGGTCCCGGTCGCGCACGGCCTGCTCCAGGTCCCGTTGAGCCTGTTCACGGTCCCGCTGGGCCTGCTCGCGGTCCGCTTGCGACCACTCCTGCCCAGTTGAATTACTCGAAGGCTGGCCGGATAACGCGGCCGCCGCCAGACACACCACCGCTAATACCAGTTTCATCGCCTGCTCCTCCACCTGATACGTCGCCGGAGGCAACTGGTTAGCAGCCTACCGCCGCTTCCATGCCGTCAGCGTCCGGCCGTCACCCGGCACCGACTGAAATTGCGTGGGTCTCGCCGTTCCCGGTGGAGCCATGCAGACCGTCAGGATATCGCCTTCGAGTTTGTAAATTCCGTGCTGGGTCTTCCCTTTATGGGTGCCCGCCAGGTTGAAGTAGTCGATGGCTTTGGGCGATTGCGAGGGGTCGAATGTAAACACCACTTTCAGCATGGTCTGCGGGCCGGCGACCACGGTGGTCTGGTTAGCTTTGGTGACCCGCTCCACCCACTGGAGCAGGGACTGTTCCATGGCTCTGCCATCCATGATCCCCGAGAGCATGCTCCATTCGCCGTCGAACCCGGTGGCAGGGGCCTCGGCGGGCCGGGCGTTCTTGGCTTTGGCGCTTTTGGCCGGCTTGGTCCTTGCCGGTGCCGCGCTGCGAACCAGCGTTTCGACCGCGAAACCGCTCCCCGGCGTGGAGCCAAACGCAGCCGGCCGGACATCGCCGCGGGTGGCCAGGCAGAGCCTCCAGGTGTCGCCGGCCAGCTCGTAGATACCGGGATTGGTGTTACCTTGTTCCGGCCCGGCATCGAATTTCATATCGAGCCGGCGTGGCGTGGTGGAGGCGTCGATTCCGATCCTGCCCTCATACACGAATCCCATGCCGTTGCTGGTAAAGCGGTCGCCCTGGACGACGATGTTGCTACCGGCCAGCATTTCAGCGGGCATCTGTTGCCCGTCCACTTCGAGAGCGGTGACCTTCCACGCGCCCTGCAGCCGGTCGAGGTCTTGCGCCACGGGTCTGTCTACCCGCGCAGTTTCTTATAAGCGGCGAGGCATTTCGCGGACGTTTCCAGCGAGGGGAACCGGCTGCCTTCCTGCTCGATCAGGTAGAACTCCACGCCGCCCTTGGCTTCGGCGGCGTCCAGGATCCTCTTCCAAGGCGCTTCACCTTCGCCGAATAAAGCCTTGTAGCCCTTGTCGGGCCCACTGCCGGCAGCCCATTCCTTGAGGTGGAGCGAGTTGATGCGGCCCGGGTTGGCGTTGATCCAGGCGACCGGGTCCGAGCCCATTTCCACGCACGTGCCGACGTCAAGCTGCAGCATCACGTCCTTGGGTGTGTTGGCCGCAATCACTTCGATCGGCCGTTTGCCCGCAACCGGGGTGAACTCGGCCTGGTGATTGTGATAGCCCGTCCGCATCCCAACGGCGCGCAGTTTTTCGGCAGCCTGGGTGAGAGTTTCGCCGACGCCCTTCCAGCCGTCGAGGCCGTCGACGCGGCCGGCGCTGGCCAGCACGATGTACCTGGCGCCGATGGTCTGGTTGAGGTCAATCGCCTTGGCGATGCCGTCCGGCTTCAGCGCGTTCAGGCCATTGTGCGTGGAGTTGCACTTGATGCCCAGGTCGTCCAGGAGCTTCCGGATATCCCTGGCCTGCTCGGCGGTCCAACTGTAATACTGCGAGTAGAACTCGACCACCTCGTAACCCATTTTGGCGACGGCGCGAATGGTGGCTGGCAGGTCTTTGGCCATTTCATCGCGCACCGAGTAGAGTTCCAGCCCGATGGGGATATGCGTGGCGGCGGGCGATGCCAACGCCAGCGGCGCCACAGCGGTGGCGGCCAGAAATCCACGGCGGGATATGGTACTTTGCGGTCTCATGCTGAAAACCATAACACACGCCGAGCCGCCATGCCTCATTCCCATTCGTATCCGGGCGACGACGGCCTCGAAGCCGGCCTTTGAGGATCAGGCGTCGACCTGCCCGCCCGATGGCGTAGCGGAAGCGCGTCGAGGCCCAATGGTATCCTGAAGTTCGATAGCGCGTGCCTCTTCGAACCCAACTCCGCCGGGCTGGAGCCCTTACTCTAGGTACCCTGATGCTTTTTGGAGGCGTTTACGCCTTCCAGAGGCCCTTTCGCGTCTACCCCGGATTTGAATACACCAACTTTCCGATTCCACCGGACTCGCAGGAGAAGACCGAGTGGGCCTTCGCCCGCCTGATGTACCCGCCAGTCTCGCCGCGCTATGGCGGCGCCGAATTCCTGGGGAGTTGGAAGCAGGGCCAATCCAATTGGACCATGGACTATCCGCGCTCCGACCGGCATTTTTCCGCCGCCGTCCGGCGGCTGACCCGGGTGCATGCCCGCTCCGTCGAGCAACCCGTCGATCTGGACGAGGGCGACGAGTTCGATTGGCCGTGGCTTTACGGCGTCGAAGTGGGCCACTGGGAACTCACCGACGACCAGGCGAAAGCCCTGCGCGAATACCTGCTTCGCGGCGGCTTCTTCATGTGCGACGACTTTCACGGCACCATCGAATGGAGTTTCTTCATCGCCAGCATGCAGAAAGTCTTTCCCGACCGGACCATCGTGGAAATCCCTAACAAGGACGCGATCTTCCACACGATTTACGATCTGGACGACCGCTACCAGGTGCCCGGCGCGCTCTTCCTGGAGACCCATCGCACCTGGGAGAAAGACGGCAAGGAGCCACACTGGCGCGGAATCTACGACGACCACAACCGGCTGATGGTGGCCATCTGCTTCGATATGGACCTGGGCGATTCCTGGGAGCACGCAGACAACCCCGAGTATCCGGAAAGGTTCTCCGCGCTGGGGCTGCGGATTGGATTGAACTACCTGATTTACGCGATGACTCACTGAAGGCGGCGCGGGCCGGCAGGCCTGCGCTACGGGGGAATTCGATGAACTGGAGCGCAACCGGCGCATTCTTACTGGCTCTCGGCGTAGTGCTCGGCGCCTTTGGCGCGCACCAACTCAAAGACCGGCTAAATGCCTATTCCATGGGACTATGGGAAAAGGCCGTCTTTTATCACTTCATTCATGCACTCGGCCTGCTGGTGGTATCGCTGCTGCCCCGAACCGGCACGTTTGGCCAACCCGCCGCGGCCCGGGTCTGCCTGCTGCTGGCCGTGGGGATTGCCATATTTTCCGGCAGCCTCTATGCGTTAGCCCTCACGGGGCGGACCTTTCTGGGCGCGATCACGCCGATCGGCGGCCTATCCATGATCGCCGCGTGGCTCCTCCTGACGTGGTACTTGATGGCGGCCAAGTGATGACACACTTCGATCTGGCGGCGGCCGCCCGCCGGGAAATGTTGGAGCGCGGCTTTGAGCCGGATTTCCCACCCGAGGCCGAACGCCAGTTGAACGGACTTGAAGCCCCTCGCGTGGACGGCCTGCGGGATCTCACTTCTCTGCTCTGGTCGTCGATCGATAACGATGAATCGCGCGATCTGGACCAAATCGAGTGGGCGGAACGGGTGTCCGGCGGCACCCGCGTGCTGGTCGGGATTGCGGACGTGGATTCGCTGGTGGCCTCGTCAACGCCGATCGACGAACACGCCGCGCGCGAAACCACTACGGTGTACGCCGGAGTTCGCACCTTCCCGATGCTGCCCGAGAAGCTCTCCACCGGCCTGACCTCGCTCGGCGAGGGCCAGGACCGCGCCGCCATCGTCGTGGAAATGCTGGTGGCCCCCGATGGCGCCATCGCGTCGAGTTCCGTCTACCGCGCGTTGGTGCGTAATCGCGCGCAGTTGACTTACAGTGCCGTAGGTCCGTGGCTGGAAGGCACGGCAGCGGCTCCGCCCAAGATCGCCGAGGCCGCCGATTTGGAAACACAGCTTCACCTGCAGGATGAAGCCGCGCGGGCGCTGCGCGAGGGCCGGCACCGCCTGGGCGCGCTGACCTTCGATCGCGCCGAATTGCAGCCGGTCATGGCCAATGGCGAAGTGCGCGACATTGCCGCGCGCCGCGCCAACCGCGCTTCGCAATTGATTGAAGACTTCATGATCGGCGCCAACGAGGTGATGGCCCGCACACTGCGCGATGCCGGCATATCGTCGATCCGCCGCGTGGTGAAGGCGCCGGAACGCTGGGCGCGTATCATGGAGCTGGCCGGACAATACCACGAGAAACTGCCGCCCGAGCCCGATGCCGCGGCCCTGAACGCATTCCTGATGCGGCGCAAACAGGCCGACGCCAACCACTACGCCGACGTTTCGCTTTCCGTGCTCAAGCTCATGGGACCGGGAGAATATGTGGCGTCGCGGCCCGGCGACACCGGGCAGGGCCACTTTGGCTTGGCGGCGCAGGATTACACCCACTCCACCGCGCCCAATCGCCGTTTCGCCGACCTGCTTACGCAGCGCCTGCTCAAGGCGCTCGAAGCCAATGGCCCGCAGCCTTACACCGACCAGGAACTGGCGGCGATTGCCCGCAACTGTACCTTGAAGGAAGACGCCGCTCGCAAGGTGCAGCGCGATATGACCAAGCGCATCGCCGCGGTGGCGCTCGCGCATCGCGTGGGAGAATCGTTCGCCGCCGTAGTGACCGGCGTTACGCCTAAGGGCGTGTTCGTTCGCATCGTCGACCCGCCGGTGGAAGGCCGGCTCATGCGCGGCGATCAGGGCGTGGACGTGGGCGACCGGCTGCGCGTCACTCTGCTGGACGCGGACCCGCAGCGCGGATTCATCGATTTTGGGAGGTAGATATGGCACCGGCAACCGACAGCGCCATAGGAATGCTGCGGCACACCCTGGCGACGTTGGCTTATAGGGGTGGCAAGACGCTACGCGGCGCGCCGCCCGATTTCGGCAAATTTCGCGCGGCTGATGGCACCCGCCAGCCTGGCCAGATTCTGGCGCACATCTGCGATCTGTTGGATTGGGGGCTGAAACTGGCCGGCGGCAAGCAGGAGTGGAAGGAACAGCCGCCGCAGGCGTGGGAGGAGGACACGGCCCGCTTCTTCGCAGCACTGGAGGCGCTCGATGGGCGCCTGGCGTCGGGCGAGCCGCTCGGCTTTCCGGCCGAGAAGCTGTTCCAGGGGCCGATTGCCGATGCCCTCACCCACACCGGCCAGATCGCTATGTTGCGGAGGATGGCCGGATCGCCTGTGCGGGGCGAGAATTACTTCAAGGCTGGGATTGTTGCAGGGCGGGTGGGGTCGGAACAGGCGGCGCCGGCGTTGGAGTTCTGAGAGTGTCCGAAAGGCGCAAGGCAGGCTAATCGAGGGTTACCACATGGGCTCTAAATGGCGGCGCCGGCGGTGAGATGACGGGCCGGGCGACGACGCAGCCCGTCACTTCCGCGGTTTGGGTATGAAAACCGGGGCTGGGCAGCCCCCATCCGAACCATCCTCAGAGGACGTATAATCATCTGGGAGTGAGCTATGCCCATTGTCTGTCCGGTTGATCTGAATACAGCTGCTTTGCGATCAGAAATCTCCAGCATCTACGGACGCGTAGCCGAAGATCCGGAAGGTGAATTCCATTTTCACCGCGGCCCAAGGTACGCCGCCGAATTCTTGGGGTATGATGCCGCCGAACTGGCTTCGCTGCCGCCGGACTGCACTGCCTCTTTTGCCGGAATCGCCAACCCGCTGGCCATCGGCCCTATTCACGCCGGTGAGACCATCCTCGATATCGGCTGTGGAGCCGGCATGGATCTACTGCTGGCAGCCAAGCGGGTCGGGCCAAGTGGTCGCGCGCTTGGCGTCGACATGACAGATGCCATGGTCGAACGAGCACGCCAATCGGCCGAGGCTGCGGGTCTGTCCCAAGTTGAAGTCCGCAAGGGCGACGCTACGGCTCTCCCGATAATCGATACAAGCATCGATGTAGTCAGTTCGAACGGTGTCCTCAACCTCGTCCCCGAAAAAGAACGCGGCTTTGCCGAAATCGTAAGGGTACTCAAGCCTGGCGGGCGGCTGCATCTCGCCGACATTGCCTTGGATGTTCAACTGCCTGAGGATGCCCGGCGCAATATCGATCTCTGGACAGGTTGAATCGCCGGCGCTCTGCCGGAGGCAGAGATTGTTCCGTCTCTGAGCCAGATTGGCCTGGAGCAGGTCCGTATCACGGCGCGGTTTGATTGCTTTCGCGCCACTTCCAAAGAGAGAACAGCCCGTAAGTATGGTGTGCATGGGGTGAACGTGTTTGCGCGGAAGCCCGCCTGATTTGTATTTCCACAAACGCTAAGCACGGCGGGCGCATGTGGCCAAAATCCTAGGCGGATATGTTGTTATGAGAGGTGGTCGTCGGGTCGAATTCCTCCGGCTGTTCCGTCTGGTCGGAACCACGACTGAGCTGCACGAAACTCCCTTCGGAACCACTCAGCAATTGGGGTACTGTTGCTGCAAGGTGGCATAACGGATGCTCTACCGTCTGATTTGGGTCGGATTGTTGACTGTTGTTGCGGCAACTGCCCAAAGCATCGCCTCTGAACCAGCGCGAGAACGATGGCAGCACGTCGACGAAATCCTCAAAGCGGCGGGCATTGGCGTCGGTAGTTCGGTGGCCGACGTGGGTGCGGGCGACGGTTTTCTGACGCTGCGGATTGCGCCGTTCGTCGGCGAGAACGGACATGTGTTAGCCGTCGACATCTCCGACGCCAGATTACAGAGTCTGAAGCGGCGGGTGACGGACGCGCATTTCGCCAATGTTGAGATCGTGAAGGGCGATGAGGGCGACCCTCGACTTCCCGCCGGACAACTGGACGCCGTGATCATCCTGAACTCCTATCACGAGATGCCCCGATTCCGTGAAATCCTTCTGCACATTCGCGTGTCATTGAAGCCCGGCGGCCGCCTCTTGATCGCGGAACCGGGACCGCTTCCCGCAGAACAGACGCGCGCGGAGCAAATCGCGCGGCATCACATCAGCTCGAAATTCGTGGCGGAGGAAATGGCCCAGGCCGGATTCAAGATCCTGGAACAGCGAGAAAGGTTTGCGCAGATCCCTGAGGCCAACTGGTATTCTTTGGTCGTCGGTCAACTCCCTACTTCGGAAGAGGAGCGTGTCGCCGAGATGAAGAGCCGCGTGGTCGCGCTGCTCGGACTGAACAGTGGCGACACGGCGGCGGATGTGGGCTCGGGCGATGGATTTTATACGATTCCGCTGGCCCGCCTGCTCGGACCTTCCGGCAGGGTGTATGCGGAGGATATCAGTGACGAGGAACTTGGGAAACTGAAACAGCACTTAGGCGAAGAGGGGCTCAAAAACGTCGAAATGATCAAGGGCGCCGCGGAAGACCCGAAATTACCCGCGGCGGCAGTTGACGGCGTGCTGATCGCGAACGCGTATCACGAAATGACCGCCCACGAGGCAATGTTGAACCACGTGATCTCCGCGTTGAAGCCGGGAGGCGTACTCGTTGTTATGGACGGCATGTGGAACGACCACGAATCGCGGTCGCGTGAGGAACAAATCAAATTCCATGAGTTGGCACCCACACTAGCGAGGACGGAAGTGCAGAAAGCCGGGTTCGAAATCGTCGAAGTTCGCGATCCATTCATCGAACGCGCGCCAGACCGGGACGGGAAATCCCGATGGTGGGCGATCATCGCCCGGAAGCCGGCGCGTTAACTCTCATCTCGTCTACTCCGGTCGAATCGCCACCATCAACCACATGTCGGCGGCTCCGATTCTGTCACCGGCCACTTCCGGCATTTGCTGAAGGGGTTCTCGCTCTTCAAGACCTGAAAGCCCGCCGCCTCAACTTCCGCGCAGCACTAACTAACTCGCCCAACTTCCCAGCTCGCCGGCCCCCAGTTCAGAACCCGATTTGCCCCGCAGGAATCATCAGCCGCGCCCTCTACCGGCGCTGCAATCCCCTGGCATCATTGGCGGAGCCGACCGTGTTGGCCGCGTTGGCCAGCTCCGAGTTCTTAAATTTCGGCGCGCTCACGTAGCCCTTGATTTGGCCGGCGTTGATCTCGTTCACCACCATCTCAATCGGTTGGGGACGATCTGTAAGAGTCAGCAGCACCGGTTCATAGAGGTTGATTTGCTTCTTTTCCAGTTGCCGGTCGTCCACGATCATCACCAGGTCGTAGTGCTTATGCTTCAAGTCAACCTTGCGCACGGAGAGGCTGAGTGGTCCAACCTGATGAAACTGCTTGGACTTGTCGAGTTGGAATTCGTAGTAATTGCGCTGGCCGCGCTTTTCGAGCGCGGCCAACTCATCGTGATTCCGGGCAATGGAGCCTGATAGATCATCGCGCGTCGAGCTTAGCTTGCCCTCCAGATCCTGGCGGGCCTGGTCGAGTTCCAGGCGCGTGGTGGCGATCTCTTTTTGCTGCTCGGCGAGCCGCGTCTGCATCTGCTGCCAACGCGGGTCCGCGACGCCAACGCGGACAGCGGTGCGCGCGGCGGAAGCGCGTTGCCTCGGTGGGTGGACGACTCTTGGTTCCGGTGCTGGAGCGGCGGGAGGCGGTTCGGCTGCGAGCTTATTGAGCTTGTCCGACATTGTCTGCAATTCGCTCCGCAGTTGCCGCAACGACTCGTTCAAGACCTGGTTCGAAGCAGTCAGTTGCTCGGCATGACGCCGTTCGCGCTGCATGCCGAGAAGGGCATATGCGGACGTGCCAATCAGAAGCAACGCCAGCAGAGCCGCTCCACCTCCCATGACTCCAGCTCTCCCTTTAGTAATATCCACCACGTGCATGTTCTCACACCTCCAGCTACCGCCTAACGCCTCGACCAAGGCAATCCGCGTGCCAAAGAGCGTGGCTGCACATGTGCTGAAACCACAACATTGTGCGGCCTCGCATGGGCGAGGCCGACCTGAGGACATGATGCGATCGGCAAATTCTGCCCAGACACAGGCGTGTAATTCTGCCCAGATGCAGGCGTCCTACAAGCCTGCGTCCCATTAGCTGAGCCTCGACAGCACCTGCTCCAGCATCCCCACTTCGGGCACGCTCCCCCTGGGCGCGAGCACTGCCGCCGCCGCGACCTCCGACTTCGCCGAATTGCAGCCGGTCGTGGCCAACGGCGAAGTGCGCGACATTGTCGCGCGCCGCGCCTACGCGCTTCGCGGCGAAAAACGGGACATTAATGTCCCGTTTTTAGGGTTACATTTATTGAAAACAAAGGCCTTGTGCTGTTTGCACGGGACATTTTTGTCCCGTTTGCCGGTTTCTTTTGAGAAAGATCTGCGGGAGGTAAGTGCCTCCCTAACGTCCATAATGGCACGCGGGGGTAGGGGCACGAAGGGTGCGAAGAGGTGGCGGGTGGCGGTAATCGTTTGATTTATAGGATAGTTACGGGTCCGAAAATATTTTTCAAAAACGTGTGACTGTTAACCGGCCTTATGCCGAGCCGGTGGTGCCTGAAACTCGCACACGCCGCCAAGGCCAGGCAGCGGGGCCTCTGGTGCCCGCCAAACTTGGATCCGGGATGTCTGTAGGGGCTTGCTGAAACAACCGGACAAGCACGAGAGACAACTAGTACGGCATATGCCGGTTAGTAAGTTTGCGCCCTTTGTTGGTCAGGGCTTCACTACTGCCGTGGGTCACGTTGGTCCCTTCGGCGAACAATCGTTCCATGTCATCCATCCTTACCGTCTCAAGAAAGCCTACGTGGTTGGTCTTGAGCGCGGCCATTACCCGGCGGCGAGCTTCTGCCATGGCAGGAGGGTAGGGAGGATCGTGATGATCGAGGAAGCCAAGCGACAGGCCCATATCCCCGGGGCCCCATTCCGCGAAGGCGATCCCAGGGACGGCCGCCACTTTCTCCGCATTGGCCAAGGCATGCTTGTCTTCAATCTTCACCGACAGCAGGAGTTCCCCCTTCGGGTTCAAGGGCCAGGGATCTGCCGCCTGCCTGTACTCCGCATTGGACATGCCCCAAATTTTCGCGGCGAAGCTCTCGCTCCCCGATCCCCTCATGCCCTCCTCCAGATCGTTCCTGGCGATATTCGGCCGCTCGAACGGATAACGGCACGCGGCGACAAACAACTTCACCGCCTCGGGGCTTCGTGCGTGGCACAACTGAATTCCGTGTACGCCGGCGGCAAGCACCTGGTGGATCATCCAGTAGTTGGCCCGGATGCTGACTTCGTCGTAACCGAGAACCGGCAAAGTGACGATCACCGCCGGTGTTCGGTGCCCGCTCTTGGTCGGCCCTCCCTTGACCAAGCCCTGCATGAACTGTCGCAGTGCGCCCACGTCGAAGGTCCCGTGCTCCATTTCATAGATGATGAAGTCGTTGTAAGTCTTGGCGAGTTTCAGACCAGCCTCGAAGCCGTCGCCGCCCTGGGCGCCGGCGTTGTAGATGGGTTGCCCATCAGCGAGGAGCTCAATCGCCTTGTTGAGGCGTTTTGGCTGGTAGTTTGGGTCGCCACCCTGGGCCCACGTTGTGGAGATCCAGGCGATACCCAACGAAAAGACGATTGCAATCTTTCTCATCGATCCCCCCGAGATCTTGACTTTGGGTTGTTGGACAGCTCGTAGTGTACACCGGATTGAACGGGGGCGTGACTTCCGCGGCCGCCCGGGATGGTGGCCGGTGGTCAGTGCCCGGTGGCCGGTGTTGTGTGTGCCGATCTCAACGTAAGTTATACTTCGCAATATGCTCACCGGCTCCATCACCGACGACCAGGTCCGCGCCTATCAAACCGACGGCTACGTGCTGGTCCGCGGCATGTTCGAGCCGGATGAGATCGAATTATTGGGGCGCGCGGCGCGGGAGGACCGGGCGCTGGACCAGCACTCCTTTGGGCGGGCGGACGGCGAGGGCGGAACCGTGCGCCTTTCGCTGTGGAACCAACCCGGGGACAGCATCTACGGTATGGTGGCACGCTGCCAGCGGGTGGTGGGGTCGGCGGAGAAACTGCTCGGCGGCGAGGTCTATCACTACCACTCGAAGATGATCATGAAGGACGCGCGCATCGGCGGGGCATGGGCGTGGCATCAGGACTACGGTTACTGGTATCAAAATGGGGTGCTGTGGCCGCTGCTGGTGAGCGCATCGATCGCGGTGGACGCGGCGACCAGGGAGAACGGCTGCCTGCAGGTCATCCGCGGGTCCCATCAGCTCGGCCGAATCGACCACGTGCTGACCGGCGATCAGGCCGGCGCGGACGCGGAGCGCGTGGCGGAAGTGCGCCAGCGGATGGAAACGGTCTACGTGGAAATGGCGCCTGGGGACACGCTTTTTTTCCACTGCAACCTGCTGCACCGGTCGGACCAGAACCGGTCGGAGCATCCGCGCTGGTCCATGATCTGCTGCTATAACGCGGCGCGCAACGATCCTTATAAGGACTCGCACCACCCGCGCTACACACCCCTGGTCAAAGTCGACGATGCGACCGTGCGCGAGGCTGCCCTGAAGCGCTTCGGCGATTCGCAGACTCCGGTGGACTGGCTGGAAGCAGCGCGAGACGAAAGCGCCAGCAGCCTGGAGGCGCGAAAATGAAAACCATTTCGATCGGGATGCTCGGCTCCGGGTTCGTGGCCGATTTCTACATGCAAGGGCTGCGCGATGTCAACGGGCAGCAGGTGGTGCTGAACTATTCGCAGACGCGGGCGCATGCGCGGCGGTTCTCGGCACGGTGGGGCGTTGCCGAACCGACGGCCGACCTCGAGAAGGCGATCGCGCGAGAGGACATCGACCTGTTCGTGATCGCCCTGCCCAACGAGGCGCACCTGCCGGTAGCGCTGGCCCTGGCGCGGCGGGGGCGGAGACAGGTGTGCACCAAGCCGCTGGCGCGCAACCGCGCGGAGGCGCGGCGGATGCTCACGGCAGCCGTGAAATCGGGGGCCATGCACGGGTACGCGGAGACCGAGGTCTTCGCGCCCGCGGTGGTGAAGGCCCGGGAGACGATCGAGCGCGGCGGCATCGGCCGCGTGATCTGGGTACGGTCGCGCGAGTCGCACAGCGGGCCGCACCGGGCGCACTTCTGGGACATCGACAAGACCGGCGGCGGGGCGATGAACGACCTGGCGCCGCATTGCATTGAGGCGGCGCGGTATTTCTTTGGCAAAGAGGACCGCGTGGTGGAAGTAATGGCGTGGATGGGCACCTTCGTTCACGGCGCGCGCACCAAAGGCGAAGACAATGCCCTGCTGGTCATGAAAATGTCGGGCGGCGGGATCGCCCACTGCGAGCTTTCGTGGACCACCAAGGGCGGCCTGGACTTGCGGAACGAGATCCACGGCTCGGAAGGGTCGCTATTCACCGATGTGACACGCGGCACGCCGATCCAGAGCTTTACCACGCGCAGTGCGGGGTACGTGGTGGAGAAGGCCGACATCGATTTCGGCTGGACGCGGCCGCTGCCCGAGGAGGCTTTCACTTACGGATATCAGGCGGAGATGCGGCACTTCGTGGAGTGCGCGCGGTCGGGAGAGCCGCCGCGCGAGACCTACGAGGATGGCTACGTAGTGGCCTGCGTGCTGGAGGCTGGATATGCTTCGGCGCGCAAGGGACGTTGGGTGCGGGTGATGTACGAATGAAACCTGCTCAGCTCCAGCCGCCGCCGAGAGCGCGGTAGATCTGCACTAAGGCGACGCGTTCCTGAAGACGCAACTGGGCCAGGGCCAACTGGCCGGAAAACAGATTCCGTTGGGCGTCGAGAACCTGGAGGTAACTGTCCAAACCGCCGCGGTAGCGCAGGTCCGACAGCCGCACCGTGTCTTCGAGCGTGGTCACCAGATGTTCCTGCTGGGTGCGCTCCTCGCGCAGGCGATCGAAGCCGGCTAGCGCATCCGCCACTTCCCGAAGAGCTGCATAGATGGTGCGCTGATAACCGATGAGCATCTCCCGCTGTTGCGCTTCCGTCGCGCGCACCTCATTGCGGATCTGGCCGGCGTGAAAGACGGCCTGCGTTGCCGAGGGCACCACCGAGTAAGTGCGCGCGGGAGCAGTGGCGATGTCCTCGAGGTAGCGGCTTTGCCCTCCGGCAAAGCCGGAAAGCGAGATCCGCGGATAGTAGAGCGCACGCGCCGCGCCAATTTGGGCATTGGCGGCCACCAGGGTCTGCTCCGCCTGGCGAATATCGGGGCGGCGCTCCAAGAGTGCGGAGGGCAGGCCGGGCGCCACCTGGGCGGGCACGGGAATGTCTTCCAGTTTCCGGCCGCGGGCCTGTCCGCCGGGGACGTCACCTTGCAGCAGGCTGAGCTGGTCTTCCGTCTGGGCAACGGCGCGCTGGGCGGCGGCGATCCGCACAGTGGCCGTGTAGAGCAGTTGCTCGGCCTGGCGCACGTCCAGCGCAGACGCCGCCCCACGATCGTGGCGCAGTCCTACGATTCGCAGGCTGTCTTGCGCGGTGGCTACCGTCTTGCGGCTGATCTCCAGCTCGGAGTCCAGTTCCAGCAACTGGAAATAGCTCTCGATGACATCGGCGACCAGCGAGACCTGCAACGCGCGGCGGCCCTCCTCGCTGGCCAGATAGTTGGCACGCGCCGCTTCGGTGAGGCGGCGCAGCCGTCCCCAAAGATCGACCTCCCAGGAGAGCGCGGCGCCGAGAGTCGTGTAGGCCGCAGAGAGTTTCGTGCCCTTGGGAACGAACGTGAAGGATCCGACGGAGGAGTTGCGGACGCCCGACAAACTGGCCTGGGCGTCCAGAAACGGATACTGGTTGGCGCGGGTGCTGCCGAGCTGCGCGCGGGCTTGCTCGACGCGCTCCGCGGCGGTCCGCAGATCGAAGTTATTGGCCAGCGCCCTGGACACGAGCTGGTTGATGGTGTCGTCGGAAAACAGGCTCTGCCACTTGGAATCGGCGATGGAAGCCGCATCGGCGCCCGGGGGCGGGGCGTTGCGGTAGGCGCCGGGCACGGCGACCTGCGGCCGGTGATAGTTCGGACCCATAGCGCAGCCGCACAGCAGGGCGGCCGGCAGGAGCGGCAGGAAACGTTTCATTGCACAGCCTGGGCCACGGGTTCGGCCTCAACGGCGCGCTGACGCCGCTCCACAAAACCTTCGATCAGCAGGTAGAGGACCGGCACGATGAAGATGGCCAGCAGGGTGGCGGTTAACATCCCGCCGAAGACCACCGTACCGAGCGAGCGGCGGGCGGCCGAACTGGCGCCGGTCGCAATCACCAGCGGGAAGACGCCGAGAATGAACGCGAACGAGGTCATCAGAATGGGCCGCAGCCGCAGGTGAGCGGCCTCGATGGCGGCTTCGCGCACGCTTTTGCCCTGTTCGTGGCTGTCCTTGGCGAACTCCACGATCAGGATCGCGTTCTTGGCGGCCAGACCAATCAACGTCACGATGCCGATCTGGGTGTAGATGTCGTAGGCATACGCGCGCAGGTAGACGGCCGCCAGAGCGCCGAGGATTCCCAGCGGCAGAGCGAACAGCACGGCGAACGGAATGCTCCAGCTCTCGTAGAGCGCCGCCAGGAAGAGGAAGACCAGCACCGCCGCGAATCCGAAGATGGCGCCTTCGTTGCCCTGCGACTGCTTCTCCTGGTAAGTGGTACCGGTCCATTCATAACCGAACCCGGACGGCAGGGCGGCGGCCACCTGTTCCATGGCGCCGCTCGCCTGGCCCGTGGAGTAGCCCGGTGCGGGAGTGCCCAAAATCTGGATCGCGCGGAAGCGGTTATAGCGGTAGACGACATCGGGCCCGCCCGAGGGCACGATGGTAGCCAGCGTGGAAAGGGGAACCATGTCGCCCTGCGGATTGCGCACGTAGTAACGGCCGATGTCGGAGGGCTGCCTGCGGAAGCCGGGCTCGGCCTGAAGCAGCACCTGCCAGGTGTGGCCGAACTGGTTGAAGTCGTTCACGTAGAGGCCGCCCAGAAAGGTCTGGAGGGTGTTGTAGGCGTCGGTCAGGCCGATACCCAGGGTCTGGAGCTTGTCCGTGTCCATGTCGACCGAATAAGAGGGCACGGAGGCGCGGAAGGTGCCGATCACGGTGCCCAGTTCCGGACGCTTGCGGGCCGCGGCCACCAGCGTGTCGGCGGTGCGCGCCAGCGTGGCTACATCGGTGCCGGTGCGGTCTTCCAACATGAACTGGAAACCACCGGTCGGGCTCAGACCCAGGATGGGAGGCAGCCCGAAGGCGAAGGTGAAGGCTTCCGGCACGCCGGCGAATCCGCGCTGCGCATGGGCCAGGATGCCATCGATCTGGGTGTCTTTGGTGGTGCGCTCGTCCCAGGGCTTGAAGGTGGTGATGATGGTGGCCACGTTGGAGTTGGAGGTGGCCGTGGCAATATCGAGCCCGCCCAGAACGAAATACTTGTCCACCCCGGCAAGCCTGGCGATGACCTGTTCGATCTTGCGGCAGGCCGCGTCGGTACGCCCGGTGGAAGCGCCGTCGGGCAGGCGCACCGAGGCGAAGAAGGCCCCCTGGTCTTCGGCGGGCAGGAAGCCCGCGGGGAGCCGCTTGAAGATGCCGCCGGAGAGAAGCGTCACCGCGAGCAGCGCCACCACGGCCAGCGCCGCCCGCCGCATGAGGAGATCGACACCGGAGAGGTAGCGGTTCGTAGTCCACGTGAAGGCGCTGTTGAACCAGGCGAACGGGCGCGAGATCCAACTCGTAGAAGTCTTTTGTGGACGGAGCAGCATGGCCGCCAGGGCCGGGCTGAGCGACAGCGCGTTGAACGCGGAGAGCAGCACCGAGACCGCAATGGTGATGGCGAACTGCTTGTAGATTTCTCCGCTGATGCCGCCGATGAAAGCCACCGGGATGAACACGGCGGCCAGAATGAAGGCGATGGCCACCACGGGCCCCGACACTTCCTCCATGGCTCGGGCGGTGGCTGCTTTGGCCGCCATGCCATCGTCGATATGGCGCTGCACGGCCTCCACCACCACGATGGCGTCATCCACCACGATGCCGATGGCCAGCACCAAGCCAAACATGCTGGTGATGTTGATGGAAAAGCCCAACACGGGAAACAGGGCGAAGGTGCCGACCACGGCCACGGGCACGGTGAGCAGCGGAATCAGAGTAGCGCGCCAGTTTTGCAGGAAGATGAACACCACCAGGATCACCAGCCCGATCGCTATGAGCAGGGTTTGCAGCACATCCTTAATGGCGGCGCGGACGAACATGGTGGAGTTGTACGGAACCACGTAGCTGATTCCGGCGGGGAAGGATTTCTTCACGTCCTCCATGTACTTGATGACGGAGTCCGCGGTTTGAACGGCGTTGGCGCCGGGGGAAAGATACACGATCACGTTGGCCGAGGGCCGGCCGTTGAGACGGCTGAAGCCACTGTAGGTCTGGGCTCCCAGTTCGGCATGGCCAATGTCGCGGATCCGCAGCAGAGAAGCGTCCGGGCGGGCGCGGACGACGATGTCGTCGAATTGAGACGGGTCGGTGAGGCGGCCGGGAGCGGTCACCGAATATTGAAAATCGGTGCCGCCCGGCGAGGGTGGCTGGCCGATGGCGCCGGCCGGATTCTGCCGGTTCTGCGCCTGGATGGCGTTGCTCACGTCGGTGGCCGTAATGCCGAACTCGGTCATGCGGTCGGGATTGAGCCACACCCGCATGGAGTAGACCTGCTGCGAGCTCAGGCGCGATTCTCCCACCCCGCCGAGGCTGCCCAGTTGGTTCACCAGATTGATCTGCGCGTAATTGGTGAGGAACAGCGCATCGTAGCGGCTGTCGCTCGAGACCAGACCTACCGCCATCAGGAACGCGGTGGAAACCTTCTTCACGGTGACGCCCTGCCGCTGCACTTCGGGAGGCAGGCGGGGCAGCGCGACGTTCACCCGGTTCTGCGTCTGCACCGTGGCGATATCCGGATTCGTGCCCAGTTTGAAGGTGACATTGATGGTGAGTTGGCCGTTATTGGCGGAAGTGGACTGGTAGTACAACATGCCGTCCAGCCCCACCAGTTGTTCTTCGATGGGTTGCGCCACCGTCTTTTCCAGATCCTGCGCATTGCCGCCCAGGTAATTGGCTACTACCTGGACCTGCGGAGGAACTACCTGCGGGTAGGCAGCAATCGGCAGGCTCGGGATGGTCACGGCGCCCAGGATGACAATCACGATGGCGATGACGATGGCAAATACCGGGCGGCCGATGAAGAAGCGCGCCATCGGCTACTCCGTCTTGGCCGCGGCCGGGGCCGGCTTTTCGCGGTAAGGCGCCGGGGTTACCGCGGCCCCGGGGCGAGCGGCAAGCAAACCTTCCACGATCACGCGATCGCCGGGCTTGAGGCCCTGTTCCACCAGCCAGTTTTCGCCCACGCGCGGACCGGTCTTGATAGCGCGCGATTCCACCACGTTGCCGGCGCCCACGGTGAAGACGATCTGCAGGCTCTGATTCTGCTGCACCGCGCGCTGCGGAATCAGGATCACGCCGGTGCGATGCTCGGCCACGTAGCGGACTCGCGCGAACTGACCGGGCAGGAGCTGATGCTCGGGGTTGGGGAACTCGGCCTGGACCTCCAATGTGCCGGTCCGCGGATCCACCTGGTTGAGCGTATTGGCGATCTTGCCGCTGTGTGGAAAGCGCGAGTTATCGGCCAGGATGAGTTCCAGCGCCGGCCCTTCTTTGGCTGCCGGGTTAGACTTGAGGGCCAGAAACTGCGCCTCGCTCACCTTGAATCGCACCCAGATGGGGTCGAGCGGCACGATCGTGGTGAGGGGTTGAGCCGAATTCGGATTAACCAGGCCGCCAACCGGCACCAGCGTGTCGCCAATGAGACCGCCGATGGGAGCCTGGATGGTTCCGTACTGCAGGTTGAGTTGAGCGGTTTCGAGGGCGCCGCGCTGAGCGCTGACCTTGCCCGCGGTGGACTGCACCTGAGTTTCCGTGATGAGGCGAGCCTGTTCGACGGCGGCCTGGTTCACGCGCACCGACGCCTCGGCCGACCGGAGTGCGGCGACGGCGGCATCCAGGTCCTGTTTCGCGGCCGCGTCCTGCTCCACCAGCGGTTTCAGGCGATCGTAGTCCTGCTGGGCTTTGACCAGGTTCGACTGGGCCGCGGCCAGATTCGCCTCGGCCTGGCGCAGCGATACCTGGTGCTGGGCGAAATCGAAATCGGCTTCGCTCTGCTTCAGGTTGCCCTGCGCCTGCTGCACCTGGGCCTGGAGGGGACGCAGATCGAGGACGTAGAGCGGCTGGCCGGCCTGGACCTGCTGCCCGGGACGGAAGAGCCACTTTTCGATATAGCCTTCGACGCGGCCTCGCACGTCCACCATGTTGCGGGCGTAGGTTTGCGCGGGATATTCGATATAGATATCGGCGGCGCCGGCAGTGGCTTCCGTAACTTCCACGGTGGGCGCCGGCGGCTGCGCTTTGGACTCGGCGCTGGTAGTAGTGCAACCCGCCAGAACCAGAACTGCGGCAGCCAACAGCAGCAGCAACAACATGCGTTTCGAGCCAGCCATGTTCTCCCCCGGAGTGCTAAAACAACCAGACAGTTGGTTTGATTCCAGTGTAGCCTATCGGATTCGCCGAAGAAGGGTCAGAATTTTCCAATACAAGATGATCCTGAAACGCGAATTGATTCGGGTGCGGCTACTTTAGAACGACGGCCAAGTACTCATAAATTCAGCCGGTTAGGGGCAATCGACCTGTTTTCTGCGATCGCTTAAACTGGGGATATCGG
>Ga0209698_10001050_pt1 | contig 31845 bp, 35 predicted proteins | sample LitLauG_LLR_2012_FD_187203 | JGI IMG/M metagenome (GOLD analysis project Ga0209698, IMG submission 187203) | Freshwater sediment microbial communities from Pennsylvania, USA - Little Laurel Run_MetaG_LLR_2012 (SPAdes) (version 2) | ecosystem: Environmental > Aquatic > Freshwater > Creek >... | reverse complement strand
GGTTTTGATTTTTCCCTGCAGTGAGTGCACGTAAAGAATCTTGTCGCTGGTATTCCGCAGAGTGAAAGTGAGCGCAGCCATGGTCGAAGTCTGCCCGGGGATTTCGACGGCGATGACGTTGTCGAGCGATCCGCTGGCCTGCGGCTTGGCGCGCTTGACGAAGGAAGCTATGGCCACGATCACCAGTACTCCCGCGATCGCAATCAGGACGATTCTCGCAGGCGGAAGATTGCGCTTGGCGGTGCCGAATTCTTCACCGATGTTGATGGTCGGACCTTTCGGCGCGGCGGGTGGGGCAGGAGTGGCCGACGGTGTTGCGCTGGGATTGGCGGGAGTTGCTGGCTGGTCCGGCATGTTGTTTCTCCTATGACGCGAAAACGGAAGTGGAGCACCCCATATCAATTTCACCGATCAAAACTGTTCTTCACCACGCATGTTTCATGGCCTTGGCGAACTTCTGGGGCGGAAGCGTGTTCAGCACGTCTTCCTTTGTGAGCCAGGCGCGGCGCGCCTGCAGCACGCCGTAGCGGATCTTCTCCATGTGAGAAGTATGATGCGCGTCGGTGTTCATCACGATTTTCACCCCGCACTGCTTGGCCTGGCGCAGGTGAATATCATTCAAGTCGAGCCGGTCGGGATAGGAATTCAGTTCCATCGCGACTTTATGTTTGGCTGCGGCCTTGAGCACCGCGTTCATGTCGAAGGGATACGCGTCGCGCCGCAATTGGATGCGGCCCGTCGGATGTCCGATGATCGAAGTGTTTGGATTTTCTATGGCTTTGAGCAGACGCTCGGTCATCTTCGGCGCTTCCTGATTGAAGACGGAGTGCACGCTGGCGATCACGAGGTCCATCTGGGCGAGAACGTCGTCTGACAAATCGAGATCGCCGTCGGCGAGAATGTCCACTTCGATTCCCGCAAAGATCGTGATCCCTTCAAACTTCTTCGCGACCTCGCGGATGCGCGCAATGTGCTCGACGGCGCGCTTGTCATCGAGGCCATTGGCGAAGGCAAGATTTTTCGAGTGGTCGGTGATGGCCATGTACTTGTAGCCGCGCGCCTTGGCGGCCTCGGCCATCTCTTCGATCGTATTGCGGCCATCGGTTTCAACGGTGTGCATGTGCACATCGCCCTGAATATCTTCCTGCGTGATCAGCTTGGGCAGGGCGTGCTTCTCGGCTAGATCGATTTCGCCCAGGTTCTCGCGCATCTCGGGAGGAATGCAGTCGAGTTTGAGCTTGGCGTAGATCTCGTCTTCGGTTTTGCCTGCGACGGGCTTGTTGCCGTCGAGCGTCGACAGGCTGTACTCGTTGAGCGTGTAGCCCATCTTGAGGGCACGCTGGCGCAGGGCGACGTTGTGAGCCTTCGATCCGGTGAAGTACTGCATGGCCGCGCCGAATGACTCTGGCGGGAGAAGACGCACATCGACCTGCATACCGCCGCGCAAGTGGAAGCTGATCTTGTTGTCGCCGCTGGCGATCACGTCCATCAGCGGCGGATATTGGGCGACGTGAGCGATGGCCTTCTGGCGTCCTTCTTCGCTGGTACAGGCTTTTCCTGTGACGAGGATGTCGAGATCGCCCACGGTTTCGCGGCCGCGGCGCAGCGAGCCTGCGGGAGTGATCTTGTCGATGCCGGGGAATTTCTCGACGTACGCAATAATTTTTTCGGCTTCGATTTCCGCTGCGTCGATCAGAAAACGTCCGCTGATGCGGCGATAGTCCTGAATCGCCTTGAGCAGCTTGGCCTCGTGTTTTTCGCCCATGCGGGGAAGCGTGCGGATTTTGCCTTCCTGCGCGAGCTTCTCGACGCCATCCACATCGCAGATCTTGTACGCGCTCCAGATCAACGCAATTGTCTTCGGGCCAAGCCCCTGGATTTTCAGCAACTGCAGCATCGAAGGGTGATACTTCGCCAGCAACTCCGCCTGCACCTGGAGCTTGCCACTTTCGAAAAGCTCTTTGAGGTTGTTAAGCATGCCCTTGCCGATGCCGGGGATGGCCAGCACCTGCTTGGGATCGGACATCAGGTCTTTGATCGGCTGCGAGTGCGCTTCGATGGCCTGCGCGGCGTTGCGGTAGGAGCGAATGCGGAACGAATCCTGCCCGTCGATTTCGAGCAGGTCGGCAGTTTCGTAGAGAAGGTTGGCGATGGCCTTATTGTCCACCGACCTAAGATAAACAAGTTTGGGGCAACAGGGCCAGAGTGCCAAGTGAACGAATGAAATGAAACTGCACCCCGGTCTTCTAGTTCTTGATACGGATGATTCGGTCGAGCAGGATTGGCGAGGCTGAACCGCGCGTCCTAGGTGACTTTGCTCACGTTCGCAGCCTGCGGTCCTTTCTGGCCATCGGTGATCTCGAACTCCACCTGGTCGCCTTCCTGCAGGCTCTTGTAACCATCCGAGCTGATTGCGCTGTAGTGAACGAATACGTCCGGCCCATCCGCGCGTCCGATGAACCCGTACCCTTTGGCGTTATTGAACCACTTTACGGTTCCTTTCAGACGTTCCACTTAAGAACCCCCTCGTGTGCACGTCCTTAGGTTTGGGGGCCCTCGACGTGCGCACATAAGATGCATTGTCGGAGGGAAGGTTTGGTCTGTCAAGAAAAGTGGACGAAGAGAATACAAGACCTTATACAGGAAAATCAGTATGTTTCCGCACCCTGTCACCGCCCGCGGCGACGCTTCTGGCGCTGCGTATGGTCGAGCCAGAGGATGGATGAGATGGTTTTGGCGTCGCGGATGGTACCGCCGAGGACCATGCGAACCGCCGTTGGCAGCGGAACGAGACGTTTGTAGATCACTTCATCTTCTTCCGGTTGCGCCTCTCCTTGCTTCAGGCCCGTGGCCAGATAGACGGCCATGGTTTCGGCGACGAATCCCGGACTGGCGTAGAACTTTAGAATGCGCCGCCAGTTCTGGGCGGTGTAGCCGGTTTCCTCGAGCAGTTCTCGCTTGGCTGCTTTGAGTTCCTCTTCGCCGGGATCGATGCGGCCCGCGGGAAGCTCCCAAAGATAATCACCGGCAGCGTGGCGATATTGGCGCTCGAGCAGGACGCGAGGCGTCGCGCGGGAATCGTCTACGGCTAAAACGACTACGGAGCCGGAGTGGTGGATGAGATCGCGGCGGACTTTGATGCTTCCGGGCTCGCGCACATGATCGGTGGTCACCCAGAAAACTGGCCCGCGGTACACGATGCGGGAGGAGATCAGGCGGGCTTTCTTTTGTTTGTTGCGCGGAGCGTGGGCAGCGGGGGATTTGGCCATGCAGACAATATAAAGCACCGGCTTGGCGCGGGCATGGGATGGGACGCTGCGCATCCGCGGGACGGACCCTTCGACTGCGCTCAGGGCAGAATGCGTCCGTCCCCACGTGGGTCCGCCCCCACACCTGACAGCCGAGGCGGCTGTCTCCACATGAAGCCACCTATTGTCCGACTTCTTGCCTTACCTTCTTTGAGAGCTTTTCCATTTGTTTCAGATGCTGCCCTAGATCCTTCGACAGCATGCCTTTCTGCAACTGCTGCAGGTCGCTCTGCAGCGCCGCGCTCAAGGAGAACAATTCCTGAACGTCGTGTCGGACCTCCTGGGCGTGTGCCGCCTGAAGGTCGGCCTCGCTCGGAGGTTCTGCTTTGACGTCCATCATTTGGTAGTGGGAGCCGGGGTAGATCTTCGACTGTTGAGTCAACGCGGGAGCTGCGAGGAAGAGCACAGAGACGAGCACTAACCGTACGGTCATAAACGCCTCCAAGGGTTAATGCGTGCGTGGCTGGCGAGTTTACACCCGATTCAACAAAACAGGCAGACAAAATGTCAGGTAATGGCAATGTTGGGCGGCCTCGTAGCAGTGTGGGGACGGACGCATTCGTCCGTCCCGCGGAAGCGAAGCGACGCGGAACCGCCCAGTGCGGCCGAAACCTTGAGGGGAAACCTCTGGTATGCTGCCGGGCATGGCCCCAAAGCTGCGAATCGCGATCGTCGGTCCGGGAAATTTGGGGACGGCGCTGGGGCTGGCGCTGCAGCGGGCGGGGTACACGGTCGATTCGGTGTTAACGCGACCGGGCGCGAGATCCCGAGCGAAGGCGCGGCTGTTGGCCCGTAAACTCCAATCCAGTGCGTCTGAAGATGCCGCGCAGGTCGACGCAGATTTGTTCTGGCTGTGTGTGCCGGATTCGCAGATTCGAGAGGCGGCGCGCCAACTTGCTGGGCAGCGTGCTTGGAAGGGAATCGTGGCGCTTCATTCGAGCGGAGCCTTAGCCAGCGACGAGTTGCAAGCGCTGCGGGCGAAGGGCGCGACGGTTGCGTCGGCGCATCCTATGATGACGTTTGTGGCAGGGTCGCAGCCTGCGTTCTCGGGCGTGCCCTTCGCGGTCGAGGGCGATGCGGCTGCGGTGAGGTCGGCGCAGCGGATTCTGCTGAGCCTCGGAGCTCAGGCGTATCCGATTCGCAAGCGCGACAAGCCTGCTTATCACGCCTGGGGGACGTTCGCTTCTCCGCTGTTCACGGCACTACTGGCGACAACGGAGCAGGTGGCGCGTCTGGCGAGTGTGCCGGCGAAAGAGGCAAGAAAACGGATGATTCCGATACTGCTGCAGACGCTGGCGAACTACGCTGCTTTCGGAGCGCCCGATGCCTTCAGCGGCCCGATTATTCGGGGCGATGTGCAAACGGTGCAACAGCATCTCCGCGCTCTGCGGAAGGCTCCTGTGGCGAGGGAGGTGTACTCATCACTGGCCAGTGCGGCACTGGAATACTTGCCGTCCCGGAATTCGGCAGCGCTGCAAAGGGCGTTGCGCCGCAATTCATCTCGCTAGGAAGATCGCATCTCCAGTTCGAGGTCCGCGGGAGACATCTTGCTTGCGCCCGTCCGCGCCCGGTACTTCAACACCAACAGTGCCAGCACAACAAAGGGAAATACCGCGGCGGTTCGCATCGGAAGCACGAAGACAGGCTTCGAGTAGAACACGTGGACGCTGAGGAATGGCCGCAAGGCGACCAGGCCGATCGCAGCTAGCCAAGGCCACACGAATACGGCCAGCGCGAGGGCCAAGACGATCTTCCACACGCGGTTCGACTGCAGCGCGGGCTGCGGCGTGGCGATCAGGAAAATCGCGGGCAGCAAAATGACGTGATCATGCACGGCCTGGCCCGGAAGAAGCGTAATCGTGGTGATGGCGAGCAAGAGCGCCGAGACGAGCCAGAACTCGGAAGAGTTGAGCGGGGCGAATCGATGGCGCCACAGCAAAGCCAGGGCGATCGCGAGCGCACCGGCGATCAGCACCGCTCCGGCGATGCCAGACATGCCGGGGCCGAGGGGCAGGGCGAGAACCTCTTTGAGCAGCGGAGGCTTGGCATAGCGGTGATAGCCGAACAGCACATGCAACCACGATGGAATCCAGCGCGGCCATACCGCCGTTGCGGAAACGACCAAGATGGCGGACATCGAAAACAAGCCGATGATGAATTGCTTGCGACGGCTCCAGTTGGAAAGACTCCACAGAAAGAGAAACCCGATTTCCAGCACGGTCATCTGTGGCTTGATCAATGTGAGTGCCATCAGGATCCCGGCCAGCAGGTAGCGCTCGCCTGACAGCGCGAACAGCGCCGCGGCCAGCAGGAAACCCACAAGCAGACCCATCTGTCCCGCATACAAACCCTCAATCACCGGGTAGCTTGAACATGTAAGGACGACTACGACCGCGATCCACACGGGACCGGGTTGCCAGTCGAGCATTTTCGCCCACAGCAGCACGGAGAACACGGTAATGACCCCGAGCGCAACGGCGAGAAGGATGCGCAACGTGGGGAAGGGAATCGCCGCTGCCGGCCAACAAAGTAGATCGGTAAATGCGGGATAGGCGAAGGTGCGATAGTCGCTGAGCGGATCGGTGGAAAAGCGTCCGTCGAGCGGGCGCCCGAACAGTCCCAACTGGATTTCACGGGTTACATCCGGACCGTAAAGATCGCGGGGACGTTCGCGAGCAGTCAGCCAGATCGGGTAGAAATCGTTGCCAAACGAATATGGCCCGGCGAGATGCCTTTGTGCCTCGAGTTCGTGCACGCGTGGCATGAAGATCCCAAGGTGGTAATAAAGCATGCAAGTAGCGCCGATCAGCGAGAAGCCCAGCAGCAACAGGGCAAGACGGGAAGAGTCGCGCGGTTTCAGGGCGGACGCAGCCATTCGTGAGGCTCAGTTAGCGCATTAAATCACGGAGCAGGCGAGACCGCAAAGCAGTGAAGGAGGTTCTAGGTCTGGTTTGAGGTGAACAGGTGCCCAAGCTTTTCTTTCTTCGTCTTCAAATACTCTTCCGCATGCGGGCTGGGCGTGACCTCGCAGGGGACGCGCTCCACGACCTTGACTCCGGCGCGCTCCAGCGCCTCAACCTTGTCGGGATTGTTGGAGAGCAGCCGCACACGAGTGACACCGAGCGCCTTCAGGATCTCGGCCGGGAGCGTGAAATCGCGATAGTCCGCCTTGAATCCAAGCTGCACGTTGGCCTCTACGGTGTCGAGCCCGTCGTCCTGCAATTCGTAGGCCTGCAACTTGGCCATCAGGCCGATGCCGCGTCCTTCCTGCTGCTCGTAAATCAGAATGCCGGCGCCTTCTTCCGTGATCATCGACAGCGATAACTCAAGTTGCTGGCGGCAATCGCAGCGCAGGGAATGGAAGACATCGCCGGTCAGGCATTGCGAGTGGACGCGAACCAGCGGCGGTGTGGATTTCACATCGCCCATGACCAGAGCCACCGCTTCTTCCACGCGGCGGTCGCCATCCGAACCCGAATGACTGCGGAAACCGTAGATGCGGAACTGGCCCCAGCGTGTGGGGAAGTCCGCCGACGCGACTTGTTCGATGGCCGGTTGACTCACACTTTCATTATAGCGGCTGAGAACGCGGGAATTTGTCATCACCTTGTCATGGAACAAAACAAGGGCCGCCGTTTTGCGACGGCCCTTCCTAGCGATTGGCGCTAGATCACATCTCTCAGAACCCTGCTCGACAGAACCACTGTGCTATTGCTGGCTCCGCCGATGGCATAGAGAAGCGTGACCGATTGCGAATTCAGGAACTCGGCTGTCGATTCCACCAGAGTGGTTGTGCCCTGGTTGACCGAAACCGTATAGGCGCCTGCGGGTAGATTTACATCCAGCAGCGCGCCCGGTTTTACGTTGTAGGTAGACAGCTTTTTGGTGGACAGGTTCTCGACAATCACCTGCACCGTCGTAGAACTCACCGTTTGCGCAAACAGCAACCGGCTTCCGTTTGCGGGTACCGGGGTGAGACTGTTGGTGAAAGTAACGAGAGTCGGTGTCCCGGTCGAGTCGAGCGCGATCACCGCCGAGACGTCACTTTCAGCGCCGATTTTGACCGTGGTATCGATCAAGGGAGAGTTGCTGCACGGCGCGAGCGTGTTGGCGATGCTGACCTTCACATCGTAACTTCCGGGGAAGAACGTGAGAGGTCCTTGAATGTTTCCGAAGGGTAAGCCATGCACGTAGCAAACCTCGTCGTTCAAGAGGACGTCCACGGGAAATGCGGGGTCCGTGTCCGCCGAGTAATTGCGTCCCGCAAGTCCCTGAACGATGTACATGGAGGAGGCGAAGCTGGCCGTGCTCATTGCAGCGCAAAGGAGAGCCAGTCCGAAAGCGAGGCGAATGTAACTTCTCATAATCGATTCTCCAAAAAAGGTGGAAGTGGCTATCGGCCAAATAGCCAGCATTGACGGTGCTGAGCGCCGCTCGGGACTTAAACTTGCGAGTGTTGCGAGAGTTTTTTCGCTCTCGGAGTTGTGAACACAACGATAGTGATTAAGTTCTCAACGCTGGGAAAATTCACGAGCGCGTCATCTGAGGGGCGATCAGACGCAGGCGATCATCCTTCGTACCATCAGCCGCGCGCGCGGAACGGAAAGATAGCGTCTTGCTTGGAGGGAATGGGCGCGCCGTTGCGCGTGGCGGGATGGAACCGCCAGTTCTCGAGCGCGGCCAGGCACTTCGTATCGATGTCGGGTCCAAGACTCACCAGAACTTTTTTCTGGATGATGTCGCCGCGTTCGTCGATAGTGATCTCGATAACTTCGTTGCCCGGAATGGTTGGCAGCTGCCACGGATAAACGACCGGGTCGGAAGTGGCGACGGGAAGCGCGGGGCGAATCTCGTCGCCGTAGAGTTGGCCGCGGTTCAGGGTTCCGTAGGGAAGTCCAGCCTGTGCGCCGTGTCCCTGGGCAGAGAGCGTCTGGGTCTGGGAGGTGTCTTCGGCGTTCGTGCGAGCCAGCGGACTTTGCGGCGCCAGCTTGGCCAGTTGTGCCGGTGCCTTCCACGTTAGCTTTTCATGACCGAGGCGTTGATGCTGGTAGTGCTTGGTGGCGAGATCGGAGGAGCTGTGCGAACTGTCGTCAGGATTCTTGCTCGACCAGTAGAGGCGCGTGACAGATTTGCCGTTTTGCCCGATAGCAATCGAGACGGGGTTGAGCAGCAGTGGTTCGGGTTCATGCAGCATCCACGCGAGGATCAAGCCATGCAGGGCAAGAGAGCCCCAGCGGAGCCAAACTTGCCGCCGTCCCGACACGGAATTCAATTGCGCGAACATAGACCCCATCCCCAGCGAGTGCTGGTGCTAGTTAGACGCAGCAAGCCGGGGTTCGTCAAGGGTATTTTGGGAACCCGAGGGAATCAAAAACCTTAACCACGAAGGACACGAAGTTTCACGAAGAATAACGGCGTTGGTCGGAGATTCGCAAGGCTGCTAAAATAGTTGAGCAGTCATCCCAACCAACCTGCACGGGGCTATAGCTCAGCTGGGAGAGCGCATCGTTCGCAACGATGAGGTCGTCGGTTCGATCCCGACTAGCTCCACCAATCTTCTCAATCGCTTGCCGAGTTTTTTCGATGTAGTCGATCAACGAAAAACCCCGTCTTATTGGACCGAATTGGACCGTAAATTAGCGAACGCAGAAAGCTGCTCTAGAGCATGCCTCTGCGCGGTTGGTACGATCTGGGCATAAATCTCCATCGTCGTGCTGGCCCGCGAATGGCGCATCTGTCCCTGCACGCTTTTCACGTCGGCGCCCGCTTGCACGAGCCAGGTCGCGTGTGACGTGCGGAGACATCGCCAGTTGACGAATGGTAAGCCCAGTTTTTTCGCTGCTGGTTGAATGTGACGCTTGAGAACGTTCTGGTCGTTCATCGGACATCCGTCCTTCACGCTCTGAAAAACTAGCGCGTTGGCATCGTCCTTCTTAACCAGTTTGTGTTTTCTGATCGCACGCCCAGCCCGAACCTCTACGGTGAGAGTCTTCAGGCGGAGGATTCGATTGATAACCTCCGGCGATACCCCGATCGTCGCGGCAGAAGCGGCCGTTTTTGGAACGGACCAATCTCCCCGGCAAAATCTTTCCTCGATCGAAATACTGTCGTCGTGAATGCATCTCCACTTTAGGCCAATCAATTCGCTCACCCTGAGACCCGTCCACACTGCCACGTAGAGCATCGTTGCGTAAGGCTCGGCAACAAGCTGCATCAGTGTGTTGAAGTCTTGCGGTGTGATCGTTGGTTTCCCTTGCCGCGGTCGTTTGTCCAAGGGCAGACGTAGACCCTCAATCGGGTTTTTGTTCAGGTATTCGCAATCCACGGCCGAACGAAGGATCGAGGAAAGCGCGTCCCTGATTTTTGAAATGGTGGGGTACGACGTTGTTCCCGCCATGCCGGAGAAGTACTGTTGCACGGTGAGTCGCGTGAGATCCCGAAGGCAGAAGTCGCCAAATTTAGGTTTCAGGTATTTGGAGATCATGCCCTCATACGAAACCTGCGTACTGCTCGAAAGGAGCGGCAGGTACGTCGGGATGTAGTTGTTGGTCAAAAAATCGTTGAGCGTCATCGCCGAGCCCGTTAAAACCAGTCCCAAATTCATGGGCCTTAGTTTTTCGTCGGCGATCTTTTGCACTTCTCGCGCTGGCATGTCAGCCCGAGCGAGTTTTATGCGTTGACGTTTACGACTGCCAGTTTGGCTTGTGTCCCAGACTCGCAGCCACCAATACTTGCCCTCTTGGAACGGTTGCGGTTGCTGAAAGCGCCGTTTCGCCATCTTTTCAAAATCTCCTCGATGGCTTGCCGGCGGGAAAACTGCCTCGGAGCGAAGAATACCACGCTCGTCAGATGCTTTCTGTGTTGACTCCTGCGATTCCCTTGGGCCGATCATCCCGGCAAGATGGGTGGGTTTCAACGGCGTGCGACGTGAGATGAGTTCTGGCAGTTGAAACGGGCCGCAACTTCCGCGACCGTGAGAAGTGACACGAATGACACATCTGTACTCCTGGGTGGTTCTCAACTTCTACGTCTCTGAATTATTCGGGGAGAGATCGGACATTTTTGGTCTGATCTCTTCTGACTACCCCCTAAGATTGCACTACCCCCTAAGAGCCCTTAGATAGCTAAGATACATAAGAGGGTCAAACTTGCGTTTTCCCCGGCTCTGTTGTTTTTGATTCCGGATGGGAGTGAAACAGGTACGTTGCTGCAACCCTGTGAGGAATGCACTTCTTTACCTGAGAGAGATACCCTTCCATCTGTGCAATCGTCCTCCAGTTTGAAACCGTCTTCGTTGTTGCCCCCATCAACTCGGAAACCTCTTTCCGCGGGATAGCGATCGGCTTTTCCTCTCCGATGATCTCCTGTAGCCGATAGGCGAAGTTCAGAAACCGGACATATTCGTCGCTGGGAAATTTGTGCGCGAATTTCACGGGATTCGCTTCCGCTCTCTCCCATGCGAACTGCAAGAGGTCTTCCCCTGCGGGAAGTTTTGCGCGCTGGTATGCCATAAAAAAATCACTCCTTCCGCCCTCGCAATCGTCAATTCCCTCGAAAGATTCCCAGGTCTCTCCTAGTTCATCAAGAGCCATCTCGGCCCACTCAAGGGCTTCGTCTGGGGGAAGTTTCTGGCCCCCTTTCATGGTCACGGTCAGCACGACCCTAACGTAATCCCAGAGCGGTTCCTTACCGTCGTGCCGATCCCAATCGTTTCTTTCCTCAAGGTAACGGCGTGTGACTTGCAACAAGGGGCTAGCCACGGCGACCCCTCCGATCGTAGAGAGTGCCGTTTGTTTCTGAGATCGCGCGTCGGAGTTCGGTCAACGCGCGGTAGAACTTCAGGGCCGAACACTGCGCACCTTGAAAGTAAGTTTCCGCTAGCCTCTCAACGCTTCCGTCGGGATCGCGGAAAACGAGATCGACGAATTTTGTGTTTGTGGTCTGCTCACAGCGCTCGAAGGCGGCGCCGGATGCGAGTAAGAATGCGGCCTGTGGTAGCTGCCGCGTACGGTAGGAATCCAACATTGATTCAACGTCCTCATAATGCCCTCATCTGTTAAAGGTTTCCCCCCGCTCCGGGAATTTCCAGCCCTCGAAGCGGGGGTGTAATCACCGTTCTAGCAGGTTGTATCACACATTCACGGCGAAGAAATGGCGAAGCATGAGAAGTTAATCTTCGCCCGAATGCGTCACTGTCGCGGCCTCGGACCAAGGGCCCTGTCGAGTTGTGCTCGAATCTCGCGCTGTGCCCACAAAAACTGCTGAACAGGTATCGGGCTGTCAGCTCGAAACTCTTGCTCGGTCCACTCAAGTTTCCCTTCCGGATCGTCAAAGATAAACGTCACGCTCCCCCGCTGCCCGGTGATAGCAGGAATGGGCGAGCCTTTGGCGAGAAGAAAACTGGCGAGTGCAATGTTGCGGGTCGCGAAGGTTTTATCGTCCATGGCTACTGCCCCCTGACAACGTCGGAATAAACCGCGCGCGCCATGTAGATCTTCCCGTAACCCTCTAACGGAAGGTGCGGAAGATCGTTCAACTCCACGGTTGGAGCGTCGGCGGAGTGGCTGTTCAGTTGGAAACGGTAATAAAACATGTGAAGGTCGCCAGAATTGAACTGATGGTGGTAGCGCATGTCTTTTTCTTCGCCGGGGAATCGCTGCGGTTCGGTCGTATTCCAGTCGCCGCTTCCATCTAGATCCGTCCGCCATGAGAAGACTTGTTGATTAAGGATGTCCGTGTCTCCCCAAAGGGAAATATCGTAGATCGACGGCCTATCCGGCCCGAGGTTTTGCAGTCCAACGTATTCCGCGGAATACTCGACGCCGTTGTCGTTCCAACCTTCCTGACCGAGATAGATGTTTCCGTCCGGTCCACCGTAGTAGCAGCGGGCAAACCCGTTCACGTCTTCGCAATCGGCCATCACGTAGTCAGAGCTCAGGACTCCGGCATAATTCCGGACGTAGCCCTGTCCTGTCGTTTGGCCGTTGGCCTGGTAGGTTCGTTCGCCGTTGGCGTTCTGGCTCATCTCGTAGGTTGACTGGCCCTGGAGGTTGAAGTCGTGGATGACTTCGAACGGGTTGCCGTTTGAGTCTCGCGCCTTGATGACGATTTGGTTTTGGTACTTATCGACGTTGTGCAAGTGCATCAATGTCACGTCGTCCATGTACGTGTCGCCGATTTTTGAAAGCAGCGCGCGCTCGTATTCGCCGGAGACTTCAACCGGTCCATTGGCACCAATCGTCGCCAGTTTCTTTTTGTAGTTGATCCAGTAAGGACCCTGGTCGCTGTTCGTGTAGGCTCGGCGCCCCGCAACGCCCATGGGGAAAGTGTCAGCCCAGTCCCAGATGCCTTGCGCGTAGACCAATCGCGCCATGTGGGGACCCGAGAACACGATTGCGTCGTTCCCGAGTTCTTGCAGGTTCAACGGAATTTCGCGGAACGGAAACATGGTCACATCGTCGGGCGCCCAAGACTGCTCAGGACGTCCCAGAACGACGGGGTTCAATGCGGCCGCGGCGGAACCGGAAACATAAACTAATGTGTCCCTGCCTGTTGCACCAAGAACCCAATCGCCGATCGTGCAGAAGCGGTCCATGGCTGGCGGTATGCCGTTGCGCGTCGGAAGCTCACTCTCGAAGTCCAGACTGTAATCGCCGGAGATCGTGATGTTGCTCCCGTCGGCGGGAACGGATAGCCAGTCTCCTGCCCCATTCATCAGGGCATAAGGAACCTCTCCTCCGTCCACCGTGCATCCAATGAGAAGGTAGAACTCGGTGTCTTCGCTTCGGATGTTTGGAAGTCCACTCAGAACAACCGTACAAGGCGTGGTCGGCGCAAGGCGCGAACAGATCGCCACGCGGTTGCCGACGTGTCCAGTGGAGGGGTTGTAGATGGATGCGTATAGCTGATAACCGGGCTGTGCGCTGGTAACTGCGGTCGGCGGGATTCCGGCATACTTCGAAACATCGTCAGTTGCGTTGGCGTACGTGTAAGCGACTGCGGTCTTGGTGATTGTCGCCGTCGTCCCGGCATTACTCGCCGAAACAACCGAAAAAATAGACGCGTACTGATCGCTGCCAGATGGAATCTGGGCCGGGACAAACTCGAAGTAGAAGGCAGATCCCGAACCTCCAGTTGCCGTCACCGTGCAAAAGGCGTGGTAAAGAAGGTACATCGGCGAGGAAGCGTGCTGAGAATAAATCTCGTAATGGACGATATCGCCGACGGCTGGCGCGTGGGATTGTGCTCCGGTGACTCTTAGGGTGTTGCCTGTTGTATTTGTGACCGTCCCAAGCAAAGCGTACTGGCACGGGTACGCGGCGGAACCGCCGTCTGCTGTCCACGCGAAGCACTTCACCAGGTTCGGATCCTGTGATGACAGATTCGGCAGCCCGGTTAAGTTGATCGAGTTGGCCGAACCCGACGCAAATTTGATTGGCGAACCAACCGCGACGGCCGGGCCCGCCATTTGAGTGACCTTATTGACGTACAGCATGTAAACCTGAATGCCGCTCGCCACGGCGTTGATGGTTCCACCCGTGGATGCCCCTGCCACCGTTACGGCCGCCTGTTGGCCGGCTGTCGGACCGGGAAGGACGAGGCTGGCAATACCCCTAGACTCGCCGGCCGTCAGCGTTCTTATTCCACTCTTGCGTAACTTGGTTCCGTCCCAGAACCACACTCCCGCCTTCGTGCCGATGTGAATTTGTCCGTTGGCGTAGAAGACTCCCCATTTGTCTGACGTGGGCAGCGTGCCGACTTGCGTCAGTGCGAGAGTCTGGAGGTTTAACGTCCACACACCCGTCCCCGCTCCGACCATCAGGAAGCGAACCGGAAGTCCGTTGGAATCCAAAAGCTGATAGTCGGCCAGACTGTGAATCGGGACACCGATCTGCGCTGTGTCGGTGAGCAAGATGTCGTCAAAGTAGGCTACGACTGCGCCCGGAGTAGACAGCGTTCCGCCGTTCACTTCACAGTAGAAACGCAAGGAAACCGCGCCAGTAACGGCCACAATTTGACCCGTAACTTGTTGCCAGACTCCAAGTGTTGACGTGTTCGAGGAGGCCCCGGAAGAGCAAAGGTTGTTTCCTGTCGCGTCTAGATGCTGAACGCCTATATTTACGCCCATGCTTCCGGAGTACGATTCAATGAAGACCCATCCGGAGAAGTTATACGTTGCACCCGCGGTCGCGGCAGCCGGGTTTGTTTGAGACGTTTCGAGGTAGGCGGTATTCCCAGACACCCTGAGACTGCTAGAACCAGTGTGGGCACGACTGGTAACAATGGTCGCGCCATCAGGAAGATTCCATCCGCCCGAACCTTCAAATCCGCCATTCGTCACCATGTTTGGGATGACGGGCTTATATCCGCGGCGAAGTTCGAGCCAACCACCTGGATTTGGAACCCAGTTCACGCAACGGAGTGCGCGGTTACTCGGTATTGCAAGCGGGTTCGATTTTGAATCGCAGCCGCCAAACTCGTAACTTTCTGATGCGTGGGCCAAGTGTTTCTCCTACTTGGGCCCTCTTTGCTATGGTGTCTCCCGCCGAAGATTCCAGCCTCCGGCGGGAGGGCTTAATTACGATTGCGATTCAAAGGCGCGGCGGAGAACTTCGTCTCGACTGTTGTCTGTGTCGGTATTGCCGGCACTTTTGTCCGCTGGTTCGATGTTGCTCACGAAAATCTGCGAAGCGAGCACATGCACTTCCGCCCGATCGGGGAATCCCACTTGTGACTGCGATAGGATTGCGCTCGCGAATTTGTGAGCACGTTTGTATCTGCGAAGACCTTCAGCAACTGACATTTGCATGGTGTGTTTCTTCCTTTTGGTTTGGTGTTGTTAAATCCGCTGCGGGTTTCTGTTTCCGCAGACGTGCCTTAAAAAATAGGGTTTGAGCGATTGCCGAGATTAGGTCCGCAACGGGTTCAGGCTGCTCGCCGTCGAAGTCGTATGCCGCGCGGATCTTCGCGGCCATGCGTCCCGCGATTTCGGGTGATGGTGCGAGAGCTTTCGGGTTCGCCGGCATAATCTCTTTCCGGAGCGCACACGCTTCGGCGTCGAGCCGAGTTTTGAAGTTGATCAATTTCGCGACACGGGGGTCGCTCAGCGATTCATCCGAAATCCGGAATCGTATAGCGGTGAGTTGCGCGGGCGTCGGATTTGCCCAGCGGGTTGGTTTGCTCATCGCCGTGGCTTAATCGGGCCCTCCGCCGCCCCGGCGACTGAGATTCCGCCCTTGAGGACAGCGGGAGACTGCGGGCATAGTGGAAACTGTCCGGGCTGAGGTGGCGCGGGTCGAACATCTTCGGAACCGAGATAAACTGCGCCAGGGTAGCGTCGGAGAAACTTGGCGAGCGCGTCATCTTCCGTCGAGAAGAGTTGAGGGGCAATGTGGACGTGCATAGTGCCGTGGAATGCGTTAATGGTTCGCTCAATTTTGAAACGGTGAGTTGTCATTTCTTTTCCTTCTTCTGGAACTTGAAGCTGGGAGGATCCCAGACCAATGGCGTGTTATCGCCGTAGTAAGCGATCGCCGCGGGCTTCAACGCTCGAAACGCCCGATGCAGTGCGCGTTCCGTTGTTACTGGAATTTGTTGCTGGCCGTAGTAGCAAGTCGCCTCGATCGCCTCGCAAACCTTCACGAGCGCAGCCGCGGCCTTGTGCTCCAGAGGGTTAACATTCTCTTTTATCCGTGGCACGAGTCGCCCTCCTTTAGTTCGGCTTGGCCGTTGGCAAATTCGAATGTTCCGTCCAAGTGGGACAGCAGTTCGCGAACCGCTGAAACGCTTTGCAGTATGGCGAGGCGGGCGCCGGGGTCGTCAAGGTCGTCATCGTTCGTAACGAACTTCTCCTCAAGGGCATCGTGGCCGGCGTTGATGAACCGCACACACGCGCAATGTACTTCAAAGAGTGGATCGTTCATCAGAAGCCCCCGCGGTCCGGATGAGAGCGGTAGGCGTCAATCAACGACTGCCTGTCCGAGTTTTCACTGCCAAGTGATCCAGTCGAGCGTCCATGACCAAGGGAGCGGGCCGCACTTACTCGGCGAGCATGACGTTCACTCTGCTCCTTGGCTGTTTTCGCGGCTTCGTTAACTTGGGCTAGGACAGCCTTGGGCGATAGTCGCTCACCTTTCAACAGTCGGGCGCACACTTCGGCTTTGACCCGTAGTGCTTCTCGGGCCGGAAGGGGCTTATTGTCTGGGCCGACAGGATCGAAGTCATTCAGCCAGGGGGAAGCCGCGTACAGCTTCTCCGCGGCCTCGAAAAATTCCTTCGAACCATAAGCCGGCAAATTCATGCCAGAAAATTCTTCGGACTCGATTACTGACTGCCACGTGTTCGCGGCTTGCGCTTCGATGAAACTCTCACGCAATCCGGGGGCGTATGCTTCCAACAATTCGCCGAAATGGTTCTGGGCAAATTGCTCGAAACTGCTCTGGATCATGCGCGGTACCGCGGCTTCCACGAAGCTTTGCGCGGCGAAGTTAAGCGTAGAAACGACATCGCGAAGCTTGCCAACATACTCGGGGTCCGTCCCCATCGTCTGTGCGAGAGACTGAGTCAACAGATCAACCATGATTGGTTGGCTCGTCTCTTGAGAGCGCTGAAACGTTGCTTGAGTTTGTTCGTCGAACGCTTTCAGCACTTCTTCGTTCCCCGGCGCCAGCAATTCCTTGATCGTTTCCGGCAAAGGAATCTGCTTCGGTTCCTCGGGCTGTTCTGGTTCTGTTTCGGGTTCTTCCTCGCTGGTCTGCTCTTCCTCTTCGGTTTCTTCGGCTTCCGGTTCTTCGCTCTCCGATTCGTCTTCGCTTTCAAATGCCGAAGCAAATGTGGCGACCTCATCGTTCAGGCGGGCGGCCTCTTCTGCTTCATCTTCAAGTTGCCGCTCGATCTCCTCTTCGTGGCTGACCTGGTCATGAGCGTCCGCCAATGTGTTTTTCTCGGCACGCAGTTGGCGTCTACGTTCGGCGCGCGCATCGGCGCTGTTTACGCGCTCACGATGCATGTCATCGACATCAGACAAAGTTCTGGTCTGTTTCTCGGTTTCGGCTTCGGGTTCGGGGGTGGTTGGTTGCGTTGGTCCGTCAAAGCCGTGCCGTGCGGTGTATGCCTCGGCAAGAGACGGCGTCGGTCCGGATGGCGCGGGAGGCGCCTGAGCGAGCGGCTGTTCTAATGACATATTTGATTCCTTTTGTGGTCTGCTTGGTCGGGGGATACCCTAGAGGTCATCCCTGTTACGTTCCGCGTTTCTAGCATGAAAAGAGCCGTTCTAGAGTGCATTCGGATTCACTCTAGGCGCGATTCTCTTAAAGCCGACGGCCGCAAGCCGCGCTGCGTGTTCGGGACTGAGTCGGCGTTTTGCCCTTGCCCGAATGCCCTTGATTGCGACCTTTGCCTGTGCCTCGTTGGTGGGATCAAATGAGAACGATCCTTCAGCATCCCCGATCTGGCGCGGAATCATCCCCACAGAGAGACAGGCCGCCTTGAATCTGTTAAACAACCCGGTTCTCGGATCCTTCTTACCGTCGGTAACGAACGCGACCCTGAGTTCCGTATCGCTGTATTCGTAGATGTTCGATTGTCCGACCCTGCCCGTGATGACGGGATCGCCGGAGTTGTCCTTCGTGAGTTTCAATCGATGGGCTTCAGCAAAGTCGCGGATAGTCACTCGGATTCCTTCGTCGGCTCGGCGGCCCAAATTCGTTCGCATTCCGCCACGCTGGCGTTGCGGAACTCGGCTTCGGCCATTGCGCGCTGAAGCATCAACATTCCGTGCAGTTTTTGTTCGCGTTCGCCGTCGAGTGCGGCGGGGTCGTACTGGAGTTTTTTTTCATTGGCCGACATAAATACGCAAAACCTCGTGCTGATAAATTTCCTTCGTCGCTGGCTTGATCTTCAGGGCTGTACACCAGCGGCAGTACTTCGCGTACGCCAGGTCCGCACTGGTAGTTCCTTGCGTGCTTACCGTGGCAATGGTTGGAACCTCCTGTTCGCCGCTAAGCATTGACGTGGCGCGAACTGGCAGTCTTGCTGCCCTTCGGGGCGGTTGGCATGAGAGCGGCGTCGAGGTCTTCCCGGCGGAAGAGAATCGGGCCGCGGCCGTTAACTTGGACGCTGGGGATCTCGCTTCGGACGGCTCTTTCGTAAATTCGACTGCGCGAGCACCGCAGGTAACGCGCGGCCTCTACCAACGTCAAAAATTCTTCGGACATGGAAACTCCTTTGAAACTTTGGGTTTGTGGATTTGGGGGTGTTACTGGACGGAACTTGGCCCTAGGCTGGGCTGTGATAGTTCGTTTCTGGGAGGGGGCCGCTGTGGTCACCGACGAAAGGCTTCGCCGGGATGCGGGTCAATCTGTGTCACTTACTACTCCGTACAGAGAGCCAATTATTTCTTTTAGCTCTACTCAAACCCATTATATCACACAAATCTGCACTAATCTGCACTTTACTGCATGGAACACGCCTAAACTATTGAAAACAAGGCGACAATAAATATTGTGTTCTGTCAGCAAAGCGAGTACAATGCGCGGACTTTCCCTCTGGATTCGGTTTTCACTCCTCTACTAACCTTGCGGGGTTACCGCGCCGCCAGAGAATTTTGACTCTCCTTTTTCCATCCTGACCCGAGCATCGCCCGGAGTCAATGGCCTTTAGCAGGGGTAAAACGCCCAGCAAAATCCTTTAGCCGTGAGTGCGATCACGCTTGCATGTGATGGGACGGAGTAACGGCGCAATTTTACTTGACGGGTTTACCTCATAGGTATACGTTCCGGGTATGACAGTAAAAACCATTTCGGTCATGCAATGCACGTGCGAACGCTGTGGCCACGAATGGCAACCGCGCGGGACAGAAATTCCAGTGATCTGCCCGAAGTGCAAAAGCGCCCGCTGGAACTACCCACCAAAGAGAAAGAGAGGTCAGAAGTGAAACGCATTGATAGTATCGCCATTGAACTCCAAAAACTTATTCCCGAGAGTCCCAAACAACGCCGCGATCGGAGTCGGAAGCTCGCGAAAATGACCGCTCTCGTTCAGGAGATGTCATCACTCCAAGCCAAGGGCGAAACGTTCTCCCCTCAAGTGCGCAAGTCAGTCTTCGGAAATTGACCGGTAACGCAACTTTCCCAAAGCCCGCTTCCCCCCGTGGGCTTTTTTCTTTGGGATTTTGAGGTGAAAATGGTTCTCTTCGCGCTCATTGGGTGGCTGTCCTCAGCCGAGGTGAGACAATCGGGGAGTGCCATCCCGCAAGAAGATCAATCTGGAGAAAGTTCTCGCAAGCCTAAACACGGTCTGTCCGAAGTGCGGGAGAGTGATCGAACCGAAGGACATCAGGCGCGTGAGTTGGGATGAGATCGAATGTCCTGGGTGTGGGAATCGGTTCAACCCGAGCAAAGTCACGTCGCGATGAAAGAGTCGAAGGACTCTTGCTCGATTCGGTAAGTCCGGATATCGTCACGAACCGGCGGCAACCTGCGCAGTCCGACATGGAAAGTGCGTTCGCTCAGGCGCAGGAGAGGGGGTTGCCGCCGCTCTTTCATTTCACGAGTCCCGATTTCCTCAATTCTGCCAGCCACGCATGCGCGTCCTCGTGCTCGTAATCGTTTTTCCTGATGACGGCCTTTCCGCCCGTTCTTTGATTCGTGAGCGTGTAGTCTTCTTCACTCATCTTCATTCCGATCGCCTTCTGAATCTCCCGACCGCGGCTCATTGCGCCCGGATCGACGCCGATCTTATCCCCGACCCGCCAGCTTTCCATCTGTCCCCTATCAAAAATGATCATGGGAATCGCGTGCTTAGAACCGTGGTCTAACCGGAGCACAAGTTGCAAAGCGTCGAGATCAATGTAGTCAATCTCCCATTCGAACTTCACCTGAAGCCTCCTTCTTGAATGAACGTACCCTGGCGGCGAACCGCTCACCGCGACCGAGACACTTCATTCTCTCAGAATCGATCCGGAGAAATCTCGGCCGGGAAGTCAATCTCAAAATTTGGTTCGGGAGAGTCTGGACGGCAGGTAAAGCTAGAACGTTGAGAACCGCGGCGTGGTGACGAAATTTGGCGTTTTCCTCAGTTGTCTTACTTTTCCCCCTTGCGAGTGTTTGTAACCTGTGTTCTAACTGGACCTAAGCCAATCTGGCGTAGCTTAACGGATAAAGTACTTGAGTAGCTAGTGGATGACGTGGCACGGTACTTGAAGAGTCCCCGGTCACGGCTTCCACGCTCAGGAGATTACGGGTTCGATTCCCGTCGTTTAGATTGGCCCGTTTTTCCAGTGCGGGGGCTGACCACCAGTCTCCGCGCTTTTATTTCCCCCCACTTTGTACCACATCATAGGCCCTATACGTATACGTTTTCGGGTGACCGAACCTAGAATTTTTTTTAGTAGGTTTTGCGCGGAATCGACCGATGCAAGGCGGGAGAATAATTCGGAAAGGCAATTTAGAAAAATCATAACCAGAGAATCTACGGCTCCGTAGATTAAGTTTGCGTTGCGGATATCGGGGTGCCCCCCTTGACGGGGTGGGATGAGGATTCTCCCTAGGGGGTGGGGGTTCGTCTGCGAATCGAGCGAGGATGGGGCACAACGGGGAAGGGGTTTCGTTCCTATAGGCGATTCGGGATCGACCTGGCGGCCGGCATTGGCATCGGATCCGCAACTGATTTCCGGAATTCTCGCACAGGCGAATGACAGGCGAATCCCACACCAGAATGCCCCGCGCTTGCGTTTCCGCTGTCTAGGACGAACGATCGGAAGACGGACGGGGAAATCTATCACCCTAAATTATCTGTGACAGAAATCGAGTGTTCACAAAAGGGTCCTTAGCGCGCATCCGGCAACTCTTTTCTTTTCAGCGGTCGGACTTGCCCAATTTAGATGTTGACAAAACGTTCCTTTTGTGTACAATCAAAGTATCATGAGAACCGCAATATATGCGCGAGTGTCCACCAAGAAGCAGGAAACTCTCAACCAATTGGCCCAGCTTCGGGAGTTCGCCGCAAAACAGGGATGGGAGATCGTCTCGGAGTACGTTGACGTCGTGAGCGGATCCGGCAAGAAGGAACGCCCGCAGTTCCTAGCCATGATGCAGGATGCCAGTCAGCGCAAATTTGATCTGCTGTTGTTCTGGTCGCTCGATCGGCTCAGCCGTGAGGGCATCGTCAAGACGCTAGGGTATCTCCAGCAGTTCAAGTCTTGGAACGTCGGCTGGCGAAGCTACACGCAACCATTCCTCGACACTGGCAACGCAATGGTCACAGACATCGTTCTCAGCGTTCTGGCGGCCGTGGCACAGCAGGAACGGCTAACTATCAGCGAACGCACACTGGCAGGACTGAGACGCGCGAGGAAGGCCGGCAAGGTCCTAGGGCGCCCCGTGGCCGACGTAGACATGAGGGTGGTAGAGAGGCGACGGGCAAAAGGTGAATCCCTTCGCGCGATCGCGTCCGACCTGGGAGTCTCCGCGGCATTGCTGTGCAAGCGACTCGCCGCATAACCCTAACGGGCTGACTCCCCCTGCACCTTTCAGTGCACCATCGATGCAACGGTACTTCTGGTACCAGAGGAGTGTCAAGCGTGCTTTACATTTTGAAATTCAGGCAGAGAGGCGCCACCGGGAACCGTTCTTCCAGGGATATACGAAGCTATTCGTAGTTAAACGTTACATGATGTAGCACATGGATTTGGCGAATGGTGATGGGGGTCACTGCGAGGGATTTTAGGCTGCCTTACATTTCTCGTTCATCTCGACGCAAGGAGTCAATCAATTGAACGAGAATCGCACCCTGGCTGCTCTACTGACAATTGCCCTCTATAGTGGAACCAATAACAGCAATCCAAAAGCCGCGGATGTAAAGAAGCAGTACGAGGAGTTCGTTGCGCTTCTGACAAAAAAGAAGGGAGTACCGAGCGTCACAGCCTTATAGGGAGAAGTTGCTTTTATTCTCTGCTTTTCATCTCCGCACGTTGGCGCTACTGGGTCCCTGCCCATTGTCGTCGGCGCTCGTGGTTGGGTTTCACGGCCAAAAGAACGCTAAGACCGACCCGAATAATTCAGGCGGCAAATTCGCCGGTAAGGAACTGCACTTAAGTCCTATATTTATCCGTCAAGTACGGCCTCAAGTAAGCGTTAAGATAGTGCATGCTACTCGTCATCTTCGGCGCCGGCGCGTCCTACGATTCTGTCCCTCACCTTTTGCCTCCATCTCCACCAAGTGCAGCTCAAAACAACTTTAGGCCTGTCGATCGGCGAGAGCGTGAACCGCACGAAGACTCTCGCCCTCCGCTGGCGAATCAATTGTTCGATGATCGCAAGCTATTCGTTGCCGTCATGAATCAATACGTGGCCTGCAAGCCTCTGATTAACTTGCTCAGGGGGGACGTTCAAGTAGAACGGCAACTCGCGAAGTTTGAAGAAGATGCTAAGACCTTCCCGCCGCGACGCAGTCACCTCGCTGCGATTAGATATTACCTTCATCACATGCTGTGGAATTGTCAGGAGAACTGGGAAACATATCATCGGGGTATCACCAACCACCTCACATTTCTAGATGCGATTGATCGCTGGTGCTATAAGCATCAAGAGGAAGTTTGCTACGTGACCTTTAACTACGACACGATGATCGAACGATCGATGAGTGAACTTTGGGGGCTCGCGTTCGAAAACCTTGACGCGTACATCTCTAATTCTCACTGCAAATTAATAAAGCTCCACGGCTCCATCGATTGGGCTTTGGAGTTGAAGAATTTTCCACCCCGAGCAACACCCGCAGAGGTCATCAACGATGCCGCAGAATTGGGTGTCAGCGTGTCCGAACATTATCGAAAGGTCGTTCGAGCGCCTGCAGTCTTCGATGACGGCCACTTTGGGTTCCCGGCTCTGGCGATTCCGGTAGAAAACAAGAGCGAGTTCGTTTGTCCGACTGAACACCTTGCCGCACTGGCCAGCGTTCTCCCAAAAGTCACGAAGATCATCACGGTCGGTTGGCGGGCTACGGAATTGCACTTTCTGACGATGCTCAAGAAACCCTTAACCGGTCTACAGCGAGACGTTGACCTGATGGTCGTTTCGGGAAGCAATGATGGAGCGAAAGCAACTGCAAACAGCCTGGCGATCCGGGAATCAGGAGAGAAGAAGCGGGAATTCAGAGGATACGGATTCAGCGGTTTGATTAAGCAGATTGACCATCTCGAATCCTTCCTTGCTTGAACGAACCTCTGCGGGATTGCGGCACAAAATTTCGGATCGCGGGAAGAAACTTTTGAGGCAGTTTTCTCCGCCGGCAAACCTGAAATGTTTTTGTGGAATTGGACCGTAATGGACCGTGCTCGGCGTCTAAGCGCAAGCAAACAAAAGAGATAATTTGGAAGCCCCCATCGTTCGCAACGATGAGGTCGTCGGTTCGAGCCCGACTAGCTCCACCAAATCTTCCCCCTTTTTTCAACTGCTTGAGGACTTGTTTTAATTTGCCCGTGAAGATTGGCAAATCCAGCGTTTTTGCCACGTGAGATCTAATTAACTTACACGCGGGTGATCTGAGGGAGGACGTCAAAGTGTGCGTCGCGGGCGAACAGGACCAGCGAATGTTGCAAGACGAGCGCCGCAATCCACATATCGTTTGTCGGGATGGGAGTGCCTTGCTTACGCAGTTGTCGGTAAAGGGAGGCGTAATGATGGGTCGTTTGCTCATCGGCGTGGAGCACTCCGACGCCGGACTTTAAGAGAAAACGCCGCAGGATGGCTTCGTTGCGCGATCCCTGGCTGCCCACGGCAAATCCGGCACGCAACTCTCCCAGCACTACGAATGGCAGCCAGACTTCATCGGCGCGCTCGATGGTCTCCACCACGGGTCCATCACCCCGGCAAAGATCGGTGTAGCGATTCGTGTCGAGCGCCAGCCTCACTTCCAGATCTCTTTATCGACGGTATCTTGCGCAGCCAGCGCGCTATCGAAAGCCGGATCTTTGCGCCAGGTACCGGCTATGTCGCCGAGATCGCGCTGCCGAACGCTCTCTCCGGCCATGCCCGCACCCCGGGCCAAGGTTTCAATGGCTACTTCGTTCAGGCTTTTGCCCTGCTCACGGGCTGCCCTGCGGAGAGCTTCGTCCAAGTTATCCGGCACGTTGCGGATTGTGTATTGCATGCATATATTGTAGGCGCTGCAGGCACTTCATGCAAGCGCCTCAGGCACCCTCAATACCAGGGCCAGACTTGGCTAGTCCGCGCCTGCTCCGGCGGCTTGGGCTTTGGGCTGCAGCAGTTTCCGGGTCTGGGCGATAAGTTCGGCTACTTCGAAGGGCTTGACGAGGTAGGGGACGTTGTTTTCCTGGAGGAAGGCGCGTCCCTCGCTCTGTTCCACCGGGCTGGAGAACGTGAATAAGACGTGGCCTTCCATGTGGGGACAATTCTCTTTGAGCCACGCGAAGGATTCGCGGGCATTCCATTCGCCGGGCATTTTGCCGTTGATGAGGATGGCGTCGAACTCTTCGGAGAGCAGACGAGTTTTGACGTCCTGGCTGTTCCTGGCCGAAATGACGGCTGCGCCCGCACCGGCCAGGACGTCGCGCTCGAATTCGAGCACTGCTTCTTCGGCTTCGACGAGCAGAACGCGTCCGCTGATTGCCGCTTCGTGCGGCCGTGGAATTTGTTGAGCCGCGGGATTCGGTCTCACCGCAACCGCGGCCGGCAGGCGAACCTCGATCATGGCTCCGCCTTCTGCGGAGTTGTGGGCCGTGATGTCTCCACCGTGTTCCTTGACGATTCCGTAGCAAATGCTAAGGCCGAGGCCGGTGCCCTTGCCCACGCTCTTCGTCGTGTAGAAGGGATCGAAGATGCGTTTGGGATCTTTGAGGCCGGGGCCATCATCGGTGAACTGCGTGCAGACGTGCCCGTTGGCGGAATAGACGCGAACGTTCACCCTGCCGTTGCGCCCGGTTTCGAGGATCGCATCCACGGCGTTGTTGATGATGTTGAGGAAGACCTGTTCGATCTGGTGAGGATCGCCGACGACCGTCGCGGGTTCGGCCGGCGTTTCGCGTTCGACGCGAATGTTGTTGACTTTGAGATCGTAGTCGCGCAGGGCCAGGGTTTCGTCGAGCACCTTGCGAATGTCGACTTCTTCGCGTTGCGGCTTGCGCTGGCGCGCGAACGAGAGAAGATTCTGCACCACGCGGTGGGTGCGCTGGGCCTGCTTGAACAACTTGCCGACGTAGTCTGTCGCGCGCTCGCTCAGGCCTTCGCTTTCGAGCAGTTCCGCGTAGCCCAGGATGGCGGTCAGCGGATTGTTGAGTTCGTGGGCCACACCGGCGATCAACTGCCCGACGGCTGACATCTTTTCGCTCTGCAGCAGTTGCTCCTGGGTTTTGCGCAGGTCTTCATAGGCGCGGCAGGTTTCTTCGTACAGGCGGACCTTCTCGATCGTGGTCGCCAACTGCCGGCTGATCGCCACCAGCAGGTTCTCGTCATTGCTGGAGTATTCGTATCCCAGATGATTGCACAGACCCATGATGCCAACCGGGTTGTCCTTGCCCCAGAACAGCACCCAGATCCAGGAACGCTCCGTGTCGGAGCGGAGAAACTCGGCGGCACTGGCTGGAAGGTGGGGCATGTACTCGGCTGAAATGACTTCCGCGCGCGAGCGCATCACGAGATCGCCGAAACCATCAGCAAACGAGACTTCTGCGGGCTGGCGCTTGTCGCGGCTACGCGGACCCCAGGCCGCACGCCGGCGGTAGATGGGGTTGTCGGCATCGGACAACAAGACCGTGCCGCTCTCGGCGCCAAAAAGGCTCACCACCTGGCGCAGCGTCAGGTTCAGGATTTCGTCAAGGTCGAAGGATTGCGCCGCTACCACGGCCATGGCGTTGAGCGCGTTGAGTTCGCGGTTCCGCCGGCGCATCTCGTCTTCCGCGCGGCGCTTCTCGGTCATGTCGAGCACGAATCCCTGATAGCGCTCGATGTTGCCGGTGGAATTGCGCGTAGCGAAGCTGCTCTCGACCGCCAGAAGGATTGTGCCATCCTTGCGGCGCAAGGTCACGTCGAAGTTGCGGACGTAATTGTGCGCTTCGATTTCTGTTTGGAAATTCTCGCGCTGCTTGGCATCGACGCAGATTTCCTTGTTCAGGTTCAGCACCATCAGTTCTTCACGGGTGCTGTAGCCCAGCATGTGGACGAAGGCGTCATTGCAGTCGAGGAGCTGTCCTTCGGGATTAGCGACGTAGACGCCCTCCTGCACCTGCTCAAACAGAAGGCGATAGCGTTCTTCGGCGGAGCGGCGGTCCGTAATGTCGCGGACGACGTGCAGGATGCCTTGCTGCGGGCTGCCTTGCTCGGCGTAGGAAGAAGTTGATACGACGGAGAATCCGCCGAAGCAGGGATCGGCGCCTTCGGTAAATTCCTCGTCGGCTCCGAGGGCGCAGTATGGGCATCCGGTCCACTCGCCATAGGCGTGCGGCAGCGCCGCTTCGCACGTACTACCTAAGACGTCGGCGGCCGCTTTGCCCAGATGTTCGAGGAGAACCTGGTTGGCCTTGACGATGCGGAAATCGGCATCGTGCGCCAGGATGATGTCGTGGATGGTGTCGAAGGTGTTCATCCACTGGCGCTGGGAGCGCAACACTTGCTCCAGCAGCCGGAAGTTCTCGACGGCCACGGCCAGTTGCCGCGCACAGGCCTGCAGGAATTCGAGTTCTTCCGAAGTCCAGTGGCGCCCTGAGGAAGTGCCAACTAAAAGGAGTCCTACAGGGGCCTTCTTGCCGCAGACGGGGGCGATGACCGCCTGACGGATCTTTTCGGCGGCGAGGGTATCGGCAGTTTCGCAGGGTGCCTCGTCCCGGTCGACGATCTGTGGCTCGTTGCGTTCCAGCAGCTTGGAAACATCCTCGTTGACTGGGGAAAAGCCGGAATCACGCAGGAAGTCCTGCGAGGCGCCTGCAGCGTGCGTCGCGACCAGTTGCCCCGCTTCGACCAAGCGGAACCATACAGCTCGAACTCGTGTGGCCCGCCGCAGTTCGTCGACAGCGGTTTGCACGACATTGCCGTATTGCTGAGCACCAGCGCTGCTGTTGCTCAGAGTCTGAATGGCGAGCAGTCTACGTGTCCGGGCGCGCGCGTGGTCGAAGACGACCAGCAACATGCCGACAGAAAGCGTAATCTCCGCCGCCAGATACGCGCCGGCGGGAATGCGGTCGGTGAATCCGGGCCAGGACAGATGAAGAAGTGGCAACGACAGGGCGACCAGCCAGGCCGAGGGATCCCACCGTGCACGCCGGGCGCGCAGCAAGGCGATCGCGGCGGTGAGCAGTACAATCCGATAGCTGACTTCAACAGCGAACCGAAGCGGCAGCACCTCAGGCCAGACCAGCACTCGGGCACCGGCGAATCCCACCAATACCGGGGTAATGACGGCCAGCGGAATGATGAGGTCACGAGTTTCGGAAAACAGCAGAACCGACCCCGCGAGTAGGCCAATCGCCAGCATGAAGGTGGCATGCACGACAACCAGATCGAAGGGCGCCGGAATTCTCGAGGCTAAGGCGTGTTCGGCAAAGCGCGACGCGACGAAGGCAGCCCAGCCCACAACCCAAAACTTTAGATAGGTCTCACGAAAGGCGCGGAGCGCGAGCAGCGAAGCGCCCAGCAGCGTAAGCAGGGCGAATTCCGCCGCCGAGGGCCGGATTCCCAGCCCCACTACCGTGTTCCATACTGACCAAAAGGACGCGCTCATGGAGATGCGGACGCAGAGACTCCTCCCAGTTGAATACCATGGGGTAGAGATTTCTCGATGGAGTTTCCGGACCTGAATGATTACTTTCGGAATCTCGCCGAAAGGGTACAATCGCCGATAGCCTTTCGTGTATTCCCATGCCAGATCGCATTCTTGTTGTTGACGACGAAGAGCCCATCCGAGAAATCGTCGCCTCCATGCTGGGCACCGCCGGATATGCCTGTAAACAGGCATGTTCCGGCATGGAAGCCCTATCCGTACTCAACTCGGGAGAGGAATTCGAGTTGATGCTCTCTGACCTGATGATGGCCGACTTGGACGGCATCGGGTTGCTGGAACGGACGAAAGAGAAGTATCCCGACATGCCGGTCGTGATGGTTACCGCGGTGCACGACATCTCGGTCGCACTGGCAGCCATTCGCAATGGCGCTTATGACTACCTGCTGAAGCCGTTCGAGCGGGAGCAGTTGCTGAATACCGTCAGCCGCGCCCTCGAGAATCGCCGGCTGAAGGTGGAGAATCGCGTTTACCAGACCAATCTCGAATCGCTGGTTAAGGCGCGCACGGAGCAGTTGCAAATTGCTCTTCGCGATTTGGAAAAATCCTACGATATGACGCTGCAGGCTCTCGGCGACGCTCTCGATATGAAAGATCGCGAGACCGAGGGTCATTCCAAGCGCGTCACGGCGTATACGATGGCCATTGCGCGCGCGATGGGGTTGCCGAACGAGGAAGTAGCGACTATTGCTCGAGGCGCATTCCTGCATGATATCGGCAAGATCTCGATTCCTGACAAGATCCTCAATAAGCCAGGAAAGCTCGATGACGAAGAGACAGCGATCATGCGCGAGCATTGCTTCAAGGGTTATCAAATCGTGAAGAAGATCCCTTTTCTCGCAGAGGCCTGCGAAATCATTTATTCGCATCAGGAGCGATTTGACGGAACCGGGTATCCGCGCGGACTGAAAGGGAAGGAGATCCCGCTGGGGGCACGCATCTTCTCGATTGCGGACACGCTGGATGCAATCACTTCCGACCGGGTTTACCGGCGCGCGAGGACGATCCAAGCAGCTCGCAAAGAAATTCAGGACTGGTCGGGCAGGCAATTTGACCCCGAGGTGGTCGAGGTATTTCAGCAAATGCCGGATGATATTTTTGAAGAGTTGCGCCGCGCCATTGGTGGACAGGGCGATCCCCTCGCCTATTCCGCCAGTTCCCAGTAAAGGCGCGCTGTGGTGGGGACCAGGAATTAGGGCCAGCAAGAAGACTCAACAACAGGAACCGGAACGTGGTCAGACACGCAAAGTTATGGGCGGTCCTGCCGTTTGCGCTTACGGCAATACTGGCGGTGTGCACGGCCGTGATGCCTCCCAATTTTGCGTTGGCTGCCGTGAGCGACATCGTTACCGCTCTGTTGCTGCTGTCTGCGCTCTTCGCATTTGGCGCCAATGCGCGACATAGCAAGGGGCGCACGCGCTGGTTCTGGATTCTGCAGTCTGGTGGCTGGGCTTTATGGTTTGCCGACCAAATGGTCTGGGTGGTCTGGGACCTGATTCTGCAGAAGAAGGTTCCTTCGATGTACCCGGCGGATGCGCTCCTGTTCCTGGCGGTTGCGCCGATGATCGCTGGCGTGTTGCTGCGTCCGCATCGGCAACCCTCGGAGCGCAGTTCACGTTTGGGCGCCCTCGATTTCTTTCTGCTGCTGCTGTGGTGGATCTACATTTACGTCGCGTTCGTCACCTGCTGGCAGTACGCCTCGCCCAATGAGGAAGCTTATAACCGAAATTTTGATGTGTTCTCGGCTGTGGGAACCCTACTTCTTACTTTTGTACTGGTAGCGTTCTGGCGGGAATCTTCAGGCGCGTGGAAGAAGTTGTATGCAGCATTTTGTGGCGCAGTCGTGCTCAACGGCATCACGTTCTACCTGCTCAACCTGCAGATCGAGCGGAATACGTATTACACCGGTAGCTGGTACGACACTCCCTACGCGCTTTCATTCGCGGTTTTCACGGTAGTCGCGCTGATGGGTCGGGATCTTTCTTCTACGCCCGAAAGTGCACTGGCGGAAACCTATCACTCCTGGATGGCGAACCTCGCCATGATGTCGGTGCTGTCGTTGCCCATCATTGCGCTGTCGGCGCTGCTCAATCCAAGGATGCCGCATGCCGCGATGTATTTCCGGGTCGCGGCCTCGCTGGTCACCATGTTTGGGATGGCCCTGTTGCTGTTCATTCAGCACTATCGCTTGAATACCGAATTGCGGCGGACGAACGTGGTTCTGGAAGAGGCCTCGTTGACCGATCCGCTCACGGGGTTGCGCAACCGCCGTTATTTTTCCGCGACCATTGATGCAGATGTTCTGCAGACTTTGCGATCGCACTCTGACGGGCGTGACGCCCACACGCGCGACCTGGTTTTTTATCTCATCGACGCGGACAACTTCAAAGACGTGAACGACCGCTATGGGCACGACGTTGGCGATAAAGTCCTGATCGAGATGGCGCGGCGGTTGAGTTCTTCCATCCGCCACTCTGATGTGCTGGTGCGCTGGGGCGGGGAAGAGTTCTTGATTGTTTCGCGATACACCGATCGCAACGAGGCCGAGTTGCTGGCGCAACGCGTGCTGGCTGCCGTGGCCGACACGCCCTTCGTGGTTGGCCCGGCGGGCGAGACCATGCATCGCACTTGCTCCATGGGATGGGCGGCATTCCCATGGTTCCCGGAGAATGCTCGCGTCGTCAGCTATGAAGAGGTGCTGACGCTGGCGGATCGCGGTTTGAATCGCGCCAAGCAGGCCGGCAGAAATCGCGCTGTGGGCATGACCCCCGCTTCCGGCAAGCAGCCTTGCACGGTGATTGAGGGATTGCACTCTGCTGGGCTGAAAGTGGATGTGCTGGCGGTTGCAGGCCCGGCCCCTACTTCGTAAGTAGAAGAAATCACGGATCTTTTCGCAGGTATCCTCGCAGGCAGTAAATTACGCCTCTTTTCCCATCCAACCTGTAGAATTTTGCCTACAGGAGTTTTCTATGTCCCTCTCTTTCCGCGTGAAGGTGGTTGGTGCGATGCTGGTTGGTTGCCTGAGTTCCATGCTGCGGGCGCAGGATGCGCCCCCCGTTCCGCCCAATGCCATCGCGCAGGGAAGCGTGATGCTGATTCAACTCACCGACCGCCTTGACACTCGCACGGTAAAGTCCGGAGACGCTTTTCATGCACGCGTGGCTGAGGCTCTCACCGCGCCGAATGGGATGACGATCGAGCCGGGAAGGAAATTGAAAGGGCACGTGAGTTCGGTTCTTCCGGGCATGCACACGCGTCTGCTACTCAGCTTTGACGAAGTCGATACCGGTCACGGATGGGCGCCGCTGTTTGCCACGGTGACCGGTGTTCCGGGCGAGCATGGCCTGCAGCAGATTGGAGAAGAAGGCGAAATCGGACGCAAGGGCATGACCAAGGAGCAGATCGCGGAAGCCGTGGTGATCGGCGCGGGCGAGGGGGCCGCCGAGGGAATGCATAACGGCGGTGGCAAGCGCGGGGCTGCGTCTGCGGCCGGAGCGTCAGCAGCCAACAACGGATATCAAGCATTTGAGTCCGGCCACGATCTCGTTCTTGATAAAGGAACGGCGCTTGAGATCCGGCTGGATCGGAATTTGACGATTCCTTCGCGTTGAAACAACGAGCCCGCCGCAAAATTACTGGCCATCAGCGTTCTTTCCAGGGGATCAGACTTGGGGAATTGGCACCCATAGCTGATAATCCCAAACGGAGGAGCGCCATGAAATTCGTTCGACTTTTATTGCCGTTCGTTCTT